>Ga0315542_1000003_pt1 | contig 133432 bp, 122 predicted proteins | sample SalMarSW160120MG_FD_202541 | JGI IMG/M metagenome (GOLD analysis project Ga0315542, IMG submission 202541) | Salt marsh sediment microbial communities from the Plum Island Ecosystem LTER, Massachusetts, United States - Salt Marsh Sediment SW1601-20 ...
CTGGCAGGATGCCATGAGGAGACGTTCAGGTCTGGAAAGGATCTGCCGTCACAGCCTCACCAACAGAATCGCGAAACGGCAGTGCGCCTATGATTATGAATGCTCGCACTGCGATTTTGACCAGTTCTTTGAAGACGTCTGGACCACAAAGACCAGGGATGTCCCGACCGAGGTGCACAGGGTGAAAGGCTTCGAGGTTCCAATGGGCTATTATTTCCACAACGGCCACACCTGGGCCCGCATCGAAAGCGGGGGCTATATCCGGGTGGGAATGGATGATTTTGCCCTGAAACTCCTGGGCAGAGCAGATGCCCTGGACCTTCCCTTGATGGGGAAAGAACTGGATCAGGATACCCCGGGTTGGGGATTGCAGCGGGGCGGCAATGCGGCTGATGTCCTTTCACCGGTTAACGGGGTCATCGTGGAAGTGAATGCAGATGTGAGAGAGGACTCCGGGTTGACCAACCGTGAGCCGTACAGTGGAGGATGGCTCTTCATGCTTCGCAATCCTGACCTCAAAAAGACAATGAAAAACCTCATGGATGACACGAGCGGTCTCCAATGGATGGACAGTGAAGTGAGCAAACTGGAAGATATGATCGAGGAAGTGGCCGGTCCCCTGGCCGCGGACGGCGGTTATCTTGCCGACGACATATTCGGCAATGTGCCTGATCTGGGATGGGCAAGACTGAGGAAGACATTTCTCAAGACCTGATGCAGTGAATACGGCAGGCAGCCGTGAACCTGAGAACCTGAGCGGATACAATCGGAGAAGCCCAGCATGACGAAAAAAACGATGGAAAAACGGGCGGCAAGGAAAGAAGACCTCTGTACCTGGATGCAGGCGGGGGTGGTCCGCAGGAAATACTGTCACCGGGACTATCAGTGCAGGGACTGCGTATTCGATACAGCATTGCGTCGTGCTGCCCGTGAAAAACAAGGAAACATAGTTCCCTGGGAGGAAAAGTTGCGGGAACGGCCTCAGTGGCGGAGGCCGTGCATTCACCACATGAAAGGGGATATTGAATACCGGTCCTGCACCAATGATTATCATTGCGGGCGCTGCGACTTTGACCAGTATTTTCTTGACCAGTACACCGTCCATGCCGCGGTCAACCCGGTGGATTCTCTTGAGGTCGGCGGGTTCAAGGTACCCCAGGGCTATTATTTTCATGAGGGGCATACGTGGGCCAAGCTGGAGGAAGGAGCTTCCGTGCGAATCGGTATTGACGATTTTGCCCTCAGGGTCCTGGGCCCGTTTGACCGTATTGAATGCCCCCTCATGGGCAAGGAAGTGGAGCAGGGAACACAGGCCATAGCAATAGCTCGGGGTGAGAAGAGCGCTCACATGCTCTCACCTGTCAGCGGTATTGTCACCTCCATCAACACGGGAGTGCGCGATAAGGGCGGGCTGGCAAATGAAGAGCCCTACGCCGGGGGATGGGTCATGACGGTACATTCTCCCCATCTCAGGAATGATCTGAAGAATCTCACCATTAACCAGGAGTCCAAGGATTTCATGGGAGAAGAGGTGGAGCGGCTTTTTGCGATTATTGAAGAAGTGGGAGGACCGCTCAGCGTCGATGGAGGCACATTGGGGAGCAATCTTCTCGGTACGATGCCGAAACTCGGGTGGGAAAGGCTCACCCGTCTGTTCCTCCGCGGTTAGCGGTTACGTGAAATCATTTTCCTCGCAAGGCTGACGGGCTATCTCCCCGTCAGCCTTTCTATTTCATCTTTGAGCAGGGTGCGGCAATACCTGCAGAGGTGGTCGGATTTTCGATCGACATCTGCAACCGAGTGGCAGTAATGCATGATACATGCGGGGTCCTTGCAATGACGAAGGTTAAATGTATGTCCCAGTTCATGGATCGCCTCTTTCACCGCCCGTTCATGATACTCCTTCTCGGGGCTCCCTGAACCGGTATGTTCCTTAAGCCGATTCAGGGAGATGATGGATGCCCTCCCTCCGAGATGGGCTTCACCGTACACATGGGTCAGGATTGGGATAAAAAGATCCTGACCGGTAACGCCCAGTATCTTCAAAGCATCAGGGGGAGCTTCTCGATCCAGGACCTCCAGAATGAGCGTGGAATGATATTGCCTCCTCTGCCGGTCCAGCGCGAATGTGAGATCATCCAGGAGGGGCATGATTTTAACGGGAAAACCGAAGACCTTCGTCAGTTCTCCGCGTATCCGGTCCACAAGTACCCTGTCCAGGGCCTCAATGGGGGAAAGAATGATGGTATGTGCTGGTTGGGTATTCAATCCGGCCTGCGAATTCCATAACGCTTGATCTTGCTGTACAGGGTGGAACGGTCGATCTGCAGAATGTCGGCGCTTTTCTTGATGTTCCAGTCGTTTTCTTCCAGAATGGTCAGGATATGGGTTTTCTCAATCTCCTGCAGGGACTTATCAACGGGCATGGTCCGATGTTCCGGAGAAAAAATGGGGAGGTCCTCCGGCTGGACGGTCCGTCCCTTGCCGACAACCACGGCGCGTTCTATGGCATTCTCCAGTTCCCGGACATTTCCCGGCCATTCATAGAGCATCATTTCATCCATGGCTTCCCTGCTGATTTTATCGATGTTCTTATTACTTTCCTGGGAAAACCGGCGCAGGAAATGCTCTGCAAGTATAGGAATATCTTCTTTCCTGTCTCTCAGGGGCGGCATGACAAAAGAAATCACATTGAGCCGGTAAAAGAGGTCCTGCCTGAAGGTCCTGTCACGGATCGCCTGGGCCAGGTCTTTATTGGTGGCCGCGATTACCCTGAAGTCGGCCTCAATGGGCTGCGTTCCCCCGACCCTGTAAAATATCCGGTCTTCCATAACCCGCAGGAGATCGATCTGCATCCTCATGCTGATCTCTCCTATTTCATCCAGAAAAAGGGTGCCGTCGTGTGCCAGTTCCAATCTCCCCTTTTTGCTGGTCTTCGCATCCGTAAAGGCCCCTTTCTGGTGGCCGAAGAGTTCACTTTCCAGGAGATGTTCGGGAAAGGCGCCGCAATTCACCGCCACAAAAGGCCCGCCGCACCGTGGGCTCTTGCTGTGAATTGCTTTCGCCGCGAGTCCTTTTCCGGTGCCTGTTTCCCCGGTGATTAATATGGTTGAGTCGGTGGTCGCCACATCTTCTATCAAGTTGAACACTTCCTGCATTGCTCTGGACTGACCGAGCATGCTTTCGAACCGGGTCCGCTCCCGGTATTCTTCTTTCAAGAAAAGCGTTTCCAGGTCCCGGGCCTGCCGGTCGATGATCTTCTCTATCAGAAGGCCCAGTTCACTCGGGTCAAAAGGCTTCATCAGGTAGTCAAACGCTCCGCTTTTCATAGCCTCGATGGCCGTGGAAACCGAGCCGTATGCCGTGATCATGACAACGGCAACGTGCGGGTCGTTTTCATGCACCCGTTTCAGGACCTCCAGCCCGCTCATGCCGTCCATCTTGATATCCAGGAGGAGGATATCGTAGCGGGTCTTTTCCAGCATCTCCAAGGCCACTTCGCCGCTGGGGGCCTTGTCAACCCGGTGACCATCCCTTTCCAGCCATCCGGCGAGGGATTCCCTCATAATCAGTTCGTCATCAACAATGAGAATCTTAGCGGTCCCCATGAAGACCTCCATTCCCGGCAGATACGGGCAGAAGCACACGAAACGTCGTGCCTTTTCCAAGGATCGATTCCACTTCGATGGTCCCTCCGTGCTCTTCCACAATCCCATAGGCCACAGAGAGTCCCAGGCCGACGCCCTTGCCTTTCTTCTTGGTAGTGAAAAAAGGTTCAAACAATTTCGAAATGCTCTCTTCCGGTATGCCTGTTCCGGTATCAGAAAAAGAGACTATGATTTTGTTGTCTTCCAAGAGATGCCTGGTTTCAACGGTGAGCGTGCCGCCGTCACCGCTTTCCATGGCTTCGGCGGCATTTGAGACCATATTCATAAAGACCTGTGAGAGCTGATCTTCCGACCCCACGATCTCCGGCAGTTTTGGATTGAGGACCTTTTCCACCTTCACCCGGTTAATTTTCAACAGGTTTCCCGTGAGGAGCAGCGTCTTATCTATGAGCCGGTTCACATCAACCGGTTTCAATTCCAGCTTTGACTGTCGTGAAAATGCCAGGAGATTGGTGGCTATGCGACTGACGCGGCGTGTCTCTGTCTCCATGAGTCCGAGGTACTCCGCAAACCGGTCGGCGGTCCGGCCGTCAAGGTCCTTTTCCTCTATGATGCGCTTCATGAGCAGGATAAAATTGAGCATGCCCGCAATGGGATTGTTTATCTCATGCACCACAGAGGCCGACAGCTTGCCGAGGGATGCCATTTTATCCTGGTGGAGGAGCTTTTCATGGGTTTCTTTGAGCTCCCTGGTACGCTCTTCAACCATTCTTTCCAGGCGCTGGCGTATTTGCTCCTCTTCTTTTTTCCTGTCCGTAATGTCTCTGCTGATCTCTATGAACTTGGAGATTTTTCCTTTTTCTCCCCATATGGGAAACATGGTGACTTCGATATACCGGATTTCTCCCCCATGATCCACTCGGGTGAGGATTTGCCGATCTGTCTGCCTGTTTTTTATGACTTCCTCGAGAGGGCAGACGAAATCACCCCCCTTGCAGGGTTCAGGAAAATTTTGAAAAACTTCATGACATTTCTTCCCGATGACTTCCTCGCGTGCATACCCCATGGTGTTTAAAAACGCCTCGTTGACTTCGAGAATTTCCCGCTCAGGGGTGATCACGACAATAAAATCCTGGATGGCATTGAAAATGGTCTCGAATTCTTCTGTCTGGTTTCTGAGCCTCTTTTCTTCAACATTGGTTGCCCGCCAGAACATCTCGAAAACATGGTACGCAAGGACCCTGATATGCTCGGGCTTTGACCGGAGGATACGGTCAAACACCTCCTTTTCGGGTGTCAACACCATAATAAGGTGGACATCAAATTCGGGAAGGAAAAAGTCCCGGTAGTCCTCTGTGACTTTCAGACCCAGTTCTCTGGCCTTCATCACCCCGAGACTCGTGAGGTCACTGTCCGCGATGGCGGTAATCCTGGCCCGCACATCCCTTTTGGAGTAATCTGCGTAGGTTTTTTCCAGGACGTCCCTGGTCAGCGGGCCGCCGCCCACAATACCGATATTGATAATTTCTTCCGCGTTGCCATTCATATAGGAGCTCTCGACTATTTCTGATTGTAGAACCTTACCATGACACTACTGCCCTTTCAAGAGGATATGCAATCTATTACGGAGACCGGCCGCATTGACTGGAATTGTCTCCCCTGATCCACCAGCAAGTATCATCTTCCCGCCAAGACTGGATTTCGCAGAGCTCAAGCCGCGTTGCCTTCGGTCGTTCCTCCCTGCGACGTATTGGTCATACTATCTCAGTCGTCGCTCCTCCAGCACACAACACGGGATCTACGATGCGGCGCTCCCGCCGGGGAAGGGATCTTCGACTTGCACCTGACACCTGGTGAACAGGAATTTCGCCAGATCAACCCGCAAGATTACCATTGCGGGATTTAGACGGCGGATTTTGGCTTCCGGAAGATGCGCGTATGGAAATCAGGCCGTGGGATACCCTCCCCGGCCATCCATCGGTTTTTGGTTGACAAGCTCTTCCCGTACGAACTAAAAAAAGAGGACTTTTCTTTGCGAATCCGTCAAAGATTTCCAAACTTCCATAAAGGAGTGTGTCATGCCTGACAAACCTGTGGGATCTGTCATGGTGGTCGGCGGAGGGATTGCCGGAATGCAGGCATCCCTTGATCTTGCCGATTCCGGATATCTTGTTCATCTCGTCGAGAAATCCTCCGCGATCGGGGGGGTCATGAGTGAACTGGACAAGACCTTCCCCACCAATGACTGCGCCATGTGAATTATCTCGCCGAAACTGGTCGAGGTCGGCCGGCATCTGAATATCAACCTCATCACCTGTGCAGAAGTTGAAAAAATCGAGGGAACGGAAGGCAATTTCACCATCACCCTCAGCAAGACCCCCCGGTACATTGATGAATCCCGGTGCACCTCCTGCGGCGACTGTGTCGAAGTGTGCCCGGTGGTCCTGCCCAGCGAGTATGAGCAGGGTCTGGTGACCAGGAAGGCCACGTTTAAGAAGTATGCCCAGGCCATACCCGGAGCATTTGCCATTCAGAAGGCGGATAAGGCCCCCTGCCGTCTGGCATGTCCCGCCGGATTAAATGTGCAGGGATATGTGCAGATGGTCAAGGAGGGCAAGTACGAGGAGGCCCTGAAGATTATCATGAAAGACCTCCCCCTGCCCGGTGTCCTGGGCAGAATCTGCCCCCACGGGTGCGAAGATGCGTGTCGTCGTGCCGAGGTGGATGACCCGGTGGCCATTCGTGACCTGAAACGACTGGCAGCGGACCAGTTTGATCCGCGCCGCATTGAAATAGCATGTGCCCCCGGGAGAGATGAAAAGGTAGCCATCATCGGATCGGGACCGGCCGGCCTTTCAGCGGCATATCACCTGGCCCGCAAGGGGATACAATCCGTTATATACGAGGCCCTGCCCGAAGCGGGAGGCATGCTGCGCGTCGGTATTCCCGAGCATCGACTTCCAGGCAAGGTCCTTGATGCGGAAATCGAGTTGATCCAGAACCTGGGAGTGGAGATCAAGACCAATACACCCTTGGGCCCTGACTTGACAATCGATGACCTTTTCGAAAAGGGATATGCATCGGTGTATCTGGCGATCGGCGCTCACAAAGGCATCGAGCTGGGGGTCCCCGGGGAAAAGGCGAAAGGGGTGCGCCAGGGTGTCGACTTCCTCAGGGAACTCAATCTTACCGGCAAGGTGAAGACCGGGAAAAAGGTGGCCATCATCGGCGGCGGAAACGTGGCCATCGATGTGGCACGGTCGGCCGTACGGATGGGTGCAGAGGACGTAAACATCATCTATCGGCGCACACGGGCGGAGATGCCCGCGTGGGAAGAAGAGATCAGTGCCGCGGAAGAGGAAGGGGTCCATGTAACATATCTCTCCGCCCCCCAGGAAATTCTGACACGGGACGGCGCGGTAGTGGGCGTGCGGTGTATCCGCATGGAGCTGGGAGAACCCGACTCTTCGGGCAGAAGACGACCGATACCCATCCCCGGGAGCGAGTACGAAATAGAGATCGATCAGTTGATTCCAGCCATCGGGCAGCGGCCCGACCTCTCAGCCCTTGAGGATATCACCGGTCTGGACTTTACTCGTTGGGGAACCATTGATGTGGATGCCACCACCTACGTCACCGGCCGGGAAGGGGTATTCGCGGGCGGCGACGCCCAGACCGGCCCCTGGGTGGCCATCGGTGCAATTGCTGCCGGGCGGGAAGCCGCAGAATCCATTGAACGCTATCTTGACGGCAGAGACATGGCTGAAGGGCGGGAACCCATTGAAAAAGACAATCCCCTGTACCGGCCGATCCCCCCTGATGCCGCCCGCAAATCCAGGGCCCGGATGCCGGAGTTGCCGACGGAGAAGAGAAACGGCAATTTCAATGAAGTGGAGCTGGGGTATGGCGAGGAAGCCGGTCGGGAGGAAGCCGATCGTTGTTTGAACTGCGGCTACTGCTGTGAATGCTTTCAATGTGTAAATGCGTGCGGCGCGGAGGCGGTGACGCTCGCGACACACGCCTGGCAACCGGAAACCGTTGATCTCCAGGTGGGGTCGGTAATCCTGGCGCCCGGATTCGACGCATTTGATCCGTCGAGGTTTGATACCTACAACTACGCCGACCATCCAAATATCATGACCTCAATGGAGTTTGAGAGGATCCTCTCGGCATCCGGACCGACCATGGGGCACCTGGTGCGGATGTCCGATCACAAGGAGGCCAGAAAAATAGCGTGGTTACAGTGTGTGGGCTCCCGGGATATCAACCGGTGCGACAATGCATACTGTTCAGCGGTGTGCTGCATGTACGCCATTAAAGAGGCGGTCATTGCCAAAGAACACGGCGGCGATGATCTGGACTGTGCCATATTTTATATGGACATGCGAACCCATGGAAAGGACTTCGAGCGGTACTATGACGATGCCCGGGAAAAGCACGGGGTTCGGTTCATCCGTTCCCGGGTCCATTCCATCTTTCCGGATACAGCGACCGACGATCTGATCCTGAGATATGCCGATGAGAAGGGCGCCTTCCTGGAAGAGAGCTTCGACATGGTCATTCTCTCGGTCGGCCTCGAGACCTCGCCCGAGACCATGGCGCTGGCTGAAAAACTTGACATCGACCTCACTGAGGGGAACTTCTGCCGGACAGAGTCCTTCAGCCCTGTGGCCACCTCGCGTGGCGGCATTTATGTCTGCGGGGTCTTTCAGGGACCCAAAGATATTCCCCAGTCAGTGGTTGAGGCCAGCTCCGCTGCGGCCGAGGCAGGGGCGCTGCTCAGCGGGAGTCGAAATACCCTCACCAGGACCAAGGAAATACCTGAAGAGAGGAATATCACCGGCGAACGTCCCAGGATCGGAGTTTTTGTCTGTCACTGCGGGATCAATATCGGCGGCGTCGTGGACGTGCCTGCCGTCAGGGATTATGCGGCGTCCCTGCCGTACGTGGAATATGTGACCGACAACCTGTACACCTGTTCCCAGGACACCCAGGACACCATTGCCAAGGTCATAAAAGAGGAGAACCTGAACCGGATCGTGGTGGCGGCATGCACCCCCAAGACCCATGAACCCCTTTTCCAGGAGACGCTGGTCAGCGCGGGCCTCAACAAGTACCTTTTTGAAATGACGAACATCCGGAACCAGGACTCCTGGGTCCACAAGGATAATCCGGCGGCCGCCACGGACATAGCCAAGGACCTGGTACGCATGGCAGTGGCAAAGGTGGCCCTCATGGAGCCCCTGCGGGAGACCGAACTGGGGATTAACCAGAAGGCGCTTGTCGTGGGGGGCGGCATATCGGGCATGGTTACCGCCAGGACTCTCAGCAAACAGGGATACGAGGTATGCCTGGTGGAAAGGAATGCCGCTTTGGGCGGCCAGGCCCTGAACCTCTACAGAACCTGGAAAGGAGAGGACATTCAGAAAAACCTCGCGGCGCTGGTGAGAGAAGTGGAAAAAGATGACCGCATTGCAGTCCGCCTCAATACCACATTGCGTCATGTGGACGGCTTTGTAGGTAATTTCAAGACGACCCTCAAATCAGGGAACCACGAAGAGGAGCTGGAACACGGCATCACCGTGATTGCCACCGGCGCCGAGGAATACAAACCGGATGAATATCTCTACGGGAAAGACCCCAGGGTGGTAACGCACCTGGAGCTGGACCGGAAGTTTATGGATGATCCCTCTTCGCTGAAGGGCATAAACACGGCCGTTTTCATCCAGTGTGTGGGCTCCCGGGAACCGGACAGACCCTACTGCTCACGGGTCTGCTGCACCCATTCCATGGAAAGCGCGCTTCATTTGAAAGAATTGAACCCAGGCATGGAGGTTTACATCCTGTACCGGGATATCAGGACATACGGGGAACGGGAGACCCTTTACAGAAAGGCGCGTGAAGCGGGGGTCATCTTTGTGCGCTACAGCCTTGATGCGAAACCCGGTGTTGAAGGCTCGGAAGAGGGTCTGGCGATCCAGGTGATTGATCCGATTCTCCAGCGCCCGATCATCATAAAGGCGGATCTGCTTGCACTCGCGTCGGCCATCGTGCCCTACCGGGATGAAGAGCTTGCCCAGCACTTCAAAATCACCCTGAACGATGACGGCTTCTTTGTGGAGGCCCATCCGAAGCTGGCCCCGTCCGAATTTGCTACGGACGGCGTTTTCCTCTGCGGAACGACGCATTATCCGAAACCCATTGATGAATCGGTGGCCCAGGCCCAGGCCGCAGCGTCACGGGCGGTCACCCTCCTGGCGCGGCAGACCGTCCGGGTGAGCGGGACCGTGGCATACGCAACGCCCGCGTATTGCAGCAGTTGCGGGGTGTGCGTGGCCATCTGCCCCTATTCCGCACCCTCTTTCATTGAGGAAGGACCCTTTGCCGGAAAGGCACAGATCAACGCGGCCCTGTGCAAAGGATGCGGCCTCTGTGTGGCGTCATGCCGCTCCGGCGCGCTCAACCTGCGAGGCTTTGAAGAAGGTCAGATCATGGCCATGATTAGTGAGATGTGAGATATGCCATATGGGAAGTGAGATAAGGAGATTTCTATGAGCGACTGGCAACCGAAGATCACCACCTTTCTCTGTCACTGGTGCAGTTACGGCGCGGCGGACCTTGCCGGGGTCAGCCGTCTCCAGTACCCGCCCAATTTCCGGGTTATCAGGGTGCCCTGTTCCGGCCGGGTGAGCCCCAAATTCATTCTCGCCGCCTTCCGGCACGGCGCGGACGGCGTCTGGGTCTCCGGGTGACACCCGGGAGACTGCCATTACCTGGAAGGTAATTATTACGCAAGACGCAAGTTCGCCCTCCTGAAAAATTTCCTGGAACACGTGGGGCTGGAACAGGGGAGGTTGCATCTTTCCTGGATCAGTTCGGCCGAGGCCAGCAAGTTCGTTGAAGTAGCAAACGAGGTGAGTACGGCCGTGGGTGAACTGGGACCGGCCAAATACCTCATCAAGAAACGAGCCGAGGTGGCATAATGATTGAGTATACGGAAAAGATCAGGGCGATTGCAAAGAAGCTCCTGGAAGAGAAAACCGTTGATGTCTTTATCGGATACCGGAAAGGCACCGTGCCCATGATGAATGAGCCGCTCCTGATCAGGGACCCTGCCAGGGCGGACCTGCTTCACTGGGACAGCAATTGCGGACTGAACCTCTGCAACTACCTGACCAAAAGGACTGAGCGAATAGGTGTCCTTGCAAACGGGTGCAATTCCAGGAACATTGTCACTCATATCATCGAAAATCAGGTCAAGCGGGAGCAGCTTTACATTATCGGTGTTCCCTGCACCGGCATGATAGACCACCGGGCCGTGAAAAGGGCGGTTGGACAAAAAGAGATCGCGGACATCACGGAAAAGGACGGCTCTTTTACGGTGAAGGGGAAGGATTTTGAAGAAACCTTCAAGAAAGCCGACTACCTCCAGACTAATTGCGCGGCCTGCCGGCACCGGAACCCGGTTGAGTACGATGAAATGGTGGGTGCTCCGGTGGAAGAACAGGAAGCCGTTGACCCATACCGCGACGTCAGGAAAATCGAGGCCATGTCTCCCGATGAAAAGACGGGCTTTTTTCAGCAGCTGATCACGAACTGCATCCGGTGTTACGCATGCCGGAACGGGTGTCCGTTATGCTATTGCCCCACCTGCTTTGTGGACGAATCACGGCCCCAATGGGTCGGAAAAAGCAGCGATCCGACGGATACCATGACGTTCCACCTTCTGCGCGCATACCACTGCGCCGGACGATGTACCGACTGCGGGGCGTGCGAAAGAGTGTGTCCCGTGGGAATTCCCGTACGGCAATTTACGAAAAAGCTCAACAAAGATGCCGAGGAGCTTTTTTCCTGGGAGGCTGGTCTCAGCCTGGATCAGAGACCCCCGCTGGATGTCTATCGGCCGGATGATTATAATGATTTCATTAAATAGAGGCAAAACGTAAAAGCCTTTAGCCTACTGCCTGAGCAACCTGATAAGGCACATGGTGCCTGGAAGAGGGAACTTCTATGACCGAAAAAATGTTCTCCAAGGAAACATGGCTGGAAACCCTGCGGGGACTGACCACAGAATACACGGTCTTCGTCCCGGTGAAGGATGGTGATTTCCACGTCTTTCAGCCTCTCGAAAAAGAGACGGTGCCGGATTTTGACTACCAGAATGCCCGGCTTTCTCCAAAAAGTCTTGTCTATCCCCAGTCCGAAAGAATGTTTGAATATTCGCTGGATGAAGAGGACCCTGAAAGAAGGATTCTGAAGGAAGCACCGAAAGAATACACTCCCCGGGCGGTGGCGGGAATTCGACCCTGCGACGCCCATGCCTTTCAGATTGTAAAGCGGAATTTTGACAATCCTGAATTCCGTGATCCGTGGTGGGTACAGCGTTTTGAATCAACGACCCTGGTGGGACTGGGGTGCAATGAACCCTGCCCCACGTGCTTCTGCACCGCAATGGGTGGCGGTCCCTTTCATGAAGAAGGACTGGATGTGCTGCTGTATGATACGGGGGAAACCTACCTGGCCCGGAGCTGCACGGACAAGGGCGAGGCGTTCCTGACCAATGCCGGAGGAGGGGAAACGGCCGATGAAAAGACCCTGAAGCGTGCTGCCGAGCTGCCCGGAAAATCGGCTGAAGGCATGCCCGAATCGCGGAAAGTTGACCCTGTCAGAGAAAAGACCATTAATGACCTGTTTGACGCACCTTTCTGGGAAGAGGTTGCCTTTGCCTGCATCAACTGCGGGACCTGTACCTTCCTTTGTCCCACCTGCTGGTGTTTCGATATCCAGGACGAGGTGGAGGGGAAACAGGGTGACAGGATCAGGAACTGGGATTCCTGCATGTTTCCGCTGTTCACGCTGCATGGTTCCGGTCATAATCCAAGGGATCAGAAATTTCAGCGGGTACGCCAGCGATTCATGCACAAGCTCAAGTATTATGTGGATAAGTATGATGATGGGTTTCAGTGCTCCGGCTGCGGGCGTTGCGTGCAGTTTTGTCCCGTGAATATCGATATACGAGAAGTGCTGCAATTGATGAGTAATGACGGTTAATCCGGCAATGCGTTCGCCGGTTTTGCCGGTTAAGGGGCGCAACCCGGTAACTGAGCTTTAAAGGAGGATGATCTCTTGGAAAATCCCTATCTCCCTTATCCGGTTCGGATAGATGATATTGTGACCGAAACCGAAGACCGGAACCTCAAGACGTTCAGGTTTGTCTTTCTCAATCCCGAGGATCAGGAGAAATTCGCGTATACTCCCGGCCAGTTCGCCGAGCTTTCCGTGGCCGGCAAGGGAGAGATCCCCATCGGCATTGCCTCTTCCCCCACGGAGAAGGGGTTTGTGGCTTTTACGGTCAACAAGGTCGGGCTCGTCAGCAGCCATCTCCACAATATGAAGGTGGGAGATATCATGGGGATCCGGGGCCCCTTGGGGAACTGGTACCCGTGGGAGGAAATGGAGGGCAGGAACGTGGTCATCATCGGCGGTGGGTTTGCCTTTACCACCCTCCGGTCGAGTATCGTGTACATGATTGAACCGGAAAACCGCCCGAAGTTTCGAGACATCAAGGTGGTGTACGGGGCGAGAAACCCGGGGATGCTCCTCTATCGCGACGAACTGGCTGCGTGGGAGCAGAGGGACGATATGGAGATGCATATAACCGTAGACGGTACCGACGATCCTGCATGGAAATATAACGTGGGGTTCGTGCCCACCATCACCGAGCAGAAGATCACCAGTGCGGACAACGCCATCGCCATCGTGTGCGGTCCCCCCATCATGATCAAATTCACCCAGCCGGTGCTGGAAAAGCTGGGCTTCCCGCCGGAACGGATCATCCTCTCCCTTGAAATGCGTATGAAGTGCGGGATCGGCATCTGCGGCCGCTGTAACATCGGCGACAAGTTCGTCTGCAAGGACGGTCCGGTCTTTTCACTGGCGGAACTCAAGGAATTGCCGCCGGAGTATTAAGGCCTGCGCTATGCACCTGGATCGAGTTACCCTTTCTCCTGAAAAATACCCGACCGAAGAGCACTATCCTTTCAATATGCCCGTATTCAGGGAAACCACGGAGATAGCGTTCCGATCAAATATCACGTTCTTCATCGGCGAAAACGGTACCGGTAAATCCACGTTTCTCGAAGCCCTTGCCCATAAATGCGGCATTCATATCTGGAAAGCGGAAGAAAAGACCAGAGTCAAAACAAACCCCTACGCGCAGATCCTGTACCGGTATATTACCGTACACTGGACAGACGGACACGTTCCCGGCTCTTTTTTCGGATCCGACACCTTTCGGTACTTTGCCCAGAGCGTAGAGGAATGGGCCATTGCGGACCCCGGAATGCTGGACTATTTCGGGGGCAAATCGCTGATTACCCAGTCCCACGGCGAGTCGCTCATGTCCATGTTTCGAGCGCGCTACGAGTTGAAAGGGCTGTACCTCATGGACGAACCGGAGACCGCCCTCTCACCGAAGAGCCAGCTGGAATTACTCAAGATCCTGAACAAACAGGGGGCGGCGGGACATGCACAGTTCATCGTGGCCAGCCATTCCCCCATCCTCCTGGCATGCCCGGATGCCGGGATTTACTCGTTTAACCATTCCCCCCTCAGGCGCATCAAGTACGAGGATACGGAGTATTACAAAATATACAAGAGCTTCATGGAAGACAGGACCAGGTATCTGTGAATTTCCTTCGGCAAAGCGGGAGGCACCATGAGTCTATCGAGGGGAACTCAGGGAGGAAGTCTTTTGTGATTGGAAGGGTGCCGTTCTTTTCGTGACTTATCAGTGGCGGAGCCCCATTTTGACAATTACCGGGACCTTTGATAGGGTGCGGGAAACAGGAAGCGACAGCAAGCGCTCGGCAGTGCAACGGAGGATGATCCTGAATGATTCGATTCTCATTCCTGAGTGACAGCAACCGGGAACGGTACCTGAAACTGATCGGGCCCGTGGCCGATTTTTTTGCCCGTCTTCATGTGCACCCGAATATTCTCTCTCTTCTGGGAATGGTGCTGAGTGGGCTGGCGGCGGTCCTGTACGCAACGGGGAGTTTTTTCTGGGCCGCTTGGATTGTTGTTCTTGCCGGGACCTGTGATGTCCTGGACGGAGAGCTTGCCCGGTATACCGGAAAAGTGTCCCGGTTCGGCGCATTTTTCGACAGTACCCTGGACCGTTTTTCAGAGATCTTTCTTTTTCTGGGACTGGCGTGGTATTTTTCCGGAGGGCACCTCTCCTTTGCCGTGGTCGGCGGCCAGACCGACGGCATCCGAAGTCCTGTAGCGGTCCTCTTTATCATCCTTGCCATCGGTGGATCTTTCATGGTGAGCTACACGAGGGCGCGTGCAGAAGGACTGGGCATCAAGTGCGATATTGGATTCATGCAGCGTCCTGAAAGGATAGTCCTCCTGATCATCGGTTCCCTGCTGGGTTCCCTTCCAACCATTGGCCTGTGGATCATGAAAGCGTGCCTTTTCCTGCTGGCACTCCTCTCGAATTTTACGGCCCTTCAGAGAATGATCCATGTGAAAAGAGAGCTCATCAAGGAGATGGAGGCCGGTGAAAGATAGTATTGTCTGCCCCCGTTGCGGGCAGGTGGTGGAAAAATACCGCAACCCCTTTCCCACCGTTGATGTCATCATAGAGACGGAGGGAGGAATTGTGCTCATTCATCGGAAGAACCCCCCCCTCGGGTGGGCCCTGCCCGGGGGATTTGTTGATTATGGAGAATCCCTGGAAACCGCCGCCCGCCGTGAAGCAAAGGAGGAAACGTCACTTGATGTGGAACTCCGCTACCAGTTAGGCGCGTATTCCGATCCATCGAGGGACCCGCGGCACCATACCATTTCCATTGTTTTTGTGGCATCCGCCACAGGGTCCCCGCATGCCCATGATGATGCCCGTGATGCCGGCATCTTCCATCGAAATTCCCTGCCGACCCCACTCGCTTTCGATCACGCACGGATCCTCCAGGATTACTTCGAAAAATGTCTCAAAAACGAATAAAATCCCTGCTGTTCCCCGGGATCCTCGCAGTCTTCTTCCTCTGTGCCTGTATTCTGTATGTGGACTTTCTCCTCCAAAGGCCTTCTGTCCAGCGTTTCCTGGTAGAAAAACTTTCCAGGGCGGCGGGATATGACGTAAAAGTGGCAAGCTTTCACATGAGCCTTTTGAGGGGCTTCAAGATCACGGTGCAAGGGTTGTCTGCCTCATCGAGAGATCAAAAGGAACATATTGCGGCATCCATCGCGCGGATCGGCCTTGACGGCAAAGCACTCCTGAGCGGGGATATTATCCCCAGGAGCCTGGATCTGGACAACCCGGTCATCAGCTTTTCGTTGCAAGGTCAAAAAGGAGGGCCGGAAGCGTCTGTGGAAGAAATGCTCGGGAAAATCGGTTTCCTGAAGCTTGCGGCAATGCGTTCTCTCTCCATCACGGGAGGGCAAGTGAAAATAAAGGGGTCTCCTTTTTCACTGCAATCCCTTTTCCTGAAAGTCTCCCGGAATGGAGGCGAAACGCCGGGCCAGGTGATTCACCTCAAGACCGCCCTGGGTTTTAGGGGACAATATATCCCCTTTCATCTGCAGGGCCACATGCGGTACGGAAAAGGGGAGGCAAAGGCATGGGTCGATTTCACGGGGGAGGCTCTCAAAATTCCCGTATCATGGGTCCCTTGGCCCCGTTTTGCGCCTTTTTCCGCCGGGCTCATTGATGTGGGCTTCCATGCCGCCGGCCGGCCCGGGGATTCCTTCTCGGCAGGAGGGACCTTTCACGGACGCAGTCTGCGTTTCGCGATTTCCCAGGAAGACAGGCGGAAACAATATGCACTCTCTTCCATGTCTGTTGATTTCAATGCCCGGCTGGATAATGGGGTGCTCAAGGTCCAGATACCCCATGCGAAAATGTTTGATACATCCCTGTCCGCGCAGATTTCATTTGAGCCGGCGAAGCCGTCCCCCCGCCTGGGGTTGTCCATCCAAAGCCCCTTGATGCCGTTAGAGACCTTTAAGAAGATTTTTCCGACATCCCTTGTCCCGGCCTGGGTAGAAAAAAACCTTTTTCCGTGCCTGTCAGGAGGAGAGGTTGCTGCCGATCATTTCTCACTCATAGGCACGCTCGATCAGATTGAGCATCTGGATCGGCCCGGGAATGCGCGTGCTCTCGCCATGACCGTGAGTTGGAGAAATCTGGATGTTCTGAAAAATGGATATTCTCTCCCTTTTGAAGCGGTTGCGGGAAAGATGGAGATAAAAAGGAACGTTCTGAAGATATCCCGTCTGCAAACCCAGTTCGGAACTTCCACGGTGAAAGATGCGTCCCTGACAGTATCCCCGCTGATCGGAGACGCTTGTGTATACAGTATCGTTCTTGACGGGCAGTTTGCGCTCCAGGATCTTGTAACGATGCGACAGCTTCCCTGGACTCCTGGAGAACTCAGGAAGAAACTTACAGCGTTCACGGGTTCTTCCGGGCTCCTGAATGCTCGACTCACGGCTGTCAGGAAAGAAAACCAAACCGTTCCTCACATTGAAAACGGGACCTTTAAGTTTCATGAATGCACCTTTGTCCACAAGGCGTTCGTCCTCCCGGTCAGAGTGGAAAAAGGTGAAATGCAGATCAAAGACGACGGCCCGGTCCATTTCACGGGAAGCGGTTCCTGGGGGCGGTCCGCCCTGGTGGTCTCAGGTTCAACAGATCGATCAATAGAGAATTTCACGACGAAGGTAGCCGGAACGCTTGATCTTGATGCACTGGCCGCCGCGCTGTTTCCAGGCAAAACATGGAACCTCCATTTTGGGGAACCCGTTGCCTGTGACATGGATGTGGCAAAGAAAGGCGTTGCCTGGTCTTTTGCCGGAATGATCGACCCGCATGAAGAAGCAGCCCTGCAGGTGGGCTCGCTTCAACTCAATCCCCTGGGCAAGAAAGGGCGGCTATCCTTTGGCCTTGACTATATTCCGGGAAAAAGTCTGCGCGTCGGAAGCCTGGATGGCCGTTTCGGAAAATCCTCGTTCTCAGCATCGGGAGCGGTCGTTCTTTCGGGAGAAAAAAAGGTAACGGCAGAGATGAATATCCCGGGGTTATTCCTTCGTGACCTGGGCGTTCAGTTTGAGGGGGGCAGCCCGGTCGCCGGGGGATTTGTGAGCGGGAGTCTCCATGCAGAATTTCCATTGAACGATCCCCTTTCTTCCACGCTCACCGGCGAATTGGAGGCCAGGGACCTCGGCCTGACGCTCGAAGGACATTCCAGCCCTCTGACCGGCGGTGGGTTTCGAACCCTTTTCTCCGGCCATGAGCTGACCATCAAATTCATGGGTTTCACGATGGGAAAGAGCTCCATTGAAATTCAGGGGACCCTCCACGGATGGAAAGCCCTCCAGGGGAGTCTCACCGTGCGATCAGATGAAATCGACCCCGCAGACTTCCTTCCCGGTAAACCACGGCAGTCACCCAAGAGAGGAGATTCCTTTTTCGAATCACTGTTGGAGCACAGTGCACAACTGGCTGTCTCTTTCCGGGCTTCCAGGGTCAACTGGCGGGAGATGAGAATGGGGCCTTTTACCGGTGACGGCATTCTCAAGAAAGGAATGTTTCATCTCTTGAACGCCAGGTTGCATTCGAAACACGGGTTCATTACCGTGAAGGGTGATTTCGGGGGAAATGAAACCAGAAAGATAACATTTCTGAGCCATATCAGGCTCTTTGAGCAGCCTGTGCAGGACCTTTTTCACAGTTTCAACGTACAGAGATACTATATTGAAGGACAACTGAGCACTGACATACTCCTCTCCGGGGAAGGACATGACAAGAAATCCCTCATCGCCGGACTCCAGGGCAAGGGGAAATTGCTGGTGGAAAAGGGCGTCATAAGAAAATCCAACGTCCTGATAAAGATACTGGACTTTTTGAGTATCCAAAAGATATTCCGCCACCCTCCGCCCAACCTTTCCAAGGAAGGGTTCTATTTCGATAAAATCGGCGCTGATTTCGAAATGAAGAAAGGGGTGCTTTCCACAGAAAATCTCATGATGAGGAGTCCCGTTTTCAATGGGGCGGCGCAGGGGACCCTGGATCTGCCCAGGACATGGGTAAAGGCCGACTTCGGCGTTCAGCCACTGGTAACGCTTGATTCCCTCGTGAGCAAGATTCCCATCGTGGGGTACATCCTGACGGGCAAGAACAAGGCCCTCCTGGTCTATTATTTCAAGGTGGAGGGCCCTCTCTCCTCTCCCGACGTCAAATACGTTCCTCTCAAGAATTGGGGAAACAGCATCATGGGGTATATTACCCGCATCTTCCTGACCCCGCCCCGTCTTTTCGAGAAACTTATGCATTTGCGAAAACCAGCGGAAAAATGAGAGGGCCCATCACCAAGTACGTATTGGGAATGAGATCCCCATCGAGAATTTCTGATCAACCATCAAGGCATCATCTGCTGCGTTGCCTTCTGTCGCTCCTCCTTGCGACGTATTGGTTATACGACTCACTCGTCGCTTCTCCCGCACACACCACGGGATCTATGACGCGGCGCCCCCGCCGGGGGCGGGATCTTCGACTTGCATTTGAGACCTTGCCGGTGATCAGGACTTTGGCCAAATCAACTCACAAGATTACCATTTCGGAATTTAGCCGGTGTATTTGGGAGGGTGAACAGAGGTTGCTAAATTCATAAAGGCGTGCTAGGCTGAATCCGAGTTGTTATCAGAGGAACACCGCCATGCCCAAGCAGACTCTTCTGGACATTTTCAAAAAGCGCACCAGGAATCCGTACCGACCCAGGGCTTCGGAGATAATCGGCAAGCTTTTTCCGGCGTTCGATCCGTATAAGACCCCGGGGCAATCCCTCGTGGCGGGGTCGTGCGAATTTCTTGAAAAGAAACTCACGGTCATCGCCCAGGAAAAACCGAAACCTGAAGATCTCCAGACCTCCGATGATCTCAGGAAACTCAATTACGGAATGCTTACCTCTGATGATCACTCCTTCATCCTGAGCATCCTGGAAAAAATGCGCACCGGGGACCTTGAAAAGACGTATCTTTTTACAATCATAGACACGTACGGCGCCGATATCTCCATGTACTCGGCACAACGGTTCCAGGCCTTTTTTATCGCTCATTTGATCCGGGCCTTCCTGACCATTCCGGTACGAACCATCTCTCTTATTCTCGGGGAAGGCGGGAGCGGGGGTGCACTGGCTATCCAGGTGACGGATATCAGGGGGCAGATGGAAGACGCCCTGTACGCAACGGCACCGCCCGAAAGCATGGCTTCCATCGTGTTCAGGGACCCGGAAAGGATTGAGGACGCCCTGGCCATCCTGAAACCCACAGCCAAGGAATTGCGGCATCTTGGCGTTGTTGACAGGATTGTTCCTTCTCCGGAAGATGTGACTAATTGCGAGGAAACGGCTGAAAACATCCGCCAGTTTTTAACCAGGACCGTCAAGGATCTCTCGAAATCAAAGATAAGCAAGCTGGTCAAGAAACGGGAAGTCAGGGCGAAACAGTATGGCCTTTCAAAAAGGAGCGGGCCGCTCCATGACATCAGGCGTTACTTTGAGAAACCCATCAAAAAGGCCTTCAGAAAGCCCCCTCCCGATATTAAAATAGTCAATTATGCCAGCCCGATAGAGGTGAGTGAAGATTACGGTGATATCGGACCCAAGGGGGAGAGCACCGAGTACGTGCAGTGCGGAGCGGGCAGGGGTGGAAACGGAAAAGGGGGATGCGGGAAACTCATTCCTCTGAAGGAATTTCTTGATAATTTCAATGTCTGTCCCGAATGCGGTCATTCCTACATCCTGGGCGCGACAGGCTGGATCGACTGTCTTGCGGACACCGGCTCCTTCCACGAACTTTACCGCAATCTCACCGTTGACCAGCTCATAGAAACGAATGGGATCACTACTCCCTACCAGGAATTCCTGGCAAAACAGAAGGGGCGATCTCATTTCAACGAGTCCCTGGTGGTCGGGAGCGCCCGGATTTACCAGTTCAAAGTGGTCATGGCCATCAGTGATTTCTATTTCAGCGGCGGTTCCATGGGGGTGGTCTTTGGCGAAAAATTCAGGAGAGCCGCGGACTATGCTATCCAGGAAAACCTCCCCTTTGTCAGTCTCTGCTGTTCAGGGGGAGCAAGACTCTATGAAGGCATCTCCGCCCTCATGCAGATGGTCAAGACCATTGAATCAGTCAACCGTCTGAAGCGGCATGGCCTTCCATACATCTCGATCCTTGCCGATCCATCCACCGGCGGCGCCATAGCGAGTTACGCGGCCCTTGGTGACATTGTGATCGCGGAGCCCGGGGCCTTGGTCATCTTTGCCGGGCCCAGGGTCATGACATCCAGGGGGTTTGACGTGGATGAAAGGCATGTCCGATCCGATTCGCTCTACAATATCTCCGGTTGTATCTATGAAAAGCTTAGCTACTATCACGATATCCGCGGCATCCAGGAGATCTGCGAACGGAAAGAGATGAAGCGGTGCGTGGCAAAGTACCTGGAAGTCACCGGCAGACTGGCGCACAGGCCAAGGAGAATACAGAAGAAAAAGTCCGCTACGGCCCTCATGTTTTAGAGGGATCGGTTCATTTCTGTTTCCTTGATTGGTGAGAAGAGCACGATCAGGAGCCCTCCCAGAGCGATGCATCCCGTGAACACAAACAGCCCATCCAGACTCCACACCTGGGCAACCCACCCGGAGACTATGGCCCCCGTGATAAAGCCTGTATCATAAACACTGGTAAAAAAGGACATGGCTGCGGGTTTTTGTTCCGTGCTGCCGTATCCCGCTGCCAGGGCATTATGCGCTGGAAACAGGAACCCCATACCCGCTCCGCAAAGAATGGCGGGCGCGAGATACGGCCATGAGCCGATCAGGTTAGGAATGAGCAACAAGCCTACGGCCAACAGGGGATAGGCAAGTTTGAGAAAAAGGCGTTTCCCGAAGCGATCCATGAGCCTTCCCAGGGTGAGGAGCACCAGAATCGCCACACAAAATGCAACAAAGAAAAAACGCCCCGCGTCAACCCCCTTCTGGGCTGAGATGAGAGCAAGGAAATTTGCCAGGGTGGACTGGCAGTTGGCGAAAAGCAGCGTGGAGACCATGAGGAACAGGAAGGAGAAGTTTTTCAGGAGCGGGATATATCTCACTCTTCCGTTTGCGCTGTTTCGGGAGACAGGGTCCGTCTTCATGTTTCCGAAGAGGACCGCGAGGCATGCGACCAGCGCGCAGGCGGAAGCTGTCAGGCAGAGGGCGGCAAAGCCTCCGTGCCTCATGAGGATCTCACCCACAGGCGGCGCGATGGCGGTCGCACCCATGATGGACGCCCCCACTATTCCGTATGCCTGACCCTGTTTTTCCGGGGCAATGGTCCGCGCCACCAGGGAAAAACTCCCGGAGATGAATGCCGAATACCCAACGCCGTGGACAAGACGGACCAGGAACACCGGCAGGCCGATCTTTTCCAGGAAGAGGTACCCGTATGTAGCCAGCAGCACGACGGCAATGCCCAGCCACATGACCTGAGATTCTCCTCTCGATCCCACCATCTTTCCCATGAGCGGGCGGGAGAGCACTGTTGCGACGGAAAAGAAACCCATGACCCAGCCGATCATCTCGGGGGTGCCCCCCATGCCTTCCAGCACAAGGGGATAGAGATAGAAGAGGGATATGTTGCTGAACACCAGGAAATAGGAGAAGTTCAAGAAGAGAAACGGACGGCCCCAGAGATTCTGAAATTTTTCATTATTCCTGCTGGTCGGGGTATCCACCTTTCTCACAAGGTCCTGCCGCAATAAGGGCAGTAGCGGAATGTGGGCTCTACGGGATAGCCGCAGTGTGAACACCTGGAGGGCTGCCCCCTGGCAGGGCCGTGGGTGCTCCCGTACTGTCCGCCCGATACCGCGCCGCATTGCGGGCACTGCAGGAACTCCTCTCCCTTTTTCACCCGGAAAATCGGGATGAAAAACAGGGAGAAGTAATGATCCACCCGTTTGAGCCTGGCCCGGGTAAGGCCGCAGGAAGGGCATATCCTGGGCTGCTCATCCACCGAAACGGTCTTCGGTTGTATCCCGCCGATGAAAAAAAACATGGTGAGTCCTCAGGTTTTCCGGTTCCGGCCCGGGTTCAGGGTTGGCCGTCTCCACATAGGTATAAGGGGAGATGCTCCGCCACGAGGAATCCTTTCATGGTGGGAACAACGCGGGTTCCTTCCCGGAGAAGAAAACCGGCGGCTTCCAGTTCCTCCAGCCTTTTCCGGGCTGTTGGATCATGGATCTCGGCATGGGCAAAGCCTTCCCTCGTTCTCAGACCCAGGGCAACCGATTCCAGGTGCATCTGCGCCCGAGACAGGGCTTCTTCCCCCTCGACCGGCCTGTTCCCGCTTTTCAGTGCCCCGCAGTATTCCCGTATCGATCGTACGTTCCACCATCTCCAACCGTCCTCAAAGGAGTGGGCCGAAGGCCCCAGGCCCAGGTACGGTGTGTGATCCCAGTATTTCCGGTTGTGCCGGCAGACATGTTCCCGGCCCCGCGCGAAATTCGAGATCTCGTAATGGAGATATCCCCTGTCAGCCAGGAAGGCCGAGGTCCTGAGGAAAAACGCTTCCTCCAGGTCCTCCCCTATGGGTGTGAGATTGCCTTTCTTCTTCATGCGCGAAAACACGGTCCCGTTTTCAATGGTCAACTGGTAGCACGAAAGATGCTCCGGCGTAAAGGAAAGGGCCGTCTCCAGTGTATGAAACCAGCCTGCCATGTCCTGCCCCGGCAGTCCATAGATGAGGTCCATCCCCACATTGGCAAAGCCCGCGTCCCGGACCCTTGAAACAGCGTCCATCGCGTCCCGTGCGTTGTGCTGCCTGCCCAGAAAAGAGAGTTCGCCATTGTCAAAGGACTGGACTCCCACGCTGATCCTGTTGAATCCCAGGGACTTCAGCCGGGAAACCCTTTCCGGGGTGAGGTCCTTTGGATTGGCCTCAATGCTGATCTCCGTTTCAGGGACAAAGACAAAATGGTCCTGCACCTGGTGCATCAGGGTCTCAAGCCCGAAATCCGGCAGAAAGCTCGGGGTGCCGCCGCCCATGTAAAGGCTGTCAAATGTCCCGAACCGTCCCTTGTACAAGGCCATCTCTGATACCAGTGCCTCCAGCCAGTCCGGAATCAGGGAGGTGTTTGCCAGGGAATAGAAGTCGCAATACGGGCACTTGGACCGGCAGAACGGGACGTGCAGATAAAGGCCGGGTTGCTGCATGCTATTTGCTCTCCGACTTGAGGACAGCCACAAAGGCGCTCTGGGGGATAGACACGGATCCGATCATCTTCATCCGTTTCTTCCCCTTTTTCTGCTTTTCCAGGAGCTTCCGCTTTCGCGTGATATCTCCCCCGTAGCACTTGGCGGTCACATCCTTGCGGAACGGGGAGATGGTCTTTCTCGCAATGATGTTGCCCCCGATGGCCCCCTGGACGGCGATTTTGAACATGTGTCTCGGGATCTCCTCTCTAAGCCGCTCGCAGGCCTGGAGCGCCCGTGCTCGCGCCTTTTCCCGAAACACGATCTGAGAGAGGGCGTCCACCTTTTCTCCATTTACCAGGATATCCATGCGCACCAGGTCGCTTTCCCGATAGTCCAGGAGGTCATAGTCGAACGACCCGTACCCCTGGGTCACGGTCTTCAGTTTGTCGTAGAAATCGTAAATAACCTCGGCGAGAGGCATGTCGAACTGTATCTCGATCCTGCCGGGCGTTGGATAGGTGAATCGGGAATTCACCCCCCGGCGCTCCAGGCAAAGATCCATCACCATCCCCATATACCGTTCGGGGATCATGATGCTCGCCCGTATATAGGGTTCCAGGGCCTTGTCAATGGTCACCGGTTCGGGATAATCTATCGGATTGTCCACAGAAACGGTTTGCCCGTTGGTCAGGACGAACCGGTACCGGACTGTGGGGACGGTCATAATCAGAGACTGGCCGAATTCTCTCTCAAGACGTTCCTGCACGATCTCCAGGTGCAGAAGCCCCAGGAAACCGCAGCGAAAACCCACTCCCAGGGCAACAGAAGAGTCTTTCTGGTACACAAGTGCCGCGTCGTTCAATTTGTATTTTTCCAGGGCCTCAGACAGGGAATGGTAATCCTCGCTGGAAATGGGGTAGATGGAGGAAAAAACCACCGGCTTCACTTCCTTGAAACCGGGGAGCGGCTCAGGAGCGGGGTCTGAGTCAAGAGTCACCGTGTCGCCCACCCGCACGTCGCTGACCGTTTTGATGCCCGAGATGATATACCCCACTTCCCCGGCGGAGAGCCGTTTTCTGGGTTCTCTCGCGAGCCTGAAAATACCTACCTCTTCAACCCGGTACGCGGCGTTGTTGGACATGAGTCTGATGGTGTCCCCGGATGCCAGGCTTCCGGAAAAGACCCGGCAACTGACGATGGTGCCGCGGAAGGGATCATAGTGGGCGTCGAAGATCAGCGCCTTCAGTGGACCACCCGCTGATCCTCCGGGCGGGGGGATATGCTTGGTAACGGCATCGAGGACCTCCTGGATCCCCGTGCCTTCCTTGGCTGAACAGAGCAGGGCCTGGTCGGAATCGAGCCCCAGGTCCACCTCGATCTCTTCCTTGACCCGCTCGATATCCGCAGACGGCAAATCGATTTTGTTGATGACCGGTATGATCTCCAGATCGTGCTCCATGGCTGCGTAGAGATTGGCCACGGTCTGGGCCTCGACGCCCTGGGAAGCGTCTATCAGCAGCAGCACCCCCTCGCACGAGGCAAGGGCGCGGGATACTTCGTAGGAAAAGTCCACGTGCCCGGGGGTGTCAATGAGATTCAGCTCAAAAGCAACGCCGTCCTTGTTTCTATAGGGAAGAGTGACGGCTTGGCTCTTGATGGTGATTCCCCGTTCCCGCTCGATGTCCATGTTGTCCAGGATCTGGTCCCGGAACTTCCGCTCATCCACCAGGCCTGTCTTTTGGATAAAGCGGTCCGCCAAGGTGGACTTCCCGTGGTCTATGTGGGCTATAATGCTGAAATTACGAATGTTTTCCATTATGAAATGCTGCTCTACCGTTCCTGTCCTCATTCCCGCGACCGCCGAAACACCCGGCGCCCGTCAGGCAGGGATGGTCTTCTGTCTTCTTGATTACCCCCGGTATCATAGCACATCTCTCCTGCAATGATGAGGGTGAATTTCTTTTTGATTTCCGTCACACGAACGTATATGGTTGAAAAATAGAAATGGTGTGGACATATTTTCCATATTTATACCCAAGATATGAAAATAAGCGAAACTTCTACCATGCCATATCCCCAATAACAAGCATTTATTTCCACGGATAAACAGCTTCAACCAAGGGGGAAAACAGTGCCAAAAATATTCAATCTGGACAATACATCCATGAAGAAAAATAAGGCCCCGATTTCAGAATTCTTCTGGAAATCGAGTCCGCCCTTGGCAGACATGTCCAATTCGAAGTATCTGCATTTTGATATTCGTTCATTGCCTCCCGGAAAGTTCTCGTATCCTTACCACTTCCATAGGAATGCAGAAGAACTGTTTGTTATACTCGAGGGCGAAGCGACCCTGAGATCCCCTGACGGATTTGGGAAACTGGCAAAGGGCGATGTCATTTTCTTTGAAGAAGGTCCTTCCGGGACGCATCAGCTGTATAACCACGGCAGATCGGACTGCGTCTATCTGGACATACGGACTCGGGCGAATGTTGATGTGTGTGAATATCCTGATTCCCATAAAATCAATATCCTGCCGGCGCTTGATATATTCAGGGAATCTTCAAAAGTGCCCTACTATACTGACGAGAAGAACGTGAGAGACAAGTGGCCTGAAGAGATAGTGGGAGGAGAATAGTGAACACTGCCGCTTCATGAGACCGCACGATAAGACTTCTGAAAGACGAAGTGGATATGGTCTGTAATCTGCGATCAACAAATGATACTTGATTTTCAGTTCCATCTCTGGTGTGTTGTCAAAAAATGGGGTGAGATAACCGGCCGTGTCTTTCTGTCTGGAGGAATTTCTTGCATTCCTGGATCGCCTACCTTTTCGTAAACGCGGCCACGCTGCTCTGGGGCGGCAATATGGTGGTGGGAAGAGCCTTGCGGGACGCGGTAGGACCCTTCACCATCGCGGGGGTGCGGGCGGCCATTGCTTCATTGCTTTTTGCCGTCCTTCTGGCCCGCGGAGGCAGGCAAAGACCTGCTCTCAGGCCTCGGGAAAAGGCCCTTATGGTGGTTATGGCCGTCACGGGTGTGGCCGGCTTCCAGGTGTTACAGTATGCAGGGCTCAGGTATACCACGGCCGTGAACGCGGGACTGGTAAACGCTGCGGGACCCCTTGTCACCATGATCCTGGCGAGATGGATGCTGGGCCAGCCTCTCCTCAGACAACAGGTGTTGGGAGCCCTGTTGAGCCTGGTGGGCGTGGGGGTGATCATTTCCCGTGGGTCCTGGACCATGCTTGTGGCGCTGCGGTTCAATCCCGGCGATCTCTTGGTTCTTTCCGCCGTGGTATTGTGGGCGTTGTATTCCATATCAGGCCGCTTGTTGCTCACGCGGCACCCCACTGTACGGGTGACCGCTGTTTCCACAATTCTGGGGGCGGCGATACTGGCGATACCGGCCGCATGGGAGTGGAGCCTGACACCTCCGCAATGGTCCTTAGGCGTAGTGGCCGGGTTGCTGTATGTCGGTGCGGGGCCTTCGTTTCTGGCCTTCATGGCATGGAATGAGGGGGTGAGGAGGCTGGGACCTAACGGTGCCATGGCCTTCTACAATACCCTGCCATTCTATGCCGCGGTGGTTGCATTGCCGGCCCTGGGAGAGGTACCAGGCATGAGTCAATGGGTGGGCGGTGTGCTGGTGGTGGGGGGATGCCTGCTTGCCGCTCGGGTGCCGGGCCTGTCTCCCGCCCCCCGTTCCAGATGACAACCCCGGGTCTTGCGGAAGACCCCCGTTTTCAACATCGTGCATGGTATGGGAATGTCAAGCGGTGATTGATTCCGGATACCCATTCTCGATCAAAACCGTAACGGGGTGAAAGAGCATTGAGATTCATTTTATTTGCGACCACATTTCTGCTGCTTTATGGTGGCATGCACCTCTATGGATTTTTTAAGGCGCGGGCAGCCTTCTCGTTTGGCCCGGGTGCCGGCATCCCGTTGGGGTTCTTCATGGCAGCCATGGTGTTTTGTCCTGTTCTTGCCCGAGGTTGCAGCAACGCCGGCCTGGAACTTCCGGCAAAGGCATTGGCCTATGTCGGATATACCTGGATGGGTTGCCTGTTTCTTTTTGTATGCGCTTCCTTTCTCATGGATGGCTACAGAGTCCTCGTCTCTTTCACGGCCTTGATTTTCAAGTTGGATCTTTCGTGGATGAAAATGACGGCCCGGACGTCCTTTCTCGTCCCATTGCTCGCGTCGTTATCAATAGCGACGTACGGGTATTGGGAGGCGCTGAACATCAGAACAGAGCGGATCACCATCGAAAGTCCCAAGATTTCGAAAGAAATCGGAAGGCTGAGAATTGTCCAGATTTCGGATGTGCACCTGGGTCTCGTGGTCGCGAGAGACAGGCTGGAAAGGATCGTCGTGCGGGTCAGGGCGGCGGCCCCGGACATACTGGTCTCCACCGGTGATCTTGTGGACGGGCAGGCGGACAACCTTTCCGCGGCCGCTGATATGCTTCGATCGATCCCCGTCAAATACGGAAAATATGCTGTAACGGGAAATCATGAATTTTACGCCGGCCTTCCTTACTCCCTGAGCATGACGAAAAAGGCCGGTTTCTCGATGCTTCGGGGAGAGGGCGTCGAGATACCCGGCGTCATTGCGATCTTCGGAGTTGATGACCCCGCCGGAAGAGCCTTGGGCCTTTCAACGGTCGTCTCGGAGAAGAGTCTCCTTTCTTCATCGTCCGCAAAGCTCTTTACCCTTCTCCTTAAGCATCGGCCGGAGGTAGACAAGAAAGCTGTGGGTCTTTTCGACCTGCAGCTTTCCGGACACATTCACGGCGGGCAGATCTTCCCCTTCAGATACGTGACAGATCTGGTCTACCCGTATGGGACAGGTTTCTTTAACCTTTCCAATTATGGTCACCTGTATGTCAACCGGGGTTCCGGCACGTGGGGCCCTCCGATTCGGTTCCTTGCGCCTCCGGAGGTGACAATCATCGACCTTCTGCACGGCGGTGCCTCACCTTAATTCCTGGATCGGGGATGCCCGCCACCAACAACTATTGTTGACATGTGCTTAACCTGTTAATGATCTTTTACCGGTTAGAATATTCATGAGGCATTTAATGAACAAAACCGAAAGACATGCTGGCAATATAAGTCTTCTGGGGGGACTACTCTGCCTTGATTTCGTCAACACCCTGGACCGGCGCGGCACCGATCAGCCGGTGGAGTATCTCAATACCTACCACGATCTCGTTGTTTGGAACCGATATGTGGGTACGATCTCCGATGAGGAGGCAAAAGAGTTGTTCAAAAAGGCGGAAATGGATTCTTTGCAGGCCGCTGCGGTTGTACAGGACGCGATTCAGTTGCGTGAGGCGATGTATCGAATTTTTTCCTCCGTCGCCGAAGGGTTGCCCGTTGCCGATCGGGATCTGATGAACTTTAACCGGTATCTCGGCAGGGCAATGCAGTTTTTGGAAATCATGCAACAAAACGACGAGTTCGTCTGGAATGCCAATGGGGATCCGGAAAAACTGGATTGGATACTCGTCCCTCTGGTTCGTTCGGCGGCTGATTTGCTGGTATCCCCTGAGCGCAAAAGAGTTAAAGAGTGCAGCAACCCGGCCTGCGCCTGCCTGTTTGTCGACTTCAGCCGCAACCTCAGCCGGCGCTGGTGCAACATGCGCGATTGCGGCAACCGCGCCAAGGCCCGCAGGTTCTATAAAAGAAAGAAAGAGGCAAGACTGCTCACATCCTCCCCGGTGACGGTACCTTCTCCACCCAAATCCCATTCCCGTTTAGATCACCGCCTCTTATGAGTGGTAAGACGCTGGTAAAAAAGTAAGTTGACACACTCTGTAGCCTGAAGATAAAATTTTGCAGGCTGAGGCAAGCCGATTGGACGCACCCGGTATCCTGCACACGTCATGATATGGGATTTAGAGCGTCGGAAAATCTTTCGAAACGACAGGGACCGGGAGGATTTCCTGAAGCGCCTGTTACGCATGGGTGTTCGTCCCGAATCATGCCCATTTTTCTTAGAGAACCGGCCCGGCGATTGGAGATAGGCCCCACTCCTCTTCTTGCAAGGAGGATACCGTGTCACGACGAAGGATAGAGACCGCGACATCCAGGACGGCACAGTGGACGTGTGCATCCCGGGCTGCTTCGTCACTTGAATCCGACAGCCACTATCGAAGTGATGATCGGATTGCCCTCTTGCTGGTGCCGACCGGTCTAAATCTTCTGCTGCACCTCCCTGTGATCAGAAGAGTTTTCACCCGGATCATCGCGCCCAAGGGCATCTATGAGTACGCAATCGCCCGCACGAAATACATGGACGCGGTTTTCAAGGAGGCCCTGACCGAAGGATTTGACCAGATACTGATCTTCGGTGCCGGATTCGATACCAGGGCCTTGCGTTTCCACACAGAGGCCGATGATACGAAGATATTCGAGTTGGATGTTCCTATGACCCAAAAGGCCAAGCTGGGGCAGTATGAGAAGCGGGGGTTGAGTATCCCGGCAACTGTCAAGTTCATCGCAATCGATTTCGACAAGGAATCGCTTTCAGGAAAGCTTGAGGAAGCAGGGTTTGCAAGAAGCAGAAGAAGCCTGTTTGTATTGGAAGGGTTGCTGATGTATTTGCAGCCGGAATCGGTGGATGGCACGTTCGAGATCATCAAGAGTTTTGCAGGAAAGGGGAGTGAACTCGTTTTTGACTATGTTCGGGCTTCGGTCCTTCGCCGGGAAGGGTCTTGTTATGGAGAAAAACAGATCGTGGACTCAGTGGCGAAAGCGGGCGAGCGGTGGAATTTTGGGATTGAAGAGGGGGAGCTGGGGCAGTTCTTGAAAAGGTATGACTTGAACGTGAGGGCGCACCTGGATGCGCAGGACCTGGAGCGGATGTATTTCACCGATGACGAAGGGAAGACCGTGGGGCGGGTGAACGGGACGCACTGCCTGGTGAGAGCGGTGAAGCATGCGTCCTCGCATATGAACGAGTCTTAGACTGGTTTCCATCCATAAATGGCTATGTTTTACACTCTCATCGTCAATCTGTGGGATCACTTGTTCCCGCCCACCTGGGGGTGGACACATAATCCCTTGATGCTGTTGATCCTGTAAAAAATATCTGATTTCTGGATTGGAAATCCGCTCGTGCCCAAATTCTATGTGTGGAGGGGGACTAGACTGGACGATTCTAACCCTCAAGACAATATATTGAGGGTTAACCTTGTACCATTACCTGGAATTGCGGAACTGGCGACCAGGAGAATTGAAATTCTGGTGACGTACAAATATACTGCTGTGTCAGCAACCGGCGGTTAATAATTTTTCGACGTTGCGCAAAGGAGATGATAAGGTCGCACATGAAGAAGCCGGCAGTCCAGGGACTCTAAAACGCACGTTCAACGGCGATGGTATCAAGCGAGGAGATTTTCATGAGATGTGATAGATGTGGAGAGAATATCGAAGAAGGGGAAGAAAGAGAATTACATGGACAGACGGTATGTGAGGATTGCTATATTGACGCCCTCTCGCCCGCAAAAGCGTGTGACCCATGGGCAGTATACAGCGCGAAATCCTTTTCAAATGAAGACGGATCCAACGTTAAGATTTCTGAAACCCAGTTAAAGATATTACAGATACTAGAAGAGACCGGTGGAACAGAACCGGGAGTGATACAGGAGAGACTGCAATTAAAGGCTTCTGAGCTTGAAAGAGAGATTGCGACTCTTCGACATATGGAGAGGGTACGGGGTGAACTGCGTGAGGGAAAGAAAATAATCTGTCTGTGGTAGCCTGTCTCAGCAAAGAGGACGTTCCGTGCCCGCAGAGTCCATCAGGGCGGCACGATGGGGAAGCCAAACCTTTTGAAGCCTGGTACATACGTTGAAAATGGATATATCACCGAAACGAGCGTATCAGGTAACGCGCATGTCCTGAGCGAAAAATTGTTTTGCACGCCCATCCATTTACCGAGAGCAATGCAGCCGGGGCAAAAAACTCCGTGGCTGATTGGCGGTATCAGGGTGCTCTGGAGAAGTCATGAATGTAGAAGACATAATGAACGAGACTATTGTCGCTGTCGAGATGGACGATTCGCTGCAGGTGGTAAAAGAGATTTTTGATAAAGTCAGATTCCATCATCTCCTTGTCGTTGAATCGGGCAGACTGTTCGGCGTGATCTCCGACAGAGATCTTTTAAAGGCGTTAAGCCCAAACATCGGGAGTATAGCTGAAACAGCCAGCGACCGGGCAACCCTCAACAAAAGGGCACATCAAATAATGACAAGAAAGCCTGTTACGTTATCGCCAAAAGCACGAATCCATGACGCAATTGAGATTTTCATCAATCACAAGATTTCTTGTATCCCCATTGTCGATGAAGAGGAGAAGCCGATTGGAATAATAAGTTGGCGGGATATCCTGAAAACAATTGAGGCAACGCGAAGCAGACTTTAGGAAAACATAAGAACGATACAGGTAAAATAAGAGACCGATACCGAATCGGTTTCATAATTGCAACAAGGAGGAGCAACCATGCCAGAATTCGGATCCCCATTTTCCGGACTTGCCAACGATCGTAAACTGACCCATGAAGAACTGATCCGGGCAATACGTTTCATGATTGCCGCAGAATATGAGGCCATTCAGCTGTACATGCAGCTTGCCGAGTCTACGGACAACCGATTAGCTATTGAGGTTCTGAAAGACATAGCAGATGAGGAGCGGGTCCATGCAGGAGAGTTTCTTCGACTGTTAAGAGAGCTTGCCCCGGATGAAGAGAAATTCTACTCGGAAGGGGCTGGTGAAGTCGAGGAGGAAATCCAAAAGATTCAGAAATAATAACAGGACTACGTGATAACAACATGGTCCTTCAGCCGGAGCGCACAGCTTCCGGCTAAAGGACCCGTTTGCAGCGTACCCGCGTCTGCAGTAAGAAGATCATGCCGCTGTTTGTATATTTTCAGGAACTGACCTACAAAAACTCGGAAGACGTGTGCCTGCAAGCACTATGCACATACGATGAAACGAACAGGGCATATCCCTTGCGTGTATGAGCAGAAGAATATACCGTATACCCTCATGAAGGCAGGGTTGCAAGGATAGGGTGCGCCGGGGATGAAGAACCCGCTGCAGTTTGATCCTGTATGGAGGAAGATCATGAGTGTTGAGAGCGTGAAGGCCTATCTTCGGGAAAACAGCCTCCCGTACGAGATTATGGAATTTGACGCAGGCACGGAAACCGTGGAACGAGCCGCTCAGGCCCTTGGTGTGACACCCGCGCTGATTGCCAAGACCCTGGCATTCAGGATAAAGGAACGGGCCGTACTGGTGGTTTCAAAGGGAGACGCCAGGATCGACAACCAGAAATTCAAGAAACAGTTTCAGGCAAAGGCGAAGATGATGTCTCCTGATGAGGTCCTTGAGATCACCGGCCACCCGGTCGGCGGGGTGTGTCCTTTTGGCCTCAAACAACCGGCAGAGATATATCTGGACGAAAGTCTGAGGTCTTTCGACCTCGTGTATCCAGCCGCAGGCTCCCCGAATGCATGCATGGAAATAAGCCCTGAAGAAATTGCCCGGCTGACAAACGCACCCTGGGTTGATGTCTGCAAATAGTGCGGAGGTAAATCCGAAGCAAACCCGCACGAATGTTCCCGGCGGATCAATCGGCCATGATTGCTTCGAGTCTTTCCAGGTCGTTGACAACGCGCCAGGTGGCACCGCCGTCTTGTGCGCGTTTTTTCCAGTATTCCAGGCGGCTCATGTATTCTCTCGGATCAATATTGTCGCTGCGCAGTTTGGTGACGTTCAGGGCGACAATATGAAGTCCCGGCATGTTGATGTCAAAGTTACGAACATAGCCCTTTCTCAGATCCTCTTTTAGATCGGAAAAAATCAGGATGTATTTGTTTTGCGCCCCGGTCTCATTCAGGTATTCGACGGCCTGGAGAATTCCCCCGCTGATATCCGTATAGGGACTTCCCTTCACCGATGTAACAAATCTGTCCACCCTGTCTTTGAAAAGCCTTTTTTGTTGATTGGAAACGGACGGCCGTCTGTCGAATGTCTTTTTCGCAACAATGTCCTTTTCGCTGAAGCTTCCGGTATCTATCCGCGCGACTCCAAGGGAATCACCCGGTTTGAGGGTGCCGAGAAGATAGTAGATGATGCTGCACGCCTTTTTCAATTCATTCTTGTACGTTCCCGATGTATCCATGAGCATGTATACGCTGCGGGAATGATTGCCTGAATCCGAACAACCTGCGAAAAGCAGACATACTCCGAGGATCGTCAATGTCGAGAAAAGTTTTTTCATATGCTCCCCTCCTGCGAATTGACTTTTTCCCCATCCGTCCTGTGAAAAGCAAGTCTTTCGATCCAGAGTGGAGGAAAAATCAATAGGTCATATACATTGACCAGGAACTCGGAAAGGTACCTGGCAATATTTCCTGAGAGACGCAGCATAAAGGCGATCCAGCGAAGCAACGCAGCCATACCGGCACCTCCCACTGTGCGGGAGGCATTGACAAATGATTCAAGCGGGATCGCCACGAATGTTAACGCAAAGGGAAGGATGAATCCCATGACCATCTGCCCGATGGTGGGTATCCAGGAATTCACGGGTCGAATCGTTTCAGAAGACGCTAATGACTGCCGCAATGCCTCCGTGTCGGCGGCAATTTGCTCACGCATGAAGGCCAGCGACGATTCAACACATGCCAGAATGAGAAGAATTGTAAACGTAATCCATATCATTTTTTTCCGCATTCTGTCGTCCATGGACCCGATGATGGGGAAGAGCTTTGTGATCCGGAGAGATTCCATCAAATAGAGACCCATTGAAACCTCCAGCAGGATGATAACCATGGCCGCAACATTGGCCATAGAATATCCTCCGATGTAGCTGGCGCCCCCAACCATTTCCGACATGGGCAAAGCGATGAGATTGAAATTGATGACTGCCCCCCCAAAGGCAATGAGGAGCACAAAACCGGAAATAACGAACTGGGTCATGGCCGACGACGTCAGCATCTGCAGGGCCTTCACACTCCGGCCGCGTATTTCATCATATTCTTCCATCCTGCGGTCAATCACCTTTGCACGTTCCTGAAGGCCGGTGATATTTTTCCCCACCTTATCCAAGGTATTGCTCAACTTCCGCCAGTGCGGCATCATTTTCTTGAGCAGCGCGTGCCGGACGCCCATGCTTTCCCGGTAATCACTCATGGCTTTCTTGTATTGCTTCTCGGTACTTTCCTGGATTTCCATAAGGATGTCCGCCACCGTACCATCTCCCTGGGGCTGGATACTTACGACCGCTTCCACCGCGTTCACCCAGGAAGGCGGCGGGGGAGGCAGTTCGGTGCTTTCCCGGTAATCTTCATCGATGAGCGTAATTTGTTCACTCAGTTTGAGCTGCAATGCAGGATATGCACTCAGATCGCGCTTGACAACCGCATCCACTCGCTGAAATTCCCGTTCAATGGAACGCTCTACCGCCTCTCTTCCGGCCGCCAGCAAGACTTCCCTGTTTCGTTCCACCAAATTTTGCTCCGCCCGCAGAACGGATCTGGACCCAATGCGCATTGCCGAATGGATGATGGTGCCAATAGATCGGATGGCCCGGTGAGAAGGAGCGCGTGCGAGGTACAGCATAAGGAGCGCAATGGTGAACAAAATAAGCCCGGAAAGGACTGGTGAACCGGGTAGAACCATGAATAAATCCGTAGTTGACATTTCTGGCCTCCCTTCAAAGTTGTTTCGTATGCTTCAGGAAAGATACAGGCCTGTATAGAACTATGCACATTTATTGGCCTCCTTCCAGGGAATACTTACTGGTATCTCATTGAAAATACAGTATCTTAGCCCCCAGTCAACCGCAAGGCCATTCCTACGGCCTTCCTTAAATTGAGCAAATTCCGTACCACGTTCAGGAAAATGATCCGATTGGCGGGGCCGGCCTTCCCATTTGCATTTTTTGGCTTCTCTATGGTTGCCATGCCGGTGGCTGTTTCCTATTGGTGAAAGGTGATGAGGGACTTCCACCCTGGGCAACACTATTTTATCACAGGGCCATTCCCGGACATCTGCCGTTTGGTATCATCATGAGAGGATGGACCTTGACGAGGCGGGAAAGCCGTGGAAGGAGCCGCGCAGGCCCCATGTGCATCCGGGAGGGCGAAATCCCGCATGGAGGAAAGCCCCTCAAAGAATGTCCGGCTGACAAAGGTGTCCCGGATTGCGGTCTACAAATGATCCACCTGCAGGCGCAAGTCAAGTATGGCTGGCGGGGATGCCCGGAGGGATCGATCAGCGGAAAAAGGGATTCGTGCTCCGTTCCGTACCGATAGTGCTGGGGGGACCGTGGCCGGGATAGACACGGAGGGTTTCATCAAGGGTGAAAAGCTTGGAACGCACCTCCTGGATAAGACGGCGGTAGTCGCCTCCGGGAAAATCGGTCCTCCCGATGGAACCGGCAAAGAGGGTGTCGCCCGTGAATACCGCTCCGGGCGCAAGATAACAGACGCCGCCGGGGGAATGCCCTGGTGTGTGGAGGATCTTTATCCGGTAGGTGCCAAGCAGGATGTCCTCCCCTTCATTGACCTGCCCGTCGGGAGGGAATCCAAGACCTGCAGTGTCCAGGGGGTGGATATACACAGGTGCGCCCGTTATCTTTTTCAACTCAGCAGCGCCGCCAACATGGTCAATGTGGCCATGCGTGATGAGGATGTACCGGATGTTTAAGCCTGTTTCCGTGACAGTCCGTACGATTCGAAATACTTCGTCACCCGGATCAATGACAATTCCCTCCATTGTCTCTCTGTTTCCAATAATATAACAATTGGCTTGGTACGGCCCGACAACCAGTTTCTTGAGCATGAAGAACAGCCTCCTTTCGCATGTCTTTCAAAATAAAGCATACCGAAGGGTTGTCAAGCATGGAGGAAAGAAGGGATTCCGGAATAGCCGGATCCTTGCCGGGAACAGGAGCGGTGTTTTATGCCGGAGGCATGATGAAAAGGGCCGCCCTGCTCAAGCGGATTTCAGGTTTGTCAGCAAGTTTGAATCCTGATTCCTGAACCAGGGTCACCATTTTTTCAAAGTCCACATCTGAAACGTGCTTCCTGGGTTCAGAAACCAAAAGCCTCCCGCTGGAATTGAGATGCTGGAGCAACTGGCGGAAAAATGCGGCGTTGTCGGGAACTTCATGAACCATCCAGAAACACAGGATGAAATCCGCGCGGACCCCCACGTTGATGGCGCCGGGCCTTGACCGGTGAAGTTGAATGTGATCCCGAACACCGACTCTCTCGGCCCGTTTACCCAATACATCCAGCATCTTTTGCTGGATGTCCACAGAAATGACGCGGCCGCGGTCACCTACCAGCCTGGCCATGGCTATGGAAAAAAAGCCCATGCCGCATCCCACATCCATGGCGGTCATCCCTTCCTGTACATAGGGATCGAGGATCTCTTCCGGTTTATGGATAAGACGGCGAAGGGGATTGTCAAAGGTATAGGCCAACCACCAGGGGCACACACGTCGGGCCACCATTGATCACTCCCGCTTCGCACGCTTTGGAAAAGCATACGGACAAGGAATCATAATGATTTGTGATTTCATCTGTTTTATAGTGAATGCCTCGCGAATGATATATGTCAACGGCATTGTGAATGACAATACTTAAAGCTCATGAGCTTTAAGTCTACCAACTTTTGGAAGATTGTCAATAGGAACACTGAACCGAAATTCATGTTGGTATTGACGGTCCACTTCGGCATGTGTTATGCGAATAGTATACCCCCGGGGGCCCCATCTTACTTGTTCCTGTTTGCATCTGATTCGCGGTCCATGGACCCTGGAGCGTGAGGGATTGCTGCAAGAATGGATGCTGCTTTTTTCTGAAATCTCCGAACAATGGGAAATGCCGTTAGAAAAATGAGCATACCCCACGTACCCTCTGCGGAAAGGTCAAAGAAGGAAATGAAGGGCACGATCATGGATGGAAAGACTCCTCGTATCGTATTGATCACCGGGGCTTCCTCGGGTATCGGCAAGGCATGCGCGTTGCATCTCTATAAGAAGGGATGCCGGGTGTACGGGACAAGCCGAACCGCACAGGATCTGCCCATGACATCAGTGCGTGAGGAAGACCGGTCACCCACCTTCGAACTCATCCCGATGGACGTCAACTCGGGAGAATCAATTGAACGCGCGGTTGAATTTGTTGTGAACCGTGAAGACCGCCTGGATGTACTGGTGAACTGTGCCGGGTATGGTCTGGCCGGAGCCGCGGAAGACACTCGGGAGGAAGAGGCACGTGATCAGGTGGAAACCAACTTTTTTGGGGTTTTTCGCCTGTGCAGGAGCGTGCTCCCCATCATGCGTCAGCAGCGTGCCGGATATGTCGTCAACGTCAGCTCCATTGGGGGACTGATCGGAATACCATTTCAGTCCCTATACAGTGCTAGCAAGTTTGCCGTAGAAGGATTCACGGAAGCGCTGCGGGCGGAGGTCCACCAGTTCGGCATCCAGGTCGTATTGATCGAACCGGGAGACTTCCACACAGGATTCACTGCGCATCGCCGCAAGGCAATTGCGGCAGAGGAGAACCCGGTCTACAGAGAGCTGTTTGCAAGGGCCTTGGGAGTGATGGAAGCGGATGAAATGAATGGATCGACACCGGGAAAGATCGGTCCTTTGCTGGAAAGGATCATCACCACAAGATCGCCGAGAGCGCGGTACAGGATCGGACCGGCATCCGAAAGACTGGCAGTCGAACTCAAGAAGGTAATGCCATCAAGGCTCTTTGAGTGGGCTATCATGAAGTATTACCAACTCCGGTAACCCGCATTTATGCCATGATAGGCATGTCGATATCGACGGAGACGAAGCGGACCACCATTGACGGGATTTTTCTTACAACGCTTTTTTGTGGAAAGGAGGAAGAAATGGAATATGAATACGCCTTTGAAATGGCCGCGTCGAGTATTCGTTTCGGGCCGGGCGCAACCCGTGAGGTGGGAATGGATCTATCGGAACGTGGCACAAGACGGGCCATGGTCCTTACGGACCCGGTTCTGAAGGACCTGCCTCCGGTTCAAACGGTTTTGGAGTCACTTTCCGGAGAAAAGATAGAATATGCATTATTTGACCAGGTGCGGATAGAGCCGACTGACGCATCTTTTCAGGAAGCGATTGCATTTTCCAGCGCCGGCAACTTTGATGCGTTCGTCGCCGTAGGCGGCGGCTCTGTGATGGATACCGCGAAAGCGGCGAATCTTTATTCCACCTATCCGGCGGATTTTCTGGACTATGTGAACCCGCCGATTGGAAAAGGAATCCCGGTTCCGGGAGAACTCAAGCCCCTGTATGCCGTCCCCACTACCGCGGGGACGGGGAGCGAGACAACCGGTGTGGCCATTTTCGACCTGGAGGAAATGCATGCCAAAACGGGTATCGCCCATCGACGGCTCAAACCAACCCTCGGCATTGTGGACCCGGAGAATACGCGAACCCTGCCGCCGATGGCGGCCGCCTGCACGGGCCTGGACGTATTCACCCATGCTATTGAATCCTACACAACCCTGCCGTTCAACAAGAGGCAGCGACCCGAACGTCCCATTCTTCGTCCGGCGTACCAGGGGTGCAATCCCATCAGCGATATCTGGGCGCTTGAAACCATGCGCATTATCGGAAAATACTTCGTCCGGGCCGTTGAAGACCCCGGGGACAGTGAGGCTCGTGGCATGATGATGCTTGCAGCTTGTTTTGCGGGCCTGGGTTTTGGAAACGCAGGGCTCACCATTCCCCACGGTATGTCCTATCCCGTATCGGGAATGGTGAAGGACTATCATCCGGAAGGATATCCCGGCAAGCATCCCCTGATACCGCACGGGATGGCGGTGGTCCTGAATGCGCCCGCGGCATTTCGCTTTACCGCCGGCGGTTGTCCTGAAAGGCATCTCCGGGCGGCAGAAGCCATTGGAGCGGATGTTTCCGGGGCCGGGCTGGAAGATGCAGGCGAAATCCTGGCCGACAAGATTATTCAGGTGATGAAGCGGGTGAACATTCCAAACGGGCTGAGGGGTGTGGGGTATACTCGTGACGATATTCCGCGACTAGTGGAAGGGACCCTTCCGCAGCATCGGGTGACCAAACTCTCTCCCCGCCCGGTGGATGCCGAGGCATTAAGCGCGATATTCGAAGACGCCATGGTCTACTGGTAATCATTGAGATGGGAGTTGACACATTCGGCGTTCTGGTGATCAGCCCCGCTTCCTGATCAATCTTCCATCCGGTGCACTATTGGCGAGAAATCCGGGATAAGGCGTGGATTGATGGTATTCGTATTTTTCACCGCGAATGGGGTGGGAAAGCGGGCGTGGCAGAAAACCGGAAACCGATGGATCAGGGAGGAAACGCTGTGGAGAAATGGACGAATCTCATTGAAAAGATAAAAAAATACGTAAATCCCCAGACATTTGCTGTTTCCGTAAGTTTTCTCGGGGGTGATCAACGGATTCCGGAGCGCATCAGGAGGCCCTTGAAAGACCTGGGCGTGCCCATGGCACCGTGCCAGGGGGCCGCCATGGCACGGCGGTATGGTTGGCACGTGGCCTTCGGGCCCGAGGATGTAGGATGTGCCATTGCCGCGCACACCTATGGCTGGGACAGGGTTGCTGATGAGAGGGGGGCCATGGATTTTCTCCTTCGTATGAATTACGCGTCTGATGAACAGGCGGCCCGAGAAGTATTAAAGGGTTTTCGGATGCTTCACATGGGGAAGGACCTTCAGGTGGTGTATGGGCCCCTGGAAAGAGGCAAGGTAGCGCCCGACGTCATACTCTTGTACGTGAATCCGGCCCAGATGATGCGTTTGATCCACGGCGCCACTTTTCACGGAGGCACTCCGTTAACGGGCAGTTTTTCAGGCAGGGCCGCATCCTGTACTGAAGGGGTTCTGGGATCATATCTGGATGGTCATTGCAAGGTGGTGGTCCCCGGCAATGGCGACCGGGTATGGGCCGGCTGCCAGGACCATGAAATGGTGATGGCGATCCCTGCGGGAAAACTGGCGGATGTTGTAGAGGGTCTCGAAAAAACCCATCAGAAAGGAATCCGCTATCCTATCCCGAGCTATCTGCGCTACCGCCCGGAAGTTGCCTTCTCAATTCCCCTCAGTGATATTTTCCGGTTGCGCCCGGACGAAGGCGACAGGAAGTGAAACAGGTGATTTCTCTTCCGGGCGAGGCGCTGTCCGAACCATAGAAAGGGAGGAAAAGGGCATGGCGGTGAAAAGGATTGATGACGAAACAAGAAGAAAGGTGCGGGAATCCTACGGCAAAGGAGTCCCGAAAAAAAGAATCGCTGAGGAATGTTCCATAAGTGTCTCAAGTGTGAACAGGATCATCGGGGGAAAGGCTCGCGGGGCAACGCAGAAGGCCGGACAGGAGGGGACGAGAGATAGAGAGATCAGAGCAAAGATTGCAGATATAGAGAGAAGAATCACGGAACTGGAAGGGAAGATTCTCCGGTTGAAAGCCGGGAAGAAGAGGCGTTTCTGGTTCTGATCAGGGTATTGGAGGGAAGGACACGCAGCCTTCCTGCCCATTATGGTGAACTGTTCCCCAAAGATTATAGTCGGCGGGAACGCGTTACCCTATTTTTTTTATTGCGGAAAGGAGAGGAGCGTAGATCTTGAGGGCGAGGTCCCGGAATGCTCTGTCAAGGGGATCAGTGCTTCCGAAACAGAGCTGATAGTAATCGTCTTCATATTCTCCCGTGCCCGCCCGGAATTCATTGCCCAGCCACGTTTCACGTGCCTTTTCCATGGCATATGTTTCCTTTTTCTTCTTATCCAGAATGAGCCGTGCGTAGACGAACGAAGTCTCCGGGAAAAAGGGAAGCGGTTTTTCAAGACCCCGGAGAAACAGACCTGCCATCTGTTCCAGGATTTTCAGCGGAGAATCCACCGGCGAATATCTCCAGGTTCCATCTCTGGAGAGCAGCATGCTCTCTCCTGCGCCCTTATGATCCTGCGACAGGTTCAAGAACAGGTGTTTGATCCAGAGGGTCACGTGGTCTTTCGCCTTGGCTTTGGCGTACCGGTACTGGACCAGGCAGCGGGAATACATCCCGTCAATCCGTCCTTTCACCATGATCTCATTCAGGACACTGTCGACTTCAAGAGCTTCTGATTTTATGGCCCCGGTCTGTTCAAGCACCTTTCGGGCAAAGGTATCCGCCCCCTCCCAGAGGCGTTCATATGTGCATTCTCCTGGCATGCCGTGAGGAAGGCGTCCTTCCGCCTTCAGGAGGCTGAAGACAGAAGGGCTTTTTCCCCCTGCCATCCTTTTGCGGACCAGTTTCTGGTCAAGTTTGTATCGTTCCAGTCCTTCAAGATTGAAGGGTTCCTTCTCTTCAATACGGGTATCTTTTCGATCCAGGAGTATGCCTAAGCGTTCCTTCAGGAGAAACCGGGCAGGATGAGCAAAGAAAGCGAGGAAAGCGGACAGGTCCACCGATTTCCATTCATCTCCCGCTGTGGAAAGCCTTGAGGGAATGAAAGGGGACACCCGCCGGGGAGGCTGGAGTTTCTGGCGTGCAGCATCCCGGTTCTCCTCCGAATAGCTGAAGTATTTGCCATCCCCGCTGAAATAAGCGGGGCTGAATCCCTGCAGCCTGTGCCTGAAAAATAAGTGGTCACGCAAGGAGATGTCTGAAGACGCATCAAGTTGAAAATTTTGTTCCAGGTAATCGGTCAATTCGCTCACGAGGACGGATGGAGCCATGGTGCTGTTGTCCTCCGAACTCTGCCCCACGTAACTGATGTACAGTGTCTCCCTGGCAGAAAGCATCGTTTCCAGGAACAGGTATCGGTCGTCGTTCCTGCGAGACCGGTCTCCCCGCTTTGGTTCCCTTGCCATGAGGTCAAACCCAAGCGTTCTGGTCTGGCGGGGGTATGCGTCATTGTTCATTCCGACGAGGCAGATGACCCTGAATGGGATGCTCCGCATGGGCAGCATGGAACAGAACGTCACTCCTCCTGTCAGGAAACCGGAACCGTATGCTGTTTTTGCCAGTTGTTTGAGGACATGGTTCTTCACCGGATCAATGGAGACTTCCCCGGAAAATCCCGATACTACTGCCTGCTCAGTCAAGTCGGCGAGGATGAGCCTGATCACCCGCGCGTCCCGTTCCCATGGCTCTTCTTCAGAAAAGAGCGAATCCAGAACATCCGCCAGCGTTTCGGACCATTCCGGGAGGGTGCGGGTCTCCTCAAGGGTGGCGGTTTTGGAAATCAGTACATCGAGAAAAGCAGTGAAACGACCAAGGACCAGGGCATCTTCTCCCTCCACACGGTCATAGGGAAGGATATTTTTGAACATCCGGTCCTTCATGGAACGGGAAACGGCGTAGCCCAGAAGAAGCCGGTCGAGCCCGAAACGCCAGGTGTTTTCTGGAAATGGGGGAAGGCCGAGCGCTTTCCGATGAGCACCATCCCTGCCCCAGCGAATCCCGCTCTCGCGGATCCAGCGCTGGATCATGGAAAGGTCCTTTTCAGAGAGTCCGAATCTGCCCCGGACCGCAGGGCATTCGAGGAGGGAAAGGACCTCCGCGGCGGTCAAACGGCCTTTTGAAAGATCAAGGAGAAACAGGTACGGCTCCACGAGGAGATTCTTGCTTTTGGGGCTGCGATCCGCTATACTGAAGAAGATACGCATCTCTTCTTTTTCGGGTACCCCGAAGACGGCCTGTACAAACGGGGCATACACTTCAATATCAGGTGCCATAACCAGGATATGCCGCGGTTCAAGAGTTGGGTCCTGCTCAAAGAGGGAAAGAAGCCGGTCATGCAGGACTTCCATCTCTCTCATGGGGCTGTGACAGGAATGGATCTGGATGGATTGATCACCCAGGGAAAACACAGCCTTTTCCTGTCCGGCTGATCCTCGGTCCTTGAGATGAAGGATATCCGACTGGATCGTCTGGAGCATGGTTTCCGGTTTCGGGTCATCAAAAAGCTCCCTTTCTTCGCATTCGAGTTCCGTGACCATGGAGAAAAAATCACGGCCGAGGGTTCCCATGGATGCCAGGAGGCTGTTGCCCTCTTCCAGGTGAAGGAGCTCCTTCCTGCCCTCCCTCTGTCCCTTTGTCCTGAGAAAGGCCTGTTCCTCGTGCTCGGAAAAAATTTCTCCCCAGTATTCTCTGCACGGGTTCATGAGGAAGAGATTCACTTCCGTGTTTCTTGAGAGGGCTGATAGTATCTGGATATGGAATGGGGGCAGTGTTGCTATACCAAACACCGAAATACGACCTGGAAGGATATCCGGAACAGGCGCTCTTCCCTCATCGAGGGCAGCTATCAATTGGTCATGGAGTTCCGCCCGGTGAAAAACCTTCTTGTCTTCAACGAGCCTCCTCCAGAGGACCGCCTGCCAGTGTTTTTGCTTTCCCTTTTCCCAGATCCGGATCATCTCGGGGCGGAAGATCAGATACTGATCAAACAGATCGGCAACGGTTGCTGCGAGCTGGTATTGCTTGAGATCCCTTTTCCCCCTCTGCAGATAGGCACGGACGCTTTCAAATCCGGGTTGTTCCATGGAGGGTGGGAGTAATGCAAATAGTCGCCAGGTCAGTACTGCGGGTTCGAACGGGGATTTTTCGGGAAGCCGTCCCAGGATCCTTTTCGAGATATCACGGATGAAGGTATTGGGGAAAGGGAATTGCACATTGGCGCAGACGCCGTGCCGCAGAGCAAGCTGCATTCTAAGCCAGCGTTCCATGCCCGCGCTCTGAACCATGATGATTTCCGGCTCCAGTGGTGAAGGCAATGGCTTCCGGAGGACCTGGGACAGGAGGTCAGCCAGGATTTCCATGCGGTTGCTGGTATAGAGCCGAAGGCCTTTTTCCATCCATTCCCCGGGTTTTCTAGTGATGAATGTCTTGATTTTGCATGGGGCCAAGTGATATGTCAATTGGAGAATTTAACAAACATGAGTAAGCAGTTGGCAGGCCGCATCTCCGCCCCGCCGTTAGCCGCAACGGTGTGGAGACATGCCAATGCGAGGAAAAATCGAAAGGAGTTGAAATGACATCAAAGACGAAGATTGGAATAATTATCTGCGATCGGTACCGCCGCTGCGCGGGCGGGAAGTGTCTGCGTGCCATGAAAAACAGGGAAGGTGCCTTCAGCATATACCGCGACAGCGAAGTAGAGTTGGTTGGGTACACCTCTTGCGACGGGTGCCCCGGAGGCAACATCGAATATGCGGGCGAAGAGATGCTCAAAAATGGCGTAGAGGTTATTCACCTGGCTACCGGTCTGGTGGTTGGCTATCCACCCTGTCCTTCTATCGATACATTCAAAGCCTTCCTGGAAAAGCGCTATGGGGTCAACGTTGTTGTGGGCACGCACCCTATACCCAAGAAGTATCTTGATATGCACACCTCTCTTGGAACATGGGAACAACCTGAGTGGAAACCGCTACTGGAACCTACCATGGCAGATGAAGTGATCCGTGCAAATTACGACTAGGGCACATTGCTGAGGTTGAGCCGGCGAGGTTCTTCCCTATGCAAGTCCATATAATAATCCGAATGTTATGAGAGCGCTCTTCACCATCATTGAGTCAATGAAAGCGGTGAAGAAGCCGAAAAGAACAATCGAACAAAAACAGCAGGACTACCTCAATGCCGGCAGGCCAAAGAATGCAGGTCTCCCATGATCAGGACGAGCCGGTGCCTCATAACAAGAGGGGTCTCCTATCTTCTGGAGGGTTTGGGCATGCCGGATAGAGCAAATGGAGAAAAAGACGAAAAGAGAAAGCAGACTATCGCGGAGGTTCGCCGGGAGCAGGCCCGCCGGGAAAAGAGCTACCGGGAACGGGCTTTGAAGCTTTTCCCGTGGGTGTGCGGTCGCTGTGGGCGCGAATTTTCCGGGAAGAATCTTCGTCTGCTCACGGTCCATCACAAAGACCACAACCATGACAACAATCCCCCTGACGGAAGCAACTGGGAACTTCTGTGTGTGTACTGTCATGACAATGAACACTCGCGGTATCTGGATGCCGAATGGACTGATGGATCGGCGCCCGGAGACAAAAAGAATGCGCCTTCCACCTACAAGGCCTTTTCAGGTCTTGACGCCCTTTTGAAGGACAAAAAGGAATGATCTGAAAATTGCCGTATCGAATTCTGGCAGACCTCGTTATCATTCTTCATTTCGCTTTCATAGTGTACGCTGTGCTCGGCGGACTTCTTGGTCTGTGGAGAAAATGGTGCCTTTTCGTCCACCTGCCTGCAGTGGTATGGGCTGCCATCGTGGAGTTTCAGAGCTGGATATGCCCCCTCACGCCACTGGAAAATGGTCTTCGTTCGGCTGCAGCTTTAACAGGGTATCAGGGTGGCTTTGTGGAGCACTACCTGGTCCCGGTCGTCTACCCTCCAAGCCTCTCGAACAAGATGCAATGGATCCTTGGGGGACTTGTCGTGGCTGTCAATATTATTATTTACTGGTTTGTACTCAACAGGTGGAAAAATTCGTAAAGAAAGAGAGTGAAGACCGTAGGAAGAGATCAGGATTCCATGAAAATTACTATCTTATACGATAACACTATCTGGAGAGAAGGGCTCCGGGCGGACTGGGGCTTTTCATGTCTTGTGGAGACTGGGGATAGAAAGATTCTTTTCGATACCGGCGGAAACGGCTCAATTCTTCTTCACAACATGAAAAAACTGCATATTGATCCCCGCGGCATTGACGAGATCTTTCTCTCCCATCGTCACTGGGATCACGCCGGTGGGCTCCAGGCCATTCTTTCAATGAACCCCACAAAGGTGTACATCCCTGCCTCATTTCCGGTATCGGCGGCGGCCGACCATATTGCGAGGGTATCTGGCCCGCTGGTATTACATGAGAATATCTACTCCACCGGTGAGCTCATGGGTTTTGAGCAATCTCTTGCGATAAGAATGAAAAAAGGCCTCGTTGTCATAGTCGGGTGTTCTCATCCGGGGGTTGGTGGTATTCTTGCGGCCGCATCTCAATTCGGGAAGCCTTTCGCACTCATTGGAGGGCTCCACGGATTCAGTGACTTCGACCTGGTGAAAGACCTGGACTTAATCTGCCCCACACATTGTACCCAGTACAAGGCAATGATCAAGTCCCTTTACCCTGAAAAATATGTGGAAGGTGGGGTGGGAAGGATTTTGGAAATCGAGGAATGATGTTCAGTTGCCGAGATTTGATGTGGCATACTTTGCCCGCAACTTCGGCTTCTCTATCTTGCCAGTCGGGCTTCTCGGCACCGCATCGAAGATGATTTTTCGCGGTCGCTTGTATCGCGGCAGCTGCTCCTCGCAGAAACGCTCGATCTCTTCCTGGGTCAGCTCTTCACCCTTCTTTGGCTGTATAACCGCGGTGGCGATCTCCCCGAGCCGATCGTCGGGGGTACCGATGACAGCCGCATCGTGCACCTTGGGGTGTTTGATAATGGCCGCTTCCAATTCAACAGGATAAATGTTCTCTCCTCCACTGATAATGAGATCTTTTTTCCGGTCCACAAGGAAGATCAACCCTTCCTCGTCCGCCTTTCCGAGATCTCCCGTATAGAGCCAGCCGTCCAGGATCACCGTTCTTGTCTGTTCCGGGTTTTTGTAATACTCTTTCATGATTCCGGCGCCCTTGACGATGATCTCGCCCACATCCCCCTGGGCCACATCTCGGCCTTTCTCGTCAACGATCCTCGCATCCCACAGCAGGCTCGGCTTGCCTATGGCCCCGGCCTTCCTCTCGTTTTCGGTCCCCAGATGAATAACTCCGGGTCCCGCACTCTCGCTGAGTCCGTACACCGTGTCATATTCAATGTCGGGAAAATACCCTTTCAATCGGTGGACCAAACTCGGAGGTATAGCCTGGGCTCCCATAAAGATCCTTCTCAGGCAGCTCAGATCATAGTCCTCGATCTTCACTTCACCCCGGTCAAAGGCATTGAGGAGGTCTACGGCCCACGGGACCAGGAGAAAGACCGCCGTAAGCCTTTCTTTTGCGATGTTTTCCACGATGTAGACGGGTGAGATCTTTTCCGTAAGGAGACAGGAGCATCCTCCAACCAGAAGCACGGCCAGCAGGTGTCCTATAGCCAGGTGATACATGGGCGGCATCATCAGGAATCGATCTGAATCCGTAAACGAGTGATTGGTCGCCTCGGTGATGGCGACGCACATGAGGCTCTTGTGTCTCAGGAGCACGGGCTTCGGAGCGCCGGTCGTGCCCGATGTAAAGTAGAGGGCGCACTCGTCCTCATCTTCCAGTGAAACGGGAACGGCACGCGGTGAAGCAACTATGATAAGATCTTCCATTGAGGTAAAATCATCGGATCGATCGGGCCCTATAACGATGTAACGGCGCAGAGTGGGGAGGGCCTTCCGAAGTCCGCTCACACGTTCTGCATACTCTTCATCGAAAATAAAAGCGGAGGGTTCTGCCACCTTCCCGCAATAGCGTATATCATCATCGGTAAAACGGAAGTTCAGGGGCACCGCCCAGGCCCCTGACTTCAGGATTGCGAAATAGGCCTCGAGCCATCGGATCGAATTCCTGCCGAGGAGAAAAATCCTTTCATGCCTTTGAATACCCTCGTCAAGAAGCTGGTTGGCAAGCCTGTTTGTTCTTTCATGGAAAGCTCCCCAGCTTATCTCATGTTGAAGACCCGACAGGGGCCTGACCTCGACAAATGCCGCTTTTTCGGGAGTCATGCGCGCAAATTTATCCACAACTTCAATCAGGTTCATGGTCCCTCCATAAAATATCTGTTCCCCTTAGACCAGAAGCAACGGAATCAGAATGCGTACATCGCTCAACTCTTCCATATGTACCACGTTCTCCACGATCCTTTCCACATTTCCCTTGTCCAATGGTTTCTTGGCGTAAGCTATACTGTGGCGGAAGCGGGCTTCCTGGTCTTCCCGAGTGAGGGGGTTGCCGGGGAAACCCGGCGCGATATCGATCTTGCCGGTGAACTCTCCGTTGTCCTTTGTACGTATGATCATGTCTACGGGCGTGTGGCCGCGAGCCGCCATTGCCTCATCAAGAACCACGTCCACCCGCCCGGCAAGGTCCAGGACCTGTTTGTCATGTATCGCCTCTTCTTCAAAATGGGCCAATCTTGAACTGCCGCGCACGAGCGCGTTCGCGACGCAATATCTGATGCTGAACTGGGCGTTCACCCTGGGCGTTGTGCCGACCTCGAACGGGTGCCCTACAAGGTTGTAGGTGTAAGGGGGAACCCTGACCTCAACCTTCTCTACGTCCGAAGCCTGAACCCCCTTTTCCTTCATCTCGCCCATCAGGCTCTGGGTAAGCTCTGTGCTCCCCAGCGTAAGCCCGCAACTTGGGTATTTCTTGAAAAGGATCTTCTCACATTCGAAGCGGCTCCCCAAATCCTTGACGGCGTTTTCCGGCTCCACAAGGCCCCTGCCATAAACGTGGTAGTAACCATAGACCCCCTCCAGAAAATTTTTGGGGCCGGTAATCCCCGCCCGTGCGAAACGGGCACACATGACACCAGACTCTGCCACCCAGCCCTGTATGACGCGTACGGCAAGTGAGCCGTCCACATTGCTCTGAAAGCTCCCGCCCGCACGGTTGAAGGCCAGAGCCAGGGCGTTCCAGGTTTCCTCCTCATCGAGTCCAAGCACCCGTGATGCCGCAGCCGTGGCGGCGAAGACCGTGCAAATACCCGTGGGATCAAGACCATTGTAGGCAGCTTCAGAGAGGTTGAGCCGGACTCCCGCCTCGCACCCTACGAGTAACGCTGTAAGGAACTCCCTGCCGTCAATGCCGCCCCGCAGCTCAGCCGCAGCCAGTGCCGCCGGCACGGTCGAGGCCCCGATGTGCACACCCGGAGCAAGCGCGTCATCAAAGTCCAGGGCCCTGGCCATCACCCCGTTGACCAGGGCTGCAGCCTGGGCCGGAATGCGTCCCCCATGGATAAAGATGGTTGCTTCCTCTTTACCTCCCATCGACCTGTAGCCATCGACAAGGGTCTCACACCCTGCCTCTTTTGAGCCGGCAATGGTCGTCCCGAGAACAGTCAGCAGTTGGTTTCTGATGGTCTCCTTTGGCCCCGATGGAAGGTCTTTGTAAGCGGTACAACAGACGAACCGCACCAGTTCTTGTTCCAGACTCATCACGATCCCCCTGTGTGATAGATTAACGCATCACCTCCGTCTTTGTAAACCGTTCACCTCTTTCTTACAGCCCTTATTGGGCAGCTCCGAAATGGCAACCTTGTTCACATTTCGTTGCCGCGGTGTTTTATAATTAGACCGACTAGTCGGTCTAATTATTTAAGATGATGCATGTTAAGAAGAATCTTGCCGGTTTTTAAAAAATGGTATCTTAGACGCCCGCTCCTTCCTGGCCAAAAAAAGCTTGACAGGAGTCTTCCTTTTTATTAATCAACCGACTAGTCGGTTTAATTAGTTGGCAGCATTTTTTGTTCAAAACATACCATGAATGCGCCGGCTTTATCCCATGTTTTTTAGAGATCGAAACATATAGCATCTCTTTTGTCGGAGGAGAAAAAAATGAAACGCGAAACAGACTACGGACACCCAATCAAGCCGGTATACACGCCGAAAGATATTGAAAATCTGGAATATGAGAGAGATTTGGGTGATCCGGGTTCCTATCCCTACACCCGTGGTTATCACCCGGAAGGCTATCGTGGCCGTGTATGGACCCGGAGAATGACCGCCGGGCTCGGGTCTTCAAGGCAAACCAACGAGGTCCTCAAGCGATATCGGGATATGGGTCAAAAAGGGGGAATGCTGGTCATTTGCGACAGGACGAATGCCATGCCGATCGATCCCGATCATCCCATCGGCAGGCGGGAAGTGGGCCTCTTGGGGTGGCCGGGGGCCTCACTTCTCGAGTTCGAGGAACTCATGGACGAGATTCCCCTGACCGGGCAGTCTATAACCCTGCTCGGTTCCTGCGCCATGTCGGCCGTTCGATTGGCCTATATTGTCGCCCTTGCGGAGAAGCGCGGTGTGGATCTGAGCGAAGTGCACGGCAGTGTCACGGAATATCCCTTCTGCAACAACTTTGGCCAGACCGATGCTCAGCCTTTGGATCTCAATCTGAAGCTGTGGCTTGATTCCTCCGAGTACATCATTCGCAACAAAATACGTATGAGGTCAGGCATCCTTAGCCAGCACTTTCAGGAGTCGGGAGGCAACAATGCACAGGCCCTTGCCGTGGAAATGGCAATGCTCAGGGAGCTCTGCAGTCTACTTGTCCACGAACGGGGGCTTGATTTTGATGATGTCGCTCTCCTCCCCTATGAACTTGTAAGTATCGGTTCACGATTTTTCGAGGAGATAGCCAAAATAAGGGCGCTCCGGAGGATGTGGGCGAAAATGGCCAGAGAAGAATTTAAAGCCAAGAAAGATAAATCCTGTCATTTGCTCATCGCGGTCCACACATCGGGCCGCACCATGACCTATCAGCAGCCCCTCAACAATATCGCACGATCTGCCATACAGACCTTGGCTGGAGCCGTAGCCGGTTGCACGGCCATAGACAACGCGTGTCTCGATAATGCTCACGCGGAACCTTCTCCTCTGGCAGCGCGGATGTCTCTGAACACCCAGCACATTGTCTCAGATGAGACCGGGGTAACAGATGTGGTGGATCCCCTTGCCGGTTCTTACTTCGTGGAATACCTCACCAACAAGGTAGAGGAAGAGGCCTACAAGATCTGGAGTAAGATAGAAGAACTCGGCGGGATGATCGCGGCCATAGAGAAGGGATATATCCAGGAGATGCTGACCGAATCAGCCCAGAAAAAACATAGAGAAGTGGAAAGAGGAGAAAGATTAATCGTAGGGGTGAATGAGTTGGTTATTCCTCCTGAAGAAGATTTCCAGATCCCCATACAGGAACTAAAGTCCGGCGATTCGGAAGGGATTGCGCAACGCATGGAAGAATGGAAGAAGACCAGGGATCTGCCTTTGATTGAAGCAAAGATGGCGCAGCTCTATTCGGATGCAAAAAAGGGAGAAAGTTACAACCTGATGCCCTCCATTGTCGATGCGGTCAAGGCCTATGCCACGGCCGCAGAAATAATAGGGGTCATTAGAAAGGCCCGCGGCCTGAGTTACGACCCTTTGGAAACAATCGAGTGTCCCTTTGCGCTCAAATGACAAAAATTCAATTTCAAACGCTGGACAATCGGGTTGAAGACAAGAGGTAAGGAATATGGGCACAAATCACAGGATCAAGGTCCTCATTTCCGTCATCGGCCTGGACGGACACAGCACCGGAGCCGAGGTCGTGAGCAGAATCCTTATGGACGCCGGGATGGAAGTGGTCTATCTTGGAATCTATCAGACGCCGGAGATGATTGTCCACGCGGCCATTCAAGAAGGTGTCGATGTAATTGGAATAAGCAGCCACGCTTCCAACTACGACCAGATCCTGGAACTGCTGCGGTTGCTGAAGAAAAACAATCTGGACGACACCTGTGTCATTTGCGGCGGGACCATTCCGAAACATACGGCGCAGGAATTGAAGGACAGGGGGGTCTCTGAAATTTTTCCCCCTCAGAGTACCTCGGAATCCATCGTCAATTTCATTGTGTCACACGTGAAAAGGGCGGAGCTTTCCTCAGCAAGTTAAGTTAAGCAACGTGTCATTTTTTGCGTGGAGACATGTGATTGCGGTCTTTCACGGATTTTCAGGAGCGGGAAACACATGGGAAGTTAGGGAGTGATCAACGGCTTTCCATTCGGTCCATGGGACCCGACTCTTCCGACACCCTCCGTGAAAATAGCGGTGACGATCTTGGAGAGTTGCTCGGGCTCGATCGGCCCTCCCGGGTCATACCAGGAATAGATCCAGTTACACATGCCCAAGAGGGAAAAAGTGACCGCCGTGAGGACGTCCTTGCCCGCTTTCTTCCCAAGAAGCCCACCCACAACCTCACTTACTACTTTGTAATAGCGCCGCTCTTTTCTGTTAATCTTTTCCAGGTCTATTGAAGGCAGATTATATGCCTCCTTCAGCAGCACGCGGGCGGCATGCATATGGAGGGTATAGCTTTCCACGTGTCGATGGACCAGAAAAGAGAGCTTCTGTTCCGCCCCCTGGATGGACGCCAGTTGGCCTTCGATGTCGGCAAGGACGTGATCCATGAAATCAGACAGGATGGCAAAGAGGATCTCTGTCTTGCTTTTGAAATAGTAGTACATGCCGCCCTTACTCAGATGAGCGGCCCGAGCGATATCATCCATGCTCGTTTCAAGAAATCCTCTTGTGCTGAAGAGTTCTGCCGCGGCGTCCTTCACTTCCCTGACGCGCTTGTCGAGGACAATACCTTTTGGTCTCACTTCATTCCTTCCTGAAAAGAATTAAATAAACCGACTGGTCAGTATAATAATCCAGCCGTACGGGCTTGTGTCAAGAAAAAAACAAAACTTTACCTGGAAAGGGGAAAAGGATGGAAAGAGAGTTGCAATGACCTATGCCCTGACATATAGAGCTACACACCCTTTTACCATCAGCTATAAGCCATGAGCTGTCAGCTATTTATTCGTGTCCTTCGTGCTCTGCGTGGTGAGATCTATACTTGTGTCTATTGGTGTTTATTCGCAGTAATTTCCGGGTAGGGAATTGCATGTGATAGATCAAAATAAACAGCTAAATCAGCGCGTTAAGTTCATTCTTTGCTTGCTATTTCAGTAGGTTACAAAATATTTCGCGTCCCCGACCGTCTGAACAAAGGAAATGCATCCTCGTTTGGGCAAATATCTTTGTCCATTGACGAAGCCATGATCAGCCTGCTTCCATTGGAAGCACGAGGAAATAGACCTTTGCAAAAATTATATGGAAGTGTGGGAGAATATCCGAACGGTGCTCGGAGATTTTCAGGGTCAAGTCCCAACGTTCACAAATGATCAATTCCGGCAGACCATGATTTTTGACCTGCCGGTTTCTGTCTCCAGTTTTTCCACAAATGAGAAGTGTTCTTCCAGGGTTTCTTTTTCATGCTGAAGAGTGTTCAGAGCCCGCTTGGCACCCATGGACAGGAGTCGAATATAGAGCAGGCCCCTGATCACAGGATTTTCCGGCAAATCATGTTCCATCATGAAGAAGGATTTGCCGGGCTTGAGGACCCGCACCGTCTCCTCCAACATTTGCTCCTGCGTTTTTCCTTTCAGCTCATAAAAAGCATGAGAACAGGTCACCGCGTCAAAGCTATTGTCTTTGAAAGGGAGGTACGCAACGTCTGATTCAAGCACCTGGATATTCGAGAATCTTCTGTTTTTCATGTTGCACACCTCCAGCATTCCCCATGAAAAATCGACTCCCACAACAAGCCCTTTTTCCCCTACCTTTTGTTGGAGGTAGCGCAACAATGTCCCTGTGCCGGTGCACAGATCCAGGACGAAACCCCCCTCCCTGACAGAAATTTGGCGGGAAAGATATTTCCTCAATCCACCCTGGGCATCACGAGAGTGCATGGCGACGAACCGGTCATAGTGTTTTGAAAACAGGTCGTAGTATTTTCTTCTGCCGTTTCTCACCGCTGTTCACTTCAAATTTTCTTATTATATGCTTCAAAGCGCCATTTGACAAAGGATAATATGCGGAAGGCGGCTGTGATGAACAAGGCGTGGGGGCTTGTCGAGAGCATATTTTTCCGCTGCTGCCTGACTCACCGGAAAAAAATTCCGCCATATGCTAGTCACCGTTCTGGTTGATAGCATAATTTTGCTATGAATACAGGATATTATGTTCGCGAAAAATGTTTGGCACAGTTTTGGCTTATAACATTTTTGGTCGTCGCCAGGATTTTCACTCAACTACGGATTCCAGATTTTTGTGGATCTCGGCGCATTTTATATTGAAAGGGGATCAATGGATTGGGAGCGTTTTGACGGTATTCCCGTTGAAGCAGCAGATGGAAGCATTGCGCAGGTGAATGGCGGTGAGCACCCAGGATGCATGCCCATGGTGAAGATGTTTGAGCGGGAGAGGACTCCACGTCAGTCTCATTGGCAGGTCCCCTGGTCCGACCTGATGATGACCATGTTCATCCTTTTCGCCGTGATGTATGTGTATGCCTCGTCAAGACAAACTGGTTCAGTACCAGAATCAGGAAACAATGCGCAAAGCATCGCGACCGTGTATGAGCTCAGCAAGAGCACCGTGAAAGAAAATCACCTGGAAAAGCTCGCGTCCGTCGAACTTGTTCCGGATAAGGCAGTGCGGATCCTGCTGACCAGTGACCTCCTTTTTGACACGGGCAGCGCGGATTTGAAGGACGGATCAATTGAAGTTCTCAAAAAGGTTGCGACGGTCTTGCGGAAAACGCCATACCTGATAACCCTTGCCGGCCACACAGATGATATCCCCATTCATACTGACTCCTTCCCAAGCAACTGGGAGCTTTCCACGGCGAGGGCTTCAGCAGTTGCCAGATTCCTTCTTGAAGAAATGAAGCTCCCCGCAGAGCGTTTCCGAGTAAGCGGGTATGCCGAGTATCGTCCGCTTCGGCCCAACATATCTTCGGCAAACCGGGCAACGAATCGAAGAGTGGAGATAATGATTACCAAGGAGACATCCTGAGCATGGAAAAAAGCAACTGGAGAGATAACAACACGGCCATAGGCATTCTTTTATGCATTATCATCTTCGGATTGGGCTTCCTGATCGCGGGAAACGTCGGACTCTATTTTAATCTCATAGGGTTCCTCATTGTTGCAGGGGGCACGCTCGGGGCTACGTTGATCGGCTTTTCCAACAGGCGATTGATGATCCTGTACAAGATCTTGAAGAGATCGTTTCGGATGCCCGTAAAACAGCCCCATGAAATCGTGGAAATGCTGGTTGATCTCTCGGTAAAAAGCAAGATACGAGGGATCCTCTCACTGGAGGAGGATGAAGGGGAGACGTCTCTTTTGTTTCTCCGAAGGGCCCTCGGATTACTGGTTGACGGATACAAGACGGAACAGATCTCGGAGATCCTTACCACTGAGATGTACTTTTTCAAGGTGCGGCGGGCTGAATCAGAGCGGGTACTGAGAACCATGGCTGACCTCTGCCCCTCTTTCGGCATAGTGGGGAGTATTATCGGTCTTATCGGCATGATTGCTGGCTCCGGTGATACGTCCACAATTTTGGCTACCATACCCATCGCCCTGACTTCCACCCTTTATGGAATCATCTTTACCAATTTTTTCTTTCGTCCATTCGAAGCGAAGATACAGGATAGAACTAATCAGGAACTGCTTCTTCAGAAGATTATCGTTGAAGGAATTATCGCCATCGCAACAGAATTGAATCCGAGAATACTGGAAACCAAGCTGAAGTCCTTCATGACCCCGTCTTCACGAAACAGCAGGCTGGTTTCACTCCGGAGAATCCAGGAGAAATTCAAGATCGAAGACGCATCGCCCACCCCATCCCTGTCGCAAACCCCACCACCCAGGTATTCTGAAGGCCTGGGATAGACACGAGTTTCCTTGCCCCCTAAGCTGACTTATCGTATAATTCATTGAAACCTGTCCTGAAAGGAGGTGTTATGCCGAGATTGCTGGCTATCCTTGGAAGTCCGCGACGAAAAGGGAATACTGCCCTGCTTTTGCAGGAGGCCGTCCGGGGAGCGCGCGACGCGGGTGCACAGGTGGAGGAAGTGGTGCTCAGGGATCTCAAAATGTCACCCTGCCTCGAGATCTACGGGTGCAAGAAAACGGGCCGGTGTGTTATAGACGACGATTTTCAGAGGATCAGCGACCTGCTTCTTTCTTCCCGGGGGATTATCCTGGCATCACCCATATTCTTCTACTCGGTCAGTGCGCATACCAAGATCCTGATGGATCGCTGCCAATCTCTTTGGGTAAAAAAATACTGGATAGAAAAGACGCCTTTCGGGACACGTGATGCGGCCAAGAGGGCGCTCTTTATTTCCGTGGGGGCAACCAGAGGGAAAAAATTGTTTGACGGCGTCCTCCTCACCGTCAAGTATTTTCTGGATACCTTTGATGCGGAACTGTGGAAGTCGCTTCTCTATCGCGGCCTGGATTTCGAGGGTGATGTCCGCAAGCACCCTGAATATCTGGAAGAGGCCTATCAGGCGGGAAAGGAGATAGCCGGCCTTCTCTAGGGAGATCCGTTCCTGGTGTGAACATGCGGAGTCCCCCCGGAGATGATTCCGGAAATCAGAAAAAACCTGGGTCCGGACACGGAGGTATAAACATGGAAGGGTGGTCGGAAGATGAAATAAGGAATAAAGAGCTCATGGCGCCTTGCGGCCTCTACTGCGGGGTTTGCGGTGTCTACATAGCGACCAGAGATGGGAATGAAAAATTCAAGACCATTATGGGGAACCTGTATGGGACAAAACCCGAAGAAACCGAGTGCCTGGGATGTATGCAAAGCGATCCTCCGCAGAAGCTGTACGCATTCTGTCAGACCTGCGCCATACGGGAGTGCGTAAAGTCAAAGGGATTCTATTCCTGTCACCAGTGCGAGGAATGGCCCTGCAGCCTCATTGAAGCATTCCCGCTTGCCACCGGCCGCCGCGTCATGAAACGCGCGATCCCCGCCTGGCGCGCAAAAGTCACCGAATACGAGGATGAAAAGGGGAGCGTGGAATGGGCCCGTTCGGAATGTGAGCGGTACCACTGCCCCTCTTGCGGGAAACCGCTGTTCAGAGGCGCGCAACGGTGCAGGTACTGCAAGGAAGATGTTGCAGATCAATTGGACGGCTCCCTCTAAGCCACAAGGAATGGAGCTGGACAACATGCCCGATGAGTGGAGCTATATGTGGGAAAAGGGCCGGAGATAAAGGTTTACTGCTTCCTGTGGATGGCCTATAATCACGGTACATCACCTGAAAAGGGAGATCCGGGTGGAAACAGCTATTATTTCGGGTATCGTCGGTTTTGCGCTCTGTGCCGGGATTTTTCTTGTCTTCTGGATCCTGAAGCTGAGAAAACCCCGAAAGCCAGCCAGGATTGACGTCATTTCCACGGTTGAAAAATTCAAATCGGTCGGAGAACTGGTGGTATTCAAGGTTTTTACCAAGGAGATTATAACCACTTCCGATCACTGGTTTGGAGAAACGGGGAAAAAATATTTCCGGTGGCTCGCTTCCGAGAAGAAAATGGCAATGATCTTTGAATTTGACATTGACTTCAAATATGATCTCCACAGCCCTGATTTTGTGATTGAGTCTCTGGAAGCCGATTCCTTTCTCCTGAAAATGCCGAAATGCCTGTATGAATCTCACATCAAGAATATCAGTTTTTATGATGAACAGCGCGCGAAGCTCCTGCCGTGGCTGCTGCCTGACTTATTGAGCAAGGCATTTAGTGACAGTTTCGGAGAAGAAGCAAAGAACCGGCTTGTTGCCGAGGCAAAGAATCAGGCTTCCCAAATGGCAAATGAACTGGTGAAACAGATGCAGTCTGAAGTCCAGAAATCAGCCAGGCAGACACTGAATCTGCTGGCCAAGGGATTCGGCGTAAACAGGATAACCATCACGTTCAGTGACGTTGAACCCCTCCAGGCGGGAGTGAATTATCAGCCCCGGACAGCAAATGAGAAGGGAGAGGAGCGAGGGGGTCTTGGAACCTCGGATCTGTAAGTGCGGCTGCGGTCATTCCTTTCAGATGAATGAAAAAGATGGCCCAATCCTCAGGTGCCCCTCCTGCGGGAGGATCACGGCATTTCCCGGCAAGGGGATGGTCCCCGGAGGGGGAGAGGAGTTTATGCGCTTCGTTGAAGCCGCCTTCGAAGTCCTGGGCGAGGACGATGAAGATCTGTGCCCTTTCTCGGGGGCAAGATAGTGCCGGGATTCCATTTGCCCATATACAACAGATGAGAGGAGGTATCGGGATGTCCCTTATTACTATCACAACTGGAATCGGCTGCGGAGGAATGACTACTGCCAGACGCGTTGCCGACGAGCTCGGCATGGTCCTTTATGATGACGACCGGTTGCAGGCGGAGGCCGTTGAAATGGGCTTTTCATCTGAAGACATGAAAAGCTTCGATCAGACGGCGCCGGGGCTCCTGACCCGCCTCCTGAGACGAAGGCCGGCCGAGTACCTGGAGTTGATGGCGGCGGCCGTCTACGAGGTGGCCCGGCGCGGCGAAGGCATTATCTGCGGGAACGGGGCGGCCTATTTTCTGCGGGATTTCGGGTGCGCCCTGCATCTGCGTATCCATGCCTCTGAATCCTTTCGCGTCCAACGCCTCATGGAACGGGAAAAGATGAGCGAGGAAGACGCCAGGAAACTGATCGGAAAAGGAGACAGTGATCTGAAGGGGTTCATGCAGTTTGCCTTTCAGATGGATTGGAATGATCTCAGCCTGTACGATGCCATTATAAACGTGGACAAGATCGGACTGGATTCGGCAGCAGCACAGGTCATCGAAATGGCCAAGACCCGGCAGATCCGCGAGTGCAGCCTGACCGCCCTGGAGACAATGGAAAAGCTTTCCCTGCTGAAGAGAGTGGAAGCCGCGATCCTGCAAAACAATGTCAATCCCCAGGAATTGTTTTTTGAGGTCCCCGAGCCGGGTGTCTTAAGAATAACGGGGTTGATAAACCCCATGCGTACCGTCGGCGGTGTGCTGGAAATCGTGAGAGCAGTCCGCGGGGTCAAAGACATTGTCTGCGAGGCGGAGCGGCATCCCCTGGCCAATATATAATCCTTCTAACGGCGAAGGGACCTCTGAAAAACTGCCCGGGCTTAATCCGTGCGTACTCCCCTGCCCCCTGATTTTTGCAGGATGTTCCTGACCCGGATTCTCGTGTTGATTACGTAAGCCTTTTCCGGCTGTTTGGGGAGAGGCCTGTTATCCCATTCCACGGCCTTTATTCTCACCACTATCCTTTCCAGGTTGCCGTTCTCCTCCACGGCCAGCTTTTCCACCAGCTGCAGGTACTGCTCTGTTTGCGCCGTGGAGTCAAGGATGTATTCTCTGGCCTGGTTGCCCGTGACCACCGTGTGATGTCCGGTACAGAGGATGTCCACATCCAGTTCAGACAGTCGCCTTAATGATTGGCGGTACACATCATAATCCACCAGAAATTCGCAGATGCCGTCGCAGAGGACGGCTTCCCCCGCGATGAGAATACGTCTCGACGGGATCCAGTAGGAATAGGAATCCCACGTGTGTCCGGGAGTGGGGATGGGGTGGACTTTCAACCCTCCTGCCAGTGGAATAGGGTTCTGCAGATCAAGGGTCATATCGAGGCGGAAGGGCTGGAAAGGGGCCCTGTTGATGTCCGTGACCCCCCATGAGATGAGCGTGTTGATGGAATCTTCCGAGAGACTTCTGATACGTGTGACGGCACTCGGGTGTTCAAGAACAGCTCGTATCCGGGATGATCCAATTATCTTCAGCGCGGGCCAGACGTTTTGAAGGTGGGCCACCGATCCAATATGATCCCAGTGGGAATGGGTGAGAAAGAGGAACTTCGGCGATCTCGGACCGAGAATATTTCTGATGTCTTTCTCATAGGCAAAGGCCAGGCCGGAAAAGCCGGCGTCAAAGAGGACCGGCTCAGCGCCATCCAGAAGGTACACGGGCACACTGGAATGGCCTACCGAGTAAAATCCGTCTGCAATTTTTCCTGTTTTGGTGATGATCATTTCCGGGTACCGGCTCCGTGTGGAAGACCGGCAAGAGGTTCCTTTCTGAGAGGAATCTATTACTACAGCATTGCGTCGTTCAGCAAGGACAAAAGACCTATTATGGACGAGCTTTTGAAGGATACCAGGCCGGTCAGAGGGTGACAAGCGGGGACCGAAAACATGGCAAAGCCCGAACGTACGCATGAGATACTGCATTGACATTGCCGCCGCAATCATCGAAAATTCATGGAAAAGGACAACAAGGAGAACACGAGCATGGAATCCCTTATGCAACAATGGCAAGGTGAGACCGTTATCATCCAGCATGACAAACCCACCGGAGTATGGATTTTTATTGCCGTCTATTCCACCCTCCTCGGGCCTGCCGCAGGCGGGACGCGGATGAAAAGGTACCCGGATGTACGTGAGGCCCTGCGGGATGCCATGCGGCTGGCAAAGGGAATGGCATACAAGTATGCGGTGCCCGGCATGCCGTGGGGCGGCGGAAAGGCGGTCATGGCGCTTCCTGATGATTTTGATCCGGCGCTTCGTCCCGGTCTCCTCCGCCGGTACGGAAAACTGGTCCATCAACTGGGCGGTTTATTCTACACAGGGCCCGACATGGGGACCTGTTCTCCCGACATGGACGTAATCGCGGAAACAGGGGCCCCGTATATCTTTGCCTGTACCCCGGAGGCCGGAGGAAGCGGCTCCTCAGGCCCGTATACCGCGCTGGGGGTGTTCACCGGCATCCTGGCGGCCTGCGAACATGCCTTTGGCGATGTGTCGCTCCACGGGCGAAGGGTGCTGGTCCAGGGCACCGGCAGTGTGGGCGGTCCCCTGATCGAGCACCTTCGCGGCGCCGGCGCCGAAGTTCTGTTCAGTGACGTGGATGAGGCGGCCGTCAGGTACTACCGGGACGATGTGGGACTGACCTTCGTGAGCAGTGAAGAGATGTACGGAACAGAATGCGATATTTTTTCCCCCTGCGCTGTGGGCGGAATATTGAATAAGAACACCGTGCCGGAATTACGTTGTAAAGCGGTAGTGGGCGGCGCCAATAATCAACTGGAAGAGGTGGATGATGCTGAAAGGCTCCGGAGAAGGGAGATCCTCTACGCGCCCGACTTCGTGGTGAATGTGGGAGGAGCTATGGCCATCCTGGGAATGGAAACCCTGGGGTGGGAGCGTGATCATGCGGAAAGCCAGGTTTCTGCAAATGTAAGACAGGCGCTCCAACGGGTCTTTGAAGTGGCCGACGAAAAAGATATCAGCACAGAAGCGGCCGCCGAACTCATTGCTGATGAACGCCTGAAGACGGCTTCATAGGGCGGGGCCCACCGCGTCACTCTTCCATTGTGCAGACCAGAAAGTGCGGGTCGAACACTGACCCGATCAGGAGGGTGCTCTTGTAATAGGCGGCCACACTGGACCCGGAGAGGGGATCTCCGGTGTTCAGATATACTTCTTCTACCAGATCGTTGCCCCGGGAATGGAGCGTAATCCGCAGGACCTGAGAGGGTGAACGGCGCCCGGGGTCTTTCGCGTATTTGACAAAAGTCAGGAGTTTCGCGTGGGCCCCGATCCACAGCCTCCCTTTTTCGTCCATCTCGATGTTATCAGGACCTGTTCCAAGGTCGATCTTGCGTTTCAGGACAAGAGAACCGTTCCCGGGATTCCGGTCATAGAGGAATACGCTGTGGCCGGTCGTTGATGCCACGTAAACGGTCCTGCCGTCACCACTCATGTTGATGCCGTTCGCGTATTTCAGATCGTGCGCTACCTTTTGGAATTTCGTGCCGTCAAAGTAGAGGACGTATGCGCGGGGGAGCTGCAGATAATCTTCAAGGGCTTTTCCGAATTTCGAGCGGTTTCCATGGTCGTTGGTCACATAAAATTTTTTCGGACCCACCGGGAGGACATCGTTCGGGCTGGACATCAGGTCTCCGCTTATGGATGCCCGATGGGAGAGTTTTTCACCGTCAAAGTCAAAAATTTCGACGAAATGTCCTTTCCCGCTGTGATTGACCACGAAAAGGGAAGAGGTGCCGTTCTTGGCAATGTACAGACCGATACCGTGGGGATGGAGGTCCTTTCTGAAGTCCCTGGTCAGGTTCAGAAGTCGAGGAGATGGAGAGGTCAGATTGTACCCGTAGACGGCTCCCTGCTGCCCTTTCCCACCGTGAAACCAGGGTCTCCGATCGTCAGAAGAGATGAATGCCATGCCCGTGCGGGGGTCGATGGTGATGTCCTCGGAACTCGACACCCCAGAGACAAGCTTTTCCTTGCCCTTGAAATGTGATTTTATGGTCTTGAACTCTCCGGCGTCCCGGTAGGTCTTCAAAACCAGGGCCGCCCCTGCAAGGAGCAAGATAAGGAAAAAAAGAAGCGTGCGCTTGGATGCTTTCATGTTTCTCGTTCTCCCGGCCGGCGTTTCCTGAAAGATACCATATGGAGGGATTATAACACTCGGTTATGACAAAGCAACCTATATCATGACAGACGGGTTTGGCGCGAGGCTGGTTACGTATAGATTTCTCTTTTTGCCGCCAGTTTCAATGGCTCCTCGATGACGCGCATCTCTTTCCATTTCCCCTGGCGATAGCGGAGCATGAATGCCAGGCCCAGGGCACAGACATACAGCGTGGCGATGGTCCAGACCGTATAGATTCCGGCATGGAAAACCGCCACGGCCAGGTACGTGGGAATAATCATTAACCCCAGGCTCATGGCGGCAATGGTCCACATGATGAAGCGGGTATCCCCCGCCCCTTTGATGGCCCCGGAGAAGATCAGATTGAGGGAGTCAAAGAGACAGAATACCGCCACAAACCGGAGGAGGATCACCCCCAGGCCCATGATTTCGGCGTATTGGGCGGCCTCCTGGTTCTGCATCCTGAACAGGTGCAGGAGGGGTTCGGGCATGAATACAAAAACGGACGCGATCGCGGCCATGTAGAGCATGGTTATCCTGAGGGCGTTGCCCGTTGCCACTGTGCCGTCCTGCGGGGTGCCGTTGCCGATGGCCTGCCCTACCAGGGTAGCGTTGCCCACGTGAAAACCGATCATGGGCATGAACGAGAGGGATTCAATGGAGAGGACGATATTGGAGGCCGCGAGCTGGATATCGCCGAGCCTTCCCAGCATCTGAACAAAAAAAGTGAAGCCGGAAATCTCCAGGAAGAACTGCACCCCGCTGGGGACACCGTAGCGCATCAACCTGCCGAAGAGTTTGCGGTCAAAGGCCCGTGCGCTCCAGGTTTTGAAATGGTTCCTGTTTGCCCTGCTGAATATGAGCAGGGACAGGATAGCCACGATCACCCCGTACGCCGTGACCGTGGCAATGCCCGCTCCCACGATACCGAGCCGGGGAAAGGGCCCGATTCCGTTAATGAGGCAGTAATCCAGGGGGATATTGACCGCGGTCCCCGCCAGGTTCACCAGCATCACCGCCCAGGTGAGCCCCCGGCCGGTGTAAAAACAGGACAAGGCTGATCCCATGACGACCAGCCCGGCGCCGAGGGTGAGGATATTGAAATAGCGCACCTCAAGGGTCCTGACGTGAGGAGAATGGCCGATCAGGTCAAAGACCGGACCGGAGATAAAATAGAGCGAAGCAAGAAAAACGGCTGCAAAGAGAGAGAAATAGATACCCTGCCAGACCGAGGCGCCCACTCGATTGAAAGCACCGGCCCCGGTATACTGAGCAATAAACGCGTTGACATAGTTGGCCACCCCCATGAAAAAAGAGATTGCCGTAAAAGAGACAATGCCGGCAGGCAGGGCTGCGCTGATGGCATCCATGGAGTAGCCTGCCAGAAATATCCGGTCCGTGAACTGCATCAGGGTGATGGAGCCCATGGAGGCCACCAGCGGCAGGCTGATAGCCAGGACATCCCGGTATCCGTTCTTTCTTTTCCATCTGTTCGTCATGGCTGCCGCAAAAAAACCCCAAAGTCCTCTTCGCGGCTTTGGGGCGGGTTGTTCATGTGGAAAGTGTACTTATATTAACAGAATAACCGGGGAAAAAACAGTTGTCAAATTGTTTTCCCCAAAGTAGCCTGAAAAAGACGATTTTATCAACCCGTTGTCCAAAGGAGAGAACCATGTGGTTGGATGATCCAATCGACCGGAGGGAAGCGGTCAAGAAGATCCTTGGTGTTACCGGATCTCTGGCCCTGGGAAGTGCTGTTGCGGGACATTTGGGGTTCTCCGGATCCGCAGTGGCCGGAGTGAACCCTACCCGGTTCCTGGTAGAGGGAACGGGGGCACGTGAAGGGTATTCCATTCCAGAACTGGTGGCAAGGGTTTTTGAGGCTGCAGGGGGCATGAGCCGCTTTGTTTCAAAAGGCGACGTGGTTGCCGTTAAGCCGAATATTTCCTGGGCAAGGAGGCCCGCATTTGCTGCCACGACAAATCCGGACGTGTTGAAGGCAGTGATCGAACTCTGCCAAGCGGCAGGGGCGAAGAGAGTTCGCATTGTTGACCATACCATTCATGACCCCAGAAGGTGTTTCGCCATTACGGGTGCGGCATCAGTGGCCAGGCAGACCGGGGCCGAGTTGGTCTATCCGCGTTCATCCCTCATGCGGGACATGGAGATCAGGGGAAACAGACTGGATGTATGGCCCGTCTTTGTCCCCCTGGTAGAGGCGGACAAACTGATCAATATCCCTGTGGCGAAACATCATTCCCTGAGCACACTTACCCTTGGGATGAAAAACTGGATCGGCGGCGTCGGAGGGAGCAGGTGGTCCCTTCACCAGGACATCAACCAGAGTATGGTGGATCTGGCCCAGTTCTTTAAGCCGACCGTGACCTTGATTGATGCCATCAGGATCATGACGAGAAACGGTCCTTCCGGCGGAAGCGAGGCGGACGTTGTAGAGAAAAACGTCCTGATTCTGAGCGATGATCCTGTTGCTGCTGACGCCAGGGCGGCACTCCTTTTCGGGGTGAAGCCCGCAGAACTGGGTTTTGTGAAGCTCGGGCAGAAGTGGGGGCTCGGGAGTTCTGATTTTCAATCGCTGGATCTGAAAAGGGTTTCCCTGTGAAGGCGAACCACCTGGTGAGGCTGAGGAGAATCAGCCAGAGTTTCTTTTTGCTGCTCTTTCTTTTCCTCGTGGTGGCAAGCCGTCTTCCCCAGAAGGTATACCTCCAGTATTCCCCTGCGGTTTCCGGCCAACAGAACCTGACGCTTGATCGGCCTGTGGGATTCTTTTTCCAAATGGATCCGCTGGTAGGTCTCTCTTCACTGATCTCGGGGCATGCTCTCATCAAGGGTTTTCTCTGGGGCGCCGGGGTCCTGCTTCTCACGCTCTTGGTGGGCCGTATTTTCTGTGGTTTTATCTGTCCATTCGGCACCATCCACCATCTGGCGGGCGCATTGAGGCCGTCCCTCAAGGGTCCCGAAATGATCAAGGCAAATCAGAAGAGCCCGGGCCAGCGGATCAAGTATTTTCTCCTTTTCATGCTCCTGGTGGGTTGTCTCCTGGGACTGAACCTCTCCGGTTTCATGGATCCTATCTCTTTCTTTTTTCGTTCCATGGCCCTTGCGGTCCTCCCCGGGACAGGTGCGGCAATGCAATCCCTGTTTCAGGCCATGGCCGATAGTCATGTCAGGGCCCTGAATCTCCTCAGTCACGCGGCGGAAGAGCTGGTAGCGCCGGTTTTCGGGTATGAACCCCAGGCGTACCAAACAGGATGGTTCATTGGCATACTCTTCCTGGTCACCCTGTTCATGAACAGGGTCAGGCCCCGGTTCTGGTGCCGCTTCCTGTGTCCCCTGGGCGCGTTGCTGGGGCTCTTTTCCCGTTTCAGCTTCCTCCGGCTCCAGAAAGCGGAAGAGAAATGCACCGGATGCGGCCTGTGTACCAGGCACTGCCAGGGCGCCGCAACCCCCGTACCGGGACAGGAATGGAAACGCACCGAATGTCTCGCGTGTTTCAATTGCGCACATGTGTGCCCTGAAAACGCACTTTCCTTTCGTTTGGGATGGTCTTTCGGCCGGAACAGGGGCCCGGATATGGGACGGCGTGCGGTTCTGGGGGGCATCCTCGCAGGGGTGTCCATGCCGTTCTTGGGGAGACTGGACGGTTCACAGGCCAAGACGTCGGATGCCAGGCTGATCAGGCCCCCCGGCGCCCTCGATGAAAGGGATTTTCTGACAGTGTGTCAGCGTTGCGGCCTTTGTATGAAAGTCTGCCCCACCAATGTCATCAATCCCACGGTGGGTGAAGCGGGCATGGCCGGTTTCTGGACCCCGAGGTTGATCATGAGCCTCGGGTACTGCGAATACACCTGCACCCTTTGCGGGAGTGTGTGCCCGACCGGAGCCATCAGGAGTATTTCTGGAAAGGAAAAGACAGAGAAGCCTGTCAGAATCGGCTCAGCATATGTTGAGCGTGGCAGGTGCCTGCCGTGGTCGGGAAATGCACCCTGTATCGTGTGCGAGGAGCACTGTCCCACATCACCGAAAGCCATTTATCTCAGGAAAACGGTCCTCGATACCCGCGAGGGCAAGAGGGAATTCCAGGTGCCTTTTGTGGACCTGAAGCAGTGCGTGGGATGCGGCATCTGCGAGCACAAGTGCCCGGTAAAGGGCAGGGCCGCCATCAGGGTCATTGCCGCGGGCGAAACCCGTTCCCTGAGGAATCGACTGCTCCTGTGAACACCATGGCAGGTTTTGTGAGGTTTGCGGTATTTCGTACCGCATCATCAAGAGGCTTGTGATTCCCCGGCAGGGTCTTAACCCTCAGGCTTGCATACGGGCTTTGCGGAAGCCGCTTTATTAGGAAAGGAGGAATTTGATCATGGCAAAAGATCCAGGTATCGGTTATAAGATGACGGCCACTGTTTGCGGAGTGGCAGGGAGCTGCAGCGCCGGGCACCAGGTGGGGGAGACGTTTGAAATAAGCTGTTATGATTCCGGCGGTCTCTGCGGATTTTTTTACCACGATATATTTCCCAGCCTCTCCACGTTCCAGTTTGGAGGCAGCATGCCCTGGTGGAAAGGCGACAGTATCGAACTCCAGTGCCCGGACACCGCGAATGCGGTGACCATACGAGTGGAAAGGTTCAAGCGGTTGTAGAATACCCTGAAAAGGGGTGTCTTCAATAAAAAAACCACTCCCCTGTGGGGTCCTTGTTCCGGCAAAGCCGGTTGAGCCCATGAGACAAGGAACCTGGGACCCATCCAGGGGCAGGAGGAAGGGAATGGGATGGAAAAAGGGTCTGCATAACGTCAATCCGTCTTTTTTGTTTATTGTCGGCATAATGGCGATCGCCATGACCTGCTCGCCGGGTATCTCGAGAGCAGAGAGCAGTTGGTGGCAGAAGGGCGCCGATCTTCTCAAGAATCTCACGGGTGGTGAGAAAGGAGGTGCTCTCACTGTCACGGAAATCGCCGGTGGCCTGAAGGATGCCCTTCGTGTCGGAACGGAGAATGTGGTCAGCCGATTGGGGCGCGTGAACGGTTTCAACAGTGATACGGCAATCCACATTCCGCTGCCGGAGAAACTCAATACCGTCAAGTCAGTATTGGCCAAAGTGGGACAAGCAAGGATCATGGACGATCTTGAACTGAAACTCAACCGTGCCGCTGAAATGGCAACCCCCAAGGCAAAAAAGCTCTTCTGGCAGGCCATCTCAGACATGACCTTTGAGGATGTCAAGGCCATTTACAAGGGGTCTGATGATGCAGCGACAACCTATTTCAGGAAGAAGATGTCCCCCTCCCTGGCCGAAGAGATGCGTCCGGTCATTGAGGAGACCATGTCCAAGGCCGGAGCAGTCCAGGCCTATGACAGGGTCATGGGAAAATATGAATCCCTCCCGTTTGTCCCGGATGTGAAAGCGAACCTCACTGACTACGTGGTTGAAAAGGGTATGGACGGCATCTTCCATTATCTGGCACGGGAGGAAGCGGCCATCCGAAAAGATCCGGCCAAGAGAACAACGGAACTCCTCAAACGCGTGTTCGGGAAGCAATGAGATGAATGATATCCCCCGGGGCGCAGACATATGCAGGGTCGATGCCGAATGGCCGTATGGAAGCATTGCTATGCATAATCCAGAGATACGAGAAGGGTATGTCCCCGGAACCATCGGGCGGATTGCTCAAATGCACGCCGACTATTACCACGAGCACTGGGGATTCGGGCTTTCCTTTGAGGCAAAGGTGGCTGCCGATCTCGCAGCTTTCCTGAAAAGGTATGACGAGTCACAGGACAGGCTTTGGATTGTGGTAGAGGATGGTCGTATCGAGGGCTCTCTTGCCATGGACGGGATCGATGCTCCAGGCAAGGGCGTCCATCTCCGATGGTTTATCGTGTCGGACAGCCTGCGCGGCAAAGGCTTGGGAAATCGGCTGATTGACTTGGCTGTTGATTTCTGCAAAAAGCAGGGATACCGACGTGTCTACCTGTGGACCTTCGAAGGGCTGGGTGCCGCAAGACACCTGTATGAGAAGAGCGGGTTCAGGCTTGTGGAAGAGTACTTCGGCACCCAGTGGGGAAAAGAGGTTAAGGAACAGCGATTTGAACTTCGCCTGTAAAAAGGCTTTCCTCCCTCCCTCTTTCCATGCGAGGGCTTCATGATGACTTTGGGTCTGGGGGAGAAGGTTCACTCCGGAGCAATCTGGGAGAAGCATTGCATTCCGGGAGGTGTTGTCTGGTGATGATAGGTGATGGGAATGGATGAGCTGGTGTGTCTCTTTTGCGGCGGGCAGGCGGAGTTGCGGGGGCGGTGATGCAAGGCCCGTGTTGTCTGCAGGTCGTGCGGCATGGAATCAGACCCGGATGATTACCGGGATCAAAGAGAAAAATGGTTGGAAAGGATCGCGGAAGAATGCGACAATCTCCGCGGGAACAACTGTTGAAATGGAAAAATCAATGCAGGTGATGGTCCTGGGTGCCGGGATGGTCGGGAGCGCCATTGTGCGGTATCTGGGGAGAGAAACGCATGTCAAGGTTACTGCCGTGGACTCGAACGAAGGAGCCCTGGAAAGACTGGCATCCAATGGGGCGATACGAATACTCCAGGCAGATCTTCTTGCGATGGAGTCCCTCGAAACCCTTGTCTCGGGAAGTGACCTGGTGATCTGCGCCGTCCCGGGTTTCATGGGGTTTGAGATGGTGAAAAAGGTCATTGAAGCGGGGAAGAATGTGGTGGATATTTCCTTTTTCCCTGAAGATCCGTTCCTCCTGGACGATCTGGCAAGGGAAAAGGGAGTGACCGCGATAATAGACTGCGGGGTGGCGCCGGGTCTGTGCAATATCATTGCCGGACACGTGACCGCCATATTGGACCAGGTGGATACCTATGCCTGTTACGTGGGAGGATTGCCCCTGGTCCGCACATGGCCCTTCGAGTACAAGGCGGTCTTTTCACCGGTTGACGTGCTGGAGGAATACACCCGGCTTTGCCGGATGAGGGAAGGCGGCAGGGAAGTGGTAAAGCCCGCTCTTTCTGATCCTGAGCTGCTGGATTTCCCCAGCCTGGGAACCCTGGAGGCCTTCAACACAGATGGCCTCAGGACACTCAGAAAAACCCTCGCGCTTCCCTTTATGAAAGAGAAGACACTCCGGTATCCGGGACACGCCAACCTCATGCGGATTTTCAGGGAGAGTGGTTTTCTTGATGCAGACCCGGTAGAGATTGACGGTTCCCTGATTCGGCCCGTGACCCTGACATCACAGCTTCTCTTTGACCAATGGAGACTCGGTGAAGGGGAAGAGGACGTGACAATCATGCGGGTCCTTATGGAAGGACGTGATAACGGCCGAAAGGTCACCTGTGTCTATGACTTGGAGGACAGGTACGACAAAGAAACCCGGACCACTGCGATGGCCCGTACTACCGGCTATACGGCAGCCATTATCGCGAGGCAGGTCCTGGAAGGTCTTTTTGACGGCAAAGGGATTTGTCCGCCGGAATTCATCGGCCGCAAGAAGGCCTGTTTTGAGAATCTCCTGGACGAATATGAGAAACAGCATATCCTGCTGAATGAAACCATGGAAGATGAGAGAGAGGAACGCTGAGCCTTTGTTGACAGATCGGGCCGGCTCGCCTATACTTATTTTATTTATGAGAAGGAATGGCCTTCCTGGGCCGTTCCTTGTTTTGTTCATGGTTTCCACCTTGTCAATAAACATATTTCGGAGGTTTGAACAATGTTGGATGCTGCCAGTCTGAGAGATATAGACCCCGGTCAGCGGGTGCTGATGGGACCGGGCCCCAGTGATGTTCCTGCCAGAGTTTTGCAGGCCATGTCCGCCCCCTGTATCGGGCACCTTGACCCATATTTCCTCTCCGTTATGGATGAGACGCAGCAGCTCCTGCGTTTCCTCTTCCAGACAGAGAACGCCCTGACCATACCCGTCTCCGGGACCGGGAGTGCGGGCATGGAGACCTGTTTTGTGAACCTGGTGGAGCCCGGCGATGAAGTAGTGGTGTGCGTGAACGGAGTATTCGGAACAAGGATGGCCGACATTGTGAACCGCATCGGGGGAAAGCTGAACAGGATCGATGCCGAGTGGGGCCGCGCCATAGACCCCCAGGCGGTTCGGGATGCAGTGAACGGAAAAAACCCTAAGGTGATTGCCGTGGTTCACGCAGAGACTTCCACCGGAGTCTGCCAACCCCTGGAAGATCTGTCCGCCATAGCCAGAGAATGCGGCGCCTTGTTCCTGGTGGACATGGTGACGTCCCTCGGGGGTATGCCGGTCTCCCTGGACAGCATGGGAATCGATGCGGCCTACAGCGGAACCCAGAAATGCATCTCATGCCCCCCGGGCCTTTCCCCCGTCTCGTTCAGTGAAGCGGGAATGAATATCATCAAGAACAGGAGAACCCCGGTGGTGAGCTGGTATCTGGACATGAGCATGGTGAGCAGTTACTGGGGTGCCGAACGAAAATATCACCATACAGCTCCCATAAATATGATCTACGGGCTCCGGGAAGCCCTCCGCATCATTGCCGAGGAGGGCCTGGAGGAACGTTTTGCCCGGCATCGGCTCAATCACCTGGCCTTGGTGGCCGGTATCGAGGCGATGGGTCTTTCCATGCTGGTGCCGGAAGCTGAAAGGCTACCCACGCTCAACACCGTCCGGATCCCGGAAGGCGCCGATGATCTGAAGGTCCGCAGGAGCCTGCTGAATTCCTTTAATATAGAGATCGGCGGCGGACTGGGGGCGCTGGCAGGGAAGGTCTGGCGTGTGGGTCTCATGGGACATGCGGCCCGCGAGAGGAATGTGTTTCTGTTTCTGGCAGCCCTTGAGACCATTTTGAAAACCCAGGGGGTTGCGGTCATACCGGGCGCCCTGGATGCCGCGTCCGCGGTTTATGACCGTGGATAGCCCTGGCATTTTGCCCTCCAGGTGAACAGGAATGGATAAGCAGAGCCTTATCAGCGCGTTGCAGGAAATCGTGGGCGACTCCTGGGTGCTTTTCTCCAAGATGGACCTGACTCTTTACGGCTACGATGCATCTCTTGACAGGGGCATGCCGGACGTGGTGGTCCTCCCCGGCTCCACAGAAGAAGTGGCGTCAGTCGTCTCCCTGGCCTACCGGGAAGAGATCCCGATTATTGCCCGGGGTTCCGGGACGAACCTGAGCGGTGGAACCGTGCCCACGCGGGGAGGGATCATACTGCACCTGTCGAGGATGAATCGCATCCTGGAGATTGATATCCCCAACCGCACGGTGACCGTGGAGCCCGGTGTTATCACGCTGGACCTGCAGAATCGCCTCCTTGAAGAGGGATTCACCTATGCCCCTGATCCGGCCAGCCAGAAGGTTTCCACCCTGGGAGGCAATGTGGGTGAAAACTCAGGCGGCCCCCACTGCCTCAAATACGGCGTTACCACAAACCATGTGCTGGGCGCCGAAGTGGTCCTCCATGATGGAAGCGTTGTCCGGCTCGGGGGAAAGTCACAGGACCATCCAGGCTATGATCTCCTGGGCCTTCTGGTGGGGAGTGAGGGGACCTTCGGCGTGGTAACCAAAATGATCCTGAGGATACTCCGGGCCCCGGAGTCAGTGAAGACAATCCTTGCCATCTACGACGCCATCGAGGACGCGGGAAATACCGTATCCGCCATCATAGCCGAAGGGATTATTCCCGCCACACTGGAGATGATGGACCACGTGGTCATGGAAGCGGTTGAAGCCTCGGTCCAGGCCGGATATCCCCTGGATGCGGCGGCGGTTCTTATTATTGAACTGGACGGCCTCCAGGACGGCATGGAACGGCAGGCCGGGAAGATTGTTGAAATCTGCAAGGCGAACGGCGTGCGGGAAATCCACATGGCCAAAGATGACGCTGAGCGGGCCAGACTGTGGGCGGGGAGAAAGGGCGCCTTTGGCGCCGTATCTCGACTCAGGCCCAGCTACATGGTTTGTGACGGGACGGTGCCGCGCACAAAACTCCCTGAAGTACTGAACAGGGTCCTTGCGGTGGGGAAGAAATACAATTTACTCATCGGGAACGTTTTTCACGCGGGTGACGGAAATCTTCACCCGCTGATCCTGTTTGATGAGAGGAACGGAAAGGAATCAGCAGCCGCCAAGGCGGCTTCGTCGGAGATCCTGAAAATATGTGCCGAGGCGGGCGGGACCATTAGCGGCGAACACGGGATAGGGATTGAGAAATTGCATGAAATGTCTCTTATTTTTTCAGAAGCGGATTTCGAGGCCATGCGCAAGGTGAAGCGGGCGCTGGACCCGAAGGATATCCTGAACCCCGGCAAGGTGATCCCCGTGTCACAAGCCTGATGGTGTTATTCAGATTCTTGTGGCTGCATCAAGCCCGCGTAGAGAGATGCGGAAGAGAAAATGAGAGCATTTGAAAATATCCTGGGGAGAGAGTCCCTTGCCACTGACCACCAGACGTGTTCATGCTATGGGGTGGATGACGTGGTTCCCCGTGCGGTTCTCTTTCCAGGCCATGTGGAACAAGTGTCACGGATTGTCAGGGCTGCCTGTCAGGAACACCTTTCCATTGTCCCCTGGGGCGGCGGCACCCAGATGACAAAAGGGGCGGTTCCGTCCCGTGTGGATGTGGTTCTTTCTACGGAACGGCTCAGCAGGATTATTGATATTGACGCCGGGAACCTGACCGTTACTGTTCAGGCAGGAGTGCGGCTGTTTGATCTCCAGGCAGCCGTCGCCGGCGCAGAGAACCGCTGTTATGTTCCTGTTGAGCGCGGGGGAATAGAATCGGATGAGCGTGTCTGTTCCCTTCGCGAGAACAGGGGGTGCTTTGTTCCTCTTGATGTCTCCACTGGAAACAGGGCCACCATAGGCGGCATCATTGCGGCCAATGCCAGCGGTCCGAGAAGGCTGCTTTACGGCCTTCCCAGGGATATGGTGCTGGGGATGCGCCATGTGACGCCCACCGGTGAGATTATTGGGATGGGCGGTAAGACCGTGAAAAATGTGGCAGGGTATGATTTATGCAAGCTCATGATTGGTTCCATGGGGACACTGGGGATCCTGTGCGAGATGACCCTCCGTCTGCTCCCGCTGCCGGAACGGAGCGGCACCTGGGTATGTATGTTCCCCGGGCTGCATGAAGCTGCTGCGTGCGTTGATATGGTTTTTGCCAGTCCGCTCCTTCCCTGTGCGGTGGAGATTCTGAACCGTGAAGCCTGCCGGAATCTTCCGGTGATGTTGCGTGAAAAGGGGGAAAGAAAACCGTTTGGTCTGGCGGTAGCTGTTGAAGGAGCCGAAGAGTCGGTAGCCCGCATGAAGCGTGATGTGGAAGATATGGCGGATATCGCAGGCGCTGTGGAAAAAAGCTACCTGGATGATGCGGCCCATCGGGAATTCTGGAGCTCTTTCGGCCTGCCCGCAGGAGGTTTTTCCGGGGGTCAAAGCAAGACGGTCAGCCTGAAACTCAACTATCCTCTTTCCCGGTACCGTCAGGTCCTGCAATTGGTGGAATCCGGAGGGATCGGTGATCGTGTCCCGATGACCTCATACACCCACGCCGGCAGCGGGGTGACCCGTGTCCATTTCATGGTAGTGGATGATGCTGAAAACAGGTTCGAGAGAATCGTGGACTGGACGAAAAAACTCATACTCCAGATTTACACTATGGGCGGGAACCTGGTGGTGGAACACGCGGCGCCGGAATGGAAGAAGCAACTTCCCGTTTGGGGCGCGCCACGGGGCGATGAGAAAATCATGCACTGGATTAAGCGGGCAATGGATCCGGAAGGCATTTTTTCCCCCGGGCGGTTTTTCGGAGATATCTGAGGGTTGTGACACATGAATGTGGTTCAGTTGCGCAAACTTACCTATGATGAAGTGGCGAAATGCAGCAAATGCGGTTTCTGCCTGCCAAGTTGCCCGATTTATCTGGTCCTCAGGACTGAACCGGCTTCACCCAGAGGCCGCAACGCGATCACCCGTGCGGTTATTGAAGGCCGCCTGGAGTGGAGTGAAGATATTGAAAAAACCATATTCCGTTGTTTGGGGTGCGGCGCTTGTACGGTTGCCTGCTTTCCCTCCATTGAAACGAGAGACGTGGTTTTCAAAGACCGGGAATGCCTGACCGCCGAAGGATTTTATCCGAAGATCGCGGAAAAACTTGCCGGGTATCTTGAGAATGAACACAATATCTCAGACGAGGACAATGAAGAGCGGGGAGACTGGCAGGAACTCCTGGGGGACCTTCCCGAGCATTATTTTGAAAGGGAGCGGGCGGAGGTGGTCTATTTCGTGGGATGCGTTGCCTCTTTTTTCCCCATGGCACAGAAGATTCCCGCGAGCATGGCCCGTATTCTGGAACGGGCCGGCGTTGATTTTACCATTCTCGGGGGTGAGGAATGGTGCTGTGGCTACCCCCTGATCGGGGCGGGCATGCCGGATAAAATGACGAGTCTCATGGAACATAACCTCCGCAAGGTACAAGAGACCGGAGCCACGCAGATTGTGTTTACCTGTCCTTCCTGTTATCATACGTGGAAAACGTTTTATAAAACCAATGTGGAGGTCTTATCGTCAGCCGAGTTCATATCCCGGTTGATTGGAGAAAAAAGGCTCAGTTTCAGAGCGTCGGGCACGACCGTTACCTATCATGATCCCTGTGACCTGGGGAGAAACAGCGGTATTTTTGAACCTCCCAGGAATGTGCTCAAGGCCCTCCCAGGTGTTGATTTCGTGGAACTTCCGAATAACAGAAATATGTGCACCTGTTGCGGCGGCGGAGGAAACCTGGAAATGGTTGATCCGGAGCTCTCAGCGCGGGTGGCACAAATGAAGATAGACGAAATATTGAAAACCGGCGCCGATACAGTGGCCTCTTCGTGTCAGCAATGCCTCCGAACCATTGCCACACGAGCCAGAAGAACGAAGACCGCAGTAAAGGTCAAGGATTTGACGGAACTGGTTGCAGAAGCCCTGGAATAAAGCGGTTTGCTCCGGCGAAATCAGGGCTCCTCCATCCATTAGAGAAAGGGGAAAAGAAAATGAATTTGAAACGCAAACAGCTTTTGTGGCTGGTGGGAATGACAGTTTCATTTATTGGTATAGGGGCGATTCAGGCATGGTCCGGTGAGGAACCGTCTCCAAAGGAAAAAGTTGCGGTGGTGAATGGAACGGTCATCACCAGAGGAGAACTTGATCAGGAGCTTCAGGTTGTCAAAAAGCGATTGGGCCGAGCCGGGAAGGCCATGGGAGATCCCCAGCTTTCCCAGCTCGAACCTCAGGTCCTGGAGAGCCTTATTGGCCGGGAACTCCTTTTTCAGGAGGCAAGAGATGCCGGAATCCTGATAAAAGATGAGACGGTAGATTCGCAACTGGCGACCCTGAAGAAACGGTTTCCCGATGAGGCTGCATTCAAACACGCAATGGAACAGATGCACCTGTCTGAACAGGAAGTCCGCCAACAGATCAGGCGAGGAATGACGATCCAGCAGTGGATCGAGGGCAAATTCGTGAAGACCGTCTCCCTTCCGGAAAAAGATGTCAAGAACTACTACGATGCCCACCCAAAGATGTTCCAGAGGCCCGAAGAGGTAAGGGCCAGCCATATCCTGATCAAGGTTGATGCAAAGGCTGATGAGAAGACGAAGTCAAAAGCACGGAAAGAAATAGAAGAAATCCGGGGAAAACTCTTGAAGGGTGAAGACTTCGCGAAACTTGCCAAGAAATATTCTCAAGGGCCAAGCGCTGCCAAGGGAGGGGATCTGGGATTTTTTCGCAGGGGGCAGATGGTGCCTCCTTTTGAAAAGGCCGCATTTGCGTTGAAATCGGGCGAAGTGAGCGGCATCGTCGTGACCCGCTTTGGGTATCACGTGATCAAGGTGACGGACCGGAAACCGGCAAAGACCTTTTCCTACCCGGAGGTAAAGAAAAAACTCACAGAATACCTCAAAGAACGAAAGGTGAGCGAGGCCATTGACGGGCACGTGGAAGCCCTCAAGAAGCGAGCCAAGGTGGAGCGATTTCTCCATGCGGAAAATCACGGATAGAAATGCCGGGGGACTCATTTTTTTCCTTGACCTTTGGGAAAATTATTGCTTATGTTCATAAAAAATAGGGCCCGGTTTCCCCTGCGGGTCGATTTTACTCTGTTAGAACATATGTTTGTGCCAGAGTGGCGACCTTGAGCTTGGGACCAGATGAGTGATGTGAAAGGAGGTTAGCGCTTTGGCGGACGGCACAGTAAAATGGTTTAGCGACAAGAAAGGGTATGGTTTTATCGAGCAGGAGGGTGGTCCGGACATCTTCGTGCATTATTCATCCATCAACAGCACCGGTTTCAAAACACTGGCGGAAGGGGACAGGGTCACGTTTGACGTGGAAGAAAGCGACCGCGGTCCCGTGGCCAAAAACGTCAGCAAGATGTAGTCAATAACCTCGACAACAAAGGCATTTCACCGAGGCGGGGACGGTGAGATGCCTTTTTTGCCTCACCAAGTCCATCGATTCATAAACACATTAACGTATTTGAACACCGCCAAAGTGAGGCCTTCCAGGAAAGTAGGGGAACGGCATGTTCCCGAGGCGACGTCATGTCGGCCCTTGGAGCAGGACAGCGGAAGGGACGACATCCGCAGTGAGCGGAGCCATGGATGGCGAAGTGAACGTAGCAGAGGGAATATGCCGTTTCACTGCTCACAACCTCTCAATATGCTGGTGTAATTGTGAATCAAGGCGCTAAGGCCTGTTTGCAGGCGGCAATAAGCCGTTCCACCCCCGGTTCACCACTCCATGTATCGAAACAGGAAAGAGCTTCCCTGAATTGGCCCAGATTCATATGACTGATTCCCCGGCACATGGCAAGCTCCTGACTCCGCGGAAAATGGTCAAGTCCCTGGAGCAGAATTCGGATCGATAACGCCAAATTCCCTTCTTTCTGATGAAGGATCCCGAGCCCCAGATAGGCCCGGTGATCCGGGTAATAGTGAAGAGCTTTGGAGTATAATTTTTCGGCCAGGCGTTCCTTATTCCTGATTTCTTTTACGTGGGCATACTCTCCATGGGTAAACGTCATGGCGAGTCTTGAACAGAAATCAGCATGAAAGGGATAGAGCTCTTCCTCTTCCACCAGATCAATGGAGTCTACGAATTCCGGGAGGGCACGGTAAAAGGCCTCCCGGAGCCTTTTGCCGTAGGACATGATTTGTTCCTGTGCCAGGCTGGGGTCTGTCTCAAAATACATGATGTCTTCGATTCGGTCCAACCAGAGATCGTCGGTGGCCCCGGTCGCTTTTTTGTACGCTTCATAGAGGGCGGTCCCTGGAAATATGTCAAGGATATAAAAAATAGCGCTCAGCGGTTTGATTTCCAGCATAAGGTCGATGGTTTCCTGAATGGTTTCAGGCGTCTCCCCGGGATTGCCGTAAATAAAATAGGCCCGCGGCATGATTCCCGCCCTGATGGTGCTGGAAAACGCCTTTCGAATCAGGGGTGTCGTGATCTTTTTGTTGAGCAGGTGTCGGATTTTTTCCGAACCGCTCTCAACGCCGTAGCTTATCTGCACGCAGCCTGCCTTCCGCATCCAGGAAAGGACCTCATCATCCACATCGCTTACCCGTGAAATGGCAGCCCAGGTGATATTGAGACCGCGCCTGATGATCTCCCTGCATATTTCAATGACCCGGGCCTTTTTCATGGTAAAGGTATCATCGGAAACGTAAAAGAAAGAGACCCCTTTCCGGCGGAGTATTTCCAATTGGGTCACAAAATAGTCCACTGAATGGAACCGGACGTTGCGTCCCCAGAACGCCGGAGAGCCGCAAAAGAGACATTCCCACGGACATCCCCGTGAAGACACCACATGCTGGAAGGTAAAGTATTTCGCGGGATTCGGGAGATCGTCGAGTTCAGGGAGAAAGGGTTCGGGCTGATTTCTCCTGATAGTCTTGCCTGCCCGATATGCGATCCCGGCAATGGCCTCCAGGCTCTTACCATTTGCCCGTTTTTCGATCCGTTGTGCCAGGTGCAGGAACGGCCGCTCCCCCTCTCCCTGTACCACAAAGTCCACTTCCGGAAAACGGGTGAGAAAATGTCCCCAGAGAAATGAGGGACTGACACCGCCGAAAACCACGGCTATCTCCGGGTTCACCTCTTTGGCGAGGCGTGCTATCTCGATTGCTCCCCACCGGTTGGCCTGAAGAACCGAGAAGCCGATCATATCCGGGGCCTTTTCTTTCAGGGTTTTTTTTATGGCTGGCGGATTGTTGTTCAGTGCATGCCAGTTGAGGAGTTCTACATCATATCCCTGCTCTTTCAAGAGCGCTCCCACGTAATAAAGCCCGATGGGCATCGCACGTATGTCCTCTTCGTGAATGCGCTTTTCAAGAAAATAGGGATAGATGAGCAGGATCTTCATAACGTCTTTCACCCTGACCATCCGAGGGACGCCCTGAAATCCCGCACCATTTCCGCGACGGTGCTCATTCGAGCGGGCGCAAGAAAGGGCCTGTACAGCGCATCCTGTGCCGGCAAAAGGTTTCCCAGGATTTTGCTTTGAAGGAGTGCGAGGGCCTCAATGGATTTATCACATACCGGGTATCCGTGATCGTCTCTGAATATGTGCCTGCCGGGAAAAACGGGCGAGATATTGTTGATATCTACCAGTTTCAAGCAGCCGTCCGCAGTCAGGATGAGGTTGCCGAACCCAGCCAGATCCGGAATATGACCTGCCTGGACAATCATGTTTCTCACTTTGCCGATAAAGGACCGCACGTGGTTCTTGACGTTTACGACTCGTTCCGGCATGAGGCCTCCATCCTGACCTGGGACCATGGGAGGGGCACGGTTCAACATCTCTTCCAGGACCCGGTCGTCAAGAGGCCCCCAGGGATCCAGGATCTCTCCGCTCACATATTCCTGAAGACCGCCCAGAAGGATTTCCCTGGATTTTCCCAGTCGATAGCTCACAAGGAACTCATTCGATTTGGCAACATGGGCAGGAGCAAGGTACCGTATGATGAGCTTGACCCGTACGATTTCTTTCAGTGCTTCCTCAAGATTCCGGAAGCTGGCTCTGAAGAGTCTGAGCATTTTGATCGGCCTGGCCCTTGGAAAAGTGAGGTGGTCGCCGATTTGCACGCCCGTGGTTTCCTTTTCCACGTCCCCGGGGTTCAATACCTCGAACAGATGGGAGCGGAGCCCTGTACGGTAGTGCCTTCTGAAGAGATATTTTGAGGAATCCCTGACAAAGTTCAGGGCCTCAATATCCCGCGCTTCGATATACGGCCTATCCCTGATGTCTTCAACATCAAAATCCATCGACGGTCAAGAATCCTCTATTTCTCCTTCCAGACAGGGTTTCTTTTTTCGAGAAACGCGCTGACTCCCTCTTGGGTATCGTCGGTGATACAGAGGGCCGCAAATTTTTCGTTGGAATATTCCAGGGCCTTTGAAAATTCCATATCGGACATGCCGTAGAACGTCTGTTTGCCCATCTGGAGGGCAAGAGGGCTTTTGGCTGCGAGTTTTTTTGCCAGGTTCATGGTAGCCTCGTCCAGTTCATCTTCAGGGACCACTTTATTGACGAGTCCCCAGCTTTCCGCAGTGTGTGCGTCAATCATGTCTCCGGTCAGCAGCATTTCCAGGCACCGCTTTCTGCCCAGGGAACGGGACATGGGGACGGCCGGGCCCATGCAGAAGAGGCCGACATTGATTGCCGTTGCACCTATCTTTGTGCCTTCGGAAATCACGGCAAGGTCACAGGCGGCAATCAAACCCGCACCATTTGCAACCGCGAACCCCTTCGCCGATGCTATCACAGGTTTTTTCATGTATGAAATCACGTGATTCATCTGTTCCATCTGGCTGATCCACTGGTAATATTCCCGCTGGGTTTTGCCGGAGAACTCGGACATGTCAATACCGGCGGAAAAGGCCTTGCCTTCGCCTTTGATCACAATAACCCGAACTGCTTGCGTACCATCCAGTTCGATCAATGCCCGGTTCAATTCCCGGGCCAGCTCAGCGCTGAAGGTATTCAGCTGTTCCGGTCGATTCAGGGTAATGATGCCGACGTACTCTTCATGGTCTATCAGGATTGTGTTGTATGCCATACTGCCCTCCTTTTATGGAACCGCATTGCTGAATCATAATGCATACGGTCATTGTTATCATATCTTTTCTTTCTTGATAAGGTTTTTTGGGTGGGAGGAGAGGAGATCGCGCGAAAAATCCCGATGCCGCATGCAAGTCAGGGCAGGCTCAATTCTTTTCAGCGTAGATTCTCGGCAGTCTCGGAGACAAACGGGTGACGATTTCATAGGAGATAGTCCCTGCCTTTTCTGCCACCTGATCCGCTGTTATCGTGTCACCGCCCTGAGATCCCAGAAAGACTGCTTCGTCTCCCACAACCACATGATCAAGGCCGGTCAAATCCACCATGAACTGGTCCATGCATATTCTGCCCACAACAGGACAGCGTTTCCCTTGAACCAGCACATCTGCATTATTGGAAAGGACCCTGGGGATACCGTCGGCATATCCCATGGGTACAGTGCCGATGAGGGACCTTCGCCCGGTGGTGAACGTACATCCATAGCTCAGCGGGGTGCCTTTAGGAACCTCCTTGACATGGACCAGCTTTGCTTTGACCTGCATGGCGGGATGAAGTTTTATCTTTGGGTGCGCCGCCATCTGCGCATCCGGATACACGCCATAGAGAGAGATTCCGATTCGCACTAGGTCCAGATGGGTGGAGGGGAAATTGATGGTCGCAGCGCTGTTGGCAATGTGTCTGGCACCGATTTCAATGCCTGTTTTCCGCAGACCGGCGAGGAAGTCCTGGAATCGTGCGCATTGGATCTCCGCGAAATCACTTTCAGGATTGTCGGCCCATGCCTGGTGACTGAAAATACCTTCGAGAACCAGATTCGGCAGTTTTGCGATCTCATTGATTTCCCGCATTGCACGTTTTCCCGGCTGGAATCCGATCCGCCCCATGCCCGTGTCTACCTTTATATGGACCCTCACTGATTTCCCCATTTCAGCGGCCTGCCGGTCAAGCAGAGCGGCCTGTGAATAGCCATAGATGGTCGGGGTAAGTCCGTAGCGCAGTGCAACAGGGAAATCTTCATCCGATGTGTAGCCCAGGATGAGGATGGGCTCGTCAAAGCCGCTTTCCCTCAGTTCCACACCTTCCTGAACCAGTGCTACACCGAACTTTCTGATCCCCGCCTGTCTCAAGGCCCCGGCGACTCTCACGGCCCCGTGCCCGTAGGCATCGGCCTTGATGATCCCCATGATTTGGGTTGTATCAGAGACAATCCGTCTGAAGGAGGCGATATTCTCTTTTATGGCAGTCAGACTGATTTCGATCCACGCCGGACGCAATTTTTTCCTCCTGCAATGGTGTAAGAAGATTTTTGCTTCACCCTACCGGCTGGAGCCATTTCCTGAAACGATCATCACGAGAATTGCAGATGTCTTCCATCAGCTTGGCTATTTTGGAACTCACCGGTCCCGGTGTATTGTTCAATACTCGATCCTCTATCCTCTTCACCGGTTGCACTTTGATCCCGGTATGACAGACAAAGAGTTCATCCGCTGCCATCAATTCCTGGGGCATTATCGGTTCTTCCATGGTCTTGATCCCAATGGCAGGGGCCGCCTCAAGGATGGACATCCTGGTCACGCTCTGGAGAATGTTCCCCCGCGGGGGTGTTTTGAGCACTCCGTTTTTCACCATGAAGATTGATTCAATGGAACCTTCGGCCACATGGCCCTCGGTGGTGAGCGTGATACCCACGTCATACCCTCGGCTGATGGCGTCCTTGCGCGCCAGCATGCCGTTCAGGTAGTTGGAACACGCCTTTGCTTCGACAGGTACGGTGGCGGGGTGAATCTTACGCCATTTTGCAAAGCAGATATCTATGGGTTTTGTTTGATCGAGGCCAAGATCGTCCGTTTCCGGAATCCCGCAGACAGCAAGGTCAAGCTTGGAGTCAAGGACAAGGGAAATAACCGCCTCCTCCCCATAATAAGCCAGGATTTTTATCAGACCACGGCTCATGTTGTTCAAGCTTGTAATATCTTTGACCGCAGCCACAATTTCATCTTTGGTATATGCCATTTCCATACCCAGGAGGTCCGCACTCCTGAAGAGGCGGTCCAGGTGTTTGTCCATTCGAAACGCTACTGGACCATTAGGGCCGGGGTGAATGCCGAATACATCAAACATGGCCGATGCCCGGCTGAAACCGTGGGACATGATGTGCACGGTTGCCTGGTTCCAGGGGACTATTTTTCCATTCATCCAAACTTGCAGATCCTCGAACATCCCATTTCTCCTTTCTTTTTCTCCCGGCAGGTCAAGACTAGAAGTCCACGTGCATACAGGTCATGCCGAAAGTATCCGCTACAGCCGGGTAACACACCTGGCCGTTCATCACATTGAGCCCTTTCTTCAGGGCCGGATCATCAGCCATGGCCTTTTCGAGTCCCTTGTTGGCGATTTCGAGGCCGTATGTAAGGGTGACGTTGGTGAGGGCGATGGTCGAGGTGCGGGGCACCGCACCGGGCATGTTCGCGACACAATAATGCACCACGTCCTCCGTGATGAAGGTGGGATCTTCATGGGTGGTCGGGTGAGAGGTTTCGCAGCATCCACCCTGGTCAACCGAGATGTCCACGATGGCGGACCCCGGCATCATGCGCCGCACGATATCCCTGGTGACGAGTTTCGGCGTCTTCGCGCCCGGGATCAAGACGGAAGCGATGACAAGATGACTGTTGAGACATTCCTCTTCGATATTAGCCGGGTTGGACATGATGGTTACCAAACGGGAGTCGGTTATGTCTTCAAGATAACGCAGGCGCAAGGGATTATTGTCCAGGATGGAAACCCGCGCACCAATGCCCACGGCAACAGTAGCGGCGGAAAGCCCTGCAACGCCACCCCCGATGACGGTCACCCGAGCTGGCCGGACACCGGAAACTCCTGAGAGCAGAATCCCCATGCCTCCGTTCTTGGCTTCCAGGCTGAAGGCCCCCATCTGGATAGAGAGTCTGCCGGCAACTTCACTCATGGGAGAGAGAAGCGGAAGGGAGCCGTCATCCAGCTGGACGGTTTCGTACGCTACTCCCAGAATCTTCCGCTCCAGGAGTTTTTGGGTCAATTCCAGATCAGCGGCCAAATGGAGGTACGTGTAGAGGATCTGACCGGGTTTCATCCGGTCAAATTCCGGGCCGATAGGTTCCTTGACTTTAATCACCATGTCCGATTCACCCCAGACGTCCTCTGGACTGTCCAGAATTTTTGCACCGGCCTTGACATATTCCTCGTCCCTGAACCCCGATCCAAGTCCTGCTCCTCTTTCCACAAATGCCTGATGGCCGTGATCTATGAAGGCCTTTACTCCGGACGGAGTGGCGGCCACTCTTTTTTCAGCTGATTTGATTTCTCTCGGAACGCCAATTTTCATGATTTTCCTCCCTTGCAGAACGAGATATTTAGTGACGGTTTAGCTTCCTGGAACTGCGGAACGGATCTCCCTTGTTTTTAATGAGGTGGCTCTTCACCGTGTTCTATTTTTGGGTTACCTTCTTGCTTAAAAGTCTGTTTTTTGGAAACAAGCGTTCTTCTTCTGCGTGCGCCCGCATGGCATGTTCAATTGTTGCCGGGTCACCGGATTTAATAGCGGAGAGAAGCGCACGGTTTGAACTCAGGAGCCTCTGAGGTCCTTCCGGGAAAAGATCTTCGATTATGGGCATATACCCTTTCAGAAGTATGTCATGGAACATGTTCCAGATGATGTAGAAAATGCTGTTGCCGGTTGCAAGAGCCAGCTTTTGATGAAATTCCACTGCAATGGGAAAGTAGGCATACATATCGTTTCCGCATTCTTCCATCCTTTGAATCAGTTCCTCAAGATCCCGAAAATCCTGTTCCGTTGCATTGTGAGAAGCTGAGTGGGCAATCCCCAGCTCAAGGTATTTTCTTACCTCCCAGGCGTTCTGGATTGATTCCCGGTCGAGCCGGATCAGATATGCCAAGTGTTCACTGAGAGTATCGAGATATTGCCTGAGATCAACGGCCCTGACCACGGAACCTCTGATGCCGGCATTTATGTCAATGAGACCCATGACATTCAGAATCCGCAATGCTTCCCGTATGGTTGGACGGCCCACACCGAACGTCTCACTCAATTCACGCTCCGAGGGAAGACTGTCGCCGGATTCGAGCATGCCGTCATATATTGCCTGTTTGATCTGTTCGGCAACTTCTTCGTAGAGCCTGGCTCGCTGGACTCGTCTGAATGGCAGTTTTTTAGACATAGTGCATTATATTCGCGATTTTTTTGGAAATGGTATTACCATAAGGCAATAAGACAGTCAAGCACAAAAATACGCTATCAGCGCCAACATTGCGTGTATGCCTTGAAAGGCATTTGCTCTTTATCAAACAATGCAAATGGTGTATAGTAACTTTTTTTCATCCAAAAGGACGGAACCATTATGCAGTCAAGAAAAGAGTGCTTCGGCATCCTGGACCAGGTTTTCCCTGTGGGTGAGAGCGGGATGCGGGAAGTGGTGCCCGCGTGTTTTGATTGCGATGACAGGGTAGCATGTCTGCGGAACGCCCTTGCCACTTCCGAAGGTCTTGGCTTTAGGGAGGATCTTCTGGAAGAGAGAAGTTCCGGAGGATTCATTGGCCTCATCAAACGCTGGAGTGAGAAAAAGACTCTCAGTCGTCTCAAGGAGAAGGAGAGAGAGAAGAAGAAATGATTATTGAAATCACGTGCCCCTTTTGTCAGCTCTCAAAACGTGTGCCAAGCGAAAAGATTCCCGATGCGGTGAAATGGGTGACGTGTCCTCGGTGTCGCCAGCGGTTCGAATTCAGCAAGAAGGAGGCGGAGAGGGCCGCCAGCGTGCTGGTCGCTGCGCAGGAGATTTCGTACCAGTCTGCCGAGGAAGAAAAGAAGAAAGAACCCGGGAAGGACACATCCCGGAAGGGCGCGCCATGGGAAAAGCGCCCTGAAATCGGCTTGTGGCAGGCTATCTTCCAGACATGCAAGGCGGTCCTGTTTTCCCCGGAAACCCTGTTCAAGGAACTGACCTACGAAGGAGGCAAAACAGAGCCGCTTGCATTCGGGCTCCTCACGGGCTCCATCGGAAGCATGCTGGGGCTTTTCTGGCAGAGTCTCATACCCGGCGGCCTTCTTCTTATCCTGGGACATTCTTTCCTGTCCCAGTTTGCCATCGGTATTCTTGTTTTGTTTGTATTGGCCATGATCCCTGTCATGGTCGCGGTGGGTATTTTTATCTACAGCGGGATTCTCCATCTGTTGCTCCTCATTGTACGGGGGGCAGACAACGGTTTTGAAGCCACCTTCAGGGTTGTCTCCTACTCTCAGGCCGCCCAGTTACTGGGAATTATCCCGTTTGTAGGGGGCTGGATCGGCTGGGTCTGGCAGCTTATTATCCAGATTATCGGTTTCAGGGAGATGCATGAGACCTCCTATCTGAGGGTTATTCTGGCCTTTGTTATCCCTTTGATCGTGGGCATTGTGCTTTTTCTTGCGGTACTCATCCCTCTGGCAATCTTTATTTTTCATCATCCCCTGGGACAAATCTGGTCGTGAGCAGTGCCCGTTGAAGGACGATGGCAGTGATTTCTGTTTTGAAATGGATTGGAGATGAAGCTGTCCTGCAAGACCTGGTGAGGGGGTTGTCAACGCCTCTTCTGGTTTTTCTTATCGCGGTCTCTCTTTTTGTCCTCTCCAAGGGTGCTGATTTTTTGGTTGATGGGGTCGTCTCACTTGCCAGGCGGACGGGCATTCCGCGGATCATCGTCGGGGCGACGATTGTCTCGCTCGGAACCACGATGCCTGAGGCCTTTGTTTCCGTCATGGCGGCATGGATGGGAGACCCGGGTCTCGCCCTTGGGAACGGGGTGGGGTCCATCATCGCGGATACCGGACTCATTTTCGGCCTGAGCTGCGTACTCGTGCCCATGCCCGTGAACCGTTTTGTGCTCAACCGGACCGGATGGGTTCAGGTGGGATCTGCCACTCTGCTGGTGGCCATTGCCGTGATACGTCTTGTCAGGAGTGAAGCAGAGCCTGTTCTGGGACGGGGTATCGGGGTTTTCTTTCTCTCGTTGCTGGCCGCATATCTGTTCGTGACCTATTTGTGGGCGAAAGAGGGTCTCGCAGGAGTGGGCGAAGCGGAAGAAACGACACTCATGACAGGCCTGGCCAAGACCTGGCTGATGATCCTGGGCGGCCTGGTGGCGGTGATTGTCGGGGCACGGGTCCTGATCCCCTGCGCTGCGGAAATCGCGCAGCGACTGGGGGTGCCGGAGGATGTGGTCGCTGCTACGATGGTCGCATTCGGGACCTCGCTTCCCGAGCTGGTGACCGCCGTTTCGGCAATCCGGAAAGGGCACCCTGAAATCACGGTGGGCAACATCGTTGGGGCTGACGTGCTGAATTGTCTTTTCGTAATCGGGGCGGCGGCTGTGGCCAGGCCCCTGCAAATACCGGAAAATTTTTATACATTCCATTTCCCGGCCATGCTGATTATCCTTTACTCTTTCAGGGGCTTTATTTTTATGAATCGCTCAGGACGGTTCAGGAGATGGCAAGGCATATGGCTTTTAGGTATCTATGTGTGCTATGTGGTGATGCAGTATGTCCTTAATATCGGCAGAGGGGGAATATGAAAGGCATTGCATATGAGGAAGTCCTGAACCCCTCTCAACTTGAAGCCGTGATGACCGGAAAGGGACCGCTGCTGGTTATCGCAGGGGCTGGCAGCGGCAAGACACGGACCCTTGTCTACCGAGTAGCCAGGCTGGTGGAAGTGGGAGTGAACCCGGAAAATATTCTCCTCCTCACGTTTACCAGGAAGGCCGCCGGTGAGATGCTGGAACGTGCGGCCGGACTCTCCGACGCCAGGTGCAGGTTTGTGTCGGGAGGGACCTTTCACTCCCTGGCGAACAGGTCTTTGCGAAGATACGCGGGCCTGTTGGGTTTTGACCGGGCATTTACGATCCTGGACCGGTCGGATATGGAAGAAGTTATTCGGTCTCTGGTCCAGGAAAACCTGATGAACAAGGGTGTGGGAAGGTTTCCCAAGACCGGGACCCTGACCAATATCCTGAGCAGGGCCGCCAACTTCGGCGGCTCTCTTGAAAACTGTATGGAAGAGGAATACTTTCAGTTCCTCCCCGTCCTTGACCAGGTGGACAGACTCCGGCACCTTTATACCGAGTACAAGAAAAATCATTCCATGATGGATTATGACGACCTGATCCTTTTTTTCCGGCAACTCCTGGAGCACGAGGAATCAGTGAGAAAAGAACTGGGTGATCAATACAGCCATATCATGGTGGACGAGTATCAGGATACCAATACGATCCAGGCGGACATTGTGAAGTGGCTTGGTTTTGAACACCAAAACGTCATGGTTGTCGGGGATGACAGCCAGTCCATCTACTCTTTCCGCGGTGCGAATTACCGGAACATGTTCGAGTTCCCCTCGCTTTTTCCCGGGGCACGGATTATCAGACTGGAAGAGAACTATCGTTCCACGCAGCCCATATTGACTTTTACGAATGCCCTCATGGAACAGGCTGGTGAGAAATATACCAAGTGCCTGTTCACCAGGAGAGAAGGAGGGGAGAAGCCCAAAGTCGTCAATACCAGGACAGATCCGGACCAGGCCCGGTACGTGTCGCGGATTATCAGGGAGCAAGTGGACCGGGGAAGGCCTCTCTCTGAATTTGCGGTCCTTTTCCGGGCAGGGTATCACTCTTTTGAACTGGAAGTGGAACTGGCGCGTCTTTCCATTCCCTACGTCAAGTACGGTGGTTTCAAGTTCCTGGAATCCGCCCACATAAAGGATTTTCTCGCCCACCTTCGGGTGATCGCGAATCGAAATGACCGTGTCAGTTGGGGACGAATCCTCCGCCTCCTGAAGAATGTCGGTCATGCCAAGAGTAATGCCATTATCAACTGGATGAAAGAAGAAGGGAAAAGCGCTGTTCAACTCGGAGAATGGCCTCATGCCGGAAAGGGCACGGAAGGCATCAAGGCCCTGGCCGAACTCCTGGGCGAGCTTTCCTCGAAAGATATGCTGCCGAAGGTGGCGGTGGAAAAGGCAGCCAAGTACTATACCCCCATTCTGGAAGAAAAATTTGATGATTTTCCGAGGCGCGCAAGAGAACTGGAACAGCTGGTACACATGGCAGGCCGGTATGAGAAAATCCGGACCTTTCTGGATGACCTGACACTCGAGCCCCCGACGAGTTCCGCTGATCTGAACGGGAAGTCCGGAGGAGAGCGGCTTACGCTCTCTACGGTGCATTCAGCCAAAGGACTCGAGTGGTCCACGGTATTCATCATCTGGCTCATGGAGGGTCGTTTCCCTCCTGCCCGCGCATACCAGAATGATGAGGCCCTGGAGGAGGAGCGAAGGCTCTTGTATGTTGCGGCGACGAGGGCAAAAGATCAACTGATTCTTTGTTACCCCGGTCAGGAATCGGTGCCTTCCTGGCAAACGGCAGGATACGGGCTTCGGAACGGTTTGTCTTCCTTCATCGAGGCACTTCCCGCGGAAGTGGTCTCTTTTGAATCTGAGAGGGCGTATTCCGGGTCCGGGGCTTTCAAGGGGGGGACGGTGCGGCCGAAGGCGTTGGGAGCGACACAGGGGAATAACGAATTCCGCCAGGGGGACAGGGTGAGACATCCTGCGTTCGGACCGGGAGTGGTGTCCAGGTTCCTGGATGCGGACAAGGTAGAAGTGTTCTTCCAGAACGTTGGACGAAAACTCCTGCATCTGGAATATACAACCCTGGAAAAGATCTAACCGTGTGTGGGTACTGCTCAAGAGTATGAAAGCGAAAAGGTTATCATATGAAGAGGCGGTACGGTATCTGTACAGCCTCCAGAAGTTCGGCATCAAGTTCGGACTTTCAAAGACCTCAAATCTCCTGGACGCCTTTGGCAATCCGCACAGGAGGGGAAATTATGTCCACATCGCGGGCACCAATGGAAAGGGTTCGGTGGCCGCGTTCCTGTCCTCTATCCTGAGAGAGGCGGGATTCACGGTGGGGGTGTATACGTCACCCCATCTTCTGCGTTTTACCGAGCGGTTCAAGGTCAACGGGTGTGAGATGTCCCGGGAGTCCGCAGCGCAGCTCACCGACGAATTAAGGAGGGCAGTGGTTGAGGAGGAACCCCCCACCTTTTTCGAGGCCACTACTGCCATGGCGCTGGTCTATTTCGCCCGCGAAAAGACAGACGTGGCAATTATGGAGGTGGGTATGGGAGGACGGCTGGATGCAACAAACATTATTCACCCCCTGGTTTCGGTAATCACCAATATATCTCTTGAACACCAGGATTTCCTGGGGACGAGCATCAGGGAGATCGCCGGAGAGAAGGCCGGAATTATCAAGGAAGGAGTGGATCTCGTCACCGGTGCAAGAAGACCGTCGGTTGTGGAGCAGTTCAGACGCCTCTCCCGTGAGAAGAGGGCCCCGTTCTGGCGAATCGGGGAGCAGATCCGGTATCGCACGACAGCCTCGGGACTCCACTACTACGGAATGGATCGGAGGATACATAGGCTTCAATTGGGATTGAAGGGCCGTTTTCAGGCGGGAAACGCGGCTCTTGCCCTGGCTGTGGCAGAACTGCTCGATCGAAAAGGGTTCCCTGCATCCGGAGAACACATACGCAGAGGCTTACTCAATGTGGACTGGCCGGGCAGAATGCAGGTGGTATCCAGAGATCCTGATGTCTTGCTGGACGGCGCCCATAATCCCGGGGCGGCTAGGGCCTTGGCGAGCGCGGTTAGGGAAGAATACCCGGACCGCCGTCTCATCCTTGTCATAGGGGTCATGGATGATAAGGATATTAGGGAGATCCTCCGGTGGATCGTACCGCTCGGCGATCACATCATCTTTACCCGTCCCCGGTATTACCGGGCGGCGACACCGGAACGGCTCATGGCCGAGGCAGCGTCTTTCACCGTATCCGGGGAAATCATTCCCGCGCTTTTCCCGGCCCTGGAACGGGCCATAACACTGGCAACCCCGTCAGACTTGATCGTAGTGTGCGGCTCCCTCTTCACTGTCGGTGAAGCTCTGTCCTATTTCGACCCGGAAAAGTACAGCAGGGATGTATGAGAAGATGGAGAGACGGATGACAAGAAAAAGGCAGGAAACCCTGATCAAGCGAAAGCCGGTTCTTTTTCCCCTGGGCCTGTCAGTCCTCCTGAGCATCGGCATTTTGTTCTCCGGAGCGAATGCTCAGACCTTATTTTCAAAGGAAAAACTCAAGCTTGATGAGAATGCCCCATGGAAGATTACCGCGAAGCGCCTTTCCTATGATGAGAAAACCAATGAATACCGGGCGAAGGGAGATGTTCTGATTGTCCGGGGGGACCAGACCCTGTCGGCCCAGGAAGCTACGTACAACAGGGGGACGGGTGTCGCGAACGTTGCAGGAAAGGTGAGGCTTAAATCAGGGAATGATATCCTGACCGGGGAAAAGGGGGTTTTTCATTTAAGAGAGCAGACCGGCTGGATTGAGAATGGGCGCCTTTTCCTCAAGCAGAATCATTATTACCTGAGCGGCGGCACCATGGAAAAGACAGGGGAAAACACGTATGTGATAAAAAAGTGTCGTCTCACTACATGTGACGGCGAAAACCCTGCCTGGAGCATCACGGGATCAGAAGTCACGGTCACCATAGAAGGATACGGGGAGGTGAAGCATGCCGCTTTCCGCGTAAAAGACTGGCCCTTTCTTTATGTGCCCTACATGCTCTTTCCCGCCAAGACTAAACGACAGACCGGGTTGTTACCCCCCAGGATAGGATATTCCAACCGGAACGGCGCAGATATGGAAATCCCTTTCTTCTGGGCGATTTCCGATCAGACCGACGCCACCCTGTATGAGCGATACATGAGCCGGCGGGGGTACATGCAAGGCCTGGAATTCCGGTATGTGGAGAGCAAGGAATCCAAAGGGGTTTTTCTGGGGGATTTCCTGCGGGACAGAATAGAAACAAAAGATATGACTGATCCGGATGAACTGAAGATCAGTCCCTTCCCAAGGAACAATGAGAACCGTTTCTGGTTGCGGAGCCGGGCGGACCAGAACATGCCTTTCGGGGTGACGGCGCGCCTGGACGTGGACGTGGTGAGTGATCAGGATTATCTGCGGGAATTTCAAAGCGGTCTCTTGGGCTATGAGGCCAGACCTGATCTTACAGACATGTTCGATCGACCGGTTGAAGAAAGATATGCTCCCACGAGGCGTTCCGCTCTGAGGCTCAGCAAAGAATGGGAGAATACAAGCGTCCAGGCTCTTTCGTCTTATCACCAGCGGCCGGATGATCCTGTCCATGATCAGATGCCGCAGCCCCTTGCCGGCGTGGAAGCTTCCCTTGCGCCAAGTGCCCTGCATGATCTGCCGGTCTATCTTGGGATGAATTCGAATTATGACTTTGTGTGGAGAGAGGAAGGAGCAACGGGATCCTGGCTCTCCCTGTCCCCTGACCTGAGATTTCCCTGGAAAATATTGAACGGATACGTGAATGTGGAACCTTCTTTTCGATACACTCTGGACACATACAAGCTGGACAGGACCGAAGAGGGGTTGGATGACGCTGCAGTAAAAGGGGCCTATGATGCCGCATGCAGGCTTTCCAGCAATATGGCGCGGGTCTACGATACGGGATGGAATACCGCAACAAGACTGAAGCATCGTATCCGGCCTGCTCTCACCTATCGGTATCGGGTCCCGTATGGGGACAAAGAGGAAAGGCCGTGGTTTGATCCCGTTGACCAGGAGGGTAGGGTCAACCAGATCATCATTTCCCTGGAGAACTTTTTGGATGCCAGACTGGAGCACGGGAAGGGAAAGGTGCAATACCGCCAGTGGGGGACCTTCACGCTCAGCCAGGGCTATGATATTGACGAGGCCACACGGGATAGGGCCGCCTCCGGAGAGAAAAAAAAGCCGTTGACCCCGCTGAGCGCAGATCTCCTGGTGACCCCTTTCCAGAACCTGGATCTTCGGGGAAACGGTCAATGGGATCACTATGATCATGAGTTCAGCGCAGGCAGTTTGAGCCTCGCGCTCAGTGTTCCTCGGGCAGGAGGCAGATGGGATCACTACGGGGTGGATTTTCTTTATGACAAAGATACCGCCAAGAGCCTGGGATTTGACTGGGACCTGAACCTCCTGTACGGATTTTGGACCGGTATGGCCTTCCGGAAAAATCTGCTGGCTGGCCAGAGTATCTATACGCGGTACTGGGTGGGATATAAGAGCCAGTGTTGGGGCGTACACGTCTCCCTGGCAAGAGAAGATCAGGATACCAGCATTATGCTGGGCTTTCATCTGCTGGGCCTGGGTGATATCGGTACAGGTGCAAAAGAGGGAGAGTAAGAGCAGCGTCAGCGTGTGATCAAAAGAACCAGGACGCCCAGTGCCCAGCAATAGGGAGCGAAATATGACAGATGCCCCTTTCTTACCATGCCCATCAGCACCTTCAGAGCGAAAAGACCAACCACCGCAGAAGAGAAGAAACCGCAGAGCAGGGGGGAAAGTCCTATCCCGGATATGCGGCCGTCTTTCAACTGGAGAAGGACGGCCCCCACTATTGCCGGAATGGAAAGGAGAAAGGAGAACCGACCTGCCGTTTCCCTTTCCAGTCCGAGGAAAAGGCCACAGGCAATCGTCGCTCCCGACCGGGAGATCCCCGGGATAATGGCCAGTCCCTGGGCGGCCCCTATTGCCAGGCTCGCCAGGTAGCCAAGGCGGCGTCCTTTGCCGGCATTCCCCGGCTTGAATTTTGTCAGGCCCACGACGGTCCCGGTGACAAGAAGCATGACCGCCACGAGAGAGATAGAACCGAAGAGATTTTCAAGGGGGTGTCTGAAAAAAAAGCCGATGAGTCCCGTTGGGACAGTCCCTATCAGTACCCACCAGGTGAGGGCCGCATGTGAGCGGAGGGCTTTTTCCTGCGGTCCGGGCGTTCTCCCTTGATACACGAATTCCCAGGTCCCCAGGAGCATCTTCCCGAGATCCGAGCGAAAATAGATGCACACCGCCAGGAGCGTTCCCAGGTGGAGGGATGTGTCCAGGAGTAGTTCAGGTTCCTTGAACCCCAGGAGATTCTGAAAGATGACCAGGTGCCCGGAACTGCTCACGGGCAGGAATTCAGTCAAACCCTGAATAATTCCGAGAAGAGTGGTTTGAAGGATATTCATAAGAGATCACCCTGTTTTCATCCGGTTTATGCAATATCAGACATGGTGGTGTGTTGCAACCTGAAAATCGAAAATAACGCTCAATGGGCTTGCCTTGACACGGCAACAGCGTTTTACTATATTCACCAGTGGCCATCCACAAAAGAATTTTGGGCACCAGCATCCAGGATACGGCAACGTACATTCACTCGCGGGAGGCGAACAATGAAAACGAAAGTTGGAGTCCTGTCGGCAGGAGGAGATTGCGCCGGTATCAACAGCACCATTCACTGGCTCGTTTACTCTGCATTGGATAAAGATCTGGTGCCGAGAAGAGGAACCATGTTTGAAATAACAGGAATCGTCGACGGGTGGAAGGGCTTGATTGAAATGAAACCGGAGAAGAAAGAAAACCTGAAACAATGGACCATGCCTCTCGACACCACGGCGGTTCGGACATGGGACCGGTATGGGGGAACGCGGCTTGGTACAAGCCGGATCAACCCCTTTGATCCAAAGAAGGACCGGTCTGAACTCATTGTGGAGAATTGCAGGAAATTGGGCCTGGATGCCCTGGTGGTCATTGGCGGGTTCAACAATCTCAGCGTTGCTTACAATCTGTACCGGATGGGCGTGAAGATAGTGGGCATCCCCAAGACCATCGACCGGGACTTGTCGGGTACGGATTACACCCTCGGGTTTGATTCCGCCGTAAACATTATTACGGAAGATATTGATCGGTTACGGATTACTGCCGGTTCCCACAGCCGGATATTCGTGGTGGAGTGCATGGGGAGAAAGGCGGGGTGGCTCGCCCTGGAAGCCGGGGAGGCGTCCGGTGTCCCCATCATCCTGATTCCCGAACATGACTTCATGCCGGACAGGGTAATCGAACTCCTGAAGATGAGAAAGAGGGCGGGAAAGCGGTATTCTATCGTGCTGGTTTCTGAAGGGGCGAAGCCCAGGGGCATGGAGGAAGTTCGCGAAAGACGCGGAAGAGACGGTTTCGGCCATTACTATCTCGGGGGTGTGGGTGGTTTTATTGCGGAAGAGATAGAGAAAACGACCCAGATGGAGGTGCGCTACGTTGCGCTCAGGCATCTTCAGCGGGGCGGATCGCCAACGGCCTATGACCGGAGAATGGGCCGGAAATTCGGCATCGCGGCACTTGACATGATCGTGAATGAAGATTTCGGTCGCATGGCAAGCTTCCAGCACGGGGAAATCACTTCCATTCCTCTGAAAAAGGCCCTTGAACGCCTGCGTTTGGTAGATGTGGAAAAATTCTACGATACCAAGAATTATAAAAGCCTGGATCAGATCTTGTAACACCCCATGCCCAACAGGCAGCCTTTTGTGCGGGTTTTCGGTCAGAGAGAGGCCATCGGGACACCATGAGGAACGCATTTGGGGAGAAAGACCGAAGGCAGGAAAATGCTTGACGAAGGGAGTGCGGTTGGCACAATCATGAACTATTCCGGGAGACGATGAGGATTATTGCCATGCTCTTTCGCTCCTTACAGTCTGTATCGAAACCCATAGAGGAGGGAACATCCATGAAAAGAATCGCCGTTCTCATCACCGCAGCCTTTTTCATTTTGGTTGCCGACAGCGCTCTGGCCGTCACCGACATCAAGCTTGGAGTCGTGACCAAACCGGGGTCCGCCCAGAACATAGCCGCCGAGAAATTCAAGGAATTGGTCGCGAAGCGATCCAACGGCGGCATCAAGGTGCAGATTTTTCACTCCGCCTCCCTGGGGAATGAAACGGAAATCCTGCAGCAGGTACAGATGAATTCCATTCAAATGGCCATTGTCACGGGCGGTCCCTTCGATACCTTTGATCCCATGGCCCGGGTGGTCAACTATCCCTTCCTGTTCAAAGACTATTCCCAGGTGGACAGGGTGCTCGACGGCCCGCTCGGGGCTGAACTCCTGAAGAGCCTGGAGAGTTCAGGCTTCAAGGGACTCTGTTTTTCCGAAAACGGTTTCCGCAACCTCACCAACAACAAGCGGCCGGTAAAGACTCCCGCTGACCTGAAGGGGCTCAAGATCAGGGTCATGGCGTCGGCAATCCACAAGGCGATCTGGCAGGCCCTGGGCGCCAACCCGACACCCATGCCGTGGCCAATCTACACCGAATTGGAGCAGGGGGTCATCGACGGCCAGGAAAATCCCCTATGGGTCATGGAGGTCTACAAGTTCTATGAAATCCAGAAATACATGACGCTGACGCGACACGTTTATTCCTACCATATCGACGTGGCCTCTCTCAAATGGTGGAATACCCTGGATGCCGCCACCAAAAAGATGATCCAGGAGGCCATGTATGACGCGGCTGTCTTTCAGCGGAAAGACAACCGTTCAAAGAATGAGGCCCGACTGAAGTTCCTCAAAGAGAAGGGCATGATCGTGGAGGAACACCCTGATGTGGCCGCCTTCCGGGCGAAGGTCGCTGGATTAGTCAACATGGAGTTGTACAAGGCCCCGAAGGTTCATGCACTGCTCTTGAAGTTCATGGGAGCGACGAAATAGTGAGCTGTTCCGGCGCACCCAGGCGCCCGGAGATGGAGACAGCCTGTCCGCAATGGAAAGATTGAGCCTGGTATTGAACCGGTGGATTGAATACCTGTTGTTCTCCCTCGGGTTGACCATGACATTTGTGGTTGCCCTTCAGGTTTTCTTCCGCTACGTGCTGAATCAATCTCTCTTCTGGTCGGAGGAGTTGGCGCGGTTTCTGCTGGTCTGGCTGTCATTCCTCGGCGCCTCCGTGGCCTACCGGAGGAAAGCCCATCCCGGCATTGATGTGTTGAGTTCCAGAATGCCTGACCGGGTCTCCAGGATATTCACGATCGTCGTCCACGTGGTCTCCATTGCGTTTTTCAGCGTTATGATTTTTTATGGATACCGTTTTGCCTACTTTGTCAGGCTTCAGATATCGCCGGCTCTCTATGTGCCCAAATGGGTTATTTTCAGCATCGTTCCTCTCAGTGGTCTCATCCTGATGATTCACGGCGTTACTTTCTTGTTGCAGGAACTGGAGAGAGGAAGTCGTGATTACTGAGGTCCTCATTCTTTCACTGCTGGTTCTGTTTGCCATCAATGCCCCCATCGCCATCGCCATCGGCGTGGCATCGTTGCTGGGGATCGTGGTTCAGGGCAGCTTTCCGCTGATGATGGTTGTTCAGAAGATGTTCGGCGGTATGAATTCCTTCCATCTGATGGCCGTTCCCCTGTTCATGTTCACCGGTGTCCTCATGGAAGCAGGAGGGATCAGCCAGAGAATTATTGACTTTGCAAATTCCCTTGTAGGGTGGCTTCCCGGCGGATTGGCGGCGGTAACCATCGTATCCGCCATGTTTTTTGCGGGTATTTCCGGTTCCGCCGCAGCCGATGCCGCCGCGGTGGGCGCCATCCTCATCCCTGCCATGAAACAATCGGGGTATGATTCCGACTTTGCAGCGGCGGTCCAGGCATCGGGAGGTTCCATAGGCGTCATTATTCCGCCCTCCATTCCGATGATCATCTTCGGTTTCCTGACGGGTGCCTCAATCGGGCAGCTTTTTGCGGGCGGGATCCTGCCGGGGACCTTGATCGGGATTTCCCTCATCATCGTCTCCACCCTCATCTCGCGCCGAAGGGGGTATGCAGGCACTGCTGTTTTTTCGCTGAGAGAAGTCTGGCAGACGTTCAGAAGGGCCTTGCTTGCCCTTGGCGCACCAGTGATCATTCTGGGAGGAATTCTGTTCGGGATCTTTACCGCCACGGAATCGGCCGGCGTGGCGGTCGTCTATGCGCTGGTGGTGGGAATGGCAATCTATCGCAAGATAGGCCTGAAGGACCTGTTCCCCATCTTCCGGGACGCGGCTGTCACCTCGGCGATTGTCATGTTCATCATCGGCACCGCATCGGTCTTCAGCTGGATTGCAGCAGTGGAGAATATCCCGGCCCGCCTGGCAGGTTCCCTGCTCACCCTTACGAAAAATCCCGTTTTCCTGCTCCTGCTCATCAATCTGGTCCTGCTCATCGCCGGTACGTTTGTGGAAACCACCGCCTCGTTGATACTGCTGGTTCCCATGATCACCGCCCTGCTGCCTTCCCTGCACATTGACATGATCCAGTTGGGTGTCATCGTGGTGACCAACCTGGCCATAGGAATGCTGACGCCGCCCATGGGCATCTGCCTGATTGTCTCCTGCTCCATTTCCGGAGACAGTCTGGGGGCCATCAGCCGACGCATCGTCCCGTTCCTGATGATCCTGCTGGTGGATCTCCTGATCATAACCTTTTATTCACCCATGACGGTGCTCTTGGCACGAATGGTTGCAAAATAGTACCTGCTATGCACCGAAACCTTGCGTGCATATGCAGAGGAACTCACACGCCTGCGCGTGGGCTCAACTGAACCTGACTATGCGGAGAATTCGAAAAGGAGAAGGAAGATGAAGATCGCTGTGGTGGGTGCCGGGGCCATGGGGAGTCTTTTCGGCGCCGTGCTGGCCGAAGCGGGGAATGAAGTCTGGCTGAATGATGTGTGGGCGGAACATGTTGCCGCAATCAACGGAAACGGCCTGACCATCGAACGTGAAGGAAATGTCCGCACAGTAAATGTTCGGGCCGCCATCGATGCCCGTGAAATCGGGGAGGCCGAACTGGTCCTTGTTTTCGTCAAATCGACCCAGACCCGAGCGGCAGCGCGGACTGCCGCGACCGTAGCGGGGAAGGTCGGGATGGTCCTGACGCTTCAGAACGGTATGGGAAACGCCGACATCATCGCCGAGGCCGTTGAACCGCGAAGAGTCTTGGCAGGAACCACTTCCCACGGGGCGACCCTTCTCGGCCCCGGAAACATTCGACACGCAGGAGCCGGCCCCACGACAATCGGGGCCTGGAGCATGACAAGCGAGGGTTTCGATCAGGCAGCGGGACTGGCCTGGGTGTTCACCCGTGCAGGGATAGCGTGCGATGTTGTGGAAGATGTGCGGATTGTGGTTTGGAATAAACTGCTTATCAACGTGGGTATCAATGCCATTACGGCCCTGACCGGCATCAAGAACGGAGAGATCCTTGATCTGGAGGTGACCAGGAGCCTGAGTCGATCCGCGGTTGAAGAAGGTATGGCCGTGGCCCGGGCCCGGGGGATCGGGGTCCGGGAGGACATGGTCGACCACGTTCTGGAGGTCGCCCGGGCAACGGCCGTCAACCGATCCTCCATGGGACAGGACGTGGACAGCAAGCGTCAAACGGAGATCAATGCCATCAACGGGTTCATTGTTCGGGAGGGACGGGCGCTGGACCTCGCAACACCGGTGAATCAGACCCTGACCGCCTTGATCGAGACCCTGGAAAAGCACTACGAATAAGGCTTTGGGAGATTGTCCTTCAGCCGGGCATCATGGGGACAGGCGAAGCCGGACCAGCCGGTGGCAGGAGAGATCACGCATGATTTGGGCATGACACAAACTATTTTTTCAGGGAGGTTTTGAAATGAGCACGAGAAAAGTCACGATCATGGACATAAAGAACGCCAAGGAGGAAGGGAGAAAACTCGTCATGTGCACGGCCTACGACTATCCGTTCGGCCTCCTGGCAGATGAGGCGGGTGTGGACATGGTCCTGGTGGGCGATTCTCTGGGCATGGTCGTCATGGGTTTGGAAGGCACGGTTGAAGTCACCATGGAGCACATGATTCACCATATCAAGGCCGTGATGCGGGGCTGCCGGGAGGCCCTCGTGGTGGGAGATATGCCGTTCATGAGTTACAACACATCCATCAGGGAGGCGATCATAAATGCAGGTCGGCTGCTGAAAGAAGGCGGGTGCGATGTGGTCAAACTGGAAGGCGGGGTTGATTTCGCCCCCACCATTGAAGCTATCGTAAAGGCGGGTATCCCGGTCCAGGGGCATATCGGCCTGACCCCCCAGACGGCCAGCGCCCTCGGAGGGTTCAAGATGCAGGGGCGTGACGCCGCGGCGGCCAAAAAGATCTTCGACGACGCGAGGGCGCTGGAACAGGCCGGTGTCTTTTCCATCGTCCTGGAAGCCGTGCCCGCCCCCCTGGGGAAACTGATGTCGGAGTCGGTGAGCGTGCCGGTGATCGGCATCGGAGCGGGCCCCCATGTGGATGGACAGGTGCTGGTGACCCATGACATGATCGGGCTCTTCGATAAATTCGTTCCCAAATTCGTGAAGCAATACGCAAGGATCCGGGAAACAATTCTCGATGCCATGAACGCCTATAAGAAGGACGTTCGGGAAGGTGTTTTTCCGGGCCCGGAACATTCCTTCAAGATGCCGGAAGAGGCCCTGACCGAACTCAAGAAGTTGATCAAGGAATAGCGGAAGGGAAAGCGGAAGCCGCGGTCACCTGGAGTGCCGGCGGGATCCCGGGAGATAAGTGCTGCTGTCCTGTTCCAGGGCCGACATGACGCCGCCTCGGGAACATCCCGTTTCCCTGCCTCCTAGCCATTTTCTGGCAGCGTTGAAATACGCTAGCGCATTTACGAACCCGCGGGTTAGGTCGGGAAGATTTTTCCGGGGTTCAGGATTCCTTTTGGATCAAACGCCCTTTTGATTCTTCTCATCAGTTCCAATCCCGGCCTCGGAATTTCCATTTCCAGGTAAGGAGCCTTGGTAATGCCTATTCCGTGTTCGCCGGTGATGGTCCCGTCCATGTGCAGCACTCGATCGAAAAGTTCCCGGACCAGCGGCGCGACGTTTTCCCTTTCGCGGGGATTATTCTTGTCATGCATGATGTTGACGTGGATGTTCCCGTCTCCCGCGTGTCCGAAGGCCGGCAGAGGGAGATGGTATTTGGAGCTGAGTTCTTCAAGCTTTGCAATGAGTTCCGGCAGCCTGCTTCGGGGTACGACGATATCCTCGCTGGTCTTGTGGGGCCTCAATTTATAGAGGGAAGGAGAGATTTCCCGACGGGCCTGCCAGAGCCTTTCAGCCTGCTCCGGGGTGGATGCCGCTTCAAAACTGATTGCCCCGCCATTTTCACACGCCCGCTGAATTTTTCTGCTCTCCTGCTCCACCGTGAAAGAATCACCATCCACTTCCATGAGAAGCATAGCGCGGGCATTACCGGGAATGGAAATTACCATATGTTCTCTGATACAATCGAGACAGACCCTGTCCATGAATTCAAGGATGGTGGGTATGATTCGCAGGTGAATGATGTTGGAGACCGTGAGGGCCGCCGCGGATACATCAGGGAAAAAAGCGAGCATTGTCCGCTGTGTTTCGGGCCTGGGGAGCAACCTGAGAGTGATGGAGGTGATCACTGCCAGGGTTCCTTCCGATCCGACAATGAGATGGGTGAGATCATACCCGGCCACGCCCTTCATGGTTTCCCGGCCCGTCCGGATGACTTCACCCGTGGGGAGCACGACGGTGAGGCCAATGACATAGTCACGGGTCACCCCGTACTTGACGGCCCGCAGCCCGCCGGCACACTCGGCAACATTCCCGCCGATGGTTGACATGTGGAGACTGGCCGGGTCCGGGGGATAAAAAAGCCCCAATTCTTCAACGGCTTCCTGAAAATCCCCCGTGATGACGCCGGGTTCCACTTTAGCGATAAGGTTTTCGCGGTCGATTACAAGGATGCGTTTCATGTGTTCCAGGGACATGACCAGTCCACCGTTGACGGGGAGCGATCCCCCGCTCATCCCGGTTCCGGCGCCCCTTGGTATCACCGGGAACCCCCGCGCGGAAGCCAGGCGAAGGATGGCAGCCGTCTCCTGGGTACTGTTTGGAAAGACAACGGCATCGGGAGGAAAAACCAGTTTTGTGCCGTCCGTGGAGTACTGCTCAAGTTCGTTCCGGCCGGTGATCAGACTGCCCGGACCGACCATCCCGGTGAGGGTCTCAATATCCTCCCGCTCAATCATGAAAGGACCTTCATGCGGGTCTTGAGGGCATATTGCAGGGTCATGCGATCCATGTATTTGAGATCTCCTCCCATTGGGACGCCGAGGGCGATACGGGTAATTATCACGTCCTTGTCAGAGAGGATACCTGCCAGGAATGAGGCCGTTGCTTCCCCTTCGGTGGTGGGATTGGTTGCCAGAATAACTTCCCTGACATGTTCATGTTTCAAGCGGGTGAGGAGCTCTCCGATCTTGAGGTCCTCAGGACCGATGCCGTCAAGGGGGGAAAGCGCGCCGTGGAGGACATGATACCGCCCCTTGAATGAACCGCTTTCCTCTAGGGCCAACTGGTCGCCAGGGCCCTCAACAACACAGATACTGCCATTATTCCTGGCCTCATCACGGCAGATGGGGCAGGGATCATCATCGGTCAGATTGAAGCAGATGGAACAGAAGGTTATCCTGTGTTTTACCTCTAGAAGGCTCCGGGCCAGTTCCTGGGCCAACACGCGGTCGCTTTTCAGGATGAACAAGGCCATTCGCGCCGCGGATTTCTGGCCGATACCGGGGAGCCTGGAAAACTGCTCGATCAGGTTTTCAAGGGATGGCGGGTATATGCCCATGGTAATCTCCTTGGTCACATGAGACCGGGAAGGTTGGGGAGATTCATGCCCTTGGTCAATTTTCCCATTTCTTCATTCACCATTTCTTTCGCTTTTGCCAGACCGTCATTAACCGCGGCCATCACGAGATCCTGCAGCATTTCCCTGTCTTCAGGATCTATGACCTCTGGATCAATGGTTACGGAGACGATCTCCTGCCTGCCGTTTGCCACGACGGCAACCATTCCTCCGCCGGCCGATGCTTCAACGGTCCTGTCCCCCAGCTCTTCCTGGAGTTTTGCCATCCTGGCCTGAAATTGCTGGGCCTGTTTCATGATCTGGCCCATATTGGGCATCCCTTTCATCGTTTTTCTCCTTTCCGTGCTATCCTCTTTTGCGGATCCGGGAGTTCCGGGAATCATCCGGATCCCTTATGTCCTGTAGGTGGACAAAATTCTATCAGGTTGGAAAAATCCCGTCAACTCCGGAAAAGGTTCCCTCCCTGCGCAGCCGTCGAGACTTCTGAGGCTTCCGGCTCTGCTGGGGGACATGGAATGTGCCGGAAGGCGTTTTTTCTTGCGAAGCTCGGGGACTCTATTCTATTCTGCAGAACGAAATTGAAAGACATGGTTCTGTGGAAAAAGAGACGCAACCACGATGCGCGGGCAGCGGTGACACTCTTTTTATAAACTTCGCAAACAGGAAATGACGGACATGAAGGATGCAACTGAACTTGTCGTATACGATGAGTATTACCAGAAAGTACAAGGGAGAGAGGTGCGGACAATTAATCCACCTGTCTACAAAGGGTCTACCGTCCTGTTTCAAGGATACGAAGATCTTGTTCTGGCAAACAGAGGTGCCTATGAGGGTGTGGCCTACGGGACGGACCGGTTGCCCACACAGAGGGCCTTTGAAGAGGCCCTCAGGAAACTGGAGGGCGGGCATATGACCCGGGTTTTTCAGTCGGGAATAAGCGCCATCATCAACACCCTGTTCGCATTTACGAAAAGCGGCGATCATATCCTCCTGTGTGACAACGTGTACGGCCCGACGGCCCGTTTCTGCAGGGAAATCCTTTCCCGATACAATGTGGAGATCGGGATGATTCCGCCTGCGGCAGGAGCTGATATTATTGATTTCATCAAACCGCACACAAGGCTTATTTTTCTCGAATCGCCCGGTTCAAACACCTTTGAAATACAGGATATTCCCGCTGTTACCGCCCTCGCCCGGGAAAGGGGCATTGTAACTCTGCTCGACAACACCTGGGCCACACCCCTGTATCTCAGGCCGTTTGCCCTCGGCATCGATATCTCGGTTCAGTCCGTCACGAAATATATTTCCGGTCATTCGGATGTGCTGCTGGGGGCGGTGACGGTAACTGAAAAACACGCAGAGGAATTCAAGAGGTTTTACCGGGTCATGGAGATTTATGCATCGCCTGATGATTGCTACCTTGCCCTGCGGGGGCTGAGGACATTGCCGATACGATTGAAGCGGCATGAAAAATCGGCCCTGAAAATCGCAAAATGGCTTGAAACGGTTGACCTGGTGGACAAGGTGCTCCATCCGGCACTCCCGAGTCACCCGGAGCACCATATCTGGAGGAGAGACTTCCTGGGGTCTTCAGGCCTTTTCGCGTTTATCTTCCAAGAAGATTATTCAAATGAAGAATTGGCCTCCTTTGTTGATTCGCTTGGTCTCTTCCGCCCCGGGTATAGCTGGGGTGGATACAGGAGTCTTATTACCGCCGCCAAATACAGGCGTTCCGGCAGGTCGAGGTACCCGGATAAGACCATCGTCCGGCTCAATATCGGCCTCGAAGACCCCGAGGATCTCATGGGAGATCTCAGGAACGGATTTTGGACCCTGAGAAGCGCAAGGGAAATTAGGTCAACCTGACACCGGTTTCTTGGAAGGACCTTCTGAGGCGATTTTTCCCTGGAAAACATCGATAACGTCCCGCACAGGGGAAGGAATTTTTTTTTGGGGACCCCCGTCGGCGTTCCCGGCCCTGCCGGGTGGAACGATTTGTTTTTTGCGGGCAGGGGAATTGGATGGTTCCAGAAGTCGTATATGGACCTCCCGGCCGAAAAACTCCCTGCAGAATGCGCGAAGTTGATCAAGTTTTTCGGGGTCATCAAAGTATGCGGCGGAAAAGGATCTGGGGCCCTTTCTCAGTTCCAGGCTGCCTCCGGCCAGATTCAGAAGATCCCATTCTTCCAGGACCTTTGACATGGGCCGGTTTCTGGGAGAGAGAAAAGCCAGAAATTTTTTCCATGCATCTTTCCCTGAGGCATCTTCTGATCTGCCGGTGGGCACTTCCACCTCTTTTCTGTGCCAATCCCCTGCCGGATCGGAAAGATGGGGAAGCACGGGAGACGGTGCAGCCGGAGATGTTCCTGGAAGAAGTTTTTCCAGGCCTTCCACCTTTTCAAGCAACTCCTCAAATGAGAGAAAGTCCTGCAGCTGGCATGATTGGAGCATGGTGGTTTCGAGCAGGAGGCGAGGCTGAGTGGTAAATCTGAGATTTTCCTCGTGGTTTATAAGAAAGTTCAAGATAATCTGCAGCTTTTCCCGGCCCGCCTGTTCTGCAAGCTGCCGCGCCTTTTCCCGATCATTCTCGGAGATTTCTATGAGGGCGTTCTCCCGGGATATCAAGCTGATGAGGAGGTCCCTGAATTGCTGCATGAGGCTGCGGTAGAATGCCTTCATGTCATAGCCGTAATTGTAGATCCTGTTCACGATTTCCAGACATCTTTTCATATCCCCCTCGATGATGGAAGCGGATATCTGAAACAGGATTTCCCGGTCTATGATTCCCAGAATATCAGTGACCTGGTCGTCTTCCACGGTCATCCCTGCAAATGAAACTACCTGGTCAAGAAGGCTTTCAGCATCCCTCATGCCGCCTTCGGCCTCCCTTGCGATCAGAGAGAGAGCGGTCTCGCTGATATGAACACCTTCCTGGAGGGAGATTTTTTCCAGGTGGCGGACAATGTCGCGCGTGGGGATTCTCTTGAAATCAAAACGCTGACATCGGGAGAGGATTGTAACCGGCACCTTGTGCGGTTCCGTGGTCGCAAAAATGAATTTTACATGAGGAGGGGGTTCCTCGAGGGTCTTCAACAGGGCATTGAAGGCAGGCAAGGTGAGCATATGTACTTCATCGATAATGTAGACTCGGTACCTGCTCGACGAGGGTAAATACTTGATATTCCCTCTGAGTTCCCGTATTTCATCGATGCCCCGGTTGGAAGCGCCGTCTATTTCCTGGACATCCACGGATGAGCCGCCGGTGATTTCCCTACAGGACTGGCACAGATTGCATGGCCTTCCCGGTTCGCCTTCCTCACAATTGATAGCCTTGGCAAGTATTCGCGCGACCGACGTCTTGCCCACTCCTCTGGGGCCGGCAAAGAGATAGGCATGGGCAAGCCTCCCCGCCTTGATGGCGTTGACGAGGGTCTGGGTAACATGTGCCTGGCCAATGACGTCCTCAAAGCCTTGGGGTCGCCACTTCCTTGCCAATACTTCGTAGGTCATTTCGATCCTGGCTTTACAGATTGAAGGTGCTTCCGGAATCCATCCCCATCGAGGGGCGGTCTTTATCCGAGACACCTTTCATGGCGGGACCCGGGTCTCGGTACCGGGAATGGCGGAGAGAGAGGGATTCGAACCCTCGGTACCACGTTTTGGTGATACACGCGATTTCCAGTCGCGCTCCTTCAGCCAGCTCGGACATCTCTCCGCGGCACGTTGGCATTCCTGAGCAGATGAGCCAAGATAATGTTTCGCCTGTTGTTCTGTCAAATAGTTTGTATGTTTTTTGGCGGAGAGGGTGGGATTCGAACCCACGTGCCCCGCTCTTCACGGGACAAGTCGATTTCGAGTCGACCCCGTTACGACCACTTCGGTACCTCTCCGACAAGCCCCTTCCGTTACCGACGCATTCTGAAGAAGTCCTGCATCAGGCTCCGGCAGGCACCTTCGAGAATGCCGGATGTGACCCCTATTCTGTGGTTTAATCTGGGGTCATTGGGAATATCATACAACGATCCTGCAGCTCCCCACTTGGGATCGGCTGTTCCGAAAACGAGGTGATTTACCCGCGCATGGATGATGGCCCCCATACACATGAGGCAGGGCTCGACGGTGACCACCAAGATGCAGTTGTTCAACCGATAATTCTCTCGAACAATCGCCCCGCGCCGGAGAACAAGGATCTCAGCATGGGCGGTAGGATCTTGCAGCTCGATTGTGCGATTGCAAGAGCTGGCGATGATCCGTCCCTCCTTGTCCGCAAGCACGGCCCCGACAGGCACTTCTCCTTTGTGAAACGCGTTGTCGGCCTCACGCAAGGCTAGCTCCATTAAGCGGGAAAAATCAGCTCCCATCAGAAAAACTATTTTGGCATACTTTTATGCCGACCGTCAACCGCATACTTTTGTCTCAGATCCCCCGTCCGCGTTTCCCATCAGGATTTTCACCTGGTGATCCGTCCACATTTCTTCGTTGCGGGGAAATGATCCCGTGACAATGGATCGGAGTGCCTCAACATCCCCGAAGGGGAACGGGATACCACAGAAAGGTTATTTTCGAAAGGAAGCGTCATTAAACAGGTAAGGGTATCGGCAAAAATTTGACGTAGCCAATGGAGATGCCGGCATTTTCAATCGTATCGTGTCTGATTACCCCAAAAGCCGGGGCCGTACAGATGCAGAAATTCTTGAGCCTGCAAATGGCACTGCCTTTGCATGTACATGCACCAGACGGGATGGCCAGGATTTACGTATGTATCCTGTTTCGCAAGTGCTCAGGTCCAAAGTTCCCGTCTTCACGGTTCATTGGAGGAGAACACTCATCCGCGAACCGTGTGTCGCGAACCGTGAGCCTGCAAAACCAAGTGACTGCTATTCGGCACGGGACGGAGGTGAACCATTGACGTACGTTCTCGATCAGGAGCAGCTTGATGCCATTGAAGAGGTCCTGGAAGAAGATTTCATGGACATGGGAGTCAGGTGTGTCTTTCTCATTGATATGGCGGGAAACGTTATAGCCAGTAAGGATTCGGGGAAGATGAAGCATGACATATATTCGCTGGCAGCCCTGGCGGCAGGTAACTTTGGGGCTGTCAGCACGATGGCCAAGATCATCGGGGAGGATGAATTTTCCCTGCTTTTCCATAAAGGAAAGAAGGAAAGCATCCATTTCAGTAAGGTGCTGAAGGACTTTCTTCTCATTAACATTTTTGATCAGGACGTCTCGCTTGGCTTTCTGAGGTTAAAGGTCTCAGAGGCAATCAACGAGATCACCGGGATTCTGGATCATCAGATCAGCCCATGAGAGGCCTTTTCAGCTGAAACTGAAATTTTCATTTGTTTGAAAACAGAGATTAGAACGGAGTATTCTTTCATGGCATTCGTCAACTTGAAGAAAAAGGAGGTCCAGGTAAAGATCGTCTATTACGGTCCGGGAAGGGGGGGGAAAACCACGAACCTGGAATATATTTATAACGAATTCAATGACCGCATCAAGACTGAAATGATCCCCAGGGTGATAGAACCCTTTTTTTTGACTTCCTCCCGTTCGAAATGGGCAAGATCAAAGGGTACGATGTAAAGATACAGCTTTATACCGTTCCCGGCCAGGTGAAATATGACGCGACAAGAAGGCTTGTGCTGAGAGGAGTGGATGGCATTGTCTTCGTTGCCGATTCCATGAAGGTGAGAAGAAAGAGCAATATGTATTCCGTAAAGAACCTTCAGGACAATCTTGCGACCTACAAGAAGAGTATTTTTAAGATTCCCCTGGTATTCCAGTATAACAAACGGGATCTTTCGGGAGACGGAATCCCTTTGCTTTCATATGAAACAATGGAGAGAGACCTCAACAGCAGGCTGAAAGTTCCTTCATTCGAGGCGAGCGCGCTGAAGGGTGACAATGTGGTAAAAACCCTTAAGAAGATTATTACTCTCACTATGGCAGCTCTGGAAAAAGAATTCAAATAGGAGAAAACTCTTGGCCCGAAAAAATGCACCCATCACGGACGAAGTGAAAAAACGCCTTGACGAAATTTTTCTTGAAAATGAAGACGCACCTAATGCAGAGAAGGATCAGGTGGATGTCCAGGCGTCTCCCCTGGCAGAACTGCAAAGCATCATTCTTTCAATTGAATGGGAAATTTCCGATGACGTCATGCATCGTTTTCTGGAGGAAGTCGCCAAGCTGAAGGACAGCTACAACGGTGATCGCATCATGGGTCCCTTTTTCAAGATGCTTGATTCACTCGGGAGATATATCAATAGATATAAGGCCAAGGCCAACCCGGGAGCCATCAAAGTGCTGAATTCGGTCTATGCCGCGTTGGAGAAGATTCTCCTGTCCGATGGATTGAAGGAGATCGAAAAAGAGAACATTTTGCTGAAAGAAGTGCAGGGATTCAAAGGGCTGAAGAAAGAGATCCACGGGGGCAAGAAGGTTGCAGAAGCGGGGGGCAGGGTTGGAAAGACCGCCTCTGAGCTGGTGGCAGGAAAGGATGTCTCTATCGATTGGGACGAAGGCCAGGAAATTCCCGAGAGCTTCTTGGCGGCATTGCATGAATTGAAAGCGCTCATACGATCAGAATTCAAAGCCCTGCGGGAAGATATGCGGACATGGCTTGACGAGGAAAGCGGATCAAAGCGCAGATCTGACCGAAAAACCCGGAGAAAATAATGCGGGGGAAATTGTGCAAGGGATTGACGTAGCGAATGTGGGCAGTATGGTTTTCAGGCGCGTTCTGAGGAAGGACCTGGGAGAATTTTCGCTGGACAGCCGGATGTTGGGTATCCTGATGGAACTTGACGGGGAAAGGAATCTGGCCGCCATTGCCCGGGGACTGGGAATGGATATGGCAGGGATGAGGGAGGCCATAGAAAAGCTCTCGAACCTCAAAATCGTCGAACGGGTCAGCCAGCAGACTTCTGTATTGCCTTCTGAATTCTTTGATTACCTGAATGCCCAGCTTTCCCTCGCCGTGGGCCCTATATCCAGGATTCTCATCGAGGACACGGTCGCTGATCTGGGAAAACGGGTGTCCGGCTTTCCCGTACAGATGGTGGCGGAATTGGTGGACCTGCTCGCGAGACACATTCGGCGAAAGGAAAATGGCATCATTTTCAGGCAGAACATGGTCAAGAAGATGAAAGAGATGGGGATCTGATTCTCCAGGGAGCCCGGGAGGCTGTTCCTTGAAAAAGAAGAGAACTCATTTTAGCAAAGAAGGGGAAAAGCAATGATCATTTTTTGTGAGGAATGTGGGAAAAGGTATCGGATTGATCCGACAAAGATCACGGGCAGTCACACCAAGGTTCGGTGCAAGGCTTGCGGACATGTGTTTGATATCTCCAAATCGGATGATACAGACGGATTGGATGCGGCAGCGGAATGGCACGGGTCGGGGGAAAATGAGTCGAGGGCTGCCGAATCAATAGGTGCGGAAACCGTAAAAACAGAGCTTGCCAGTCTCAAGGCACAGCGGTCCCGCCGCTTTGGCCTGAGAGCCAAAATGATCCTTCTCTTTTTCCTCGTGCCGGTCATCCTCATGGTTGCCGCCGGGCTTCTCTACATCAAACAGCTTGATAGACTGACGGCGCTCATCACCAGTGAAAGCAGCCTGGTCGTCACGCACCTTGCGGAGAATATTATCCGGGATAAAGCCGAATCGGTTGCAGCACAGGTGCTGCTCTATCTGGACAGCCACAGAAAGCTGAAGAAAGAAAATTTTTTCCAGGATGAAGAGTTCAGGAAAATTGCTGTGCAAAAGGTCGGGGACACCGGCTATACCGCACTTTACCAGATGCCGGATAGCGGCGGGATCTGGCGAACCTGGGCCCATGTGAATCAGAAGATCATCGGCATTGATATGAGCAAGCTCAAGAAGCCCCTGGGGAAAGCGTTTCCGGGGTTCTGGAAGGTCTTTACGGGAGTCAAAGGGGGGAAGGTATCCCAGGGGTACTATCGGTGGCAGGACAAGGACGGAAAAATACGGGACAAGTTCATGGTTTGTACTCCTGTCGGAGACACTTCTTTCGTGATAGCTGCGACAACGTATCTTGATGAGTTCACAAAGCAGGTCAAAGGACTGGAGAAAAAGGCAGGAATTATCAGTGCGAATACAAAGAATGCCGTGTTTATTATACTGGGCAGCGCACTGGTGCTTATTGCGCTGATTGTTCTCTGGTATGGGAACTCCCTGACGAAAAAAATCAAATCACTGACCGTCCTGGCCGAACAGATAAGCCTGGGTGACCTTGATGAGGAATTGGAGATACGATCCAAGGACGAGATCGGGGACCTGAGTGAGGCAATCGGGCGGATGCAGGAGAGCATACGCCTGTCTATGGAAAGGTTACGGCGCAGGAGGTAGATCAGAGGGCTGTTTTCGGAGCGGATGAAACCGTTACCGGCGGAAAGGAACCGGGAAGGTATCATGAGACGGAATATTCTCCTTGTAGATGATCAGCAAGAAGTCCTTCATTCCTTGAGAGAAGGACTTGCAGAATACCGGGAAGTCTTCTCAGTGATGACGGCCGAAGATGGCGACGAGGCGATCAGGCGGCTTCGTCAGGATGATATTTCCCTGGTGGTGACGGATTTGAAAATGCCAAACACGGACGGATTCGGCGTACTTGCCCACACCATGGAATTCTATCCCGACATACCCGTTATTGTCATGACCGGGTACAGCACCACAGAGATGGAGAGACTCGCCCACAAGGACGGCGCGGTGGGATACATTGCGAAACCTTTCAAGACCAGCGCACTCGCCAAGCTTATCCTAACAGCATTGCGGCGCGAAGCCGACGGCGGGACCCTTCACAATATTTCGTCAGGGATGTTCCTGCAGCTTGTGGAAATGGAGCAGAAAACGTGCACCATCCGCTTGGCGGACAAGGCTTCCGGAAAAAGAGGGGTCCTTTTTTTTCGAGATGGGGATCTCCTGGATGCACGGGTAAACGGTGTGAAAGGCGAGGATGCCGCACATCAAATTTTCAGATGGGAAGAGGTGACGCTGTCCATTGAGAATACCTGCCGATGCCCTGAAAGAAAGATTGAGGGAGAGCTGCAGGCAATCCTGCTTGAGGCTATGCGGCTGAAGGATGAAGAGGGAAAAGCTGAAGATATTCCCGGGAAGAAGATAGAAGCAGAAGACCTGGTTCCGGTGGATGATGAGAAGGAACAGCCCGGAAACAAAGAGAAAGAAACGCTGAAAAAAAGGATCATGAGAAAGATCGGCACACGATATGGTGTCGCTACGATATACCATGATAATGTATGGGACGGGCTCCTGGGACAGATGACGAGAATGGGGAAGCGGTTTTCGTTCGGTCCCCTGCGGCTCGCCTATATGGACGTTGGAGCAGCAAGAGACGTAATCCTTATTCCCGGAGAAGAGACCATCCTAATACCCGTAGACAGCAGGTGTCCGAGAGACCGGATGATCCAGGCGCTCGTGGCAGAGACGTGCGAGAACAGTCCATAACATGGTCATTTGAATGTATCTATGAACAAGCACCTTCATGAACTTCTGAATTTGCGCGATGTACGAGGGGTGATGCTCGTTTCGTTCGAGGGTCAACTTGTCTTCAAGGAATTTGTCGGTCCCCTCTCCATGGAGCCTGAAATCGATAGCTCCTGGGCCCTGTTCATTCATTCGTTACGGGGCGCCGGTGAAATAGAGATGTTTTACGACCATGGGAGGGTCTATATCAGGAAAACTGAGATCGGGTATCTTTTCGTCATAACAGGGGAGTCGGCTCCGATGGCGATGGTTCGATTGAATTGTGACATGCTTGTGCCGGCCGTGAAAAACGTGATCAAGCGGGATAAATTCAAGGGCTTGTTTAGAAGAAACTGAGAAGGCAGGGGACCGTATGGACATCCATTCGAAGATCAAAGAAGCGGAAGTATATTGCTCGATGGGGCTTTTTTCCGAGGCCTTGGGGGTCTATGAAAAAATCATCGGCGATCCTTCCGGGTTGGACGTTGATGAAAAGAAAAAAATCGAGACGGCGATGGTGAAGGTACAGGAAGAGATTGCCAATGAAAAGGAGTTGGTGCAAAGAGACGTTTCCGGTGAAGAGATATCGAAGATTCAGAAAACCCTTTCGGGCTCGGGAAATGTGCAGGCCCTCCTGGATGGGGCGTTTGCGTTGAAAGAGTTAGGCCATTACGAAGAGGCGGTCACGGAGTATGGAAGGCTCCTGCTGCTGGATTATCCCACGGCCAAAATCGTTCCCGAAATAGCGGGCTGCCTTGCCCGGTTCGAATATCCGGAAAAGGCCATGACCGCGGTAGAGAAATTACTGGAAGGCCCGAAACTCGGAAAAAAGGAAAAGGCGAGAATTCAGTTCCGGATCGGCTTTGAGATCGAAAAAAGAGGGGATACGAAGCTTGCCCGCCGTCTTTATCAGTCAGCGAGAAAGATAGATCCCGATGACAAGGAGATAGAGGCCAGACTGGAAACTCTGAACCAACGCATTTCAGCGCAGGTTTCAGAGGCGGAAGATACGGCCTCGGATCTGGCGGATTCGGATGCCGGTACCCTTTTGGAAGCCCAGGAAAAAAGACGGGAACAACGGATTATAACGAGGATTCCGGATTTCATCTACGTGGAATTCTCACTGGAAACGCGGGCAGGAAATGGGAAACACTATCGTCTGAATGTCATCAACTATTCGAGTCATGGCATCGGGCTGCTGGTGTCTGAAAAAGATTCTGACCTCTTGAAATTGCTCAAGAAAGGGGATAAAATAAAAAAGATAACATTTTATGCCAGCTGGGCATTGATTACAATAGATACGACCGTCAGACACCTGACCAAAGTGGACGAGGGGCCGCACGGCGGGATGTATGTGATCGGAGTGGAGGCACAGGAACTGATCACGAGTGCTCAGCCTTCCTGATTCCAATTTGCATTCAAGCGCTAGCGGCGTTGGCTGCGTCGCGGACTCCTCGACGTACTGTTGATGTACGCCTCCGTCGCCCGCTCCTTGCCGCCTAGGTATCATCTTGAATGCAGAAGGGAATGACAAGGCCTGAATACCAATGATACCCTACGGACCAGAAGTCGGCGAAAAAGAGATAAGAAGGGAGAAGGAAAAGGCAAGGAAGCTGCGCCGGAGCGAATGGTGGCTGAGGAGAATCAACAAAGGCATTTGCTACTACTGCAAACGGGAGGTAGGGCGGGATCAGTTGACCATGGACCATGTTGTTCCCTTAAGTCGGGGAGGAAAGAGCACGAAAGGGAATATCGTTCCTGCATGCAAGGAGTGCAACACCAAGAAAAAGTATTTACTGCCCATTGAATGGGATGCCTACCTGGAATCACTCAAGAAAGAAAGCCCGGCATCATAATCCGTGCGCCTACGCCCGTTGCTTCATCTGAATCCACCGTCAAATCTCGTCAACGGGTGTGGGTGTGAGCAGTTGGGAAGGGGTCCTGATCACCAGCGAGGCATTAGATGCAAGGCGCCAAGGAGCGACGACAACGCAGCAGATGATGCCTTGCCGGTGGTCAGTGTCTCAGCCGCCTGCAACCATCGGGATGAGGATCACTTCAGCGTTATCCGGGATCAAAGTGCTGTTGAAGTAAGGCCTGGAAACGAGTTTCCCGTTCAGGCGTACCACCGCATAGAAATGACCGTCACGCATGTCGGCGAGCAGGGCGGATACGGTCATTCCTTCTTTCCAGGGGACTTGTTTGTCACCGACTCGTATCACGAGCCGACGGCATGCTCCTGCAATACTGCAAGGACTTCTGGAAAGTCGATGCCCAGACGTCTCACCGTCTCTATAGTGGGAATTCCGTCTCTATTCCAACCTCGTCTTTCATAGACAGCGTCCTTGAGTTCCTCATATTGCTGCTCCCTGAACCTGCGGAGGATCATTGCCTTTTCTGTGGTATCTTTTCCCGTGATATCAAGCCCGTGTTTTTCTGTGAGTTCCTTGTCGTACCGTTCCCGGCGTGATTCGTACTCTTCAACGGTTACCGGCCCCATGGCCCGGTAGGGGAGAGAATCGTGTTCCCTCCTGCCATATCCCAACCGGAGACTAAAGATCCTTTGAAAATTGTATACGGCCTCGCTCATCCGTATGAGGTCATCCGGGGTGGCCTTTTTCCCGGTAACAGCGCCGAAGTATTCCGCATACCACTGGACATGTTTCATGACCTTTGCCGGTTCCGGCGTTTCCTTGTTGTTCTCGGGAACAATATCGTTCCACGGGAGCTTGCAGAGGCCGCACAGACCGAACCAGGTGCGGAACATGGGAAACCAGTGGAGGGCCTCCGCCTTCTGCTCGAACGTGGGCATATAATTATAAACCATGTCCAGGAAAATGAGCCACGCCTCGTCATGCTGCGGGCCTTTCAAGGCGATGCCGTATCCCCCTTGCTGGGCCAGTGATTCTTTGGTCATGTACTCGGAGAACTCCAGTCCCTTGGACTCCATGCCGATGTCCTGCATCACTGCTGGATCCGCGCCGTATTCCTTCGCAAATATTTCCTTCATCCTACGAATCCCCTGACCCACCACGGCGCCGAATCCTTTTCCCGAGGCCATCTGATGGACCATTTCCAGGGCGCTCAGACGGTTTCCGAAACTGAGGTCCATGCCGCCGGTATGAGCGGTGGTGATCAATCCCATTTCGAAACACTCCATGACAAAGGCAATGCCGGTCCCCACGGAGATGGTATCCAGGCCATAGGCATCGCAATAAAAATTCATTTCAATGATGGTGAAAGGATCGAATACGCCGATATTGGAACCGCAGCCGGCAATGGTTTCGTACTCGGGTCCATCCACAAAGACTTTCCGGCCCCGGTAGGGTCCGGTCATGGGGACGAAATCCTTGACCCCATGGGAACAGGCCACGGTGCATCCCCTCCAGCACCCGTCAAAACCGGGATCGAACAGATACTGGTACACATCCCGGCCGATGTTATTGGCGCCGGGGTGCCGGCCATAGCGGAAGTTGTGGGTTGGAAGTAAGTCAAAGTCGTTCATGATGGGGACCAGATGGGTGGTGCCGACTCTCGCCATTTCATTCTGCTTGGGGTCCAGATCCCGTATTTCACGGGAATAGGACTTGGAAACAGTTGTCAATGTCTCTTTGTCAGCCGGCTTGTTCGTGTCCATGGTGACCGAGTCCCATCGGGCCACTATTGCACGCAGGCCTTTATCCGCAAGAACGGTCCCGACGCCTCCGCGTCCGGCCTGTTTGTACCGGGCGCGCTTACGTTTCACGTCGTACCACGTGAAATTGAGACAACCGATCAGGGTGTGTCGTGCTCCCGGGCCGGTTGAGACCACGGAAATATTCTGTTTCTTGTCCCCGGCGAAAAAATCCGTGAGCATGGTCGATAATGCATAAGAGTCATCAGGAAGCCCGGATATTTCAAGGATCTCTATTTTCTGATCAATGCCGTCAATGAAGATAACCGTATCTCCCGGGCGCTTCCCCACTACTTCCACGGCATCGAATCCCGAAAACTTCAGGTAGGGGCCGAAGTATCCTCCCACGTTGGAATCCATGACCGATCCTGTGGTGGGAGAGATGGTCGTGACGATGCTCTTTCCTGATCCGGGGTAGCCAGGCGTGCCTCCCATGGGGCCCGAGGCGATGCAGACGGCATTTTCAGGATCGTTCCATTTAGTCTTGGCGGTGACCGCATGCCAGAGAAGCCAGAGGTCGAACCCTTTCCCTCCAACGAAGATATCTTTCATCTTTTCAGAAACAGGTTTCAAGGTAATATCCAGCCGGGAAAGGTCAATGCAGAGGGTCTGGTTAGCATATCCCCGGTCTATAGGCGGTCGGGTATAGGAAATCGTTTTCAGTTCTTTCGGATCCAGTTGCGTCATTTTTGCCTCCTTTATTTGAGGGCCTCATGGCCTGCGAATTCCCGATACGGTGAAAATTCTTTCAGAGTCGTTGCGTCGGCCTCCGTGGTTTCTTCGGTGATCATTCTCGTTACAAGCTCACCCACACCGGGGCCTAACATAAAGCCCTGGCCGCACATGCCCGTGGCGTGAATGAATCCTTCAAAATTCCTGTCCCAGCCGACAATGGGAGAACCATCAGGGGTCATGGGGTATAACCCGCGCCACACTCGCCGCACCCTGAGATTTCTCAGTCTCGGCAAAAGTGCCACCATCCTGGCACTCACTTGGGAAAGGAAGACAGATGTCTCCCTCTTATCGGTCCCGGGAATAGCGGGATCGGGCGTTATGCAAAAGACCACCTGACCGAGCCTGTTCTGGTAAAAATAGTAATTCTTGGATCCGGGAACCGGCCTCAGATCTACCACCATGCAGCCGAAGAAGTTCTTCACCGGTTCTGTAATGCCGGCCTCATGGGAGTCCGGGTACACGGGGATTTCAATTCCCGCCGTGCTGCACAAGGGTCTCGAATAGGGCCCTGCAGTATCGACCACCACCGGTGCGTGGTATGTTTTCCTCCCCGCTGTAACTCCGGTTATTCTTCCGCTTTCGGATACGATGGTCTCCACCTGTTCGTGGAACATGAATTTCACGCCGTATGAAAGGGCCTTCCGGTAGAATGCGGTAATGGCAAGCAGTGGAGAGGCAGACCCATCTTCCGGAGAAAAGGTTCCGCCGAGGAGCCCTTCTTCATGTATGCCCGGCAGGATTTCTTTAATGCGATCAGCATGTACATAATCAATGTTCAGTCCATATTCCTTCTGAATAGGGAGGATGCTTTTCAGGATATTCTCTTCTGTTTCCCTGTAGACCGGGAAAAGGTACCCTCCCTGCAGCCATTCAATGCTCTCTCCGGTTTCCTTTTCCCAGGATGAGAATATCTCCAGGGATCGAAGGGCCGTGAGTATCTTGCCGGGGCTCGAATGGGTTGCCCGAATTCCTCCGATGGCGTGTTTGTTTTCTCCCTGCCCCGGTGACGCATTCCGGTCGATGACCAGCGTCCTGATTCCTTTTTCGCCGATAGCAACGGCAGTGGGGACGCCGATCGAACCGGCTCCGACTATAATGACATCATAGTTATTCATCGGAATCACCTCCGAACACTCCGGCGAAGGCTCCGAGAGGTACTTCCACAAACAGGGGCCGGTCGACCCGGTCGGTGACTTCCTCTATATCGATGCCTTCCTCCTGGAATAACCGCCAGATCATAGGCCTGCACGTCTTCGAACCGCAGGCGCCCATGCCGGCGCGGTTGATGGCCTTGAGATGATTCATATCCCTGACCCCTTCTCTAATGGCCCTTCGTATCTCTCCTGCGGTGACCCGTTCACACCGGCAGACGATCGCTTCATCAGGAGGAAGGTCCTCTTCATAGACCGGGGAGGGTGCAACCTCTTCTCTCTGGACGCGAATTCCTATGGCCTTTCCGGCCTTGTCCGCCTCCATCTGCAATTGCACCAGAAGCGTACCCGGGAATTTCTTTTTGAAGGACATGACCTTTTTCACGGGGTAATTGCCGAGAATATTGCCGTCGTCATCGGTCACCTGGATCTCCTGCCCCACACCCACCGTTTCTCGCCAGATTTCATAGGGAAGGGTGACTGTCGGGTAATCAGCATCCTTTCTGTAATCCACAAGCGTTATGGCCAATCCCGGGCAAATGGCCACACAGGACATGCAGCCCTTGCAGAGCGCGAGATCCGTCATGGAGGGGAGCCCGGTGATTCTATCCTCTTCGGTCCTGATGGCATGTTCCGGGCACACGGAAGTACAGGGATTGCATGCTATTTCCTGGTAACAATGGAAAACAGGCATCACTCCCGATGGTTTTTCAGGGGACATCCTGGGTAAAACAGCTCCGGGCTTGGATTTCAGAATGGTTGCCTTTTCCTCCCATTCCTGCGGAACGGATTTTCTATATCTCTTCAGTGATTTTGCTATCTTGATCCCTTCTATCTTTCCTGTGAACATGGCGGCGGATGCTTCTGCGATCTCCTGAGCGTCTCCCGCGACAAAGACATCCATACCCCACTCTTTTGCTTTCAGGTAAAACTCGTTGACTTCGGCAAGGCCAACGGCAATCAGCACGGTGTCCACATGGAAGGTCTTCCGGGAGCCCGGCACTATGTTCCAGTCCTTGTCCAGTTCCGCGATAGTGACCGTCTCCACACGGTCCTTTCCCCGGGCGGAAAGGACCGTGTGGCTGGTGTACAGGGGAACACCCAACCGCTTCAGTTTGTCGGCGTGCACTCTGTATCCCCCGACCTGGGGAAGGGCTTCGGCAAGGCCCACCACCTGGATACCGGCCTGGATCGCATGGTAGGCGGCAATGAGTCCCACGTTGCCGCCGCCAATGACAAAGACTCGGTTAGAGGTCTTGACTAGGTCCCGGTTGACCAGGGTTTGAAAGGCACCCGCTCCAAAAATGCCCGGCAGGGTATTTCCGGGAAAAGAGAGCATTTTTTCCCGTGCCCCCGTCGCAACCATGAGCTTTTTTGGCCGTATTTTCCGGTAGGACTTGTCCGTAACGACGCCCACCACGCCATCGGCATAGACGCCAATGGCAGTAGTGTTGAGCCACGTGCGGACAGAGGGAAACTCTGCCACTGCGTCCGCAAGCAGCGATGCGATTTCAAACCCTCTGGTTCCTGCGTGAGAGTCTTCCACGGATCCAAAAAATTTGTGTGTTTGCAGAACCAGCTTCCCTCCAAGCCTGTCCTTATCGTCAATGACGAGAGTATCTATGTGCAGTTTCCCCAGTTCGACAGCAGCGGAGAGACCTGCCGGTCCTGCACCAATGATCAGGACATCCATGTCGGTTACAGAAACCGGGCGGGGTTCCAGCGGCGTATCTTCCGGAGGAAGTTCGGGTATGCCCTCAACACTTTCAACCACCATTCCAGGTCTCAGAAGCGTCATGCATGCCTTGACCGGGATCTTGTCCGCAATGACCAGACATTGAGAACATTGGCCGTTGGCGCAAAAGAGGCCCTGGGGGCTTCCGTCTTTGGGATGATGGCCGAAGATATGAATGTTATTTGCGAAAAGGGCTGAAGAAATAGTTTCGTCCTTCAGTCCCTCCAGTTTTTCCCCGTTCCAGAAAAAATAGACTTTCTCCTTCCGGGGAATATCCAGAATGGGATGCTTCTTAATCCTCCTGTCAGTCATTTCTCGCTTTCCTTTTCTTTCGATTCATACACAGAATTTTCCGTGTTCCCGGCACGCGGCAGGGAAACACCTTTCTCCACATGTGCACTCAGACGGGCTTTATCATGACGAATTCAACGTACTACGTCAAGGCTGATTATAGGTCAAAGTCAGCGTAGCATGCTTTCAGCGGTTGCCGGCCTGATTTCAGAGCTTCAGGAAGAAGGCTTGTGACCTGAAAAGGCCCTAAAGGAATGGGTTTTCCGGAAAAAAGAATTCCCGGCTGCGGAAACCGCAATTTTCTTGACCTCATATGGGCCCTATTATATATTTCCCATTCTGAATAACTTATTCTTATTATTTGGGTAAAGGGAGATTCTTGATGGAACTCAAAAAAATAATGGTGGCCGTGGATGGGTCAGACCATTCCTTGAAAGCAACGGAGTATGCGGCGGGTCTTGCCGAGCTCGGTGGTGCCGAGATTATTCTGGTTTATTGTCGGCGGCATCTTTCCTCTATCCTGGGGGAGCCCTATTTCCAGCAGGTCGTCGCAGACGTGATGGAAAAATCAAACCTGCTCCTTGAGCCTTTTCGAAAAATGCTAACAAAAAAGGGCATCTCCTTCGCCGACCGGATTCTGGAAGGTTCACCGGGAACCATGATCGCCGAGGCGGCTCGGATAGAAAATTGTGATATGATTATCATGGGTTCACGAGGCCGCTCTGACCTGGAGGGCCTGTTTCTGGGGAGTGTGGTTCACAGGGTCCTGCAATCAGCCCCATGCCCCGTCCTGGTGGTCCGGTAAGAGCTCTTATATCATACTTACCGGATGTCCATGACGTATAGAAGATTTGATCACATTTTTCGACCTTGAGGTGGAGGAACCATGAAGCGAGTGCCGAAAATCATTACTGCTTTGCCCGGTCCGCAGGCATCGAGGCTCATAAAACTGGACGGAACGTATGTGTCTCCTTCTTATACCCGGGGCTACCCTCTTGTTGCCGAAAGGGGAAGCGGTGCATGGGTTGAGGATGTGGATGGAAATTCATTCCTGGATTTTACGTCCGGTATCGCGGTCTGCTCTACAGGTCACTGTCATCCCGAGGTGGTGCAGGCAATTCAGACCCAGGCCGAAAAACTCCTCCATATGTCGGGGACCGATTTTTATTACACTTCTCAGATAGAACTTGCGGAGAAGCTTGCCCTGCTCGCGCCGGGGAATGACGGCAAAAGGGTCTATTTTGGAAACTCCGGGGCGGAGGCCGTGGAAGCTGCCCTGAAACTTGCCCGGTGGTATACAAAGCGTGAGCTCAACATAGCATTTTTCGGAGCGTTTCATGGACGCACCATGGGAGCCCTGTCTCTCACTGCAAGCAAGACGATTCAGAAAAAACATTACAATCCCCTGGTGCCGGGTATCACCCATATCCCCTATGCATACTGCTACCGTTGTCCCTACAATCTCCGGTACCCGGCCTGCGATCTCGCCTGTGTCAAATGGTTCGAGGATACGCTGTTCAGGACGACCATCCCGCCGGAAGAGGTGGCGGCCATCTTCGTGGAACCCATCCAGGGAGAAGGGGGCTATATTGTCCCGCCGCCCGAATTCCACAGGGAGCTCTCCGAAACAGCAAGGAAATACGGGATTCTCTACGTGGCCGATGAGGTACAATCGGGTATGGGAAGGACCGGAAAGATGTTCGCCATGGAGCATTTCGGGGTGGTTCCGGACATGATGACGCTTGCAAAGGGCATTGCCTCAGGCATGCCCCTTGGCGCCCTTGTGGCAAAATCGGATATCATGGAATGGGAGGCAGGATCACACGCATCCACCTTCGGAGGAAATCCCGTCTCGTGTCAGGCGGCAATGAAGACCATAGCGCTGCTGGAACAGGGACTCGTGCAGAATGCGGCCGCTCAGGGAGCGCATCTGCTCGATGGCTTGAAGAAACTCCAGGAAGAATGGGAGTGCATGGGAGATGTGCGCGGCAAAGGGCTCATGGTTGCCGTTGAACTGGTGGAGGACCGGGAAACCAAGGAGCCGGCACGGGACTGGAGAAACGAGATTATCACTGCGGCATTCAACAAAGGCCTGCTGCTCCTGGGGTGCGGGGAAAACAGTATCCGCTTCTGCCCGGCCCTTATCGTGGATTCCCATGAGATCGACACGTGCCTTTCCATCTTCAGTGATTCCTTGAAAGAGGTGGTGGAAAAGGGATAAAAGACAGCCTGGAAGCATGCACTTGGTGATTTCCGTGCCAGGGGGGGCCGGCTACGATATGTCGACTACCGTGCCGAAGCCCTTGTCTTCCGCCCGAGCAAGGATCGCGCCTGCCGCTGCAGCGTCCTGGGCCGCCAGCCCAACTGATTTGAAAAGGGTTATCTCTTCTCTGTGTTGTCTCCCCGGTCTTTGCCCATTTACAATTTCACCCAGTTCTGCATCGATCGACGCATTGGCCTTGATGATATCTCCCGCTTCGGCAAGGCATGCCTCTCTGGAATCAACAATGACCCGGGCCCGCCCGATGGTAGCCTCATCAATTTCCTGCATGTGGGGAGTGAATGCGCCCACACCCGTGATGTGGGTCCCGGGTCTCAGGTCATTGCCATCAAAGAGCGGAGTTGTGCTGGTGGTGGCGGCAAGGATGATATCGGCTTTCCGAACGGCCTCCTGAATCGTGGACGGGATGGTGGCAGCTGGAGGATGGGGCCACGTCCCGATTTCACCGGCCAGATCTTTCGCTTTCTGTTCAACACGGTCTACCACGAAAACTTCCTCCACGGCTCGAACGGTCATGACCGCGCGCAACTGGGATCGTCCCTGAACGCCGGCCCCGAAAAGAACCACCTTTTTTGCCTCCTGCCTGGAAAGGAGATCAGCGGCAAGTCCCCCTGCTGCCCCGGTGCGGACCGCCGTCACGCTGTCCCCATCCATGATGGCCAGGGGCATTCCCGTATCAGGATCAAGAACGATGACCACCGCAGCGACAGTGGATAAACCCAGTTCCGGGTTTCTTTTGTACACAGAGGCAATTTTAATGACCAGATTCCTGCTTTCTTGAAGATAGGCGGGCATGAGGAGGGTGACGCCTTTTTCCGTGTGGAGCCGTGATCTGAGCGGAACCACTGCCTTGCCCGCAGAAAATTGGCCAAAAGCAGATCTCATAACATCAATGGCGTCTTGCATGGGGAGAGCCGCCTTGACATCAGCAGCAGAGAGAATTCTGATTTCCATGATCATCCTCCGGATTTGTAAAATGATACTTCTTTCGCGTAGTAATGACAGAAAAATGTCGGGATTACAACAGGCAAATGGATCTGCTCAGTCATCGCATCCCCTATTTGCGTTGACAATACCGAAGGGCGATGGTAATTTATCTGAAATTTACTCACCTGAGGAGGAGTGATTATGGCAGTGAAGAGATTACAGAACTACATCAATGGAGAATGGGTTGATTCCGCAGCCGATGAGGTTGTCGAAATTATAAATCCCGCACGAGGAGAACTCCTGAGTGAATGCCCTATGTCTACGAAGGCAGAACTGGATGCTGCTATGCAGGCTGCAAAGGAAGCATATCCTGACTGGCGGAACACGCCACCGGTGGCCAGGGCCAGGTATCTCCACCGGTTGATCGAGCTGATGGAAGACAATTTCAATGAACTCAGTGTCGTGCAGACAACAGAACATGGAAAGACCATCGACGAGTCGCGGGGCGAGACCAGGCGCGGAATCGAAATGGTAGAGGTGGCCTCCGGGATTCCAACCACCATGCAGGGGTTCAATCTGGAAGATATCGCTCACGGGATAGATGAGTATGCCATCTATCAGCCCCTCGGAGTCTTTTCCTGCATAGCGCCGTTTAACTTTCCCTTCATGGTTCCTTTGTGGTTCCTCCCCTTCGCCATTGCTACCGGCAATACCTTTGTGGTGAAACCATCTCCCAGGACCCCCATGAGCCAGTCGAAGCTGTTCGAGATGCTTGATGAGGCGGGCCTGCCGCCCGGCGTGGTCAACATGGTCAATGGAGGGGCAGAGGTGGCTGACGGGTGTATGGAACACCCTGATATGCAGGGGGTCACCTTCGTCGGCTCTACCCCGGTGGCGCGGCATATCTACAAGAAATGCGGTGAGAACGGGAAACGTGTCATCGCCCAGGCGGGCGCCAAGAATTTTATCGTGATCATGCCGGATGCGGAGATTGATAAGGCCATGGTGAGCCTTGTTTCTTCCTTTTTCGGCAATGCCGGCCAGCGGTGTCTGGCCGGGGCCAACCTTCTGGTGGTGGGTGATGACAAGACCTACAAAAACGTTGTGGACAAATTCGTAGAAGCTGCCGCGGCTATCCGGGTGGGTGACGGTCTGGATGAATCGGTGCAGATGGGACCGGTGCAGAATGCAGCCTCAAAGCAACGGATTCTCAAAATGATGGAAAAGGGCCTTGCGGAAGGTGCAACGCTGACCCTGGACGGACGGAAACCGAATATTGTCGGCGATCTTCCGGAGGACTGTTTCCTGAGTCCATCTGTCTTCGAAAATGTGACGCGGGAAATGAGCCTAGCCGGGGAAGAAATCTTCGGCCCGGTTGCGAGCATACTCCGCGCCGGAGACCTGGATGAGGCCATTGATATCATCCACTCTGTTCCCTTCGGCAACGCGGCTTCCATATTTACCAATAACGGCAAATGGTCGCGGCAGTTCCAGCACGACGTGGCTGCCGGGAACGTGGGGATCAACGTGGGGATTGTCGCTCCCATGGCCTTCTTTCCCTTCGGCGGTATGAGAGATTCGTTTTTTGGAATCCTTCACGGGCAGGGCCAGGACGTGGTCCGGTTTTTCACGGAATGTAAAGTGGTCATCACAAGGTGGTTCTGATGAAACTGAATACCATGGCAGCAGTAATGACCTTTGTCTCCAAGATAGAAGAGGAGTCTGCAGCCTTTTATGAAAAGTGCGCGGACAAATATCCGGAGATGAGGGATACTTTCCTTTCCTGGAGCAAAGAGAACAGAAAATTTGAGAAGAACGTAAAACGTACGTATTTCGGGGTTATTACCGACACCCTGGAATCCAATTACGCCTTTGAAGGGCTTGACACGGACGATTATACCTTTGAAACGGAGGTTCCGTCTGATGCCTCCAAGGCTATCGAAACGGCCCATGAAATAGAGGGCAGGATACGGGCTTTCTATCTGAAGGCGGCCGAGCTTTCAGAGAGCCTGATGGCCGACATACCGAGACTTTTCAAGAAGATTGCGAAAAAAAGGGAGGATCGGCAAATCCCCGCCTGATTTTCTCAAGGCATACTCAAAACAGGAGCTCCCCTGTTCTTTGGCGTCATCTGTGTGGTGCCGGGAGGGGAGCTCTTTTTTTCCCGGATGTTTTCATCAAAAGGCATTGATTAATGCAACCCCGGCAACAATGAGGCCTGCACCGCTGATCCGCCAGAGGTTGAGGGGATGAACCTGGTATCCGATCAGTCCGTACTGATCAAAAACCAGAGAGGCAAACATCTGTCCGCCCACGATCAGGGCGACCATGGAAGCGGCTCCAAGCCTGGGGGCGAGAATAATGGTGGAAGCGACAAAGTAGGCCCCGATAAATCCACCGGTCCACATCCACCAGGGTATCCGGATGATACTGGACGCCGACGGCCAGGAAATGCGGAACACGAGTACGTAGGCGACCAATCCGATGGTTCCCACTGCAAATGAGATGGCCGCGGCCATCACAGAGGAATGGGTAACGGTACTGAGCTGGGCATTGATCCCCGCCTGAGTAGGGAGACAAAAACCGCCCGAGATAGCAAGGATAATGTAGAGCAGTATTTCCATGGTTTCCTCCAGTCAGATGAAGTGGACATGGGCAACGTAGCCCCTGCAACGCGCAGCTGTGTTTTTTTATGAATAAGAACTCATGGCGGCGAAGGAGTGCTTTCGTCCTGTTCGGTTTTCCCAAGGAGGGTGGTTTCAATAGCCTGAATCCACTGGGGAGGATAGGGAACCTTGAACGCAACGGAGTCTTTTCCATTTTCCTGGGTATAGAAGTCCAGCTTGACCACTGACTGGTGAAGGTCCACTCCCTTGTGGCTCCTGTCATGGTAGACACTGACTATCCGGTCGCCCGGGATGTCCACTTCCAGTCCCCGCAGTCTGCTTCGGTAAAACACCCGATCGGAAAGCAGGAGGAGAAACCCGCTGCTCTTGCGGGGACGGCCCGACTCGGTGGCTTTCCCGAAATAGTTGACCCCGAAACTCATGGCCAGTATCTTTCGGTCCCCGAATCTGTCCTTGATCCATTTCCGGTCACGCCATCGGACCAGGGATATGTACAAGATGATCCCGAAAAAGGCGAGGGCGATAATGAGCCAGCCGTTATTGCCGAAGAGACTCATGCCGTGGTTCTTTCTCTACCTGAACTGGGCCAGATAGTATATCAGTTTTTTCCGGGCGAGGTTGTGTCTATATCCCCCATAGCTTCCCATGGCGGCAAGGATGGATTTCGCTATTTCCTCGTCGCTTTTTCCTTTCCTGCGGAGGTCCCTGATTTTGCTCTTATTCAGTTCAATGAGTTCCCTGAATCCTTCCCGGTCCCGGGAGAAAAAAACGAAAAAACCGAGAATGAAAACCAGGACGGAGGAGATCACCGCCACATATACATCGTCCTTCGGGTCGGAGAGAAAGATGCGGAGGAGACTGTTTGGGTTCCCAGCGTTCAGAAGGGAATACATGGCTATCAGCCCAATGAGGACCATGCACGTATAGAGAATATATTTATACACACTGGACACGAATATGTTTCCAAAAGGGACTTCCGGGGGTGGCGAAAAAGGGTGGAGGAAAGCCGGTAGTCAGGCTTTCCTCCGGGAAAGGGTTTGTTAAACAGGGCGCATCTCACCTTCCTTCATGGCCGCCCATTTTGCTTCCGCCTCTGCCCATGCTTCGTCAGAGGCCTCTTTTTCCCATACTTCCAGTCCACGTTCAGCCCTGGTGGCGCCGGGAAGCAGGTTATCCATGATCATGGCAACGATGGCGGTTACCGCCATGCCGGTAGTCAGGATTGCCTGGAATATGTTTCCCACGACCTGGAAAAAGGGTCCTGCCGCACTCCAGTTAATGGGTGTTGCCGATGCGGAAAGCATGGTATTGAACTGGTACGGGACACTCAGTCCGGCAAAGAAGGAAAGACCGATGATGAAGAGGTTCCGTGAGTTGTTCATGTTGACCATCTGGAGGTTGGAGAGACCAACAGCCGCGATCAGGCCGAAAAGACCCACGAACATGGATCCCACCACAGGCTGCGGGAGGGTGGCGAGTATTGCGCCGAATTTCTCGACAACGGGAATGATGAGCATGACAACCGCGCCGGCCCGGATGACCCTTCTGCTCGCCACTCTTGTAAGGCCGATGGAACCGATATTTTCAGAATAACTGGTTGTTCCGTTACATGTCTGGAGAATCCCGGCAACCAAACATCCGAGACCCTCTGCTCCCAGCCCCTTTGAAATCATTTTTTCCGTCGGCACCGGGGCTTCTGAGATGCGGGCGCATGCATAGTAGTCCCCGATGGACTCGATCATGGAGGCCAGATACCCGGCCAGCATGCCGAAAACACCCGCCCACAAGGTGCTGCTTCCCAGGTCCGGGAACCCCCATTTGAACGGCATCATGGGCCTGAAGCTTATCCAGGAAGCGGCCCCCACCAGATCGGTCTTCAGATACGCGGCGTTATCAGGGGGAATCCATCCGGCCACGGTTCCGATCAGAGAGCAGATCCACCCTGTGGCGATTGCCAGCAGCACGGGGAACAAGAGAAACATTCTGGACTTCCGGGAAAAGACCTGCGAGTAGATGACCAGGGCAAAAAGGGTAATGAGCGAGATGATCCAGTTCTTGGCCATCCAGGGTGCCCCGATGTTGAAGAGAGCAAGACCGATCATGGCGATCGTGGGCCCGATGACGATCGGGCTTATGAGCCGTTTCACATATCCCATGATGCCGGTGTAGCCAAGAAAAATTTCCACCACCGAAGCGATCATGATGGCCCCCGCGACCTCCTGGATCTGAATTTGCCATAAGGGACCGGGGCCCGCGAGCTTCTTGGCGGCAACCATGCCGATGATCGCAAAGGTTGGCCCGAGAAAAGAGAAGGTGCCCCCTTGTACGATGGGCAACCGATTGCCGAGAGGGGACTGCTGGATGAGCGTGCAGAGTCCTGACGTGAAAAAGATGGTTGAGATCAACAACGCCAGTTGATGCTGGGGCATCTTCATGGCACCGCCGACAATAAAGGGGATGAGTACCGTAGCCCCAAACATGGTGAGATACTGCTGAATTCCCAGAAGTACTGCCAGCGGCCATTTGGGCCGGCTTCCGATGGGATAAACAATCCAACCCTTGCTCTCGTGATTTTGTTCGCTCATACGTCCATGACCTCCTTGTTTTGCCCCTTTCCGGGGGTGGTTGATCTTGGAAATGATACCGGCTAATGATTTCTCCAAATCAGCCAAAAACTAGATCGCTTCCCTCCTTTCTTCAAACCTGAGCTAGATTTATCTGAAGCATATACCAGCCCAGGACTAGGCCGTCAAGCGAAAAGGCCTGCGCTTGATGAAGCGGCCGGCTCCCGGCTTCCCCACGAAATTCCCGTCATTGACGATGATCTGCCCGTTTGAGAACACTATTTTGGGGACACCCTTTCCGGTGAAGCCTTCGTAGGGCGTGTAGTCTACGTTCTGGTGGTGTGTCTTGGCGCTGATCTTGAAAGGGGCTTTGGGGTCGAAGAGAACCAAGTCCGCGTCGCTGCCCACGGTCACGGTCCCCTTTTTGGGGAAAAGGCCGAAGAGTTTGGCCGGGGCGGTAGAGACCAGTTCCACAAAACGATTAAGCCCGATACGCTTCTTGTTGACTCCTTCATGGAAGAGCAACATGATCCGGTGTTCTATCCCCGGGGCACCGTTCGGAATCTGCGCGAAATTTTTTTTGCCCTTGTCTTTTTGTCCCTTGAAATTGAACGGGCAGTGATCCGTGGAAACCACCTGCAGATCCCCGTAGGCCAGTCCCTTCCACAATGGATCCCAGTTGGACTTGTCCCGCAAGGGAGGGGACATGACATATTTCGCACCCTGAAATCCGGGCTCCAGATAGTTCTGGTACGATTTCAGGAGATATTGGGGACAGGTTTCCGCCAGGGCGGGGAAACCCGCGTCTCTCGCTTCCTTGACTTTCGCCAGGGCCTCTTTGCAGGTCAGATGCACAATATAGATGGGTGCGCCTGCCATCCGGGCGATGGCGATTCCCCGGCCCGTGGCCTCGGCCTCCGCCTCAGGCGGGCGGCTCAACGCATGGTACTTCGGCTCTGTCTTTCCCTGGCCCAGGAGATCATTGACGAGGATATCCACCACATCCCCGTTTTCGGCATGAATCATCACTAGGGCGCCAGCCTTTTTTGTCTCTTGAAGAATGCGGTAGAGTGCCCCGTCGTCGATCATGAGAGAACCCTTATACGCCAGAAAACACTTGAAACTGGAAACGCCCATGGCGACCATTTCCGGGATCTCATCCATAACCTTGTCGGTGAGGTCGGTAATGGCCACGTGGAAGCCGTAATCAATGACGGCCTTATCGGTGGCCTTCTCCATCCAGGTGTCGAGGGTGCTCTTGAGACTCATTCCTTTGCCCTGAATGGCAAAGTCAACCAGGGAAGTGGTGCCGCCGAACGCAGCCGCGATGGTTCCTGTTTCAAAGTCGTCCGACGAAAAACTGCCCATGAAAGGCATGTCCAGGTGCGTGTGAATATCAATACCTCCCGGCAGCACGTAGAGCCCTTTGGCATCAAGCACTTCTCCGGCAGGCTCCTTGATTTTCCCGGCGATTTGAGTAATCTTGCCGTTCTTAATCCCCACGTCCGCCCGGTAGGTATCAGTGGCCGTGACGATGGTTCCATGCACAATCTTGTAATCCATGATTTCCTCCTTTCGAGAGGGCCGCGCGATAGAAATAAGGCCCTGTGAGCAGAAAAGTAACCCGGGAGGGCTCAGGATTTCGGGCCCATGGTAATGCAACCGGAAACGGGACATACCTGCATACAGAGTGCGCAACCGGAGCAAAGCTTTTCCGTGACCCTGTATACCTTGTCGCTCCCTCTGGTAACGGCCTGGTAGCCCCCATCCCTGCAGGAGATGAAACACGCGTCGCACTGGATACACGTGCCATTGTCGATGTGGGCAATACGCCTGGTTTTCGTATCAAGCTCTCCCAGGGGCACAAGCTTCTCGAGGGAAATACCCACCATGTCGGAGATGTTTGCAAAGCCCTTCCTTTTCATAAAACCGCCAAGACCGTCAAGCAGGTTGTCAATGATGGAATACCCATGCATCATAACAGCCGTGCAGATCTGAAGGGTGGATGCTCCCAGGAGGATAAATTCTGCTGCATCCTCCCAAGTGGTGATCCCGCCGATTCCGGAAATGGGGACATCGGTTGCCTCGGCAATGGAGGCGACTGCCTTCAGGGCGATAGGTTTGATGGCCGGCCCCGAGAGCCCCCCCTGGGCGGAATAGCCGGAAACACTAGGGAGAGGAGACAGGGTTTCAAGATCCACACCCACAATAGCGGCAACGGTATTGGTAGCGGAAATGGCATTTGCTCCGGCATCCACACAGGCTTTTGCCACAAGGCCCACATCCGTTACGTTCGGAGTCATCTTTGCGATCACGGGTATGTCCACCGCCTCAGCAACCCAGTTGGTGACCCTTTGAGCCAGATCCAGATCCTGGCCGATTGCGGAGCCCATGCCTCTTTCTGGCATGCCGTGGGGACAGGACATGTTCAGTTCGATCATCCCTGCACCCGCTTCCTCGCACTGCCTGGCAAGCCGCTGCCAGCCCTTGGGCTCGCTTGCATCATCCATGATGCTGGCAATCACCACATTATCCGGAAATTTTTTTCTTAGGTCCTCTATCTCCTTGAGCCAGAGCGCAAGGTCGCGGTCCGTAACCAGTTCAATATTTTCAAGGGCGTAGTTGATCTTCGCGTCGGCCGCCTGTCCCTTGAGACCCAGGGATGCAAGTCGAGGGGTGACATTGGTGATCGTGCTCGCATCAATAAGCAGGGTCTTGGTTACGGCCCCGGCCCAGCCTGCTTTGAATGCCCTGCCGATCATGCTCCCCGTGGTTGTTGGGGGGGCTGATGCAAGAATAAAAGGGTTGAGGAATTTCACACCGCAAAAGTCGACGCTCAAATCCATATCCTGCAGGTTTCGCATATAACAAACCTCCTTCTTTTGACGAAAATGCTCACGCAGCCGAATGACGAGATGGTCACATTGCTCGATCGGTGTCTGTTTCTCATCCCGCTGTTCGATCGAATTCCGAACTCCTCGATGCGGGAATCCCTGTACTGACTGCGGCCTTGTCACCGATACCAAGGGATTTATCGAGAATGTCCACTGCCTGGTCTATCTCTTTTTCGGTGACGATCAGCGGGGGAGCAACGACCAGGGTGTCATACCAGGCGGCCATGTAGAGGCCATTCTTCATGGCATCGCCGGCGATTTGCCCCGTCATGAGGGGGCCACCGGCGAATTTATCCGCCTTCACATTGAACGGTTCCCTGGTCTTGCGGTTCTTTACGATCTCAAGTGCCCAGAAGTGGCCGATTCCCCGCACATCACCAATGCATTCGTGGCGATCAGCCAGTTCGTACAGTTTCTGTTTCAGGTACTCCGCCACCCTCTGGGGAAGCCCGGACGCCATCAGTTTCTCATATTCCGATACGGCAGCCGGAATTGCGCACAGGGCGATGGGATGGAAGGCATAGGTATGGCCGTGGCAAAAGACTTCCTGATCAAAAAAGTCCGCCACCTTTTCATTTGCAGCGGTGATCCCCGCCGGCGTATAGGCTCCGGTGGCCCCCTTCGCGGTGGTCAGGATATCGGGAAGGACATCCCAGTTATTCATGGCAAACGGTTTCCCGGTCCTGAACCAGCCGGTCATCACTTCATCTGCCACGAGAAGAACACTGTTTTCATCGCAGATCTTCCGCACCAGGGGAAAATATTCCGGCGGCGGCACGAGACGTCCGTTGGTCCCGACAACAGGTTCCACAATGATGGCGGCCACATTTCCCTCTTCCTTGATCATGTAGTCCAGATACCGTGCGCACTGGACATTGCAGGAAGGATACTCCATGGCGAACGGACAGCGGTAGCAGTAACAATCAGGAGCAAATCGGACTCCCTGCACCGTGCATCTGGCCTGTTCCGCGAACCATCGCCTGGGGTCTCCGGTAAAGGCGGCACTGGCGACGGTGGCTCCGTGATAGGAGTGGTATCTTGAGATCACCTTGTAGGCGGGAAATCTTGATTGTCTGATCATCTTGAGGGCCGCCTCATTTGCCTCTGTGCCGCTCGTGGAAAAAAAGAACTTATCAAGACCCTCCGGCATGACCGAGCGCAGGGCCTCAACCGCCCGCATGGAAGTCTCGTTTGCAAACCCCGGAGCAATATAGGGCAGTTTTTCTGCCTGTTTTGTAATGGCCTCGATAATAGCCTTGTTCTTATGTCCCAGATTGGAACACATCAATTGAGACGAGAAGTCAATATATGGTGTGCCCTTCTCGTCATACATAAATACCCCTTCCGCATCCTTGATAAGCAGAGGAGTTGACCATGCATTTTGACGATTCCATGTACCAAAGGAATGGGCGGTAAATTCCTTCATACTCTTTTCTATTTGATTCATGGGAGCTTCTCCTTCATGGACGAAATGGGTTACGGAAGAAGATCGATCATTTCATCATACGTTTCCGGTCTGCGGTCTCGATAGAACTGCCAGACATTTCTGACTTCCCGGATCATATCGAAATCCAGGTCCGAGACCACAAGTTCATCCTGATCTCTGGAGGCCTCGACGATAATTTGTCCTCTCGGATCGCAAAAATAGCTGCTGCCGTAAAATTCTCCGATGTCCCACGGCTCTTCGTGTCCCACCCTGTTGATGGCACCGACGAAATACCCGTTGGCTACGGCATGGGCCGGCTGCTCCAGCTTCCAGAGATATTCGGAAAGCCCGGCTACCGTGGCGGAAGGGTTGAAAATGATTTCGGCCCCGTTCAAGCCCAGGATCCGTGCTCCTTCGGGGAAGTGGCGGTCATAACAGATATAGACACCCACGTCGGCATAGGAAGTCTTGAATACCGGATATCCGAGGTTGCCTGGTTTGAAATAGAATTTTTCCCAGAATCCGGGATGCGTGTGTGGGATATGATTTTTCCTATATTTGCCCAGGTATGTGCCATCCGCGTCGATCACCGCAGCAGTGTTGTAATAGACACCGGTGATATCTTCTTCGTAGATGGGGACGATCATCACCATGCCGTATTTCTTTGCTTTTTCCTGCATGAGCTTTATGGTTGGCCCTTCAGGAATCTTTTCAGTGGCATTGTACCATTTGACATCCTGTTCTGCTGGGAAATACGGTCCGTAGAAGATTTCCTGCAGGCAGAGTATTTTGACCTGCTTCTTTCCGGCGTCATCCACCAGCTTCAGGTTTTTTTCCATCATATGGTCCTTGAGTTTCTCTACGGATTCATTCCCGGAAAGTTCACATTTCGTCTGGATCAAACCACATTTTACGATTCTCGCCATTTT
>Ga0315542_1000007_pt1 | contig 92992 bp, 79 predicted proteins | sample SalMarSW160120MG_FD_202541 | JGI IMG/M metagenome (GOLD analysis project Ga0315542, IMG submission 202541) | Salt marsh sediment microbial communities from the Plum Island Ecosystem LTER, Massachusetts, United States - Salt Marsh Sediment SW1601-20 ...
CTTTTTAGCACAGCAGGACACAGAAGTAAAGGAATCAAGGGTATTCGGCAACCGCATCCTGAGCTAATTCGATCATTGACTTGCACCTTGAAGGATGCTATTTTCCCCGTGGATACTGAAGCACCTTCCTGCATTTTTCATTAACCTGGGAGCGTTCCGGAAAGGACGGTAACGTGGCAAAGGGTCCGTTTCTGCAATCCTTGATTCCCTATCTCGACAACGCAGCACACCCTTTTGCCTTGAAAATCGTATTCCTTAACCAAACACGCAAGGCTCCCCAAAATGGGGTGAATCCGTTCATCGTTCTGAACGACAAGGAGCCCCTCGTACGCCTTTTCATGGGCAAGGTGGTCACGAGCACCGGAAATACCGTGAAGGACCTGTTTCTCCTCGCCCAGCGGGACAGCTACCTGTTATCCGAGGATATGTCCTCCTCCCTAACAAACAGCCGTGTGGAAACCCTCTGGCAAGAAGCCTGCCGCCTTCTGAACACCCGGAACAGGGAACCGATCACCTTTTTCGCGAATCCCATGGATGATGGAACGCTCGTTCCTTTCCGCTCCCTTTTCTATTGCTGGTTCAAGGAGCTTTTCTTTCATCCTCCCTGCCCTGCGTGCGGAGGACTGCTTGACCTCTGTACCGCTGATGACGTGCTGCAAGCGCAGGGCCTTCCGCCCTACTCTTCCACTCTCGATCGATACCTGTATTGTCCTTCGTGCACTGAGGGGGGAACCCCCATCAGCTTTTTTGCGCCTGGCAAGGGAAACGGCGGCTCTCCGGCTTTTTCCGGCTTGGATGATCTCATCCGGAGATTCAGCGAACTCATGGGTCATGCGGACGCGGCTTTCCCCTGTCCTTCGTGCCCTGAAAAGGTCCTCTGTTACGACCCTGAAGGGAAGGCCGCAGAGAGAATTGTTCCATTCTCCTTTTTCCCTTTTCACCTCCTGGCCTTTGATTCATATCCTGTCCAGGCAATTGACCTGGTGAAACCTGATTCGCTGGTCCAGACTCAGATACCGATGGAAGCGGCTCCTCAACAGGATCAATCCGCCTTGATGACGGAGGTCGTGGAGACAGAGGTCGAGGAAGCAAAGGAAGAGGAGGCAAAAGTCGAGGAAGTAAGGGTTGAGGAAGCAAAGGTCGAGGAAGCAGGAGAAGACAAAAGGGCCCTGCTGGGTATTCTCTCAACCATCCGTCACAAATGGGAGGCCGAGCTCCCGAAGCCCGAAAAGAAACCCAAAGTGCAGGAAATCAAGGAAGCGCCGGAAACGGATATAAAGAAGCTTCCGGTGGATATGCTCGAAAAAACAATGATTTTCTCGCCCGGGACAATGGGCATGAGCCCCGGATATGAAGATAAGCCGGAGAAACAGCCCGCGCCGGCAGAACCCGCGCCGGTGGAGCCTCCTCCGGCTCCGCCTCCCCGCGAGGTGCAACTGGAAAAGACCATGATTTTCTCGCCCGAAGAGATGGAGCAAGTATCGTCGCCGGGAACGAAAAAAGCCGGGGGAGACGTCACACCGGACCAACTGGAAAAAACAATGCTGGCAGGCTCCGATACAAAGGGCCATGAAGAAGAGAAGCCGGCCGAGGAAAAGAAGAAAACCGAGGAAATTCCGGAGACCATTATCATGTCGCTTGATGAACTCGAGGGGAAAAAGCATGACAAGTAGTCAGGCTTCCATGGAGGCGCTGGCCTCCGGGATCAGGGAGATCCACCACGACAAGGGAGCTGCCGCTGGAACTGCTGTACAAGCGTACCTCGAAAAGGAACTCGCATCCCTTTCCGCGGAGGAAAAAATCGAAACGCTGGATCATCTCATGGAAGGCCTCCGGGAAGATCGCGGGCCGCAAAGAGTTCCTGAAGCACTTGACACGGACCTTCTCTCGAAGCTCTTTTCCATGCTCCTTGGGGAGCGGGTCGGGCAGGTGGACATTACCTCCGAAAAGGTCATTGAAAGGCTGGCACATTCTTTGAATACCGTGTTTGATTCACTCAATGAATTGATCGGGGGCATCAACGCGACACTCATGGGAAGGGTCTCCGGCACGGAAACCATCCGGTTTGTCATCGGCTCCCAACTGGAGCAGAAGGACGAATCCAGGTCCCTGGAGGATTATGTGGACCAGATCAAGGAAGCGTTTGCCATCGCCCATCAGGCATTCCAGGACGCGGCCATGACCAAGATGCGCGAGATTCTCGGAGAACTGGATCCCAAGAAAATTGAAGAATCGGCAGAAGGAGGCCTGAAGTTCGGGCCTCTCCGCAAGGCAGAGTTGTTCGAAATATACCAGGATAAACACCGAACCCTCAGGAATTGGCTGGATACGGGGCTGCTTTCCGAGGCGCTCCTGCGGGAATTTGAGAGGATCTGCCAGAGATTGTATGCTGAAAAGGGAGGAAAAAAATGAAAAAAGCGCTGTGTATACTGTCAGTACTGGTTGTCTTGCCTTTCGTCTACTCCTGTGCAAGCAAGCCGCTGCCTCCGCCTGATTACGTTTACGGCAAAGGCCAGATCCAGCTTGATCTCAAGGCTGAGGCACAGCTCAACATGTATGAGGGAAGCCCCCACACCCTGCTTCTCTGCATCTATCAACTGAGGGACCCTAATGCCTTCAACCAACTCACCGGTGATGAAGACGGCCTGTATAAGCTCCTGGAGTGCACAAATTTCGATCCCAGTGTGACCAATACCAAGAGGCTGATTGTGAGACCGGGCCAGACAACCTCTGTCCAACTGGACAGGGCCGAGGGCACCAAGTATGTCGGGATGGCGGCAGGGTACTCCGTTATGCGAAAGAAGAACATGATACGCCTGTTCAAGATCCCGGTAATCGTGGAGAAGAAGGGCTTTATCTCCACCACGAAAATCCAGAAACCCGGGCCGCTCCATCTTGAAATAGTCCTTGGCGCCCAGCAGATCAAGGATACAACGACCGAAGGACCGGGAAAAGAGTAAGTTCTCCAGGTCCCGCGGCAGAGACTATCGCGTCCGGGTTCAAACGAAGAGTCAGCCCCAAGCCGCGGGCATCAGGCGGCCGTCTAAACATTAATAACTATGAGGGGATGCATACATTGGAAAGCAAGAAACCTTTGTTCTGGCACCAGGGACTCTTCCTGCAACCGCACCATTTTCAGCTCAGTGACCAGTATGTTCAATCGCTTCTGCTCCCGTACCAAAAGTTCATTGAGCCGTACCTCTGGGGTATCGCTCAGATAAATATCTCAGATGCCGCACTGGGCAACCGCTCGTTCGAGCTGGTCAAAGGTGAATTCCTTTTCCCTGACGGAACGTATGTCTCCATCCCGGGGAACGGCCTTGTTGAACCGAGATCTTTTGAGGAAGGCTGGATCGAGGGGGACAGACCCCTGAAAGTCTACCTGGGGTTGAAAAAATGGGACGCATCAGGTGAAAACGTGACCGTGCTCCCGGCCCTGGAGGGCATCGGGCAGGTTTCCACCCGTTTCGTGACAAAGACAGACCCGGATGAGGTGGGCGATCTCTACCAGCCCGGGCCGAAGGCCCAGGTGAAGAGCCTGCACTTCGTCTTGAGAGTGTTCTGGGAACCGGAAAAAGACCAACTGGGCGATTATCTTCTCATACCCGTTGCGCAGTTGGAAAGACGGGCAGAAGAGATCAGACTCTCTGAAGGGTACATTCCTCCGTGCCTGAACCTCAACAGCTCGGAATTCCTGCTCCAGTTGATGAAAGAAGTCCGGGATCAGCTGGCAAGCCGGGCGCGCCAGCTGGAAGAATACAAGACGCAGAAAGGGGTGCACACGGCTGAATTCGGGACCAGGGACATGGTATACCTTCTTGCCCTCCGCTCTCTCAACCGGTATGTTCCCCTCCTCTACCATTATCTGGAATCCTCCGTGATCCATCCCTGGCCGGTATTCGGGGTCCTGCGTCAGCTCATCGGAGAGCTTTCCTCATTCTCCGACCAGGTAAATGTTCTCGGCGACCAGGAGGACGGAACTCCATTGCTCCAGACGTACGACCACCAGAACCTGGGCGCGTGCTTCCTGTCCGCCCAATCTCTGGTAACCCGACTGCTGGATGATATCACCGCCGGACCGGAATACATGATCCGCCTCATATACGACGGCACCTACTTTGCGGCAGAGCTTCCACCGGCCATTTTCGAGGGGCGAAATCGTTTCTACCTGGTGCTGGAGACTGAAGCGGATCCCGAAGCGCTGCTCAAGTCCATGGAAACGGTCGTGAAGCTGAGTTCCCGGGAGTCCCTGCCCATCCTCATAGCACGGGCCTTGCCGGGTATCCGCGCTCAACATCTTGCCGTTCCGCCGCAGGAACTTCCGCGGCGGTCCCATTCTATTTATTTCCAGCTTGATCATCATTCCGACCAATGGTCACAGGTGCAAAAAGGGCACAATATGGCCCTGTACTGGGACGGTGCACCGGAAGACCTGAAGGCGGAAATGATGGTCGTCGGGAGGTCCTGAGCATGCGCCTGACAGATTGTTTTTCAGAGCTTATCGCATACGTCATCTATTTCCTGAAGGCGGCTGATCGCAAACAAACACCGTTCGAGCAGGTACGGACAGACATCCAGCGACTCCTCTCGGATGCGGAAACCTGCGCGAAAGGGGTCGCTGTTTCAAATGAAGACTTCGACCTTGCTCGCTTCGCGGTGTGCGCATGGGTAGATGAAAGCATACTCAGTTCCGCGTGGACGATGAAGGACCAGTGGCAAAGAGAACCTCTACAGCGTCTCTACTATTCCACCACTGCAGCCGGCGAACTTTTCTATGAAAAACTGAACACCCTGGGGCTTCAGCAGAACAATGTGCGTGAAATATTCTACTTATGCCTGGCCATGGGCTTTAAGGGAAGATACTGCAACGAGGGGGATGACTTCCTCCTGGATCAGCTCAAGACCTCGAATTTGAAGCTCCTGGCCGGTAGTTCCATCGGTATCCCGTCCATTGAAAAGGAAGATCTCTTTCCCGAGGCCTATCCGGCATCTTCGGATATCCAGAAAACTCAAGGGAAAAAGGGACGGTTTAACCTCATGTCCCTCGTCCCGCTGCTTGGGCCGGTTGTCCTTTTTGGTCTCCTTTTCTGGATTTACCAGTTTATCCTGGGAAGTGTGGCAAATAACTTTCTGAGTACGGTACCGTGATATGAAACAATTGCTCTTGAACATCGCGAAAGTGTGCCTGATATTGCTGGGCTGCCTGCTTGTCCTGCTTATTGTCTTCGGCGCGGTCCTCGGTCTTGACTGGCCGTGGTGGACAGGCCTTTTCATCCTGCTGGGACTGGTGGGCCTCATCATAGGCCTCTTCCTTCTCAAGAAAATCCTGTCCAGGCGGCGCGAACAGCACTTCGTGAACCAGATCGTGGAGCAGGATGACAGGCGACTCAAGGGCCTAAGCGACAAGGAAAGACAGCAGTCGAAGGCCCTCCAGGAACGGTGGAAAGAAGCGGTGGATACATTGCGGCGATCCCACTTGCGCAAATACGGGAACCCGCTTTACGTCCTCCCCTGGTACCTGGTCATCGGTGAGAGCGGATCAGGCAAGACCACCGCCATCAAGAGCGCCAAGCTGTCTTCTCCGTTTGCAGGGGAAATGCAGGCGTCCGGGATATCCGGTACCAAGAATTGTGACTGGTGGTTCTTTGATGAGGCGGTTCTCATAGACACGGCAGGCAGATACGCCATTCCTGTGGATGAAGGGCGGGACAAGGAAGAGTGGAACAAGTTTCTCAATCTTCTGGCCCGGTACCGGAAAAAAGAGCCGTTAAACGGGCTCATCGTAACGATCGCGGCCGACAAACTGCTTTCGGACGCCTCTCGATCCCAGATCCTTGAGCAGGACGGGATCAACATCAGGCGCAGGATCGATGAGCTCATGCTGGCTCTTGGGACCAAGTTCCCCGTGTACGTTCTGGTCACCAAATGCGACCTCATACAGGGGATGACCCAGTTCTGCGAACAACTCCCTGATGGCGCACTTTCACAGCCCATGGGATCCATAAACGAGGCATTTTCGAAGGATGCAGGATCCTTTCAGAACGAGGTGATGAACTCCCTGGGTGAGCGTCTGAGAGAGCTCCGACTCCTTCTCCTCCACCAGGTGAAAAGCGAGCAGGTGGACCCAGGCCTGCTTCTCTTCCCCGAAGAATTCGAACGGCTGCGGCCCGGTCTTACCCTCTTTATGCAGGGATTGTCACAGGAAAATCCTTACCAGGAAACTCCCCTCATGAGGGGGCTTTTCTTCAGCAGCGGCCGCCAGGAAGGCACTCCATATTCCCATTTTCTCAAGTCCCTGGGGCTCATCGAGGAAAAGCAGGTACTTCCGGGGACCAACAAGGGCCTTTTCCTGCACGACTTTTTTGCCAAGATCCTCCCGTCTGACCGGGGCATCTTCGCCCCAACTCAGAAGGCCCTGGAATGGAGCCGCCTCACCAGGAACCTCGGTCTCACCTCCTGGGTCGCGCTCGCAATAGCAGTATGCGGGCTGCTGAGTTTTTCCTTCGTAAAGAACCTCAGCACCCTCAGGGGCGTTACCCGGGAATTCCAGAACCCGCCGGTCCTCAAAGGGCAATTCCTCTCCGATCTCGGCGTGCTCGAGCGTTTTCAGAAGGCTATTTTGAAGGTGGAAGAGCGGAATGGAAACTGGTGGATGCCCCGGTTTGGACTGGAAGAGAGCAATGATGTGGAATCCAGGCTCAAGGGAAAGTATTGCCTGCAGTTTCACAAAGGATTCATGGCTCCCCTGGATGAGCTCCTGACAAAGAAAATGGCGGGGTTTTCCGCGAACACTGACGAGGAAACGCTGGGCAGAAGCATCGCCTATCTGGTCCGCAGGATAAATCTCCTCCACTCCCGTCTGCAGGGGACAGGCCTGGCGGGATTGGAGAAGATGCCGGTTCCTCCTTTTGAGGCGGTGATATTTGAAGGCGACCGGGATGTCGTACCCGAGATAAAGGGGAAGCTTGCCCAGCTCTATTTTTACTATCTCCTGTGGAACTCTGATTCCACCAGCATCAACCGGGAATTGACCGATCTCCAGAAATGGCTTGCCCACATCGTTCAAATTAAGGGGAGCGACCTGAAATGGCTCGTTGCCTGGGCCAACACCCAGGAAAAGATTCCTCCCGTTACCCTGGAAGATTTCTGGGGAGGAAGTGTCCCGGTGGAGGATACGGCCATGGTCCAGCCTGCCTTCACGACTGGGGGAAGAAAGGCCATTGATGACTTCATCAAGGAACTGGAAGCGGCATTGCCGGATCCCGGGCCTCCCATGATCGCCGCGCAAAAAATCGCGTTTGGGACCTGGTACAAGAACGCATACCTGGAATCCTGGTATCAATATGCCGCCGGTTTTTCGAAGGGGATGAAAAGGCTCAAGGGAAACGATCAATGGCAGCAAATGGTTTCCAGGATAGCAGAAAACGGCGGCCCCTATTTCGCACTTCTGGACAAAATGGCAACAGAACTGCAGGGGTACAGCACATTGGAAGCGCCTCCTCCCTGGCTCAATCTCGTTTTCCAGTTCCAGAGCATTAAGGCGGAAGCCGCTCAGATCGAGAGCATGAAAACCAAAGGCGCCATTGCAAAGGCCATCCCCAAAAGCAAGAAATTGATTTCCACCATTGAAAAAACACTGTCGAAATCGGGAAAAGACAACTCAATGGAAGTCCATATGAAAGGAGGCAAGGCCTTTCTGGAATACCAGGATGCCTTCAAGCAACTTGGCCGGATAGCCGAGTCCAGGAAACTGGCTTATGAGGAAGCATCACAGCTATTTGGGGACGATCCTGCCACCAGCAAGTCATCTTTTTTCTCGGCGAGCCATGCAGTATCAAGGTTGCAGGTTCTCATCGGCGGCGGCAAGGAAAGTGAAAAAGTGTTCTGGGAACTATTCGAAGGGCCTCTTTCGTTTCTCCGCGACTTCGCAATTTCAGAGACGGCCTGCTATCTCCAGGCAAAGTGGGAAAAGGATGTCCTGGTGGAAATCCAGGGAATACGTGACCAGAGGAGCATTCAGAAAGTCCTTCTCGGCCAGGGAGGACTCGCCACCGCCTTCGCGAAGGGCCCTGCCGGCCCCTTCCTGAACAGGAGTCTCAAGAAGGGATACTATGCGAAAAGCGTGCTCGACGGGCGTATCCCCTTTTCCGAGGAGTTTCTCCGGTACCTGACCAAGGGTATCGTCGAGCGGCAGCCCGCTCAGGCAAGCTACAAGGTGACCGTCACAGGCCTTCCCACGGACGCCAATAAGGGGGCCAAGCTGCAGCCGCAGGCGACTCACCTGGAACTGCAGTGCGGGGATACCACCCAGAAAATAGACAATTATCAGTATCCGGTCAGAAAAATTTTCAAGTGGTCACCGGATTCCTGCGGCAACGTTTTGTTCAGGATTGAATTGGGCAATCTTGAACTCGTGAAGAGATATGAGGGCTCCTACGGCTTCCCGAAGTTCCTTGAGGATTTCAGGTCCGGGCAGAGGGTATTCCGGCGTTCGGAATTTCCGGAGAAAGAGACTGCGCTCAAGCGGATGGGCATCGAATATATTAAGGCCAATTTCCGTTTCAGCGGAAATGGCCCCGTAATCAGACTCCTCGGCGCGTCCCCGGGAAGGGTTCCTACAGAAGTAGCGGCATGCGCGACACAAACAAATCCATAGGCACCTGGTGCTGGGCGGCCTCCGGCAAACACCCGTCGGCAAAGGATTTTCTGGAGGCGGGAGAATCATTTCCCCTATTTGCCGCCCTCACCCTGTGGGTAGAAAGAGGATATCCTGAACATGCGGCCTCCGGCCCGGCACCGCTCCATTCGTGGCGATTCTGGGCGAGAGGAGGGAGAAAAGAACACATGGTCTGCGGGCTGCTCAAAGACAGCTGCGACAACCTGGGAAGGCCCTTCCCACTGCTTATTATGGGAAGCGGCGAGTTGGAAAGCTGGGAGGAGCACTGGGATCTCCTGCCCCTGGCATGCGAGCCCACCTGGGTCCAGATGGAGTCTTTTTCCACCCGCCAGTACACAAATTTCGAGGAACTTGAAAACGGCCTCGCCGCGATCCGGGCCCCTGCCCCCCGGTGGGATCATTTTAGGGGGACGGATTTTTCCACTTACAGCTCTTCCCCTTCGTGGGATTTGATACAGGACCTTCATCCGGGAGAGGTCTTCACAATCGCTCTGGAGCCGCTCCCTTCCCATGAACAAAAAATGCAGATCCTCGCCTGGCACCGGCTTTGCAGGAACCACTTGAAGGATCTGCCGGTGATCGCTTTTATGGGTGACGCGGGAGAGTTGCCGTATCTCTTTATTGCAATGCGGGCCCTGTCCCCCGAAGACTTCCAAAGTCTGTGGAGACATACTGTTCCTGAAACCCGCGAGGAGTAACCATATGGATCTGTTGTCACTCGGCAAAGAACCAATCAACTCCGAGAATCCGACCGGAACCGACGTCCGGTATGACTCGGAATTCGAAGAGCTGCAAGCCGAAATAGACAAATTATCTTCGCCCACTTCATCCGGATCATTGGACTGGCAGAAAATAGTGAAGCTCTCCTCCGGTATCCTTGCCGGTAAATCCAAAGACCTGCTTGTAGCGAGCTACCTTGCGGTTGCCCTCATCCACACACAGGATATCGAGGGGTTGCTTGCCGGGACGAAAATATACAGCGATCTTCTCGAATCCTTCTGGGAGAACCTGTTTCCGCCGAAAAAACGTCTCAGAGGACGTATCGGCGCAATTGAGTGGTGGGTCGACAAAAGCGCGTCGATCCTGGATCAGTTGAAACTCGATCCCCTTCCCGCAGAGAAGCTCGAGCAACTGAAAGAGCAACTGGGGAGAGCGGAGCAGCTCCTGAATGAGTATCTTGACGAACCTCCCCTGCTGCGGGGGATCCAGCGATATGTTGAAATGATTCCGAGCATCGCGGAAAAGGGACCTGAACCCGAAGCTCAATCGGAGAAACAATCGAAGACCGCTGCTTCTCCTTCAGCCCCCCAACCCCGGCCGCAGGAGGCGGCTGTCCCAAAGGAACCTGAAAGTGTTGCATCCGATGAGGACGCCCAGAAAGTGTTTCGTCTGGGGGTGCAAAACATTCGAAAAGCCGCTGCTTTTCTCAGGGAATCGAACATTGGAAGTCCCGCTCCTTACCGGTGGACACGTTTTGCCGCCTGGTCATCGGTGGCGTCCCTTCCTCCTGTCACGGACGGGAAGACCATGATTCCCCCGCCTTCCGTTCAGATCACCGCAGACCTCAAGGCGTTTCGGGACAATGGAAACTGGGGCGCACTCGTAAAACTCGCGGAAACAAGCCTGCTTCAGTCCATATTCTGGCTCGATGTGAACCGTTTCAGCTGGGAGGGGCTCGGAAATATGGGAGAACAGTATCTGGATGCTCAGGAAGCCATCTGCCAGGAAACCGCCCTTCTGCTGCACCGCCTTCCGGATCTCATCACTTTTTCGTTTTCCGACGGCACACCACTCGCGGATACTCAGACGCGACAGTGGGTCGCGAGCATCGGTTTCGGCTCCGGCGCTGGAGCGAAATCCCAGGAAGTGACCGTTTCCGGAATGCCCGCCGGGGAAATGGATCACCTTGGGGAAATCCTTGAGAAAGCCTTCGCACTCGCCAAGAAGAAAAAGACGCTGGAGGCAACCCAGATCCTCCAGCAAGGGCTCCGGGGCACCTCTGCGCCCAGGGAAATACTCCTCTTCAGGATGGCCCTTTCCCAGGTGCTGACGGGAATGAATAAGACAGGGTTTGTCATCCCCCATCTCCAGGAGATGCTCACCATCCTGGAGACTTACCGGCTCGAGGAATGGGACAGGGATCTTGCTGTCAGGGCCCTGAAAATCGCATATGACGGTTTTGAGAGCGACACCAGTGAACAGTCCAAACGAGAGGCAGCAGCGATCCTTTCCCGGATTGCGCGGCTTGATCCGGTCGAGGCCCTTCGCCTTACAAAGAAATAGGCATACCCGGGAGGTGTTCTTTATTGCTCCTTTCCGGAATCCATGATAGAAACAGCGGTTAACTTCCAACAAAGGAGGAAATTATGGCCAAAGAAGCATCGGTTGCACCAAGGGAAAGAGTGAATATCGTCTACCGTCCGGCCACAGGTGATGCCCAGGAAGAGGTCGAACTTCCTCTCAAAGTCCTCGTCATGGGCGATTTCACCGGCAAGCCGGATGACAGACCGGTGGAGGAGAGAGAACCCATCAATATTGATAAAGACAATTTCAACGAAGTCCTCAAGGCCCAGAATATTCAGATGGACGTAAGCGTTCCAAACAGGATCTCAGGCGAACCCGATGAAGACATGAATGTGTCCCTCAAATTTGAATCGATCAAAGATTTCGGTCCGGAAGCCGTGGCCAAGAATACGCCTGAGTTGAACCGTCTCATGGAACTCAGGGAAGCCCTGGGCGCACTGAAAGGGCCGTTGAGCAACATTCCAGCATTTCGAAAAAAAATCCAGGAACTGGTCAAGGATGAAGATACGCGTGAGAAACTGCTGAAAGAACTGGGTGTAGAAGATAAATAAAAACGAATTGAGGAGGTGATTTCATGGTTGAGGAAGAAAAACAGGCTGCCTCTGCCGGGGAGACAACTGAAGAGCTTTCAATCCTGGACGAGATCGTTCATGCCACCAAGCTCCAACCAACGGATGAGGCGTATGGTGTGACCAAAAGGGGTGTAGAGGCCTTGATTGCGCAACTGCTCGAGCCGGGGCGTGAAGTGCCGAAGATCTCCAAGGCCGTGGTCGATGACATGATTGCGGAAATCGACAAGAAACTCAGCCTTCAAGTGGATGCCATTCTGCACCATCCGGAAGTTCAGAAACTGGAATCCGCCTGGCGCTCCCTGAAGTTCCTGGTGGACCGGACCGATTTCAGGGAAAACATAAAGCTGGAAGTGATCAATATCTCAAAAGACGATCTGCTGGATGACTTCGAGGATGCCCCTGAGGTGCCCAAATCCGGGCTCTACAAAACGGTGTATACGGCGGAATACGGGCAGTTCGGCGGGCAACCGTATGCAACTCTGCTGGGCAACTACGACTTTGGCCCCGGACCCCAGGATGTCAAGCTTCTCCAGTATGTTGCCAGCGTGGCAAGTATGGCCCATGCGCCGTTCATCGCGGCCGCCGGCCCCCAGATGTTCGGCCTGGATTCTTTCAATGGGCTGCCGGACCTCAAGGACCTGAAATCCATTTTTGAAGGCCCGCAGTACACCAAGTGGCAGTCATTCAGAGAATCAGAGGATGCGAGATACGTGGGACTCACCACTCCCAGGTTCCTTCTCCGTCTTCCGTACGGGCCGGATACCCAACCGGTAAAGGCCTTCAATTATGAAGAAGACGTCTCGGCAAGCCACGAGCATTACCTCTGGGGAAACACCGCCTTTACCTTTGCCAGCAGGCTGACCGACAGCTTCGCGAAATATCGATGGTGCGCAAATATCATCGGCCCTAAGGGAGGAGGCGCAGTGGAAGATCTGCCCCTGCATCAATTCGAGGCCATGGGGGCCGTTCAGACAAAGATCCCTACGGAAGTACTGATTTCCGAACGAAGAGAATATGAACTTGCTGAAGAGGGGTTCATCGGGCTCACCATGCGCAAGGGAAGTGACAATGCCGCCTTCTTCTCCGCCAATTCGGTGCAGAAGCCGAAGTTTTTCGGGATAAGCAAGGAAGGCAAAGCGGCTGAACTGAACTACAAGCTGGGTCTGCAATTGCCGTACATGTTCGTAATCAACCGGATGGCCCACTACCTGAAGGTCATCCAGCGGGAAAACATCGGGACCTGGAAAGAGCGGACTGACCTGGAAAGGGAGCTGAATACCTGGATCACCCAGTACGTGGTGAACATGGACAACCCGGCGCCGGAGGTCAGAAGCAGGAGACCGTTACGACAGGCACAGGTGACCGTGGAAGACGTGGAAGGCGAACCCGGATGGTACCGGGTGGGACTCAAAGTGAGGCCCCATTTCAAATACATGGGGGCCTTCTTTACCCTCTCCCTGGTGGGGAAACTGGACAAAGAGTAAGGAATGGTGGTGTGCAAAAAACCTTTTCTGCCAACAAATTCAGACAGGAGGAATGTGAGCAATGGCTATGACAGTGCATATTGATTTGAAGGCGAACGGAACAAAGATTGACGGTGATTCGACCATAGAATCTCTGGACAGGGCGAATACGATTGAGTGTCTCTCGTACACTGATTCCGTGCGAACGGCCCGGGAGGCCTCATCCGGCATGGCAAGCGGTGAGAGAACCTACGAACCCATCAGGATTACCAAACGAATCGACAAGAGTTCCCCACTCCTGTTCAAGGCCCTGTGCAATAACGAGGTCATTGAGGCCACTTTTCGGTTCTACAGGCCGAACCCGGCCGGCGATGGGACCACTGAACAGTTCTATACCGTTAAGATCAAGGAAGGAAGGATCTCCTCGTACCAGCGCGTCAGTCCTGATGTCATTGACCCGGCATCTGCAAATGCGCCGCCCACGGAGGAAGTCACCTTTGTTTTTGGAGACGTTATTCAGACGTACGAACCCGGCGGCGTCGAGCACGAAGATCACTGGTCGCAGAGAACGTAAGGCCCCGGCTGCCGACCGTGAAATGATCCCCGGTGTTTTTTCGCTCGGTGACCCTTGCCGGCAAAAGAACACCGGGTCCATTCGTTAACCGCTGCGAATCGGAAGGTCGCTGCTGAGGTCTCATGGGAAAAGACAGGCTCCTTGAAAGGATTCGGAAGCGGGAGAAGGACCCGCGCATCCGAAGAAAAGACGACCCGAAGGAGGCCATTGACTCTGTCCTGCGCCACCTCCAGCAGATTCTCAATACGAGAGAGGGGTCCGTTCCCATTGCGGAAGATTTCGGCATACCGGACCTGACGGAGGTGCACCTGCACTATCCTGATTCTCTGCGGTATTTTGAAAGGGCCATCCGTCAGACCATTCAAAAATATGAACCGCGTTTGGGGGGGCTCCGGGTGCGGTTTATCCCTGACGAGGAAGATCCCTTGTCCTTGCGTTTTCAGATCGTGGGGAAACTAACGGCAGAGGGGTACAAGGACCCGGTACGCTTCGAGAGCATTATCGGATCCGACGGGAAGATCCGCGTCAAGCGGTGATTTTCTGTGGGACCCCGGCTGATCACCGAACCACGAATACCTTGGCGAATGTAAGGGAAAATCATGTTTAGCCGCTATTTTCAGCAAGAACTGGCAAACCTGAAAGACCTGGGGGAGGTCTTTTCAAAGGCCCATCCTGCCGTGGCGCCTATGTTGAGCGGGGCGGCAGCCGATCCCGATGTCGAGCGACTCCTCGAAGGCGTCGCGTTCCTCACAGCCCTCCTGCGGGAAAAGCTGGATGATGAATTTCCGGAAATCGTCCACGAACTGACCCAGATCATCTGGCCCCATTATCTCCGGCCTGTTCCGGCCGCGACGATCATCGCCTTTGAACCGAAACCCGCGCTGAAACAATCCATGAAGATTCCGGCAGGGATCCTCGTCAATTCCGTTCCCGTAGAGGGGACCACCTGCACGTTCAGGACCGCCTCTGCAGTTGAGGTACACCCTCTGAATCTTGTGGATGCCGCCCTTCTCGAACCTGCAGGCCGGCCGCCTGCGATTCGAATCAAGCTTGAATTAAACGGCCTGAAACTCGCTGAGTGGCAGCCCGATGCCCTTCGATTATACCTGTCAGGAGATTTTTCCGTTGCTACGGATCTCGCCATGATCCTGCAAAGGAATACGAAGAAGATCGTTATCTCCTCCCCGGACGGAGGCCGGCCTGTTTCGCTGGGACCGGAAGCGCTGAAATCCGTCGGCTTCTCGTCTAAGGAAAGTCTCATCCCCTATCCCTCGAATTCCTTTCCCGGATACCGAATTCTCCAGGAATATTTCATATTGCCCGAGAAGTTCCTTTTTCTCGATCTTACGGGATGGGAAAAATGGTCGGAACGAGGAGAAGGATCAAAGATCGAAGTCTTGTTCGAACTCGAAAACATTTCGCCCCCCTATCCACGGGTAAGGAAAGAAAGCTTCGTGCTGAATGCCGCACCTGCCGTCAATATCTTCCCCCATGAGGCTGATCCTGTGCGCCTGGATCATAAGAAAACAGACTATCTGGTGCGCCCTGCGGGGAGCAACTCGAACCACTTCCAGGTGTACTCTCTGGAGAAAGTTGTGGGGTACGTGCAGGGTACCGCCGAAGAAAGGACCTACCTGCCTTTTGATCTATTTCAAAGGCAACAAAAGGATTTCTCGATCTACCACGTGAAATTGAGGCGGGCGCCTATCACGGAAGGGATAGATGTCTATCTCTCGGTGGCCTACCCACCTGATGGGAGGATCCCGGCGGGTGAAACGCTGTCCATCGACCTGCTCTGTACAAATGGAGCCTTGCCCGAAAACCTGCAGCAGGGAGATATCTGCGAGCCCACAAGCAGTTCGCCCGAGTTCGTGACCTTCAAGAATATACGACCCATTACTCCCCATGTCCTGCCCCCGCTGGGAACGGATCTCCTCTGGCAGTTATTGGGACATCTTTCCCTGAATCTCTTATCCCTCGCAACACCTGAAAACCTGAGGGCCCTCCTGGAGCTCTATATCTTCTCCGAGAGCCGTGACCGCTCGGCTGTTCTTGCCAATAAGAAGAGAATCGACGGAATTGAAGCCGTGGGAGTTCACCAGCAGGATCGCATTCTGAAGGGCGCCATTATCAGGGGACATGAGATCGATATCAAATTACGGCGGGACCATTTCGCCGGCGATGGAGACTTGTTTCTTTTTGCCGCCGTCCTTGACCATTTTCTCGGGGCCTACGCAACGATCAATACCTACACTCGACTCACCGTGCTGGAAAGCATCAAGGGAGAAAGATACCAATGGCCGGCAAGGCTCGGAGACCATATCCTGACATAAAAGGAGAACTCCTGACCAGGCCTCACGCGTTTTCCTTCTACCAGATCATCAGGCTTTTGCGGTTACTGGAAAGCGGTCGGGAAAAGGATGAACGCAATCGGGAAAAGAAGACCGCCGCCATAACGGTCAGGCCCGAACTCTCTCTGGCATTTCCCGCGGCCGACGTTTCCAGGATAGAACCTGTCGAGGACGACAATGGCGGATTTCGTGTAACCGCCACGTTCCTCGGGCTCTATGGTACGTCGTCACCACTCCCAACCTTCTACACCGAAGATCTCCTGGAAGAAAAGGCCGAGGACGGGAGAATCACACGCGATTTCATGGATATGCTGAACGGGCATCTTTTCCGACTCCTGTTTCGCTGCTGGACAAAATATCGTCTCTACCTCGAGGTGGTGGAAGAAGAAAATCCAAGGCACACTTCCAGGCTCTACTGCCTCCTGGGTCTGGGAGATGAACGCCTCAGGAGGGAAGTCCCTGAGAGTTATCGATTTCTCCGGTACCTTGGCCTTGTCATCCAGCACCCGCGTTCAGCGCTTGGTCTCAAAACGGTCCTCGGAGACGCGTTGGAAGGGATCGCCATTGATCTCATCCCGTGTCTTCCCAGAATGGCCAGCGTACCCGAGGACCAGAGGTGCTGCATCGGATCCACGGGATCAAAGCTCGGTGAAGACGCGTTCGTCGGGGAGCAGCTTCTCGATCGAACGGGAAAATTCCGTTTAAGGGTCGGTCCCGTTACCGGAGATCAGTTCCGGGGACTGCTGCCGGGAAGTGCAAATCACCGGCTCCTGGCTTCCCTGACCGATTTCTACCTGGCCGCCCCGCTGGAATATGACCTGGAAATCCTGATTAAACGAGGAGAAGTGGCGACCGGCTGTCTCGGGGGACCGCAGTGGGCTCATCTGGGCTGGAATACCTGGGTCTTTTCCGGCAGTTACCCGGGAGAAGCAAGAGCGATTTTTGAACCGCAAAACACATAAGAGGAGCAGAAAATGGTAAGTGTAGACATCAAGGCCTTGTTGAACCGGTTAAATCAATACTGTACCCGGTGCCTGGAAGCAGCCGCGGGACTCTGCGTTTCGCGGACCCATTATGAAGTGACCATCGAGCACTTCTTCGCCAAGCTCCTTGAAGAGCCGCAATCTGATCTTCCCCTGATTCTGCGGCAGTTCGACATTGATTCGGGCAGGGTGAAAAAGGCAGTTGACCGGACAGTCGAGGAATTTCGCACGGGAAATGCGGCAAAACCCGTGTTTTCTCCCCTGCTCATGGAACTGTTCCAGGAAGGCTGGCTTGCCGGTTCCGTTGACCTTGGAGAGAACAGGATCCGCTCGGGGGGGCTTCTGCTGGCCTTTCTGAACAAACCCACTCAATTCGCGACCGGGTCTTTCGTGGATTATCTGAGCGCTGTCAGCCGCGAAGCCTTACTCTCCCAGTTCAATGCCATCGTATCAAGATCGGTGGAGCAGCCCACTGGTGGAGAACAGGCCATGAGAGAAACCGGAGCGCCCGGCGAAGGGACGGCACTTGCCCGATTCTGCGTTGATTTTACCCGGAAAGCAGGCGCGGGAGAAATAGACCCCGTTTTCGGACGCGACAGAGAAATCCGTCAGATGATCGATATTCTTGCACGGCGCAGGAAAAACAACCCCATTGTGGTCGGTGAGGCGGGAGTCGGCAAGACGGCCGTGGTGGAAGGCCTTGCGCTCCGGGTAGTGGAAGGGGATGTGCCCGATCTTCTTCGGGACGTGTCCATCGTGGGGCTTGATATGGGCCTCCTCCAGGCAGGTGCGGGAGTGAAAGGGGAATTTGAAAACCGGCTCAAATCGGTCATCGAAGAAGTCAAGGCGTCCCCCAAACCCATCATCCTGTTCATCGACGAGGCACATACCCTCATCGGGGCGGGAGGTTCCGCCGGCGGCAGTGACGCCGCGAATCTTCTGAAGCCGGCCCTTGCCCGCGGGGAACTGAGGACGATAGCCGCAACCACCTGGTCCGAGTACAAAAAGTATTTTGAAAAAGACGCAGCCCTTGCCCGGCGCTTCCAGCCGGTGAAACTGGATGAACCCTCGGTCGAAATTGCCGCCCTGATCCTGAGAGGCCTCAAGGAGAAATACGAAGAGACGCACGGTGTCGTGGTACGCGATGACGCTGTGGAGGCTGCGGCCGAACTCTCAAGCCGCTACATCTCGGGCCGCCAGCTCCCGGATAAGGCAGTGGACCTGCTTGACACCAGCGCTGCCAGGGTCAAAATCCTGCTGACCGCCAAACCGGATGTTATTGAGGACAAGGAACGGTCTATACAGGCCCTTGAGCGCGAAAAAAAGGCCCTTGAAAGGGACCAAGACCATGGTTTTCAGGTGGATGAAGATCGCCTGGCAACCATTGGCTCGCTTTTGAGCACCCTGGATGGTGAGGTGGGTGAACTCAAAGAGCGGTGGGTAAAAGAGAAAGAGCTTGCCCGGAAAATAATCGATCTCAGGGGAGCCCTTCACTCGGGTGATGACGACGGGGGTGCATCTCCTCCCGATAGAAAAGCCCTCCGGGAACAACTGGAAAATGCCGCAAATGAGCTCGAAGCCGTTCAAGGGGATTCGCCGCTCGTCCGCATAGAAGTAGACCCCGACACAGTCTCCAAGGTGGTCTCCGACTGGACAGGGATCCCGCTCGGGAAGGTCATGCGGGAAGAGGCCAGGAACGTGGTCAGCCTGGAAGCCAATCTCCGGGAGAGAATAAAGGGGCAGGACGAGGCCCTGGAAAGCATCACCCAGGTAATAAAGGCCTCCAAGGCCGGACTGAAGGACCCTGCCCAGCCCATGGGTGTTTTTCTCCTGGTGGGTCCCAGTGGTGTAGGCAAGACGGAAACGGCCCTTGCCCTTGCCGATCTCCTTTTCGGCGGAGATCGCTTTATGGTGACCATCAACATGAGCGAGTTCCAGGAGCGGCACACGGTGAGCAGGCTGATTGGCTCTCCGCCGGGATATGTGGGCTATGGGGAAGGAGGAGTCCTCACGGAAGGGGTCCGCCAGCGGCCTTATTCCATTGTCCTTCTCGACGAGGTGGAAAAGGCCCATCTGGAAGTCATGAACCTCTTCTATCAGGTTTTTGACAAAGGGGCCCTCTCGGACGGCGAAGGACGCATCATTGATTTCAAGAACACCGTTCTGTTTCTCACCAGTAACCTGGCCTCGGATGTCATTACCGAACTCTGCGGGGGAGAGGAAAGACCACCTGCCGATACGGTAGCAACGGCCATAAGGCCCATCCTCAGCAACCATTTCAAGCCCGCACTGCTCGCGAGGATGAGCATAGTGCCTTTCTACACGCTCGGACCCGATATCCTGAAAGACATTGTGGTCTTGAAGCTTGACAAGCTGGCCAGAAGGATGGGAGAGACCCACAAGATCAAGTGCACCTATTCGGAGAAGGTTGTGGAACAGATAGCGGCCCGCTGCACAGAGGTGGAAACCGGGGCCAGGAATATTGATCATATTATGAACGGGACCATCCTCCCCCAGCTGTCGCGCGACATCCTTGCAAAGATGAGCGAGGAGGCGCTCCCTGAGACCATGATGCTGGACGTGACCGAAGACGGCGGTTTCGAGATCAGTTTCCAAGGAGGGTAAAATGAGAGTTCAAGATCGAAGACGGTTCACTTTTGTTTCTCAGGCGCTGGATGATGATGCCTTTGAAGTTGTCCGGTTCAGGGGCACTGAAGGCATATCCAGGCTCTATGAGTTCGAAATCACGCTGGTCTCGGAAAATCCTGAAATTGACCTGAGGGCTGTCCTTCGAAATCCGGCCACCCTGACCATCATTCGGGAAGGAGGGGATGTCCGACGGATTCACGGGATACCATCCCAGTTTGAGCAACTTCACGAAGATGCTGAACGGATTTTCTATAAGACCGTCCTGGTTCCGCGACTCTGGCATGCAGACCTCTATCGGGAAAACCAGCTTTTTCTGGACAAGAAGGTCCCTGATATTATCGAAGAAATTTTGCGGCAAACCAATTTGACCGCCAATGACTACGAATTGCGGCTTACGACGACCTATCCCCAGTGGGAGTATATATGCCAGTATGGGGAGACGGATTTTGATTTCATCTCCCGCTGGATGGAACGCGAGGGCATCTACTATTATTTACAGCAAACCGAAGAATTCGAAAAACTGATCATAACGGACAATGCTTCAAGCCACGAAGACGTTCCCGATACCAGCACCATCGAATACCATCCGCCCTCAACCTTGAGAGCCCGGGAAGAGGAGGTTGTACGGGAGCTGATTTGCCGCCAGAAGATGCTCCCCAGGAAGGTAATCCTGAGGGACTACAATTACCGGAGACCCGACCTGGAACTGCGGGGGGAGGCCAATGTTGATCCGCAGGGACGCGGTGATGTTTATTCTTACGGGGAGCACTTCAAGACGCCTGAGGAGGGAAATGCCCTCGCCGGAATTCGAGCCGAAGAGATTCTCTGCAGGGAAAGCATCTTCAACGGTGAAAGCACCGCCCCAACCCTCTGCCCGGGCTTTGTCTTTGCGCTGACCGGCCATTATCGCGACACCTACAATCAGAGATTTCTCATCATGGAAATGGAACACGAGGGCAACCAGAGCAGCGCCCTTTTCGGCGAAGAAGAAACCGCATCCGAAGGCGGTACCGATATTGTTTATTCTAACCGCTTTACCTGTATCCCTGCTGACTTACAGTTCCGCCCGGAGCGCATAACTCCCCGGCCCCGGTTTTTCGGCGCCATGAACGCAAAGGTGGATGCCTCGGACGGTCAGTACGCCGAGATCGACGACGAAGGACGGTACAAGGTCAGGTTGTTTTTTGACCAGAGTGATAGAGGGACCGGCAAGGCATCCAGATGGGTCCGCATGGCTCAGCCTTATTCCGGTGAAAACTATGGGATGCACTTCCCGTTACATGGAAATACGGAGGTCCTTTTGACCTTTGTGAACGGGGACCCGGACCGCCCGGTCATCGCCGGTTCCGTCCCGAACCCCGATACGGCCAGCCCTGTGAACGCAAATACCAACACGCTGTGCATGATTAAGACCGGCGGCGGCAACCAGATCCACACGGAAGATAAGTTGGGAGGCCAGCTGATGAAGCTGCAGTCCCCCACTGATAAGACCTTCGTCCGGATCGGTGCGGCAGACTCAGGGGGACCTTCCGGCATTGAGATTTCCACGAAGGCAAACCAAAAAACGCACATTGATCAAAAGCGGTCGCTTGAAGTGGGCGGTGATACCGATGAAAACTACAAGGGCAATCTGAAAACAAAAACCCTGGGTGACAAGCAGCAAACAACCGTCGGGAAAATTGAAAATAAGAACCTGTCCGCTACTAAAACCACCACGGCCGGAGATGAGGAGTTCCTCAATCTCGCTTCACTCAAACTGACCGCCGTAGGAAAAAGTGAACAAACCAAGGTGGCCGGTGAGAGAGCGCTTTTCGTGGGATCGTGGGATATCACCGGTATCGCAGGGAATACCAGCATCTGGGTCGGGACAAAGAGCCAGATTACCATTGCACTGGCAAGCGAAGTTTATGTCGGAGGCAAGAGTGAGATTTTCGTCGGGGCCAAATTATCCGTCTCCCTCGCCGCCGCTACCGAAATCTTCATCGGCATTAAGATGGAGCTAAAACTGGGCGCTTTTATTGAGTTGGTGGGCGCGGTAAAACTCGCGATAGCCGTATCTGCCAGTCTGGAACTTGCCGCCGGCCCCAAGTTGGTAAACACTCCGACAGGTATCAAGAATGAAGGGATTGAATTGAGTACGTCCGCCATCAAAACCTCCATGGCAGGCCTCACAAACTTCTTCTGACATTGCGCCTTTGGTGATGCGGATCATATGAATAACCCTGAGCAATAATTTTTTGGGGAGGGTTTTTATAAATGGATAGTGAGAACGTCATACCGGCTGCCGGTTCGGCTGACAAGACGGTGGGAATACCCAAATTTTCAGCAGAAGAAACCATAAAGAAAATACGGGCTGCAGGGATGAACAATCCTGAGATAGAGGAGGCAATTCGCCGAGCGGAAGAGAACTATAATGATGCCTACAGGAAATACGGCTATGCTTTTCCCCTAATCGCCCTTCCCAATGAAAAAGAAAAAGCGCAAATGAAGGAAACGGTCCTGGCGGGTTACGAGAAGGGAGAGAGCTTTTCGGGGAAGGACTTTTCGGGGATTGACCTCTCTCAGACAGATCTCAGGGGTGTGGACTTCAAAGAGGCTTTCCTTGAAGGGGCGGATTTTTCCGGGGCTGATTTGCGGGGGGCCGATTTCACCAGATGTGTCCTGGTAAGGACCAATCTTACCAGGGCGTTTCTCCCCTCGGCAAAGCTTTCAGAGGCCTGCCTTGGCCAGGCCAACCTCACCGGCGCGGACCTCAAAAGGGCGGATCTCACCCGGGCCGTCCTCGTTCAGGCCGATCTCACCGGGGCTGTTCTGACTGAATCGGTCCTGGATGAAGCGGATTGCACGCGGGCCATTCTCAGGAATGCCAATCTGGAGAAAGCGAGTGCCAGGAAGGTTCGCTTCCTGGAATGCGATCTCAGCGGGGCGAACCTGGCTGACGCCAAGGCCAGCGACGCCATGTTCGTGAGAGCCGTCCTTGAAGGCGTTGATTTTTCCAACATCGATGTGGAGGCTGCCATCTTTGCGGGCGCGATAGGAAACCCTATCAAAAAGTGAAGAGATACCGGGGAACCTGAAGATGAAGGTCATCAAGCCGCTAAAACAAGGAATTATCTATAAATGCTTTGAAAATGACGACAGGTTCTATTTTGTCGTGACCGTTTTCAGCTTCTTCCCGTTTACCCCTGACGGCCAATTGCTCTCTGAAATCGACATGTGGAAATTTGCAGCCGGTGAATTAGGTAAAGAGGCAATTCTTGACTTCGGCATGCCCAAGCCAAAGGGGGAAGTTGTCCTGACCGGCAAGTTCTTTTCACCGGGAGGACGGCCTCTCCCCGGCGGGAAGGTGCATTTCAAACTGGCCGGGATCGACAAGACCCTGTATATATTCGGCGATCGCTCCTGGAAACGGGGGCCGGGCGGGCTCACCAGAATAACTGAACCGGAACCCATAACAGTCATGGATATCTCTTACGAAAACGCCTTCGGCGGGCCGGACTACAAAGAAAATCCACTGGGAAAGGGGTACGCACCCATCCTGCTGGAGACGGGGCAAAAACTGCATCCCCTGCCGAACATAGAAGACCCGAAACATCTTGTGACCCTGCTCGAAGACAAACCTGCGCCTGTCTGCTTCGCACCGATCGACATGATGTGGCCCCAGCGTTTTTCAAAGGCGGGAACCTTTGATGAAAAATGGCTGAATGAACGCTTCCCGGGTCTTGCAGAGGACCTGGACTGGACCTATTACAATACGGTACCTGCCGACCAGCAGTTGGACGGTTTTTTCACCGGAGACGAGTCTTTTGAAATCGAGGGAATGCATCCGGAAAAACAGCTCATTATTGGGAACCTTCCCGGAATTCGGTCGCGCTGTTTTGTTAAGCAAAATGTGGAAGGCAATACGGTCTTCAGGGAAATCGAACTGCACCCTGATACGGTCTGGCTTTTTCCCCATGCTGAGAGAGGAATTGTAACCTGCCGCGGCACCATTGAAACAGCCTCAGACGATGCTGATGACATTACTCACCTCCTCGCAGCCTATGAACGACTGACGGATGACAAAAAGCCCCTCGACCACTACCGGGAGGCCCTCGCAAAAAGGTTGGATAAAGAAAAGGGATACTTGTTTGCGCTCAATGAAAGAGACCTGGTACCGCCCGGGGAGAAGTCCGGCTTTGCTGAAATGATGGATGACGATCAGGCCAAGCTTCTCGTTGGAGAAAACCTGCTTGCAGCCAACATGAAAAAAAAGGCGAAACTGGAGAAAGAGAGAACCAAGGCGCGCCCGGAGGATGCCGGTTTCGGCCCGGAAAAATCCGATCCTGACCCCTTCGACGTCCCGGAAATGGACCTGGATAATATGGAAAACCTGGCAAAATTTGTCGAGCACGGCCAGGCCCTGGCCGAAGAGAAGGCCAGAAAGGCCCTGGCGGAACAGGGAATTGATTATGATCTCCTGGTGAAGGAGGCCGGGAAAAAGCCTGCTCCTCGTCTCCGGTTTTCAGCGGAAGAGACCATCGCGCAATTGAGGGATTCAGGCATGCATGATCCTGAAACGGAAAAGAGAATTATTCAAGCTGAAAAAATGCTCAATGAAACCTACAGAAACTACGGTCACTATTTTCCCCCGGCACTCCTTTCCCCGGAAGAGGACCTGGCACGGATGAGAGAGGATATTCTCACCGGGTGCCGAAAAGGAGAGAGCCTGGCGGGCAGGGATTTTACCGGCGTCGATCTTGCCGGCCTTGACCTTGCCGGCATTGACCTCAACGGGGCTTTTCTTGAAAGAGCAAACCTTTCCGGCGCAAACCTGGAGGGCGCCGATCTCAGCGGCTGTGTCCTGGTACGAGCCGATCTTTCCGGCGCCAGGCTCGCATCAGCAAAAATGGGTTCAGCAGGCCTGGGAGAGGCCGATCTTTCCGGTGCCGACCTGCGATCTGCCCATCTTGCCAATGCGGTATTAGTCAAAGCGACTCTCACCCATGCAGATCTCAGCAACGCAAATCTCGTTGAGGCGGATTTTTCAGAGGCGGTGCTCACCGAAGCAACCATGACGGAGGCACTGATGAACAAGTGCCGATTTATGGAGACCGATATGGCGGATGCCGTTCTCATCGGAGCCGATCTGGGAGAGTGCTTTTTTCTGAATGCCTCTCTCCGAAGTTGTGACTTTTCGGGCGCCAATCTCTCCTCAGCCATACTGGTGGGGGTCACTGCTGATGGGTCCTGCTTCAGAGAAGCCCAATTAACCAATATGCGGATCATGAATGAATCATCTTTCCGGGAGGCGGACTTTTCAGATGCAAAACTGACTCAAGCCAATCTGAGGGGCGCAAACCTTTCAAAATCCACCTTCGAAAGAGCCGATATTTCCGAATCTGATTTCAGCGAGTGTGATTTGCATGAGGGCAGTTTTTATCAGGCAAATGCAAAGGGAGCCCAATTTCTGAAGGCCGACCTGGCCAATGCACGGATGGTTGCCATCAATCTGTTCGGAGGATCTCTGCAAAAGGCCCACCTGGATAGTACGGACCTGCGAGGAGCAAATCTCTGCATGGTGGATTTCATGAAAGTAAAATTCAGAAACACGAATATCGGACAGGCAAACCTTGCCAAGACCTTCATAAACAGGTGGATCACGAAATGATCTCAGATGATTTGCAAGGTCATATTCGTAAACAATTTGGAAGCGGATCGCAACCTTCCCGGTTGTCGAGAGAAGAGATCGAGAATCTTGTCGGCACCGGAGAGGTTATTTCAAATGCGGATTGTGCTGGGGCGGATTTTTCCGGTATAAATATGGCCGGCGGGATATTTGAAGGGGTGAACTTTGGAAAGGCCGATCTTTCGGGAGCGCAGCTCAATGAATCCATTTTTCTAAAATCGGATTTCAGCGGCGCCCATCTGCCCGGCGCAAATATGCACCTGGCGGTTTTCAACGAATGCCGATTCCATGGGGCGTTGCTGGAAAAGGCCAACCTCACCGCGGCAAAATTCGTTGATGCGGATTTCTCGTCGGGCAACTTGCGCGGAGCAGACTTGACGCTCGCGTCGTTTGTCGACTCCGACTTAAGGGAGGCTAATTTGTCCGGCACGATAATGAGCCGATCCGCCTTCCTGGATTCAAAGCTCGATAAGGCCGATATGAGTGACGCCAATTGCGAGCAGACCATGATGGTGGGCGTTGATTTTACAACTATCACCCTCAGTCAAACGGTATTTCACCAGGTCTTGCTGTTCGATTCCTGCTTTGCCCAAATGGACTTGCGAGGCATGGATTTTTCCATGAGCCAGTTCAAAGGCTCTGATCTGAAAGGCGCCGATCTCTCCCGCGCAATCCTCACCCAGGCGGGCTTCGTGGAAGCGGACCTGTCCGGGACTAATCTCGAGAATATACAAGCGCCTATGGCCCTTTTTGTAAAAGCGAAGATGATCAATACGAAGCTTAAGGGCGCCGTTCTGAAGCAATCGGTTTTCCAGGGGGCTGATCTGACTTCGGCTGATCTCAGTGGGGCAGAGATGGAAGCCAGCGCCTGCAAGAACACGATCTGCAGGGGGACAATATTTCACAGAACCGACCTGAAAGATTGTGATTTTTCCCATGCAGACCTTTCCAGTGCGGATTTGACGCTCGCCAACCTTTTCAGGACGAAACTTCACCAAATCACGGAAGAAAACACCATTTGGACCGGTGCAAACAAGGAAGCCGCTTTTGGTACCGACCCGGAACTGGCCGAGGCGGAACAGTGGCAACCGGAGCTCTGATGTGAGTATGTAAAAATTCAGAGGAGAGAATAAATGGAAAATCTGGCAAGACAATTTCAGGAAAATATGCTGGTCCAGGATCTGGGCATAATTACCAAGTCCGACAACGAAATCTATACGGTGGAGACCCGTTCCGGCACGTATGAAGCTCGACAGGCAGCGAGCTGTCTGATAACTCCCCGGCAGAACGACAAGGTGCTGCTGATGGGGGATTTTTCGGAAGGCCTGTATATTCTCGCCGTTCTTGAACGGGCAGCGGGGCAGAAACAGACTCTTTCCTTTCAGGGAGATGTGGATCTTACGGTAAAGAGCGGTCGTTTGACAATCAGCTCCGGGCAAGGAATGAGATTCGCCTCGGCAAGGGATATTGACTTTGCCTCTCCTGAATTGAACGTCCATTCCCTTCAGGGCGAGGTGCACATTCACCGTCTCCTTTTCAGCGGGAATTTCTGGATGGGGCAGGTAGAGAAAATCAGGCTGATCGTCACCGCCTTCGATTCACTTATTGAGCGCTTGACCCAGAGGGTAAAACGCTCCTATCGCACGGTTGAAGAGATTGATCAGTTAAAAGCCGGCCGGTTGGACTATCTCGTTGACAAACTCCTCTCGCTCAGGGGAAAGTATTCCATGTTCACGGCCAAAGAGGATGTAAAAATCGACGCAGAGAGAATTCACATGGGTTAGGAGGATACTGATGTTCGCCAATACGCAAATGATGGGGATGGATATGGGATTTCCAGATGTGTGTTTGACACCTTCACCTGTCGGTCCGGTACCGATCCCGTATCCCAACATTTCCATGGGGCCGACTGCTATCCCTTCCCAGGTCAAAGTCCTCATCATGTGTATGCCCGCACACAATATGGCGACAACGATACCCATGACAAACGGTGATAATGCAGGAGTCGCCATGGGGGTGGCTTCGGGCACGGTGATGGGGCCGTCAAGGCACTTGACCGCCGCTTTTACGGTGCTCATAGGTGGCATGCCGGCAACCCGGATGACCAGTGTCTCGCTCCAGAATTCAACCAACTGCCCCGGCGTCAGACTTGTGCCCAGCCAGCCAAAAGTCCTGTTGCTGGCGCCGTGACGCCCGGGAAGGCCTTTCACAAAAGAGCAATGGGACTCGTGAAACCAAGCAAAGTTCCGTACAGCTACGACTTGGTTCCCTACGAAAGTCATAGTTATCCTCAATCCCACCCCGACCATCTTGCCGCCCTGGGAAGCCTTTTCGGCCTGGATCCTCCTCCGGTAAACCGCTGTCGCGTGCTCGAACTGGGATGCGCAAGCGGCGGCAACCTGATTCCCCTGGCCTATCGTTCCCCGGAGAGCACTTTCGTAGGGCTTGATCTCTCCATCAAGGAACTGGAGATCGGGCGAAAAATGATTCAGGACCTGAGCCTGAAAAATATCACTCTCAGGCACATGGACATCACGGATGTTCATGATTCCTTCGGCAGGTTCGACTATATCATCGCCCACGGCATCTATTCGTGGGTGCCGGATAGGGTGCAGGATGGGATCCTGTCTATCTGCAACAGGAATCTTGCCCCGAACGGGATGACGTACGTCAGCTATAACACCTATCCGGGATGGCACATGCGTGGGATGATTCGTCACATGATGCTTTACCATACAAGTCAATTTCAAGAGGTGAATGAGAAGATCCGCGAAGCAAGGGCCCTCATCGATTTCCTGGCAAACTCCATGCCGGGTGAGAAGGATCATTTCGCTCTGTTGCTGGAAAGCGAACTGGAACTCATAAAACGTTCCGGGGACCCATACATCTTTCATGAACACCTGGAGGACAAAAACTCTCCGGTCTATTTTCATCAGTTCATTGACCGGGCTGAAAAGCATGGCCTCCAGTACCTTGCAGAAGCGGAGTTCTCGTCGATGCTTACGAGCGGTTTCCCCAAAGAAATCGGAGAAACGCTGGAGGGTATCAGCAAGGATCTCATTGCCGCTGAGCAATATATGGATTTCCTCCGAAACCGCCTTTTTCGCCAGACAATCCTTTGCCATAGCGAGCTATCGCTGGAGCGCACCCTTGTGGCGGACAATCTGGAGGGTCTTCTCATTGCATCAAGGGCAGCCCCCCCTGAAGGCGACCCCATTGATCTCACGCCTGGTGTAAAGCAGACGTTCAGGACAGAAACCGGGGCGTGGACGAAAAGCGACTTTCCGGTCACAAAGGCCGCGCTGGCCGTGCTTCGGAGTGCCTGGCCGAAGGCGTTGACGCTTGGCACGCTGATGAAGGACACGGAACAACTCTTACAAAAGAATTTGCCCGCATTCAACATGGATCCCGTCGAATGCAAAAAAGCTCTGGGAGAAGACATCCTCCATTGTTTTGCAGGGAACGTGGTTGAACTCCATACCTGCCAGGCGGATTTTGTGACGGCAGCAAGTGAAAAACCAATGGCCAGCCCGCTGGCTGCATATCAGGCGGATCATGACCTGCCGATCGTCAATCAAAGGCACGAATCCATACAGGTTGATACACTCTCAAAAGAGCTTCTCAAGGCCATGAACGGAAACAGAGATGTTGAAGCGGTGCTCCGCCGCCTCATCGAAAAAGGGTTGGCCGGTGGTTTCATACTGGAAAAAAATGGGGCGCCCGTTTCCGGGGAAAAAAATATCAGGCAAGCCCTGAAAGTCGCCATGGCCGGTCTTATGCAAAATCTGGCAAACATGGCCCTCCTGATCAAGTAAAAATCCGGCTCGACATATAGCGAAAGGGGATGCTTCGAAAAGGAAGCAAGCGAGCTAAAGACTATTCAGGATCTCCTCCCGCTTCCTTTTGTATTCGTCTTCACTGATCAGTCCTTTCTCCCTTAATTTCTCCAATTCCTCGAGCCGCTTGGAAGAATTTTTCGGTTCTGCAGATGCCGGAACGGGAGATGAAACGAGAGCGATCTCACCGGGATGGGCGGGATCATACTTGACCTTCAGTTTCGCTCCCGGTTGAAAGAGAAAGATATGGGATTGGGAAATCATTTTCTTCGTTCTTACCCGAAAGGCCTTTCCTCCCTCAGGCCGAACGTCGAGGAGTAATTCAAGCTGGGTATACCTTTTCGTCGCGAAACCCGCATCACGCACTTCCAGGATGGTCGCCTCCGCGTCCTGTCCAGTGGCGTACAGACGTTCCTCATTCGCAGCTTCCTGCTTGGCATTTTTGTAAGCTTCCACTGCGCTGTTTGCAGCACCGCTCGTCTGAACGGGCTGAACAACTTTCTTGTAGACCAAAAAGTAGACGCCGACAAGAACCGCGATACCTACTAATAAGCCCACTATACCGGCTATAATCCCAATGGTCGCAAATTTCATCAGGCATCTCCTTCTCTGTTCCCGGGGGGAACGGGTATTTCCGAACCCCGCCGGAGTTGGCAAAGAAATCCAAGGATATGGTTATTTACTATAGTTGTCCGAAAGATGTCAAATGAGAATAACTCAAGCAGCTGAAAAGTGTGCTGTAAGTTCCTTATCCGGTTGACGGAATGGGACAATTAGTGATACATGTACGGTGTCGTTTCTTTGAAAAGACCCACTCGATAGAATACCCCTGACATCCCGTGAAGGGCCTGATTGGGGACATATCAATGCCCGGGGATGCATTACCTTTGAATGCAGACCCTTGCACATTAATTCTCCGTAATCTGCTCCCGAGAGCGTCTCTCTGAAGAGACAGGAAGCAGTTCGTGCCCATCCAGTAGGTTCCGGGCATGAACGAACTGCCAATGCAGGTGACTTTAGCGATGATCCTTACATGACATAGGCGATTTTGCACAATTGCAATGCAAAGGGGAAGCATCATGAAGAAAGTATGGCTGAGTTCGTTGGTCAAGTCCGAGGAAGCGGTAAAAAAGTCAATCATACAACTCAAGACGTACGGTCTGGAGGCGAACGGGCATTTCTGGGAAGATGACCTGGACAAGATGGCCTGGATAAAACCCAGAGAAGAACTTCTTGCAGCGGATACCTCTTTGTGGGCCATCCTCGGGTCTGTTGCAGATTTTCAGACTCCTTCTCTCCGATACGGCCTGTCATTGCTCGCGACAACGGTTAAGGCACAGAAAGGGCTCTCTTTTCCCATCCTTCTCCTGCTCTCCGACGGCACCATAGACTCTCGAGAACTGCCGACCGCCCTCAAAGACGCGGACATTATGTCCATCGCTGATCCGGGACTCGGAGCCAAGGTAGTGGCAAGGGTCCATAGCCCGCGCAAAGCCACGCAACCGGACTACCGCCTTGACGTGTACGGGAATGCTCAGATCGGACAATGGTTTGAAATCGGTCCCGTGGACGATACCTGGCAGGGAGCCATGTTTGGGGTATCGGAAGGGAATATTATTTTCCAGGCGGTCGGCCCCAAAGGCAGCCTTCCCAGCCAATCGACTCTGAATTATCCCATGCAGGGACTCAAGATGACCCTTGGGGGAAAGGAGTTCACTGCGTGGGCGGTCAAAAATGAGATTGGAGCCACGTCTTCTTATTTCAGCAAGGTGGAAGGCTGCCCGGAAGTGATCCTCTTCGGGGCCTTCTCCGAAGATGACGAGACTGATGTGTTTGTGGTAGAATTAAAATAATTGACAAAATATCTTCTCTATGATAGCAACTCTATGCAAAATAAGCTAGTTTCCATCCACAATCGGCTATTTTTCACAATCTCGGCGTCAATCTGCGGGATGACTTGTGCGACGTACTATTGTGCGCCTCCGCGCAATCCCTTGATTTTCTTGATCTTGCAAAAAATATCTCAGTTGTGGATTGGAAACGCGCTAGTGCCCGAAATCAACCTGTGCATGGGCACGAGCTAATTTCAGGATGTGCGCCATGGAACCAAAAGAAATCGAAAGGAAAAGCCTCGACAACCAGGAGTTCTTGAAACTTCGAGGGGCAACGGAAAAGATCTCGGCTGAGCTTTTCACGCGACTGAAGAGGCATCTGAACGTTTTGCGGGCACTGTTCGTCCCGAGAAAACTGTTGGGCGCCTACGTTCGAAGCGGCGCAATGGAAGAGATCCCGGGCTCTGACAAGGCCTTTGCGGAACTACAGGAACGCTATTCGGCAGTGGCGCAAAAGCCCCTTGGATTGCCCTCCAAGCTGAAGACGCCCCTTCCCCCCATATCAAACCAGCTTGATGCTACGCCCTTTCAATATTCCATTTTCTCCGAAAACTCACCGGGCAAAGGCATCACCATTACTGCCTCGGCAAAGTGGGTACTTTCCTACCACAGCGACTGCTCCCTGAGCAGGCTGAAGGCAATGATCGCGGGAGAAGAGCCAAGACAGGACGAAGATATGAAACAGGCAGTCATACACCATCTCCTGCCCACTGTCTTTCTCAAACGGTTTTCTGATCTCGGAGAGTTGCTGAAGGATTTGCGCTATGTAGTGCAATCGGAAGAAATAACGGAGTTGGGAGGGCTTCCCGTCGTCACCCTGGAAGCACCGTTGAAGACCTTTTTGCCCCCCGATGATTTTATCCTGCAGATTACCCAGCTCTCGGGCATTCCCGCCTTTCAGGAAATCATCGATCTTGAAGCCCTTGACAGTCTCATGGATCCGCTCAGAGAATCCGTCAAGGAACTATTGTAACGTTCACTCCTGCTGCATCCCTTTTGGACCAAACAAGGCGGGCTCTTCTTCTTTCTTTTCTTCGCCTGGCTGGGCCGGCGATTCTTTTTTCAAGTTTTGGATCAATTCGTCCACGAATTCCTCCGGCATGGGGTCGCGGGTCTTCAGCATGCTCAAGGGGATACGGATTCGGTCGCCCTTATGAATGACCGTCGGTTCCATTTGAGGATTCGCCTTCGCCAGCGCCTTCCAATTCATCAGACTTCCGGTATACCATTTTGCAATAATAGAGAGGGATTCATTGGGCCATTTAACCTGGTGAATAAAGTATTGGGCGGCCTCTTCTTTGGCGGACATCGGTTTTGTTACCCCTTGGCTGCCCGGGGCGCCCTGGCTGGCTCCGGTACCTTTCTGAGGATATGATGCCTGCTCCTGCGTCTGAGTCCCTGTGGCGGACTGAGCCTGTGGAGGTGCACCTTCCTGTTTGCCTTTTCCCAGGCCCATTTTTTCAAGAGTAACACAGGAAACGAGGAACGACAGGAGAAACATACCCATCAATACAGTTCGGATCATCTGTTTGCTTTCCTTTTTCATGCCTGTTCCCCCTATTATTGCTTAAATTTCTTCAAGTATTTTCTCACCCGCTCATTCTGGGGATTGATTTCCAGTGCTTTTTTCAGGTTCGCGATGCATGCATCCTTCTTTCCCAGGAGTCTTTGCACCATGGCAAGGTTGAACAGGGCCTCATCCAGGTAATCAGGCTTCAATTCCACGACCCGCTCATACATCTTCTCCGCATCTCCATAATTTTTGCTGACTGCATAGAGATACCCGAGGTTGAAAAAAGCGTCCGTATGTTCGGGATCAAGTTCGCTGACTCTTCTGTATTGATGAATGGCCTCCTCGTACTTCTTCTCCTGCACATACAAAAGCCCCAGATTGAAATGTGCCTTGACACTTTCAGGGTTTACCTCAACTGCTTTCGACAGAAGGGCCTCTGCCTTCGCGGGTTCTGTCTTGCTGATGGAATCGGCCTCTCCCAGCAGGGCATCTTCGTATGGTCCCAGCGAACTCTCCTTCAAGCCGGGATTTTGGGTGAAGGCTGCCTCAAAAAGACCGATCGCATCGGCGTACCGTTTCTCATCAAGCGCCTGTTTCGCCTGCTCGACCTTGCCCACTCCTTGTTCCGCCGGCGTGGTTTCGGCGGCCTTTTCTTCCGCCTTCGGGACCTTTTCCTCTGCTTTCGGAGCCGCTTCTTCCGCCTTCGGGGCCTTTTCCTCTGCTTTCAGGGTCTTGGCTTCCTGTCCTTCCCCTGCTGCCGGTTCTTCCTTCTGCACGGCCTGGGGCTGGTTTTCCGGACTCTTTGCCTGTTCCTTTGCTACGGTCGTTTCCGCGGTCTTTGCTGTCGGGAGAACGGCTTTTTCCCGGGGCCAGAAAACTACAATCAGGACAACGATCAGTATGATTCCCCCAAGAGCCCCCAGCAACGCGTTTCTCCCACCCCATTTCCTCTCCAGCGTTTTCTTAGGAGGGATGACGGCTTTCTTCAACTCTTCTTTCTTACCCGGAGGAACCGGTGCGCTCTCCGGGGCGGCCCTAAAATCCAGTCCCGCCAGAGCGCTCATGGTACTCTCTTCTTGGGCGATTTCTCCTTCAAAAAGCCCCTTCATGTACTCCGAAAGTCCCCGGGCAGTGGTTCTCCCCGAAAAGGAGTACATGACTTCTTCCAGATCGGAGAGCATGTGATTGCAAGAACTGTACCTTTTCTCCGGATCCTTTGCCAGGGCCTGATTCAGGATCTCGTACAACTTGTCGGGAACGTCCTTGATCGTCTCTTCAGGCGGGGGAAAATCAGCTGACCTGACCTTTGACAGGATCTGCATGGTATCCCCCTGGAACATCCTCTCTCCAGTGATAAGCTCATAGAGAATGATGCCGAGCGAAAAAATATCCGACCTGTAGTCTATTGCCTTTCCATCGGCCTGCTCAGGAGACATGTATGCAACTTTGCCTTTGATCATACCCACCTGGGTCATCGTGCTCTGAGTGGCCGCCTTGGCAATCCCGAAATCAACAATTTTCACATCCCCTTCATAGGTAATGAAGATGTTTTGGGGGCTGATATCACGGTGAATGATATTGAGCGGTTTTCCCTGAAAGTCTTTCAGGTTGTGCGCATAATGGAGTCCGGAGGCGACGCGGGAGACGATATAGAGGGCGTACTCCAGGCTCAACGGTGACCCTTTCTGTTTTGCCTTTTCCCCGACGTTCCTGAGATCCTTTCCAAGCAGGTACTCCATGGCAATGAAATAGGACTTTTCAACGCTGCCGAAGTCGTAAATCTGCACGATATTCTGATGATGCAGCAATGCCGCCAGCTTGGCCTCATCAATAAATGATGTGACCAGTTCTTCTTCGATGGTGAGATGAGGGAGGATTTTCTTCACCGCGATGAGTTTTTCAAATCCCTGGACACCCGTGATCATGGCCCGGTACAATTCGGCCATCCCCCCGACGGCAATCTGGTCCAAGAGCAGATACTTTCCGAAACGTTTTGGTGTTATTTGGTCCATATGCGCATTCTATCCTGGAAAGAGTTGACGGTATCACCTTGAAAAGGCGGTTTATTATGGCAGAACGCTAATTCCCCAGTCAAGGGCTATTTGGTCATTCCTGAAAATGCACCGCAATCACATTTCGTTTCAGTCATTCAGAGCACACCTTGCATATCGGAACGCAGGGGCTTTTCCCTCGTCAGGCGGAGTTGGAAATTTGAAATAGCATTTTTCAAAATCTTCTGGTATGGTTGCCGGTAAAAAATCGATTGCCGCCTGTAATGAATTTGGTAGCTTCCATGAACGCACCCGACAACAAATTTCCATTGTTTCTCAAAATATCGATCGTTTTTGTCCTGCTCAGTCTGGCAATCGTCGTTCCTTCCGGTATACTGGTTGTCGGCCAGGAAAAAGAACTTGTTCATACGGAAATGATACAGCGATACGACCTTCTTGTTCGTCACCTTGCTGCCAGCGCCGAGATGCCTCTTTTGAGTGGCGACACCCTGGCCTTGAAGGTTCTGGTAAAGGGGATGGACACGGAAACGGGCATCCTTTACGCGTTCATCAATGACCAGAACGATAAGGTGCTCGCCCACACCGGCTCCATAGCCGCCGAGGGAGTTCTTCAACTTCTTGCCCGTCAAGGGAAATCTACTGCTGTCCGGAGAGTTTCACCCGAGCTCAAGGATCCGAAAGCAAACGGTTTTCTTGATATTTCGGCACCGGTCGTTTATCACAACAAGACCGTGGGCGGTTTTCATCTGGGTCTTTCCCAAGACGTCATGGACCAGGAGATGAAGGGTGTCACTTCCCACCTGATTCGCAACTATTTCCTCTACGGTATACCTGGTCTCGTCCTCTGTCTGATTGTTCTTTTTTTCTGGTCAAATCGTGCAGCCGGACAGGTCCTCTCTCTTGTTTCGGGAATGAATGAGCTGAATAACAACAACCTCGGGATTCAGATCAAGAAGATGGGTCATGGTCTTTTCGGTGAGTTGGCATCCGCCTTTAACCGTTTATCTTTGTCGCTGGAACAAAGCTGCGAAAAAGAGAAGACCATCGTGCTGAGTTCCAGCTGCAGAGCCCCCTTTCTGCAACCGGCCGATCCACCGGCAAGCCTTCTGCCCACGCAGATAACAAGGAACCAGATCGCAGTCCTCTTCGCGGGGGTAAAAGGATTCAGGGAGTATGCCGAAAACAGGGCGCCCGAAGATGTGATTGTGGACTTGAATGAGTACTTTGCACTTGCTGCACGCATCGCCGGGGAACACGACGGCCAGGTGGACAAATTCATCGGAGATGCAGTAAGCTGCGTCTTTCAAAGTACGCCGCTCAAGCCGGACCACACAAGAAGGGCCGTGGAGGCAGCAGTGGCCCTCCAGGCAGCTCTCGCCGACCAAAGCCAGGACGGCAACGATATCATGAACAAGATCGGCATCGGAATAAGCAGCGGGGTGGCTCTGTCGGGATCGGTAGAAGCGCTCCCGGATAAGGTGCACACGTTTATCGGAGAGAGTTTCAAGACCGCCTATTCATTGAACGTCCTGGCCGGGCCTGGAGAAATCATCATGAGCAAAGATGTCTTTGAGGCCGTCGAACACCTGGTAACGGTAGAGCCGGTTCCGCCCAGAGAAATGATGGACAAAACAGAAGCCTGGGAAAATTTTCGGCTGAAAGGATTGTTACCGAAAGAAGATGATGAGACTTCATCCCTGTAAGCCGAACTTCCTCCTGCTCTTCCTCATGAGGCGTCCAGGGGCGTGGCTGGCAACCTTCCTGATTTTTGCCTTGACATCCTGCGCGATACCCCAAAAGAAGATCCAGATCCCGGCCGCGAAACCTTCCATCAGCAATGCACGGGCTTTTACCGATTTTGTGGCGGTAATCGTCCAGCCCCATGACACCCCGGCCTCCCTTGCTGAAACCTACCTCCATGATCCGTCAAAGGGCTGGCTCATCGCCGAGTTCAACGAGGCCGCCGCTCTCAAGCCGGGCCAGGTCATTATCATTCCCTTGAAACCGTATAATAGAGGAGGTCTGAGCCTGAGCGGTTATCAAACTGTCCCGGTCTTATGTTACCACAGGTTTTCAAAGACCTTCTCCGACAAGATGACCGTTCGGGAAGAAGACTTTGAAAAGCAAATGCGTTTCCTTCACGACCACGGCTATCATGTCATTTCCCTGGATCAACTGTTCGATTTTCTGAATTTCAAGGGACAAATTCCCAAAAAATCGGTAGTAATCACCATTGATGATGGATGGCGGTCAACTTACGATATTGCCTACCCCGTACTGAAACGGTACGGCTACCCGGCAACTCTGTTTGTCTATACCAACCTCATAACCGGCAGTTCCAAGACCCTGAGTTGGGACCTGGTGAAAATCATGTACGCCAACGGCATAGACATGCAGTGCCACACGAAGACTCACCGCAGTCTCCACTGGAAAAGAAATGAGGAATCCTTCAGGCAATACTTCGATGCAGTCCAGGTCGAGCTGGCCGAGTCCGAAGAGATTTTGAAAAAGTGGTTGAATAAGGAGCCCCCCTATCTTGCCTATCCATATGGTGATACCAATCATCTGGTCATCGAAGTGTTGAAGAAACGAGGTTTCAAGGCGGCGTTTACGGTGAAGCGCGGGACCAACCCTTTCTTCACCGATCGTTACCGGCTGGATCGATCAATGGTGTACGGAGACTTCACCCTGAAAGATTTTGAAAAAAATCTCGAGGTGTTTGCATCTTTCAAATGAAAAGTATTTCGCGATCGAATCGATGGATTATCAAACGGCGCCTTGGAATAGCAGTTCTCTTGGGAGTGCTGTTTTTCCAGGCATGCGCTCTTCCTCCTCCCGAAAAGATTTCCACGGTCCGCAAAGATCCGTTTCTTGACGTCCCCCGGGTGTACCGGCTAAAGGCATTGCAGAATGAGCGCGAGAACAACCTTTCCATGGCGATTCTCTGCTGGCATATCGTAAAAAGCTTCAGGCCGGAGAATCCTGAAGCGACAGCCGAAATCGACCGGCTGCGTTCTCTGGCACAGGCAGAAGCGCAAAAACACTATGTGCAGGGCCTGGATTACCTGAAGGAGAAAAGAGCCGATGCTGCCCGGGATGAACTGCTTCTGGCACTGTTTTTCAACCCCGATGACCGGAAAGTTCTCGATGTCCTCGAAAAGAACATGGTTCCGCCCGATTCTGTTACCTACCGGGTAGCCAGCGGCGACAGCGACACTTCCATAGCCAGGAAGATTTACCATGACCCGGGAAAGAGTTTCCTCGTCGCCTACTTCGACAACTCAAGCAACACGGGTTCACCCCCACCGGGAGAAATTCTTCACCTCCCCATCATAGGACCTGCGCCGGTCGCGGAAAAACCACGGTCCGTGACATCGGTTGAAAAAGCGCAAGCCCTGTTCAAGGCAAAGAAATACGAGGAGGCAATCTCCCTCGCTGAGGACATCGTTGCCTACGGACCTTCAACTGAGGCCCGAGATATCATAAATGCCTCCTACTATACCCTGGCCTTGCAGGAATTCCGATCGGGTCACCTTCCTGAAGCCCTGAAACTCTTTACCATGGTGAACGGAAATTATGAGAAGACCTTGGACTATATCAGGAGAATCAGGAACCAGCTCCACGTAATGGCCGATTATCATTACAAAAAAGGGGTGCGTTATTTTGTGGATGAAAAACTGGAGAAAGCCATCGCTGAATGGAAGACCACGCTTCGATTGAACCCGGAACATGCGCGGGCGCAGGCCGACATCGAGAAGGCCCGCACCATGCTGAAAAATCTCAATGGGATACGGTGAAGAATTCACCAGTCAAAATGAAACTCAATCACCTCCCGGGAAGGAAGAACGGCAGATTGAGGCCTGATCATTATCTCTACCTCGGCAGGTCCGCCGGCATCGGTTTTTTTGACGGAGATATGAACATCCTCCGGAAGCACGTTTCCCGTCTTCTCCCAGAATTCGGAAAGTGCGGATTCCAGTTTCGCTTTGAGATCCAGCGGGGTCACATCCTTCCCGAACTTCTCTTTGCACCAGATGACAAACTGGACGATTCTGCTGAGCACAAGCTGAAAAGCAAGTGAGCCGCCGGTTACCGTTGATTCATCCGCAACAAAGGCCGTATCCTTGTTCTTGAGCGAAATCAACGGAATCAGGCCGCTGGCAATCATTTGCCCGATTCGATCTTCGTCAAAAGTGCCTTCCGTTGCGGAATAATTGCCTGCGCCCCGGTTATGGAGGGCCAGGTCCTCCAGGTTGAATTTCTTCCACTCGCTGAACCTGGAGGGCCACCCTATTGCCATTTGACTCTGGCAAATAAGGGCCCCGATCGCCCATACGGGACTTCTCCAGGGAATCACCGATTCTTCAAAAAAAACCGGTCCCTTCTGATATTCTGTTCCATAGGGATACCTGGCCAAAAACCGATTGCACGCCATTCCCACCCACTTGCCGGCGGTGCTCTCTCTCAATTTTTGCCATTTCGCGAACTCAGGCCTCTCGAGATGGTGCGGAAGATAAGGAAGCTTCTTCAGATCGTCCCAGGAACCGATGTGAAAAAATTCCGGTTTAATCCACCCGAGGACCGGAACAATCAATGTCTCCGCGAGTTCCGCAAGTCTCTTCACAAGAGCAATTCCATGGGATGAGCTGTCAAACGGCAGGTCCACAATAATCAGGGAAGGAATGTCCCGGATCACATCGAGCATGATTCCGTCGAGCGTTTCTTCGAAGGTGTTCAAGGAAGTGGGTAGGATCTTCACAGATATGTCCCCCCCCGTAATCCCTTTTCCACTCCTGGAAAGGAGGAATGCCAGTCCATCCCAGGCCTCATCGAGTCCCTTGAATTCATCATCATGAAAGAGCAGTTCCAAAATGCGCTTTACAGGAACATCCATCTGTTCGGCCAGACCCGTTCTTGCGTCGGGATGCCCCGCCTTTTCTTCAGGAATGGAAACCATGCTGAGAATGGCGTCGACGGCGGTATTGCTTTTCTTTTCTGCTTTGGGAGCGGCATCAGGGATACGCAGAGGAGGCAGGTTTTCCCAGCGCCGGAGACGTTCCAGAATCTCATCGTGGCTCAAACCATTTGCCGGGGCTTCTCTGACAAACTGCCTCGCATCAAAAATGTTTTTCAGATAGGAATTGGCCAGAACAAGGTTATCGGGCTGGAAACCCTTACGGCTGCCAATGGAAAAGGTCAAGACTCCATCGCGGAATATTTCCTTCGGAACGGGAATGTCAACGGAGAGTGATAAATCAGAGATCACTTGATCCACGTTCTCCATGGTGACGTCGATGGGGCCCTGGGTCCATTTGCCCGCGTCGCTCCCCGTGAACGGCGCCAACACCAGGATGCTGAAAGGAAATGATAAATGTTCCATGGACTACCTCCATAACCGGGATACCTGTTTCATGACAGCTTTTCAGTGACGGAAATACTTTTTGAACAATGACTTTCGATTCCTCGGAGCCGACACCTTTTCCCCGGTCTGCCTGTCCTCATCTTCCGCCTTCTCCGACGGCTTTTCTTCAGCCTGCACCTCCAGTTCCACGAATCGACCCTGTCCAAGGAATCGAAAAGCAGGGCCTCCCGGCGCAAGAAGTAATTCGTCATTCATACTTACGGGAAGTCCCGAGGGTCCCGCAGGTCTTCGGTTGATCTGTACCGTACCGGCGCCGGTCAGGTCCCTGACCCAGTATTGCTCATTGGAAAAGAAAAATTCAGCATGTCGATCCAGGAGCGCGGCATGATCCAGCACCACATCGCACGATGGATTTCTCCCAATGACAACGGGCACCATCTTGAAAGACCTGAGGGTAGGTCCGTATTGAATAACCAGGGGCGCTTCTCTTTTTTCAATAACGGCCTTTTCGGGCCTGACTTCTTCCTTTTCTGCGGGTATTGATGCGGGAGGCGGCGGTTCAGCAGGCGTCTCCATGACCGGCGGCGGGGGAGCCTTAGGGACAGTTTCAACCTCCTTCATTTGCGTGAGAAAGCTGAATTTTGGTCCCGCTTCAGCGAGAGTGATCACATCTCCACTCTTCAGAAGGGTCTCTTTCACTCTCTTCCCATTCACAAAGGTGCCGTTCGTACTTGAATCTACCAGTTTGAAGGTATTTCCTTGCCTGATGACCTTGGCGTGATTTCGGGAGATGAGTACCAGGTCGGCAGGAAACCGGACCACACAGGAAGGGTGCCTCCCTATGGCAATCTCGGGCTCAGAGAATTCCTGGATCTTGCCCTTGAGCGGCCCGGAAATATGGACCAGCTGTGCTACAATTGTACTTTGCGTTGTCATGCTTTACCCATCCATTCTTCGTAATTTCGGCTTTGTCTTGGGGCGTCGCTCTTTGTTCCAGAGACGGGAAGAGTAAAGGCTAATCCAATTTGCCTGCAGAGTCAATACCTGGGTTCAGCACCCAAATCCACCATTTAATTTTCGCATCATGAGTTTCACCGGGGGACTTGGCGAAATCCCTGGTCACCAGCAAGGTGTCAGGTGCAAGGCGCCGAGGAGCGACGACCGAGACGTATGAACAATACGTCGCAGGGAGGAGCGAGCGAAGGCAACGCCGCAGATGATGCCTCGATGGTGGATCAGGGTCAACAGATGCCGCACCGGTGGCAATTTCCAACCCGGCAGCCTTCCGATTGTTGCCCTTTGACGGCAAGGGAATATTCGCGGGCCAGGTGTCTTTTGGAAAGCCCATGGTCAATGAAATCCCATGGCAACGTTTCCTCCAGATCCCGAGCCCGGTGTACGAAGAAATCTGGATTCATTTTGGAGACCAGAAGGGCCCTTTTCCAGTTTCCCTGATTCCTGTGGGCCTCGAGAATAATGGGAGCGACCCGCCTGTCCCCGTTTGAGAGGAGCGACTGCACATATGCCCACTTGGGAAGATCGAAATGGACCTGGACGCCTCCCTGTTTGACAAGTGCCTTTTTCAGCCATCTCTGTTTCTCCCTCAGGATACCTGTTTCCTCCAGCGGAAACCATTGAAAAGGGGTGAACGGTTTCGGAATAAAACAATTCACGCTCAACCTGATCCGGCCGATTTTACCCCTCTCGGCGGAAGTCTTGATCATAGCATGTTTTATCTTCTTCACGAGAGCAGGAATCGCGGCAAGATCTTCCTGCGTTTCCGTGGGGAGTCCAATGAGAAAATAGAGGCGCAGGTTGAAAGGATAGGTTGTCGAGATAAGGCTCGCGGCTTCAACGATCTGCTCCTCGCTCAAGTGTTTGTTGATAACCCTGCGGAGCCTCTCCGATCCGGCCTCAGGAGCGATAGCAATGGTCCGCTGCCCACTTGACCGGAGGTCTTCGAGCAATCCAATGGTAATAGTTTCCGCCCGCAGGGAGGAAACGGAAAAATTACCCCCCGATTTCAGTATTTCCCGGGTGATATTCTCGATCCCGGGAATATCCGATACCGCAGCACTCAGGAGTCCCACCCGCGGGCCGGTGCCGAGGGCTGTTTTCACCCTGGCGCGAATGGCCTCTTCCGGGTATGTGCGGGGAGGCCTGTACACATACCCCGCAGCACAGAATCGGCAGGCATGTCCGCATCCTCTGCCCAGTTCTATCAGGACCCGGTCGTTGAACTCCGTATCAGGGGTCAGAATCGTTGACGCGGAGGCCTCAGGTCCCACCAGTGTGCTCAGAACGGGTGCCCGAATTCTCTCGGGAACACCTTGAAGGGCAGGTTGAAAAACGTGTATGGTCCCATCTTCGTTGTATTCGGGCCGGTAAAGGGCAGGGACGTACAGGGAATCCATGCCCGCGCCGAGTTTTTTCAGAATTTCATCCCTCCGGTATCCCTGGTCGCGCAATTCAACAAAAAGATCAACGAACGCGGAAAGGTTCGTCTCGGCCTCGCCGAGGAGAAAGAAATCAAGAAAAGAGGCAATGGGTTCGGGATTGAGGGAGGTAGTGACTCCTCCTCCCATAACAAAGGGATCTCTCTCCTTCCGCCCTTGAGACTGAAGAGCGATCCCTGACAGTTCCAATATTTTCAGAATATTGGGATAGTCATTTTCAAAGGAGAGAGAGAAGGCCACGAGATCAAAATCATGGACGGGCTTCTGGGACTCCAGGGAGAGGAGCGGTCCTCCTGACTGAAGGTAGAGGGACATTTCTTGTCCTTCAGGCAGGAAAACACGCTCCGCCACCACGTCAGGTCTCCGGTTCAAGAGGCCATAGACGATCTGGAAGCCTAAATTGGACATGCCCACAAGGTAGGCATTGGGATAGGCAAGGGCCACGGAGAGTTTTTTTCCGCCCCACTCCTTCTTTATGAAGCCCCTCTCCGCTGCCAATATGCTCCGATAGAGGGCGACGACGCTCCCCTGCATGTCCTGACATCTCCCGGCGCTTTGATCAGTCGGCCTTGGCCCTGAGAAATGTCGGATAGTCCAGGTGGTCCTTGAAGAAGCTCTTGTTCAGAAAGCCCTTCCTCCCGGCTGGATTTTCTTCCTTACCGGCGGGTGGGACCGGTTCTCCTCCCTTTCTCTGGAAGGTCGGGGTATCCAGATTTACGCCGTTCATCCGCACCGTCCATGCTTCTCCCGCCTCTTCCGGATTGATATCCCGTATTTTCACAACGTTCTGCGCCAGATCCCTGACCATCTCACGGGGAATGTCCTTTTCAATACCCGTCGCGATGACCGTGACTTGGACTTCATCCCCCAGTGAATCATCAAATACTACGCCCCAAAAAATTTCGGCATCGGGATGAACTTCCTCTTTTATGTAACTGGAGGCCTCGTCTATTTCGTCCATGGTCATATCAGAGGGTCCGCTGATGTTCATGAGGAGACCTCGGGCGCCGCTGATGGATATATCTTCGAGGAGGGGGCTGTTCACGGCCATCTGGGCAGCCTCTGCAGCCCTGTTCTCGCCTCCCGCTCTTCCGGTGCCCATGATCGCGGTCCCCATCTGTTCCATAACTTTTTTCACATCGGCAAAATCCAGGTTGATGAAGCCCGTACTCATAATGAGGTCAGAGATGCCCTTCACCGCATGCAGGAGCACATTATCAGCCCTGGCAATGAGATCCTTGAACGTGGTGCTCCGGCTCCCTACAGCTTTGAGCCTCTCGTTGGGGATGACGATGAGGGTATCCACATCCTGCTTCAGTTTTTCAATACCCTCGATAGCCCTCTTCATGCGTTTGTCTCCCTCAAACTTGAAGGGCTTGGTCACCACAGCCACGGTCAAGGCGCCGCACTCCTTGCATTCTTTCGCGATCACCGGGGAAGCCCCGGTACCGGTCCCGCCGCCCATGCCGGCAGTGATAAAAACCATATCTGCGCCTTGGATTCTTTCCCGTACCTCGTTTGCGGACTCCTCGGCAGAAAGCTTACCAAGGTCAGGATCGGCCCCGGCGCCCAGGCCCTTTGTGATGGTGGCGCCCAACTGCAGTTTTTCGGAACATGCCGAGCGGTCAAGGGCCTGGCTGTCCGTGTTCGCGGCGAGAAAGTCGACCCCCTTCAATTTTGAGACTATCATGTTGTTGATGGCATTGCCGCCGGCTCCTCCGACCCCAACAACCTTTATCTTGGCATGATACGTTTCCTTCTCTTCAATAAACTCGAATTTCATGTCGTCCCTCCTTTTTGTTCGGGTGTAACTGCTCCAGGCTGCCTGGTTCACAATTCATGGGCAACTGTTTGTACCAGGTCCTGTGCACTCCAGCCTTCATTTCCTTCTCTCTTCTCCCTAGATCACATCCTTGAACCATTTCTTCATCCTGCTCATTACCCTGTTAAAAATGTTTCTGTCCCTGATCCTGAACTTTTTCCTGCCCTTGCTTTGTTTTGCACCGTAGATTACAAGCCCCACGGCGGTCGCGTACATGGGTTTGTTCACCACCTCCACGAGGCCGCTTATGCCTTCCGGAAATCCGATGCGTGTCGGTGCATTGAAGACTTGTTCCACCATTTCGGTGATTCCCTGGAGTTCCGCCGATCCACCTGTTACCACTACGCCCGAGCTGATCCTTTCATGGTACCCTGAACGCACCAGTTCCCCGTAAATAAGGGTAAAAATCTCTTCCACCCTGGGCTCCAGGATCTCCCCCAGGATCTGTCTGGATAGGATGCGCGCCTTTCTGCCTGCAACACCCGGGACCTCGATAGTCTCTTCCCTTCCGATGAGGGGAGCAAACCCGCACCCGTACCTGATTTTGATCTTTTCCGCTTCCACCTTTGGTGTTCTGAGTCCGACGGCGATGTCATAGGTCAGATTGTCTCCACCGAGGGCGAGAACCGACGTATGCTTTATGGCGCCCCTCGAGAAGATAGCCATGTCTGTCGTGCCACCGCCGAAATCGATCAACGCAACACCCAGGTTTCGCTCCTCAGCAGAAAGCACTGCTTCGCTGGATGCCAGGGATTCCAAAACGATATCGCAGACGTCGAGCCCGGCCCGGTTCGCGCATTTGATGATATTCTGCGCTGACGTGACCGCACCCGTCACGATATGGACCTTGGCCTCAAGCCGCACGCCCGACATTCCGAGGGGATCCATAATTCCGTCCTGCTCATCGACAATGTATTCCTGGACAAGGGTGTGGATAACCTCGCGATCCATGGGAATAGCCACTGCACTGGCCGCCTCGATAACCCGTTCGATATCCTTTTTCGTGACCTCTTTCTCCTTGAGCGCAATTACCCCGTGACTGTTGAACCCCTTAATGTGTCCTCCCGCAATCCCCGCATAGACGGAGCTTATCTCGCAGCCGGCCATGGTTTCCGCTTCTTCCACGGCTTCCTTAATCGAATTCACCGTGTTTTCAATATTGATAACCACCCCCTTTCTCAACCCATCCGATGGATGACTTCCCATTCCGATAATTTCCACGTTCCTGCCGGATACCTCCCCTACCACGGCACAGATCTTTGTCGTCCCTATATCCAGCCCCACAATAATTTCATTCGCCATCTTTCTTACCCTTTCCTGAAAGAAACAATTGCACCCCTCGTATACCCAAAATCTATGGCCATCACCTGTGCAATTTTTCCGCTGCTCACCAGGTGTGCGACGACACGCCTCAATTCCTGTATCTCTTTTCGGATGCCTTTTTCGCTCACCCTGATCCCGGCCTCCATATGTTCAAAATAGAGCGTGGAGTGGTTTTCATCTTCGATATGAATCTCAGCCAGTCCCGCAAGAGACCAGGGACTCTTTTCTTCTTGAAGTACCTCCATTAGCCGGGCCGCTCCCTTCAGTTCATCTTGTATCCTGTTGCTGTTTTCCTGCAGCCCGGTCACCAGCGGAAAATCACTGTCTTCAGAGGAGTCTACCTTCTTGAACGCCTCTCCAAACCGGTTAAGGTAGTACATGCCGTTACACAGAAGGATAGCCCGCGGTTCCTGTTTTTCGGCCCTGACCAAAAGGGTATGGGGGAATTTCCTCTCAAGCTGGACCGAACGGATCCACGGATGTTCTTCCAGCCGCTTCTTCAACGCGCGAAGATTCAGTGCCAGCAGGCTCACCTTGGGGGCAAGATCGGCCCTTTTCAGCAATTCTGCTTTCAGCTCCTTCTGCACGCCTTGTACTTCCACGTGATCCAGCTCGAGATAGGGCGAGGTGAGGAGGTAGTGGTAAACGCTCAAGAATGAAAAACTGATGAGTGCGAGCACGAGGATCGCCCCGAAAATCTTGAAACACCCCTTGCAGAAGGATCCAATCACCCCCATCTTCAGGACGGGTCTTCTCCCTCTCCTTTTTCGGTTCACCACTTGACGCTGGAGCACGTCTTTCTTCCTCTTCGAATCCCGCTTCATCGACCGATTACCTTGATCTCCAGTTCCAGGTTAACGCCCGTTTTTTCGCTGACGGTCTTCCGGACCAGAGTTATAAGATCCAGAATATCTCGCGAACTTGCTTCGCCGGCATTGACAATCCAGTTGGCGTGTTTCGCGGAGACCATGGCGTCACCGCGCCTCTTCCCCTTCAATCCCGCCAGCTCTATCAGGCGCCCCGCATAGTCTCCCGGCGGATTCTTGAAAATGGAACCCGCACTGGGGTATTCAAAGGGCTGCGTTTCCTTCCGCCTGCTCAAATAGCTCTTTATCCTTTCAACGACCTCCTCCGGGATGCTCTTTTCCAGCTTGAGATGGATCCGGGTCACTACAGCGCCTTCCTCCAGTTCCAGTTTCCTGTATCCGAAAGAGAGCTTTTCGCCTTCCATTTCGACCATCTCGCCTCCCGGTGTCACCATCTCCATCCGAGAGACCAGGGAAGTCATGTCTTTCCCGAATGCCCCGGCATTCATGACCGCCGCACCGCCAACGGTTCCGGGAATGCCCGCCAGGAATTCGCCGCCGCCGTACCCTTTTCTCCGACACAGTTCCAGCAGCCGCCGCAATGACGCTCCAGCCCCTGCGATGATCACCCCGCTGCGAGAGATCTGCTCTCCAATAGCGGCAAGCGCGCCCTCCAGTCGGATGGCAACTCCGGGGATGTCTCCATCCATGATCAGGAGGTTGCTGCCACGCCCCACGACAAACCAGGGGATGCGCTCTTTTTGCAGGAACGGGATTACGGTCTGAAGGTCTCCGGATTCCTGCGCCTTCAAAAGGGCCTCCACGCACCCGCCGACCCGGAGCGTGGTGTAAGATGCCATGGAACAGCCGCACTGCAGCCTTCCGCCTGCAAGATCAATGAAGGCGTCCATCTGCTCCCTGTTCATCGTTGCTTCTCGGTATCATCTTGATGCAGCTTCTCAAGAAATATTTCACCCACCTTCACGATATTGCCGGCCCCCAGGGTCACCACCAGGTCTCCTTCACGAACGGTAGAAAGGAGCCTTTCAAGGGTCTCTTCCCTATCCCCACAAAAGGCAACGTCTTTATGCCCGTGATCCCGGATTCCCTTGGCCAGTGTTTCACCGTTGATCCCGCTGATCGGTCTTTCTCCGGCCGGATAAATGGAGGTTACGAGCAGCACATCCGCTTCATTAAAACTGGTCACAAAGCGGTCAAACAGGATCTGTGTCCTGGTATACCGATGGGGCTGGAAAACCACCACCATTCGTCTTTCCGGCCACCATTCCCGGGCCGTTCTGAGGGTGGCAGCAATCTCGCTCGGATGATGTCCGTAATCATCGAGAACAAGAATGCCGTTCTTTTCACCCTTCACCTGGAACCGCCTGGCCAGCCCCCCCAGGTCCCTGAGGCCCTGGCGAATAACGTCCATGGAAAGACCCAGTTCCAGGCCTACCCCCAAGGCCGCAAGACTGTTCAACACGTTGTGTTCACCCGGGATTCCGACCAGGACTTCGCCCATGGAGTCACCGTGATACAGTACCTCGAACCGCATACGGCCTTCTTCCCGGCGGAGTTCTCTCCCCTGGAGATCCGCCTGCGACGTCAGTCCATAGGTGATATATCTTTTCTTCAACCTGGGGATGATGTTCTGAATCTCCTCGTTGTCCAGACAGAGGACTGACGTGCCATAGAATGGGACCTTGTTGATAAAATCGACAAAGGTCTTTCTAATGGTCTCCATATCTCCGTAATGGTCCAGGTGTTCCCGGTCAATGTTCGTCACCACCGCGATGATGGGGGAAAGGGCCAGGAAAGAGCCGTCGCTCTCATCGGCTTCAGCGACCAGGATGTCGCCTTCACCCAGCCGCGCGTTGGACCCTCCCCAGGTATCCAGCCTGCCTCCGATGACCGCGGTGGGATCGAGCCCCCCCTTTGTCAGGATGGATGCCACCATGGAGGTGGTGGTGGTCTTGCCATGGGCGCCGGCAATCGCAATACCGTATTTCAATCTCATCAGTTCTGCCAGCATTTCCGCCCGGGGAATCACCGGTACAAAGTGCTTCCTTGCAGCAGCGATCTCGGGATTATCCTCCCTTACCGCCGAGGAATAGACCACCACATCCGCCCCCTCCACGTGCTCTTCGGCGTGGCCTTCAAATATTCTTCCCCCCAGTCTCGCGAGATTGTCCGTGACCGGAGTGGACTTCAGATCCGAACCGCTGACACGGTATCCGAGATTCAAGAGGAGTTCCGCGATGCCGCTCATCCCGATGCCGCCGATGCCGACAAAATGGATATGCTTTGTCTTTCCGAATTTTACCATTCCGGGGCCATCTCCAGTAATTGGTCAACGATCTGCCGGGCGGCATCCCGCCTCCCCCGGACCAGGACCGCATGTGCCATTTCTTTCACTTTTTCGGGATGTTTCATCAGCGCGCCCAACTCTTTTGCCAGGTCTTCTCCACTCATCTCCTGTTCCCTTTTCACGATAGCGCCCCCAACCTGCTCAAGGACTCTCGCGTTTGTCTCTTGATGCTGGTTTGCTGCATAGGGATATGGAATCAGAATGGACGCTTTGCCCAGTGCGGCAAGTTCGGCAAGGGTGGTTGCCCCGGCCCTGCTCACCACGAGATCGGCGCGAGCGTATGCTCCTGCCATGTCCTCTACAAAAGGCAGAACATTTCCCTCGAGCCCGTGTTCCCGATATTCCTTCAGGACTCTCTCATGATCGAGATGTCCGGTCTGGTGAATCACCCTCGGAGATAGTCCCCGTTTCCGCAAATGGACGAGCGCATCCACTACCGCCCTGTTGATCGCCTGAGCGCCCTGGCTGCCTCCGAGCACCAGCAGGGTGAAGGTCCCGGACACCTTCTCTTCTTCATCCTGAGTGATAAAAAGTTCTTCCCGCACGGGATTTCCCGTAAGGGCGATTGATGCCGAGCGAAAATGTTCCCTGCTTTCGTCAAAGGAAATGAGCACCTTGTTTACCACCCGCGCCAGGATACGGTTCGTCATGCCTGGATAGGAATTCTGCTCGTGAATGGCGGTAGGAACACCCAGGAAACGGCCGGCCAGGCAGACCGGCCCTGCAGTATATCCTCCCACCCCCAGGACCACCTGGGGAGACACGTGCCGGATCACCCGCGCTGCCTGATAAAACCCTTTCGGCAACCTTATCACCACCCCTGCACCCCTGAAGAGGCCTCTTCCCTTGAGCCCTTCCACGTCGATGAACTGCCTTTCATATCCGTATCGATCCAGAATATCCATTTCCATTCTTCTGCGGCCGACTATAAAGACTATGCGCGAGCGTTCAAACCGCTTTCCCATTTCCCTTGCCACGGCAATGCCGGGGAAAAGATGCCCCCCTGTTCCACCCCCAGCTATGATGGCGCGAAAGATCGCCATTTGACTTCTCTGGTCCACTCCCCTCAATATTCGGAAGAAATATTCAGGAGCACCCCTATACTCAGACACGTCATGATGAGGGATGATCCCCCGTAGCTGATCAGGGGCAGGGTCAAACCCTTCGTGGGCAGCAACCCCATAACGACCCCCATGTTCACCAGGACCTGCAGCCCGATGAATGTGGTCAGGCCCAACGCCAGATAACTGCTGTAGAGATCCCTGGCATCCAGCGCAACCTTGATCCCGCGAGTGATCAAAACGCCGAAAAGAATTATCGTAATCCCGATACCCAGAAACCCCATTTCCTCCGCCACTATGGAAAGCACGAAATCTGTGTGAGGCTCCGGTAAATAGAAGAGTTTCTGCTTGCTGTTACCCAGACCCATCCCAAAGATACCGCCGGATCCGAAGGCGAGGAACGAGTGCACTATCTGAAAGCCGATACCTGTGGGATCTTTCCATGGATGGAGAAAGGCCCACCACCTCTTGAGTCGATAGTCGGCGTGCAACACAAGCCAGAGTACCACCGGCGCGAAGAGAGACAGTATCCCAACGAGCTGAAACGGATTCACCCCGCCGACAAAGAGAAGCGCAACGAGCCAGCAACCGATGATAACGGCCGTGCCCAGGTCCGGCTGGAGAATGATCAGGCCCATGAAGACGCCTGCCACCAGGAGGTGCGGAAACAGGCCGGTCGAAAAACGCCTCATTTCGGGACCCTTCTTGGACATGGAATAGGCCAGGTATACGGCCAGAGCGAACTTTGCAAATTCTGACGGCTGGATTGAAAAACTGCCCAGCCTGAACCACCTCATGGCCCCCCCCACTCTGGTGCCGATACCGGGAATCAGGACCATTCCCATGACGCACGCGGTCACAAAAAGCAGGGGATAGGTCAACTTGGAAAAAAAGCGGCAGGGTATGTTCTTTGCCACGACCATGATGATCAACCCAATGCAGGCAAAAAAAGCCTGTCTCTTGAGATAGAAGTAGCTGTCGCCCAGCCGGTGGGCAGCCAGGTTTGTGCTTGCGCTGTAGACGACTACCAGCCCCATCCCCATAAGGCAGAGAACCGGAATAAGAATCCACAGATCGTATTTTGGCTTTGCCTGTGCGCTCTCACTCATGAATAAGTCGCTCCACGGCCGTGCGAAAGACCTCGCCCCTGTGCTGGTAGTCCTGAAACTGGTCAAAGCTTGAGCACGCCGGTGATAACAGGACCGCGTCACCCGGTTCGGCCAGGCTCATGGCCAACCGGATAGCTCCATCCAGCCCTCCTGCAAGATGGTATGGCACGACTCCCTCGAATGCCCTTGCAAGGTGCTCTCTCGCCTCTCCTACAAAAATCGCCTTTTTCACCCGCCCGGCGGAGGCTGCGGCAAGCTTGTCGTACCGAAGGCCCTTGTGCTTTCCACCCGCAATGAGAAGTATGGGACAGGCGAGGGATTGAATGGCCCCGACTGCCGCTTCCACATTTGTCGCCTTGGAGTCATTGTAGAAGACTACCCCCTCCTTCTCTCCCACGCGTTCCAGTCGATGCGGCAGGCCTTGAAATTGACTCAAACTCACCTGGATGGTGGCTGGATCAATCTCCAGGATGTGGCCCACCAGAATGACGGCTTCAAGATTCAGTATGTTGTGGTCTCCCGGAAGCTGGAAAGACGCGACAGGGTGGCTCACCGTCTCCCCCGATTTCCCTCGGACCCGGATAATCCCATCCTGCAGATACGCCGCCTGTCCATCTCTTTCCTTTAACCCATACCGGAGGATAGAGACCCCTGTTTCAGGGGAAATGCGTGCCAGGATCTCGTCCTCGTTATTCATGATGAGATACTGCCCGGGTCCCTGCCGTGAAAAGATCTTCTTCTTCGCTTCCCAATACTCCTCAAAATCCTGGTATCGGTCCAGGTGGTCAGGCGAAATATTTAGGATGATCGAAATGTACGGAGAGAAGTTCTCTGCCGTGTCCAGCTGGAAACTGCTCACCTCCACCACCAGGTATTCTGCGTTCATTTCTCCGCAGGCATATGCTATCAGAGGTGTCCCTATGTTTCCCCCCACGTACGCGGGAACATCCGCCTTTTCAAGGAGCGATCCCAGGCACGCAGTGACAGTTGACTTCCCATTGGTACCGGTAACCGCGATCAGTGGAGTCGGAATAACCCTGCTCGCCAGCTCCAGTTCTCCCATAACCGGGATCCCCTTTTCCCGGGCATCCAGCAGGAAGGGCATCGTATGCGAGACTCCAGGGCTCACAATGATCAAATCCGCGTTCAGAAAAGTCTCCCTGCGATGTCCTCCTATCTCAAAGGTGCAACGCCGATCCGCGAGATCCGCATAAAATGCGTCGTTGACTTCCTCCTTCCTCCGGCTCTCCGTTACCGTGACCCTGGCGCCGTTCTCTATGAGCCATCGAGAAGCCCAAAATCCCGAGATCCCCAGGCCCACGACCAGGACCCTCTTCCCTGCAACGCTCATGTCTTGAACAGCCACGATTTCTTTCCCCTGCTCGCCCTGTTACCGCAACTTCAGGGTGCTGATGGATAGAAGCGCCAGAATAATGGAGATAATCCAAAACCGCACAATGACTTTCGGCTCTGCCCATCCCTTCAGCTCGAAGTGGTGATGAATGGGAGCCATGCGAAAAATCCTGTGGCCTCCTGTTATCTTGAAATAGGCCACCTGGAAAATGACGGACAGGGCCTCAAACACGAACAGCCCGCCCACCAGTATCAGTACAATTTCCTGCTTGGTAATCAGGGCCACAGTTCCGAGGATCGCTCCAAGAGATAATGAGCCCACGTCACCCATGAATACATCCGCGGGATAGGCGTTGTACCAGAGGAATCCAAGACCCGCACCAACCGCTGCGCCGCAGATCACTGAAATTTCTCCTGCCCCCGGGACGTAGGGGATTTGCAGGTACGATGCAATTTTGGCATGCCCTGCAAGATAGGCAAAGGCGAGATAACTCCCAAAGGCGATAGTGACCGGACCTATGGCAAGGCCATCCAGACCGTCGGTCAAATTGACGGCATTCGATGCTCCAACGATAACAACCACCGCAAATGGTATGTATCCCAGCCCGAGATTGGGATGGATCGTCTTGAGAAAAGGAAGATTCAGTCTGGTGGTCATCCCCGGGTCCTGGTAGAGGAAAAGGGCTACAATAAATGCCGACAGGGCCTGCAAGGAAAATTTTGCAGCGACCCGAAGGCCCTTGCTGTTTTTCTTCGAGACCTTCAGATAATCGTCCGCGAAACCAATGGCCCCGAATGAAACAGCCACAAAGAGCACCATCCACACATATGCGTTTTCGGGTTCCGCCCAAAAAAGGGTCCCGATGATCACCGCGGGTATGATCAGGCACCCCCCCATGGTAGGAGTTCCTTCCTTTTTCTTGTGGTTTGGGGGGCCGTCATCCCGGATGTACTGTCCCACCTGCAATGTCCTCAGCTTTCTGATGGCCCAGTTGCCGAATATGAAACAGATCAGGAGGGCCGTCAGCGTGGAGAGAATGGTCCTGAACGTGATATAGCGAAACACGTTCAGCCAGGAAACGTCCACGTGCAAGAGGTAGAGCAATTTATAGAGCATCCGCCACCCTTTCCTGTTCCATCAATGCCTTGAAGTCCTCAACCGCCTTCTCCAGTTCCAATAACCGTGATGCCTTGAAAAAAACGATATCCCCTTCTCTCGCCACCTGCCGCAAAACTCTCACCATCTGATCATGAGTGTTTACCGCAGCCATGCTTTCTTCCGCAAATCCCGCCTCTTTCGCTCCTTGTATCATGTCCGGAGCATGCGTCCCCATAACGACGAAAAAAGCAGCCCCTGCACCCGCCACCAGGCGTCCTGCGGCCCTGTGTTCCCGGCGCGCCGCTTCACCGAGCTCAAGCATATCGCCGAGGGCCACAACGAGCCTGCCGCCCTTCGAAATCATGGATTTCCCTGTGTCCAGAGCGGCCTGCAATGCCGTTGGGTTGGCATTATAGGTATCGTCTATAATCGTGATGCCGCATGACAGGTGTTCCACAGTGAATCTCCCTTTGATCCCCCGAAATTCCTCAAGGCCGGCGAGAATATGTTCGGGAGCCGAACCCGAAACGAATCCCACGGCGGCCGCCGCAAGTGCGTTCTGCATGTTGTGTCGTCCCGGGACCTTGAGATGTACCGGCCACGAACCATCTCGATGACGCAGGATGAATGAAATACCGTCCGTGGTCTTGTCATGGACGTCCTCGGCAAACACATCGTTTCGGGACCCCAGGCCGAACGTGAAGAGATCCTGGCGGAACCGGCGCGCCGTATCCATCAACAACCCGTCATCGCCGTTCAACACGATTCGGGCCCCGGGAGAAATCTCTTGTATGAGTTCCCCTTTTGCCTTCGCTACCTGTTCAATGGTGCCGAGTCCCTCCAGATGAACCTTTCCGACATTGGTGATCACGCCCACGTTCGGACCGGTAATCTGCGTAAGGCGGGCTATTTCTCCAGGCCGATTCATGCCCAGTTCCAGGACCACTCCGGACGTACCGGGGCCTAATCGAAGCAGGGTCAAAGGCACGCCGATCAGGTTGTTAAAGTTCCCCTGGCTCTTTAGTACGTGCACCTGCCGTTCCAGGATAAGGGCACACATCTCTTTTGTAGTGGTTTTCCCGGCACTCCCTGTAATAGCCACTACCGACACATCATACTGCCTGCGCCACCAGCCGGCCAGGTCGCCCAGCGCTTTCAGTGTATCTCCCACCGTTAGAACTGCGGGAGTCCGCTGTTTCAGATCAGATTCCAGCACGGCCAAAAGGTGAGGGAGGAATGACTCACTAATAACAACGCCGGATACCCCTTCTTGAATGACATCCCTCAGAAAATCATGACCGTCGTACCTCTCCCCTTTGAGCGCCCAGAAAATTTCTCCCGGTCCGGCCTTCCTGGAATCCGTGCAAAGACCCGTAAAGGCAACATCCCGCGGCCCCGCGACCAGTTTCCCCTGGACCGGATCAATGAACTCTTCAGCGGTTATCTTTCCCCATTCAATGGACATAGTGATTTCTCAGGAGGCCGCTTGGGCGGCAATCTTTCGATCATCAAAATCTCTTACTTCTCGTCCGACAATCTGGTACGTTTCATGTCCCTTCCCGGCGATGAGCACCACGTCCCCTTCAGCGGCCATGTGAACAGCCATCGTGATCGCTTCGGCACGGTCCGGAGCGATCCGGTAACCTTTCGCCGTCGTGTCTCTCGAAGGCGATCCCGTCTGTTTCATGATTCCTGCCGCACGCACTCCTTCTTCGATCTGGGAAATGATGGCATCCGGGTTCTCGGTCCTGGGATTGTCCGAGGTGAGAAACATCAAGTCGCTCAGTTCTGCTGCAATCCGGCCCATCTCCTTCCTTTTTCCCTTGTCGCGATCTCCTCCACACCCGAAAACACAGATCAGCTTTCCTTTTGCAAACGGTCTGAGCGCCTTGAGTGCCTTGGCCAGCGCATCCGGGGTATGTGAGTAATCCACGACGATATTTTTCCGGCTCCTGTTCTCCACCCGCTCCAGGCGGCCGGGAATCCCGGCAAGATTCTCGATGCCGGCAACGATTTCCTCCAGGCTGACTCCCAGGCTCATGGCAGCTGCTGTCGCCGCCAACATGTTGTACGCGTTAAAATCTCCGATGAGCGATGAGTGGACGACCCCATCTCCCTTGGGGGTTTTCAGCCTTGCCGCTAGACCGGCTTCACCTATCCGCACATCCTCGGCCTGAAAATCACATTTCTTTCGGATCCCGTAGGTAACCACCTCCGCGGCTGTTCTTCCGGTCAGGGTCTCACCCCATGGATCATCCAAGTTTATGACGGCGGTTGTGTTTTGCCCGGGGCGCTCCTTCCCGAGCGATGTAAACAACCTGCTCTTTGCCTCAAAATAGGTGTCCATTGAATCGTGGTAATCCAAATGATCGCGGGAGAGATTCGTGAAGACAGCGAGTCTGAATGGGCAGTCCCGGGTCCGTCCCTGATCAAGGGCGTGGGAGGAAACTTCCAGCAGGACATGGTCGACTCCTTCATCGGCCATCTTTCTCATGATGCGCATGAGATCCAGGGATTCGGGAGTGGTCACGGGCGCTTTCAGTATATGGCCCGGAAAGCGATAGTTCACGGTCCCTATCACCCCCGGCTTTCTTCCCGCTGTCTTCAGTATGGATTCCAGAAGATAACTGACGGTCGTCTTGCCGTTTGTGCCGGTGATCCCGATAAGGCTCAACTGTTCGCACGGACGGCTGTAGAAATGCACGGCGGCACGGGAAAGGGCTTCTCTGGTGTCGGCCACCTCGATACACGGGACTTTCGCAGGACACTCTTTCGATTCTTTCACTATCAGAGCCACAGCACCCCGCTTGACCGCCTCTCCCAGGAAGAGATGCCCATCAACCTTAGACCCCTTGATTGCCACAAAGAGATCACCCTCACTCACTGAACGGGAATCGTATGTTATTCCGTTCACTTCCACTTCGGAATCACCGGTAAAACGCTCGTACTGCAAGTTCTCCAAAAGGCTCTTCAGTTTCATTGTCTTCCGATCCTTGGCCATTTCCTTGGGCCGTTGTGTCCGTTCCTCCGTTGACCCGTTTAACTGCTTCAAACCATCTCGGATAGATTGTTCCTTTTCCTCTTTTGCCTTACGCCTTACGCCCTATGTGCCCTACGCCTGTTTCGTTCGCTATGCCGGGGGTCTGAACTCGACCTTCAAGACGGAGATCTTCTTCAGGGAAATTCCGGCTCGGGGAGACTGTTTATATGCGAGACCGGAACCTTTCAGGTCCACCTTCAGGCCAAGGGCCTTGCCGACCCGCAGCACCTCTCTCATCGTCTCTCCCCTGAAATCCGGCAGATGTTCCTTTGGGCTCCCTTGGATGACCGCTTGCCGGACAAGCACCTTTTGATCAATGCTCCGTGGTGCCGGCACTTCCTTGCGAGATGCCAACTGCACAAGTGGAGTGACCCGCAGGTAGTTCAGTGCCCACTGGCCCACCTCTCTGAATACCGGTCCCGCAACAATGCCCCCATAGGGAACCCCCTTTGGTTCATCCACCATCACCACGATCACCAGCTGCGGATCATCTACCGGCACAAATCCCGCAAAGATGGCTTCGTATTTGTCTGAGGAGTATCTCCTGGATCCGGGGTCCACCTTCTGGGCCGTCCCCGTCTTTCCGGCGACCCTGAATCCCTGTATGGAGGCCTCTGATCCGGTTCCTCCTTGCTCTACCACTCCTTCAAGGATATGGCTCACCTCCCTGCACGTCTTTCTCGTCAGTACGCGCCTGACGACTTCCGGTCCGTTGCTTTGTACCACTTTGCCGGAGGAGTCCCGTATGCAGCTGACCACGAACGGCCGCATCAATTCGCCGCCGTTCGCAATCGCGCACATTCCCATGGCAAGTTGAAGGCTGGTGACGCTCATTCCCTGGCCGAAATAGGCGGTAATCTCCTCTATCTCCCTGGCGCTTGCGGCACTGCGGATGAATCCTTTCTGCTCGCCTAGGAGCCCGATCTCTGTTTTGCTGCCGAATCCGAACCGCCTCAGGTAGCGGGCAAATTTTCCGTATCCCAGTGTCCTGCCGATTTTGAGAGCACCTATGTTACTTGAATGTTTGATAATATCATCCACGTTCAGGATGCCGAACGGGTGGGTATCGTGGATTGTTTTTCCCGCAATTCCGAATCTTCCATTCTCACAGTTGAACCGAGTCTGGGGATTCACCACGCGCTCTTCCAAAGCTGCGGCCAGAAGAAATGCCTTCATGGTCGACCCCGGCTCATAGCAATCTGTGACAACCCTGTTTCTCCACTGTTCAGGCCGGTATCGGGAAAAGATATTGGGATTGAATTCCGGCACAACGGCCAGGGCAAGGATTTCTCCCGTTCGCGGATTTACCACAAGGCACTGACCGCTTTTTGCTTTGGATTTGTGAACAGCGGCTTCAAGCGATTGCTGGGTCTCGAACTGGATGTCTTTATCAATGGTCAATACAAGATCGTGAAGACCAAATCCTGACGGTTCGGCCTGTTGGGTAAGGAAAGGCCTTCCAAGGGCATCCTGGAGCTGCACGAGGTTTATGGGAGGGCCTTTCAGGAGCGAGTCATAGACCTTTTCCAGGCCTTCAAGGCCCTGATTGTCTGCACCGACAAATCCAATAAGGTGTGCCGCGGTTTCACGACCGGGGTAATAACGTCTGCTTTCCGGAACAACTCCCACTCCGTCTATCCCAAGCGCTTTGATTTTTTCAATCATGGGTGGAGGGATTCTCCGTTCGATCCAAATGAAAGGACTCTTGCTCCGGAGAGATGTCCGGACCCTTCCCCTCGCTAATCTCAGGACTCTCGCGATCTTCCGGGCCGCATCTCGTTTATCTTTTATGCAGGAAGGGCGCGCATAGACAGATCCCACCTCCACTGTCAGTGCCAGAGCGTTTCCATCCCGGTCATAGATGCCACCTCTTTTTGACGGAAGAGTTATCCTGTCCAGGTAGTTTGCTTTCGCCAGCGCCGTCAATCGATCTCTTTCCAGCACCTGGAGCTGATAGGCCCTGGCAAACATGACCCCTAAACCCAGGACAAAGAAAACCGCTACCAAATATGCTCGAAATCTTATCCACTTTTTTTGCGGCACTTTCATGGAAGTACGATAATCTGTTCAGGCGTGGGCGGCCTGAGTCCAAGTTTTTCTACTGCCTGCCGCGCGAGGCTCTCAGGTGACTTCAAATACGCCAGCTCCAGTTGAAGTTTGCGATGGGTCTCCCGCAGTTTCATCTCTTCCTGTTTCAATTTGCTCAAATCGTATCCGATTTGTGTTTTTTCAAATGTGGACCAGACATACGTAATACCGCTCCCCATAAAAACCAAAAGCAGAGCGATAATCAAAATGACCTGCCTGGCTGTCAGGAAGGGTTTCTGCTTCCTTGTCTTGGAATTCTTCACCCGCACCCCGGTCCGGGAGTTGCGGGACCCTACCATCCTGGTGACTCTTTCCGGTCGTGTCATTTGCAGACCCTTTCTGCGACCCTCATAATCGCACTCCTTGCCCGAGGATTCCTCGCCACTTCCCCGGAGCCAGGCCTCACGGGTTTTTTCTGCACCCGCCTGAAAAGCGCCTGCTTCCCGCACACGCAGTGCGGAAAATCAGGGGGACACGTGCAGGGATGCTCCCATTTTTCCATTTGCCGTTTGACAATCCTGTCTTCGAGGGAATGGTACGAGATTATCACGACTCTTCCGCCCTCCCGCACCAGAGGAGGAAGCCTTTCCAGGATTGTTTCCAATAGCTTCAGTTCCTGGTTCACCGCGATGCGAAGAGCCTGGAACGTCCTGGTCGCAGGATGCTTGTGTGCCTCCCTGCGAGAGACGGGAGAAACGGATCTGACCAGTTCCGCCAGCTCAAGAGAGGTCCTGATAGGATTTTCCTCCCGGGTCCTCACTATCTTCCGGGCAATGATTCGGGCCCTTTTTTCCTCGCCGTAAACCCTCAAATAGTTCTCCAGTTCCTCAAGAGGAGAGGTGTTGACCAGATCAAAAGCCGTTTTCGAAAGGTTGGGATCCATTCTCATATCGAGCGGTTCATCACGAAGGAAGCTGAACCCTCTCCCTGCCCTTTCCAGTTGATATGATGACATCCCGAGGTCCAGCAAAACACCGTGCACCCCTTCAATCCCCCATCCATGGAGAAAATCACTCAGATCCGCGAAATTGACTTGGGCGATCATAAGCCGACAGCCCAGAAAATCCAGTCTCTCTTTGGAAATGCGCACGGCATCGGGGTCCCTGTCCAGGCACACAAGACGTCCGTTCGTTCCCAGCTTCCTGGCGATTGCCTCGCTGTGCCCGCCGGTGCCCACTGTGCAGTCGACGTAAATCCCCTCGGAGATGATAGAAAGGGCTTTTACCACCTCGTACAGGAGAACCGGTTCGTGGGGATAGTTCATGGTCATGCGTCCCCAAAAGTACTGCGTTAATCATATACCCATTTCCTTGAGGAACTGACTGGCCTTTGCGAAATCTTCCCTGGCCTTTGTGAAGGCCTTTTCCCATTCGCTCTTGTCCCAGATCTCAAACCGCCTCAGTTCTCCTACCAGGACAACTTCTCTGCTTAGTCCGGCATGTTCGCGCAGGTCGGGAGGGATTGTAATTCTGTTCTGTTTCAAAGGACACTCTGCTGCACCGGAAATGAAGTACCGCAGATATGTACTTACCGCCTCATCGAACTGGGGGAGGTCTGCCGCCTTTTTCTCGATCACCTTCCAGTCGTTCCGGGTATATGCCCAGAGACAGCCGTGATGATTTGTCACGACCAGGACGTTCTCTTCGGCCGCGTCCAGGACTTCCCTGAACCGGGTCGGGATGGCCAACCGGCCTTTGGTGTCGAGTGTATGTCTGGAGCGTCCCCTGAACATAAATGACCTTTTTATGGCACTAAGTGACACTTTATTCCACTTTGTGACACTTCTACGGAAAAAAATGGGAGATGTCAAGGAAAAAGAAGACGAAAGTGGCATGCTGGGAAAGAAAAATCAGAGAGGAAACGATCGCATCGCCGGGCTTATCGATTCAGCGAGGTCCCTCCCGAGAGCGGGAGGCCTCAGATACCTCTCCGAGGATGCTCAGGGAGGAGAACTGCCACCTCTTTTCATTGCGCCTGCCGGCCGTAAATCAGGACCAGAAAAAATAGACAACGGAGATGGTGTAGATCATGATGAAGAGAACATTCACGGTTAACCCTGAGTAGGCGTAGTCCTTATCGTTCAGATCCGGTATGAGAGGGATGGATTTGATGGAACAGACAAGACCGCAAAGGAGCACGAATGGCACAAGGCTCAGATAGGGGATGAGAAATTTCATTGAGGCAAAATTCTTTTTCACCACCAGGATAAGACTCCCGGCGATCGCGGACGCGGCAAAAGGGAGAAGAAATCCGAGTACCGCGAAGTTGTTCGATTTCTTCATGGTGAAATGGAAGATAGCACGAGCTTCAGGCTTTTCAAAGTGAAAAATGGGCAAGCTTTGAGGCAAGAGAAATGGGCAGAAGGGGGGTATTCATCACCATGTCATGACCCGCAAAAGAGAATAACAGGTAATGGAAGATGTCCGCACCCTTTAATGGGCCATTGGGTGATTTTCCTCGCTTACGATACTCAGCCCGACCAGATAATGTCCCTTGAATCTGCCATCGTCGTCTTTTGTGATATGCCGTATTTCTGTCTTCAAGTCCTCGGAAGGGCTGGACGAAGATCCTGTATAATATCGCATGTCCAGGATATCACCCACCTTGATCCGGGGCAATATTTCGGAGTCTTCCCGCACCAGCACACACATGGACTGGGACGCCATGTTCCAGATCTTGAACTGATAGGACATTGTGAGACCGTTGATGGAAAACTCTACGCTGTAATACTGAGATGCCGGGAAACGTGGTTCGCTCCGTCGTTCTGCCATCAGTGTTGATAGGTTGCTTTGACTCATGATTCATAGCCCTCCTTTTGTGAAGTCCTGGTCTCTTGTCACCATTGATTATGCAATCCGCGTGCCACTCTTCCCCATGGTCGGCAGCTTTTCCGACGCAGGCTGGGAGTGAGAACTGACGTGTACTTAAGCAGGAAATGCGACATCCACGAGGCCTGGACGTGGCCTCATTATCGTTTTCAGTGTCAACATATTGACGATGGATAGTGCACCTTTGCATACACATCTCACCCTCACCCGTCATTCTTTCCGGGCACTCTTCCCCATTGAACATCATGCTTTTTCGACCCCCGGATCCGGGCTCTGGAAGCGCGTGCTGCTCAGGGAGGGAGCCTTTTCTGGAGTGACTGATGAGAGGGCGCCGTCTTTTCGTGACTTATCAGTGGGGGAACACGGAGAGAAAATTTTGATTTTCACTTTTCGTTCTCTATGGTATATTGGAAACAAAAATGAGACGAAAAATATGGAGATTCCTGGTTTTGGACCTGAGACGGAAGGACGTGGTCATTCCGGTTCGATCTCGGAAACAAAGCCATCTGGCGCAAACCTGAGGGAAAGGGGGAAGGAAATGGCTGTTAAAATCATTATCAAGAGAAAAGTTTCCAAAGACAAAGAGGCAAACCTCCTTCCACTCTTGATCCAGCTTCGGGCACTCGCCACAGCGCAACCAGGATATATCTCCGGCGAGACATTGAGAAGCATGCAGCACCCTGAGGAATATCTGGTTATTAGCACCTGGCAGTCCACAGAAGATTGGGATAAATGGCTTTCAAGTGCACAACGGGCTGAAATACAAGAGAAGGTAGATTCGCTACTGGGGCAGAAAACCACTTATGATACCTACCTTTACGGGTAGGTAAAAATACTGCAACCGCGTTCATTCTGCCCGTGCGTGCCGTCAATGTGCGGGCAGGGTGGTCAAACGCTCCTGAGATCTTCGAATCCCCCCGCCGCTGTCTCGTTTCTCGCAGAATTTTTCGCGTCGGAATCTCTCCAACCCGGATAAACGGCAAATAAAAAAATACTGACGATTTCGCATGATACCCTATCCAAACAAAGATCTTTCCAGGCTGCTTCAATGCATCCGGGACGGAGTCCCTGCTATCGAAGCAACAGGTCTTCCCGATCCGGCGCTGCCTTACTATTTTTCTCAGCTCTTCGCAGGCCTGCATAAACCCTGTCTGGTGGTGTTTCCGGAGGCCCGGGATGCAGAAAGATGCTTGCGGGCGCTCACTTTTTTCCTTCCTCTCGAAGATGCGGGAACAGATGGAGAAGGCCTTCGGATGTACGCCTTTCCAGCCTATGACCTTTCACCTCTCACAGGCCTCAGCCCCCACAAGGAAGTGGTTTCCCAGCGTTTAGAATCACTCTACGCCTTATCCAACCAGGGAAACCCCATCGTTATCTCCTCTCTTGAGGCGGTCCTCCAGAGAATTCCGCCAAAGGACGCCTTTATCAAGGCCATTGAATACCTTGAAGTCGGGGAAGAAACGGAAAGAGATGAACTCATCCGGAAGCTGGAGACAATCGGGTACCAGCGAACATCCCTCGTGGAAGATAAGGCCGATTATTCCGTCAGAGGGAATGTCATTGACCTTTTTCCCCCTTTGCATCCATTGCCCGTCCGCCTGGAGTTCTGGGGCGACCAACTCGAGTCCATTCGCCATTTCGACACACTGAGCCAGAGGTCCAAGGAGTCTCTGAACGAACTCGTAATTCTGCCCGCCAATGAAATCATAATGGATGAGCATAGTATTCGCAGGGCAAGGTCTATGGGAAGACTTCCCAGAGGAGCTGGTGAGGGGATGTCCTTTTCCGGGCAGGAAGCCTGGCTGAACCATTTCTATTCCCGTCTCGAAACCCTGTTTCACTACACTCCCAGGGACGGGATTCTCATCTCCGTTGATTATCATCGATGGAAGGGAGTGATCGAGAAGACACACGCCTGGTTTCAGAAAGAGATTGAAACAAACCGGAACCACTCTGTAGAGAGGGGAGAACCGTTCCCGGACACAGAGAACCTCCTCCTGTCAGGCCAGGAGCTTACCGAGCATTTCGAAACCCGCCAGCGGATACTGTTTGCCGAGCTGGACCTCAAGACCCAGGAGCATGTGCCTGAAAAGATCCGGATACCGGGTTCCTTCGGCCTGGACGCCCCCCTTCATCTGCGTCTTGAAGGCAAAGGAAGAGTCTCTCTGGCACCTCTTGCAGAAAGAATATCCCAATGGGTGGATCATGGGGGACGCGTGATACTCACCTGTCGCACCCCGCAGCAGGCACAGCGTCTGAGGGAAATTCTCGAGAATTACACCCTGCACCTCAAAACTCTTGCCTCAAGCTGGAAGGATATTCCGCCCGAACCGGGTCTCAGCATCTGCATCGGCAGGCTTTCAAGGGGCTTCACCTGGCCGGAAACCGCCCTCTACGTGATTACTGAAGATGAAATATTCGGTTCAAAGCACTCTCGCTCCAAAGGGAAACGGCCCCTGATAGGACAGGATTTGGGTTGGTCCGGGTTCAGCCAGCTGAAGGATGGCGATCTCGTGGTTCATGAAGAACACGGCATCGGCCGGTATGGGGGCCTGTGCAAGATGGAAGTCGCGAAAAGGATCAATGACTTTGTGCGTGTGGAATACGCGAACTGTGACAGGCTCTATATACCGGCGGACCGCGTAGGCGTCCTCCAGAAATACATCGGATCAGGGGATGGGGAGGTGAAACTGGATCGATTGGGTGGAAACGCCTGGAATCTGGCCAAGCAGAAAGCAAGGACATCCGTCAGGCACATCGCAAAACAGCTAATTGAAATATATGCCCTCAGGAAATACCGGAAAGGATTCTCATTTTCTCCCCCTGATTCCCTTTTCAGGGAATTCGAAGCTACGTTCGAACACGAGGAAACGCCTGATCAAGACCGTGCCATAGAAGATGTAATTGAGGATATGGTGTCTGAGCAACCCATGGACCGCCTGGTATGCGGAGATGTGGGTTTTGGAAAGACGGAAATAGCCATTCGGGCCGCGTTCAAGGCCATATCAGACGGAAAGCAGGTTGGAGTGCTGGTGCCGACGACTGTTCTCGCCGAACAACATTTTGAAACCTTTAGGAAAAGGATGAAACCATACGGGATCAGGGCGGAGGTCCTCAGTCGATTCAAGTCAAGAAAAGAGCAGGAAATCATCCTGGGAAAACTGCGATCAGGGAAGGTTGATGTCATCATAGGCACCCACCGTCTGCTCCAGAAAGACGTGCGGTTTCATGACCTGGGTCTCCTGATCATCGACGAAGAACAGCGGTTCGGTGTTAAGCAGAAAGAGGCCTTGAAGAAATTCAGGGCGATGGTGGATGTCCTGGCCATAACCGCCACACCGATCCCGAGGACTTTGCAGCTGTCCATGATGGGTGTCAGAGACCTCAGTATTATTGAGACCCCCCCGGAAGAAAGGTTTGCAATCCAGACGTACCTTACGCCTTATGACGAAGCCACCATCGCGAGGGCGATCCAGCGCGAACTGGAAAGGGAGGGGCAGGTTTTTTTCGTCCACAACCGGGTACAAACCATCGATCGGGTGGCTGAGAACCTCCGGGAAATCATTCCGCATGCCCGAATCGACGTGGCGCACGGCCAGATGAAAGAAAAGGAGCTCGAAAAAACCATGCTGTCCTTCCTTCACAAGGAGATCGACGTCATGGTCTGTTCCACCATCATCGAATCGGGCCTCGACATTCCTTCAGCCAACACCATCGTCATCAACGAAGTGGATCGTCTCGGCCTGGCGCAGATCTATCAATTGCGAGGCAGAGTGGGGAGAGCAAAGGAGAAAGCCTACGCCTACCTCCTCCTTTCGGAGGGCTCCCATCTCAGCAGGGATGCAGAAAAAAGGCTGAAAGCGCTCATGGATTTCAGCCAGCTGGGAGCAGGGATTCATCTTGCGATGCACGATCTCAAAATCAGAGGAGGAGGGAATATCCTCGGATATGCCCAGGCAGGGCATATCTCAGCCCTCGGATATGAACTTTACGTAAAACTCATTGAACGCGCAATTGCCGAACTGAAGGGTGAGCAACTGCAGGATGACATCGACCCCGAAATCAACGTGGACCTGTCAGCGTTTCTGCCCAGTGACTACGTCGTGGATACGGATGTGCGGCTCAACCTGTATCGCAGGCTTTCGATTCTCAAAGACCCATCACAGCTCGCCGAAATGGAAGAGGAAATCAGAGACCGGTTCGGCCAGCCTCCAAGGGAGGTCCGGAATCTTCTGATCATCATGTCTTTGCGGCTTCTTCTGAAGCAGGTTGGTATTCTGAGACTTGATGTGGGTCCCCGCGGCATTACGCTCACCTACGCTCCGACCGCCCCGATGGCGCCGGAAAAATGGGTGCAGCTTGCTGAAAGGAGGCCTGGGAAGATTCAATTTCTCAATCAGAATGCCGTGAAGATCATGACAGGGCGCCTCCACCTTCCCGATGATCTGCCCAGAATCAGATCCACCATAGAAGACCTCCCCGTTTCGGCAGGCACTCAGGAGTAAAAAATAGCTTGCAATTTGTATCCCAACTGTTAGTTTTCTTATTTTGGATAATCCGCAAATGACCTTTTTCCGGGATTTCTTCGCCGATCAGCTGGATTATTTTCAGGTGGGCACTATTTTGAATCCTTTGGGCGATGGAAACCGTTGAAGCGTAGAGTAAAGAAATGAAGTTTTTCCGCCGGATGTCCCGGCACCTTTTGTTTTCCACGAAGAGGCGTTGCCGAGTGCGTCCCTTTTCCTTCCGGCATCAGAGGTACACGGCGGCGTTTACGATGCTTTTTCTCCTGCTTGCCCTTCAGGCATGCAGCACAGCGGGCGACGGCGGGGCAAAAGATGTCATAACCGTCGGCTCCACCCGGGTCGATCTGAATCAGGCAAAAAGGGACTTTGAAGATCTCCTTTCCGATCTCCCGGAATCGGCAAGGAGCCAGGAATCCATCAAGAAAGAGGTGTTGAATCAACTTATTGACCATTACCTCATCCTGGAATACGGGAAGAAACACCATATCAAGATTTCAGATGCAACTCTTGCTATTGCAATCAAAACGATCCGCAAGGACTTTACCGATGAGGGGTTTAAGGAGACCCTGTTGAGGGGCTACATTGATTTTGATCAATGGAAAGAGCAACTTCGGCAGCGGCTCCTTCAGGAAAAAATTATGGACGAAGTGACTTCCAAGCTGCCACCGCCTGACCACTCGGCCATTTTGCACTACTATGAAACTCATGCCGACACCTTTACCACCAAGAGGCAGGTTAAGTTCAAGCAGATCGTGACCAACGATTTACAGAAAGCAAAGAAGGTGTTGGAGCGGATAAAGCGGGGCGAGGATTTCGGAACAGTGGCACGGGAAACTTCATTTGCCCCTGAAGCGGAAAATGGGGGATTGGTTGGATGGGTGGAAAAAGGGGAGCTTGAAACGACCATGGACAGAGCCCTGTTTTCTCTGAAACCGGGTCAGATCTCGACAGTTATACATTCCCCTTACGGATACCATATCTTTCAGGTCGTGGAAACACGACCTGCCGGGATACAACCGCTTCCGGAGGTAACCTCACAAATTGAAAAAGAGCTTTCCCGAGACGCGCGTGACGCTTTTCTCGGGCAGTGGTTGAAAGAACTCAAAAAGCATGTCAAGGTAGAAATGAATCCCCAAATTCTTCAAATGCTGGAGCAATGACCTATGCACTCTTTCAAAATTTTTATTTGTGTTTGTCTTCTCTCGGTCTTCTTTCTTTTCAGGCCTGCAGGAATAGAGGCGAGTGAATGCTTCGACAGGGTGGTTGCCATCGTCAACAATGATATCATCACGTTGTACGAACTCAATACCCAATTCAAGGAAATAGCAGGTGTTGATCCGTCAGAACTGCAAAAGAAAGATGATCAGCAGTATTTTCGTACTCGCTGGAAAGTCCTGGACATGATCATTGATGAGAGGATTGCAGCGGCAAAAGCCAAGGAACTCGATATACAGGTAACCCCCGAAGAGGTGGACAAGGCTATTGAACGGATAAAGAGACAGAATGATTTAACCCAGGAAGATCTCATGGAACATCTCAAGAGCCGCGGGCTCACGTATGAGCGCTATCGCGAAAATGTTAAGAAAGAACTGCAGCGGGTGAGTCTTATTAATTACGAAGTCAAATCCAAAATTATCATTCGCGACGAGAAGGTCAAAGAATACTACGGAGCACATAAAAAGGAATTCTCCAGTCCCGGAGAGGTCCACCTTGCGACCATTTTTCTGAAAAGAGAAGAATCGGAACCAGCGGGAGAGCGTGGAAAAGTGCTGCAAAAGGCCAGGGAAATCCTCTCTGAATTGAAACAGGGAGCCGATTTTGGAGCCCTGGCAAGAAAGTATTCACAAGGTCCGGGCGCGCAGGACGGGGGTGACTTGGGATTTTTCAAGACATCCCAGCTGGATAAAGTACTCGGCAGGACGGCGGACGGCTTACCCGCTGGTGGAGTGAGCGAACCCATCATCAGAGAAGGAGGGATCCAGATAATAAAGGTCCTGGAAAAACGGGAGGCCGGTTTGAGACCGCTGTCTCAGGTGAAGGAACAAATCTATGATACCCTCTACAAAGCAGAGGTGAACAAGCGATTTGTTTCCTGGATAAAAGAGTTGCGTGATAAGTCCTACATTAAAGTCCTGTTTTAACAACTGCAGGAAGAAACGCGTGAAGAAGAACATGGCGCCGTCACGAAAGGAAATCTTCTCCAAGACGGGAGAAACCCCCGAAATAGCCATCGGTGAAATGTTGCGGCATGCACGGGAAGAGCAGGGGCTTGACTATCTTCAGCTCTCAGAGATGACGAAGCTGCAGCCCCATGTCCTGGAATCCCTGGAAAATGAGGAATGGTTCGCATTCTCGGCACCCGTCTTCATAAAGGGTTTTCTTCGCTCCTATGCTAAAGCCCTCAACCTGGATGAAGGAATCGTGCTCCGGATGTATGATGAAACAAACCCTGGAGTGAATTCGGTTCCAACACCTCTGGCATCTCTGGCTCCCTCTCGAAGAAGGACACCTGCTTTTTTTGTTGTTCTTGTCCTTCTCGCGGCATGTACATTCTTCGCAGTGCATTATTACACATCAACACGGCACACAGCACAGCAACTGCACGTCGTGGAACCAGCCGACACCGCGGTCGCGCCCGCTCCCAAACAGACTGAAAGTCCTGTGAATGAAAGTTCTCCCGGCAGTGAACACGCAGAAGAAGCAGAGACCACACCGGAAACCGGCCAAAAAGAACTGGAAGCAGAAAAACACCCGGGGGTCCAGGATAAACAATCAACTGGCGCGGCCGTCGAGCAAAAGGAGCCCATCCCGGAAATCAGTGCGCCGAAGCCCCCTCAGCAGGAAGCGGTTATATCCACCCCGGAACCACCGAAAATAAGCGAAACAAAGCCTCTGACCCTCAAAGCAGAGGTGAAAGAAACGACGTGGGTAAAGATCATCGTCGACCAGGAAACTCCAAAGGAATACGTTTTTCAACCGGGCAGCCACCCGGAGTGGAAGGCGCGGGATGGGTTCGAGTTATTCATAGGCAACGCCGGCGGAATAGCCCTTGAATTTAATGGGAAAAAATTGGACAATTTGGGCAGACACGGAAAGGTCATCCACCTGAAGCTCCCCCGAGAAAATGAAAGGAGCACAAGTGAATAGTACGGATAATGTGTTCGATATCTTCGAAGAGAGAGGATTCATAGAACAATGTACTGACCCCCACTCCTTACGAAGCCTCCTGGAGACGCCCACCACGTGTTATATTGGGTTCGATCCGACCGCCAAGAGTCTCCACGTGGGAAGCCTGCTCCCGATTATGGCTCTCGTGCACATGCAGAACGCGGGTCATCGACCCATAGCACTGATTGGGGGAGGGACCGGCCTCGTGGGAGACCCGAGCGGAAAGACAGAAACACGCCCGATCATGACCAGGGAAGAAATCAGCCGGAACGGAGAGGCCCTGAAGAAGCAATTGTCCCGATTCATGTCTTTTGCCCATGACCGGGCGCTTATGCTCAATAATGCAGACTGGCTGACCCGCCTCAACTATATCGAATTCCTTCGCGATATCGGCCGCCACTTCAGTGTCAACCGCATGCTCGCTGCTGAGAGCTACAAAGCCCGCCTGGAAACCGGTCTCAACTTTATCGAGTTTAATTATATGCTGCTCCAGGCATACGATTTCCTGCACCTCTTCAAGGAATATGAGTGCAGGTTGCAGATGGGTGGAAACGACCAGTGGGGAAATATCCTCGCCGGAGCAGACCTCGTAAGGCGATTGGAAGGAGAAGTTGCCCATGCTCTCACCTTTCCCCTTCTTACCACGTCCACCGGTACCAAGATGGGAAAGACGCACAAAGGAGCAATCTGGCTCAGTCCTGATCTGACATCACCCTATGAATACTTTCAATACTGGATTAACCAGGGAGATCAGGATGTGGAACGCTTTCTGGCGCTGTTCACCTTTCTGCCCATGTCTGAGGTACACAGGCTGGGGAGACTCCAGGGTGCGGACTTACGGAAGGCAAAGGAAGTCCTGGCATACGAGACTACAAGAATCTGTCATGGAGGAAAAGCCGCTGACGATGCCCGGAAGGCAGCAAGAGAGCTCTTCGGAGACGGCGGATCGGTGTCTGCTGAATCTGTCCCGACACTGAATCTGGACCGAAATTCCCTGGCACTGGGGATCCCGGCCTACATTCTTTTTGAAAGAGGAGGGCTTTGCAGAACCCGCGGTGAGGCCAGACGTCTCATCGATCAAGGGGGAGGCTACCTGAATGAAAAAAGGATCGAGGCCTTTGATCAGATCGTCGATTCCCGGGATATTGATAACGGTGATCTGATTCTGCGGGCAGGGAAAAAGCGTTACCTGAGAATCACTTCCACGTGAATCGGGCGCTTTAATCAGCCGGAAAAGAACCATTATGCCTAAAAGCAAGAAAGAAACGCAACAGCGGAAAAAGGCTGTTTCCGGTCCCGTTTCCTCAAGCCTCGTGCTCGGAGTGCCTCCTAAGCAAAAGGCCCTCGTTCCTTATGATCCCCTCCAGGCGTACCTTCTGGAGGTGAAAAAGTTCAACCTCCTTACCAGGGAACAGGAAACGGAACTTGCTGCTCTGGTTAAAGAAAAGAACGACGAAAAGGCCGCTTACAGACTGGTGACATCCAACCTGAGACTTGTGGTTAAGATTGCAATGGATTTCCACCGCTACTGGACCAAAAACCTCCTGGACCTGATCCAGGAAGGAAACGTAGGACTGCTCCAGGCAGTCAGGAAATTTGATCCCTATCGTGGTATCAAATTTTCGTATTATGCATCGTTCTGGATCAAGGCATACATGCTCAAATTTATTATGGACAACTGGAAACTGGTGAAAATCGGCACCACTCAGAGCCAGCGAAAGCTTTTTTTCAATCTTGCCAAGGAACGGGACAAGCTTATCGCGGAAGGCTATAGACCCGAACCCCGGCTCCTGGCAGAACGTCTTGACGTGAAGGAAGAAGAAATTATTGAAATGAGCCAGCGGCTGGGGGGATGGGAACTGTCCCTGACCGCCCCCGTCGGCGACGATTCCCGGGAGGTATTCGGTTCCCTCTTGCCGGACGACTCAAGCAATGCCGAGGAACAACTCTCGGATGCCCAAACGGGAAAACTCCTCAGGAAAAAACTCCAGGAATTCCGTCAAACACTGTCCGGCAAAGAGGCGGACATATTCGATAACCGCATCCTTGCCGAAAAACCTGTGACCTTGCAGGAATTGGGCGACAAATATGCTATTTCGCGGGAAAGGGTTCGGCAGATTCAGGAAAAGATGATCAGGAATATCAAAAAATGGCTCAAGGAACAGATTCCTGACTTTGAAGAGCTTTATTCCGATTTTTTGAAATAGTTTCAAACCATAAAAGGATAACTGCAATTGAAAACATTAAAGAATATTACCGTTTTTCTTCTCTCAGCGCTGCTCCTCTCCTCCTGCGCCGGCCTTATCCAGAAGCCGGCCGCACCGCCGCCGGTGAAAGAAGAAAAAACCTTGGCCGTCCCCGCACCGAAGAAGGAAAAAGACGAATTATCAAAGGCCTACGCTGAGTTCACCATGGCTGTCATGGCCCTTTCTGATCGGCAGTATGAAAGGGCTCGAGGATATCTCGCAAATGCAATCGAAAGAGACCCTGAAAGCGTTTACCTCAATCACACCATGGCCCTGGTGCTCAAAAAATTGAAACGCTACCAGGAGGCCATCCTGTTTGCGAAGAAATGCGTGCAATTGGACGAGAAAGACATCCGGCATCGTGTCCTGCTCGCGGACCTCTATACACTGGCTGGAGAAGATGATCTTTCTCTGAAAGAGTACGAGGAAATACTGAAGGCAAGACCACACAATCAGAGAGCGAGACTCATCCTGAGCACCATCCTCATCCGCAAACAGCGTTTCAAAGAGGCCTTGCCCCAACTCGACATACTCACAAGGCAGAACCCCGATCTGGTGATCGCCTATTATTACCGGGGCCGAATCTATCTGGAAATGAAGGAGTATGACAAAGCCGAAGAGGCATATAAGGAGGCCCTTAATCGAAACGAGAGCCTTGAGCCTGCACTCTTCGATTTGGGCACCCTCTATCAAATGTCAGACCGGCCTCTGGAGGCCGTGGAGATCTATAAAAAACTGATTTCTTTCTATCCTGATAACCTGATAACCAGGGAAAGGCTCGTGAACCTTTATCTGAAACTGGGGCGCAAAAAGGAGGCTGAAAGACAGACTCAGGAGATCAAGGACCACTCGAAACCGGGAGAACCCGGGAGACAGGCTCTGGGATTGATCTATCTCCGGGAAGGAAAACTGGACGAATCCATTGAAGAACTTGAGCTGATCGTTAAGGCATGGCCAAATGATTACAAATCAAGATATTATCTCGCCTCCGCTTATGAAAAAAAGGGTGATACCGACAAAGCATTAGAGCATTTTGCATTAATTAATCCCGATTCAACCTACTACACCAATGCACGGATGCACATGGCCTATCTGCTGGAAACACAGGAAAAATATGATGCGGCGGCCAAGATCCTCCAAAACATTATCACCAAAGCCCCCGAAAAGACTGAAGCCTACCTCCTGCTCGCATCCATCTGTGAAACCCAGGAAAAATACGACGAAGCGATTTCCATTGCAAAAAAAGGGCTTACACGTGATCCGAAAAATACTGATCTCCTCTTTCGTTTGGGCGTGCTCTATGACAAGAAAGGTGACAAACCTTCCTGTATCCATGAAATGAAAGAGATACTCAAGATAGATTCGAACAACGCAGAGGCACTCAACTACATCGCCTATACGTATGCCGAGGAGGGTATCAACCTGGATGAGGCCATGGCCATGCTTCAAAAGGCCCTCAAGATCAAGCCGAGGAACGGCTATATTGTTGACAGCCTCGGGTGGGTTTACTATCAAAAGGGGTTATTTGATAAGGCGCTAGAATATTTGAATAAAGCTGCAAAATTAACGCCGGATGACCCAACCATCAATGAACATCTCGGAGACGTGTATGTCAAGATGAAGATGTACGCTGAGGGTCTGGAACGGTACAAGAAAGCCCTAGCTTTGCATCATCCGCACGAAAAGGAAATCAAGGAAAAAATCAGGGCCTTGAAGAAGACCATGGAGCGTCTGAAATGAGCCCCCTCCGAGCAGCTGGACGCTTCCTGCTGCTCCTTTGCTTTCTTTCCGCGCTTCTTTGGACCCAAGGATGTATTCCTCCCAAACTGCTGGGCCCTCCTTCTCAGCCTTACACCGCAGATGAAATGAATGCCATCCTGAACGAGGCAATGAATCAGGAAAATCTCGTGAAGACCCTTTTCTGTACGGGGACATTGACGTCAACACAAGGAGGGACGGAACAGGAAGCAAACATATCGATAGTGGGACAGAGAAGCCCTCTTCGGGTAAAAATTGAAATAACTCATCCATGGGGATCCGACATCGCCAATCTCCTTTTGGATGAAAGCCGTTTCACCCTTGTTCTTTTCCCCGAAAAGCGGGTCTTTGTGGGACCTGTGCGGAAAGGGATGCTAAAACGGTCTTTTCCCGTACCCCTTGATCCGTCAGCCGTGTGGGCCTTTGTAAGGGCATATCCGCCGATCCCGGAATACAAGAAGGCTGTCTCTCCGAAAAAGGGGATCATCAGCCTCCTTGACGAACGGAACGTCACCGTCCGGCGGCTTGACTTCAACCTATCCACCCTGAAACCGGAGACATGCTATTTTCCTGCAATCCGGACGACACAGTCATATGAGGCATTTGAAAAACATGACTCGGTCGAATTTGCCCGGAAGGTAGTCCTGAAAGAGAGCTCTCAGGAGAGAACTCTTACTCTGCGTATCAAACACGCCCTCTTCAATCCTCACCTCCCTCCCGGCATCTTTCAAGTGAAAAAACCGGCAAATTTCACGACTGTTGATCTTTCCAAGGAAGCGCCGACCCACTAGTTTCCATCCATAACTGGCTATTTTTCACAATCTCCCGCCTGTGAAGGGACAGGTCGGCGCCATTCTGCGGGACCACTCGTGCGACTTAGTACTTGGATCCATAAGTTCGATGGCGTAATCTTGTAGTATTTCACCGCTCGCTTCGCTCAAGGCGCAAAGACCGCAAAGTCAACTGCCTTTTCTTTTGCCGCTGAGACGCCGGCAAAAGAAAAAAAATTCGCATTTTACCTACTCTCAAACCTATGCGCTATCCCAACTATCCCGTCTTACACTCCACATAATAAAATGCGCCTGCGACCTTCTTTGCTCCCGTGAAGGTCTCTTTTCCCTTTCCGCCGCCTCAGCGGAAAGGGAAAACATCTCTTCTTTGCGTACTTTGCGCCTTTGCGGTAAACACAACTATTCAATTCGCATATGACATCGTATTTATGGACCCATGCACTAAGTGAAAATCTCATTCCTTGAAGACTATCTCATGGAATTCAACTGTCTCAAGATCGATACGAAGCATCCTGTTTCTGAGGAGCCTCCCCCTGTTGAGGAGAATCTTGAGGACTTCCATGACTTGAAGCGTCGCCATGAGGGAAGGAGCCACCGCCGGGACGCCGAAGACTGCTTCCGGGCGTTTCTCAGACTGCCAGGCCGTTCCATCCTTTCCGTACAGGAGTTCCAGGCCGGGATCATCCGGAAATACGGACATGACCTGTCCTTCAAATCCAGCGACCGCCCCGTGGACCATGGGGATTCCCAGATTCTTTGCTATCTCTTCAACGACGAAGCGGTCCGCCACATTGTCCAATGCGTCCACAACCACCCGGCATCCTGAAAGAATGTCTTTCCCGTTTCTGGAATCCAGGCGTACAGGATGGGCGATAACTTCTACGCCCGGATTCACAGAGCTGACAGTCGAAGCCGCTTCCATTGCCTTGTTGATCCCCATGTTCTTCATGTTTGACAGGGCCTGGCGGTTCTGGTTGGTCTCATCAAAGGCATCTCCGTCCACAACCGCGATGCAACCAACGCCTAACCTCGCCAGGAGAAGGATGACGTTGCCGCCCAGGCCGCCCGCCCCTATGACGGCAACCTGGGACTCCGCGAGTTTCAGCTGCATACCCGGAGTGACCGCTTCCCGATTTCGAAGATAGCGATACGGGATGATCCCGTGTTCGAGCGCTGCGCGGTAAACCTCCGGAAATGCTACTCCGTAACGGGAGCATATCCTTTCGACATCGTCGTCCTTGAGGATCTTTACCTCACGTCCTGCCGGATCGCTCACGATCCGGGCAGAGTTCTCAATGATCTTTTCCGGCGCGAAGGTCTTCTTCTTGTCCATGGCTAGAGTCGTCTCTCCTCCCGCTCTTCTCTATCTCCTTTGTCTTGCGCCCTTCCCTCCATATACCCAGGAACGCCCTATAGGGGCCGGGGGTGCCATAGGGCAGGAACGCAATGCGGTCCCCGGGATGGACCGGATCATAGATATTCTGGACACATCCGTTGCGAAAAACAGCCTCCACTTCTTCCGGGGGAAGGCCCAGTTCTCCGGCCAGGTCATAGGCCGAGTTCCCATCCTCTTCAACGTGCCTTTCCAGAATATAGGGCAGCCCGTTCTCATCCAGGTACCGTCGCAATCTCCCGAACACCCGGATTTCAACGGTCTTCTCCTTCATTCCGGACTCCATGCTTAACCTCCTCCAACAGGGGGGAAAAGGGCCACCCGGTCATCTTCCCCCACGTGAGCATCCATTTCGGCCCTTTTCCCATTTATCATGACGATCTTCACTGTTTCAGCGGGGATGTCCAGTTCCTTGCAAAGATCTCTCACGCGGATGGGGCGGTCCAAGGCCCTCTCAATACCCGCGAGCGGATCGTAACGCGGCGCATATTTTCTTAATGATGAGCTGAGAAATATCTTGACGGCCATAAGACCCCTCACTTCGGTGTGATATCTGTTATTATTCCTGTCCTGCAGGTGAGTGTCAATAACATAGTCAGAGCCCTGTTATGTCAAAATTGACCTAACCTATTGAATATTTGTTGAAAAACGTCTTGAAAGCCCCCCTATTTTGTGCAATCATAATAGAGAAGCGAAAACGCAAGGATAGAAGAATCACCATCATCCGTCATCGGAAGGAGGCTGCTATGTTCAAAATCATTCGGGTCAATATGTCGGATCTTTCGGTCAAGAGTGAAAAAATTCCCGAGGTCTACCAGGGACTTGGTGGAAGAGGCCTCACTTCGGCCATCGTGGCCAACGAAGTGGATCCCCTGTGCTCTCCCATAGGCCCCAACAATAAACTCGTTTTCGCCCCGGGTCTCCTGGGGGGTACCAATTGCGCCAATTCCGGCCGCATTTCCGTGGGGGGCAAGAGCCCGCTTACGGGAGGCATCAAAGAGGCCAATTCCGGCGGCCAGGCCGGCGGGTATCTATCGAGGCTCGGCATTGCCGCAATCGTGATTGAAGGAATGGCCGAACAGGGGAAACTCTACAAGCTCTATGTGGGTAAGGACAAGTATGAACTGACCGAGGCAGATGATCTCAAGGGATTGGGCAACTATGCCACGGTCGACAAATTGAAGGGCACATTTGGTGAAAAGGCCGGGTTCGTCTCTATCGGCCAGGTTGGGGAAATGAAGCTTCCTGCCGCCAGCGTCGCCTTTACAGACCGGGAAGTCAGACCCACACGGCACGCGGGGCGCGGTGGTCTCGGCGCCGTCATGGGGTCCAAGGGACTCAAGGCCATCGTTATTGATCCCGCCGGAGGTGAACCGGCTCCTCTGATGGACAAAGAGGCATTCAAAGCTGCTGCCAAACGATTTGCCAAGGCATTGCAGGAGCACCCGGTCACCAGCCAAGGCCTCACCAACTACGGGACGGAAATCCTCATCAACATCGTCAATGAGGCCGGCGCCCTGCCCACCCGCAACTTCAGCTCCGGCCGCTTCAAGAATGCGGACAACGTAAGCGGGGAAACCCTGAACAAAATCACCCTTGAACGGAAGGGGAATCCGTCCCATGGTTGCATGTCCGGCTGCATCATCCGCTGCTCCGGCGACTACCTGGACAAGAACGGGGAATATTTCTCAAAATGGCCCGAATACGAGACGGTCTGGGCCTGGGGGCCCAACTGCGAAATCGATGACCTGGATGCCATTGCCAGGATGGACCGGGCATGTGACGACTTTGGACTGGACACTATCGAGACGGGAAATGCCATTGCGGTGGCCATGGAAGGGGGCGTGAAACCATTCGGAGACGCAGCGGGCGCGGAAGAACTCCTTGCCGAAATAGGAAAAGGAACCCCCATGGGCCGTATCCTGGGATCCGGCGCTGCAGTAGTGGGAAAGACTTTCGGAGTAAGAAGGGTCCCGGTGGTCAAGAACCAGGCATTGCCTGCCTATGACCCGCGGGCGGTGAAGGGTGTCGGTGTCACGTATGCCACGTCAACCATGGGTGCGGATCACACAGCAGGATATGCGGTCACGGCCAATCTCCTGAACGCGGGCGGCAGCGTGGACCCCCTGAAGGCTGAGGGACAGGTGAAACTGTCCAAGAGTCTGCAGGTAGCTACCGCTTTCATTGACACCGCCGGGCTCTGCCTGTTCGTGGCCTTCCCGGTCCTGGACATACCGGATGCACTGACAGCCATTGTGGATATGGTCAATGCCAAGTACGAGCTCTCCCTGACGACAGATGATGTAACCGCCCTTGGTCAACGTGTTCTCAAGATAGAAAGAGATTTTAATGCGAAGGCGGGATTTACCGCGGCGGATGACCGGCTGCCGGAATTCTTTCGCCAGGAGAAGCTCCCGCCGCATGACGTGGTGTTTGACATCCCCGATGAGGAACTGGATACGGTCTTCAATTTTTAAGCCATATTCCCTCGTTTCCCCTGCCCCTGAAGTCTAAAGGGTGCAGGGGAAATACAACAAGAACCAGGACCAGCCTTCGTGGACAAATTCACTGATGGGCCTTGGCTTGGGGGGGGGGGGGGGGTGATTCCCTGTCGCAATTTCCTTATTCGTCAAGTCCCAGTAAATCGGCCGCATTTCCCCCTGCCACCCTGTCCCGTTCGTATGGAGACAGCCCTGCCCCCTCCATCTCCTGCAAATACCTTGAGGGGCTCAACAGTGGGTAATCGCTTCCAAGGAGTATCTTCCCGAAGCCCACAATGTCTCCGACCGTGCGATAAATCCGGGGCTCATAGAGATACGGGGATGCCGCCGTATCGAACCAGACATTGTTGAGTGCTTCTTTCACCTCCCTTTTCATGAGGGCAAAAAAGGGGAGTCCGCCACCCCAGTGGGCAAGAACAATTCTATTTGCGGGATACCTTTTGATAAAATCAAAAATCTGCCCGAGTGTCATGGGTGTTTTCCCGGGATACTGGTGACCCACGGGCTCATTCGTGTGCATGAGCGCGACGGCGCCGGAATCACGGACGATTGCCATCACCTCTTCCAATGTTCCAGCCACTGCCGCCGTAAGGCCGTCGCCGTATACTGCCAACTCTCCAACGCCGGCAAGCCCGGCTTTGAGGCACCGCTCAGTCTCTCTGGCCGCTTCCTGCAAAAACGGCGAAAAACAGCACAGGCCGACAAGCCGATCCGGATGCCTCTCAACCGCCTCCAGCACATAATCGTTGTGCCGGCTTGCAAGTTCGCCGTTCTGCCAGGGAAATCCGAAAATAACCGACTTGTCGATTCCGGCCTCATCCATGTGACACAACAGCTCCGTCACACCGACCATTCTTGCGCGGGGAGAATCATAGAGCATCTTGAATGCCGGCTCTCCGGCGAAATATTTCGAGCGGTCCTGCCTGAAAGGAGGGGGGAAAACGTGGGTATGAAAGTCTATTCTCATTGCAACAGTGATTCGATGGATTTCTTGAGGACTCCTTGGCGATATCCAATAACCTTGTTTCGTATTTTTCCCTCACGGTCAATGAGAAACATGGTGGGAATCGCAGGGTTCTCAGTGCCGAAGTAGTCTTTCATGATCTTGTCATCATACCGCAGCACCGTGTAATTCATATCGAATTTTTGCATGAATGCCTTCAGAAAAAGATCCGAGGCCTCCACGGGATCATCAAGGGAGATCCCAATGACAACAAGGCCCTGGTCCCGAAATTCCTTCTGCAAACCAATAAGTTCAGGAATGGACATGCGGCAAGGGGGGCACCAGGTCGCCCAGAAATCGAGAACAACAATTTGCCCCTTGAACTGCGAAAGCGATACATCCTTTCCGTTCACGTCTTTCAGGCTGAAATCGGGAGCCTTCTGCAAGGCGTCCACCTTGCTCTGGCATCCGAAATTGAGGGCTGCCAAGGCAAAGATTGCCCAGCCCACATACAATACCAACTTTCTCGGTCTCATCGTTACTCCTGGTTTCACTGGCGCCTTCGAGCGAATGAATCCGGTGAAGCTCATAACTCCTCAGGCTCAGAAGCCGGAACGGTCCTCTCGCCGGATCCCGGCCCCGGAATACCGGGCAGCTAAAAAGGCCTTTTATTTTTATCCCATCTTTATATAATAACGCAAGGGATTTTGCAGACAATGCAACAGAAGAGCGCCATACTATTCTTACTTACCACTTTTTCGTGTATCACGGCGGCGATGCTCTCATCTTCTCTGGCTGCGGAAAAGGCGGATATCCGCCATTCGGTTATTGCCGGAACCTGGTACCCGGGAGACCCGCATGATCTCTCCGTCAATCTCGACAAATACCTGTCCGGCTCCCGGAGAGTTCGGCTGGGAGGAACCCTTCGTGCCATCATTGTGCCGCATGCGGGATACAGGTACTCCGGTGCAGTTGCAGCTCGTGCATATCGACAGCTCGAGGGATCCGGAGTTACCACGGTCATCCTCGTTGGACCCAGCCACTATCTGGCCTTCGATGGAGTTTCCGTCAACCTTCAAACCGCCTATGAAACACCGCTGGGGTCCGTTCCTGTGGACCAGTCCCTTGCAAGAAAGATCATCGATTCACAAGCTGATTTTCGATGGATCAGACAGGCCCATGCCAGGGAACATTCCCTGGAGATCCAACTCCCCTTTCTCCAGATAGTCTTGGGAAATTTTCAGATTGTCCCGGTAATCATGGGAACACAGGATTTTTCCACCGCAGAAAGGTTAGCACACACCCTGACGGCCCTGGTACACGGAAGGAAAGACATCCTCCTCCTCGCCTCCAGCGATCTTTCCCATTACCATACCTCGCGCAGAGCCGGTGTCCTCGATTCCTGCTTTGCCTCCCATGTGCTCACCCTTGACGCAAAGGGGCTTGCCCGGGATCTGGCTGCAGGGAAGACCGAGGCATGCGGGGGCGGCCCTGTTATGTGCATACTTCTCACGGCAAAACTGCTGGGAGCAAAGAACGCTTTGATCCTGGGCCGGGCCGATTCAGGCGAGGCCACCGGAGACAGAAGCAGCGTGGTTGGCTATCTCTCCGCCGCACTCGTCACCCCTGCGGCAAACCACCCGGCCACCAGCGAGTTTCCGATCCAGAAATGAGATATTTTTTTACAAGATCAAGGAAGTCAAGGGATTACGCGGAGGCGTACTATAATAGTACGCCGCACAAGTGATCTCGCAGATTGACGCAGAGATTGTGAAAAATAGCCATTTATGGATGGAAACTAACTCATCTGATAGCAATCCACGTCCACGCTCAGCTGGACCCCTCTTGACTGCAATCTTCCCTTGAACAAACCTTCAAGCGCCTCCACCAGGTGCCTGATGAGTGCAGCCTGATCACCCTTCACCAGAATCTGCCACCGATACTTTCCCTTCACACGAAACAGGGGGGCTTCCGCCGGTCCGAGGATCTTGATTTCCTTTCCCCTCTTTGGCCATCCGGCAACTATTCCTCTCATTGCCTCTCCAAGGAAGCGGGCTGCCTCAGCCGTTTCCTCCTTGCTGTTTCCCTTGATTCTCAGACACGTCATATGGGAAAAAGGAGGATATCCCAGTGCCTCCCTGAGTTCCATTTCCTGTGCGAAAAAAGCCTCATAATCATGGCTCACTGCTGTCTTGATGGCGTAATGGTCAACGTTGAAGGTCTGTACGATCACCCTTCCCTTTTTCGTTCCCCGACCCGCCCTACCGGCCACCTGAGAGAGGATATGGAAGGTCCTTTCTCCCGCTCTGAAATCAGGAAAGCCGAGAGATAAATCAGCAGCGAGGACACCCACCAGCGTCACATTTGGAAAGTCATACCCTTTGGTGATCATCTGGGTCCCGACCAGGACATCGATCTCGCCCGCGCCGAATTTCTTGAGAATCTCAAACGCGCTTCCCTTCTTTTTTGTGCTGTCGGTGTCCATCCTCGCCACGCGGACGCCCGGGAACAGCCTGTGAAGCTCGGCTTCCAATCGTTCGGTTCCAAATCCATATGGTTTCAACCGCCTGCCGCTGCAGGAAGGACAACGCGTATAAAGTACACTATGAAAGCCGCAATAATGGCACCTCAAGCAGTTATCCTGATGGTGTATGAGGGCAACATCGCAGTTCGGGCATTGGATTGTCTTGCCGCACGTCAGGCATACATACAGACGGTGAAAACCCCGGCGATTCAGAAACAAAAGGACCTGATTTTGATTCCCAAGTTCCTCTCGAATGGCCTCCCTGAGCCTGCGGCCGATGATCTCTCCCTTTTCGCTGCCTTCGGTTTCCGGTCTCATATCCACCATTTCGATTTCCGGGAGGCGCCGCCTCTCCACCCGTTCGGCCATTTGAAGGAGATGATACCGCCCGCAATGGGAATGGTGGTAGGACTGAATCGAGGGGGTACCGGAGCCCAAGAGAACTACTGCCTTTTCCATCCTTGCCCTGACCACCGCTGCGTCCCTCGCTTGATACCGCGGAGGGTTTTCCTGTTTGTAGGCGGTGTCATGTTCTTCGTCCACGATGATGAGCCCAGGATCCGGGAGCGGTGCCCAAATCGCGGAGCGGGGGCCGACAACCAGGTCCACTTCTCCTCTGACTGCGCGAATCCACTGGTCATATCTTTCTCCCCGGCTCAAACCGCTGTGGTATAGGGATATTCGATCACCGAGTCTGGACCTGAAAAGTCCGTACATATAAGAAGCGAGGGAAATTTCAGGAACCATGAGAATTGCTTGCCTGCCTCTTCTGATCATTTCTTCAATAACCCTGAGGTAGACCTCGGTCTTCCCGCTGCCGGTGATGCCGTGGAGCAGGCAGGCAGAGAACCTTTCCCGTCTGAGCCGCGAATTGAGAAATTCTATCGCAGATGTCTGTTGTTCCAGCAGTACTTCGGGAAGAACGGGTGGAGCAATAAGTTCTCCGGCGGGGTTTCTGTAAACGGGAGCGTCAACGCATTCCAAAACCCCTCTTCTCACCCATTTATCGAGCAGATACCTGCCGTTCCCGAACTCCCTGCAGATTTCCGATTGGAGAATACCCCCGCTCGAAAGAACCCGTTCGAGAAATACTGCTTCGTCCCTGGCGCCGGATCGTGCCGATCCCCGGCCTTCCACAATCTCTTCAAGCTGAATACCATTTCTTGCCTTTATGAATCTTCGCAGGAGAGGGCGGGGAGGATTCTTTGCGATGCGATCCACGAGCTCCAGCAATCCTTTTTCCCGGAGACGATACACCGTGTGCAGCGGGCGGGGAAGCCGGGCGCCGGGATGATCCTTCACCCACAGGAGACACTCTTTTTCCGCAAAAAGGAGCCCTCCTTTTTCCAGTCTTCCAGCACCTGCGGGGGTTATTACCGCACTCCGGTAAGTGTCCGTATTGATTCCACCGGGGAGGGCATTCTTGATGACCAGCCCGATAGGATGCAGATAATACCGGGAAATCCATTCGAAAAAAGGGATCATGTTTTCGTGAAACAGGGGAAAAGGATCCAGGATATCCGTAATTTCCTTTAAGGGTTGCCGGATCTCCAGGGAGGGAGCCTCCCCCAGGACATAGCCTGTCACCGTTCTTTCGCCGAACGGGACCCGCACCCGCATCCCCACGCGTATCTGCGCGATCAACAACTTCGGCACAGTGTATGAGTAAGTATCCGTAACCGGAAGGGAAACGGCAACTCTGAGGCAGGACCTGTTTCTTGATGCAGTCAACGTGTATCTGCAGGCGGAGGCAGGGGAACGTTGAACTCTGCCTTCAGCACAAGATAGCTTTCCACGGGATCTCCATCCAGAAAATAGTCAATCCTGAATGGAAACCAGCCGTTCTCCACCTTCCTGTAATCGTTGAATCGTACTTGGATATTTCTTGTTCCTTTGCCGTGAACGGCCCGATAGCTCACGAGGAGGGGGAGGAATCTCTCCTTTTCCATGAGGAGTCGCGGACCTTCCTTTGGGCTCTCTCCGATACAGTAGGCGATATCTCCATCAAGCCGGGTCAACGAGACAGAGGCCAGGTTAATGCCCCATTCCAAAAGGAGGGTTGACAGGTGCTGCGGACTGTTCGACACCAACAGTTGCCGGTATGCAGTATCGACATCAAGCCGAAGCGTGTTAATATCTTCCACCGACATGCCCTGCCCCTCTATTTCGGGCGCGATCTGTGAACCCGAAGATCCTGGAGACTTGATCCAGACTTGTTCATCGAAGGTCATAGTGGAATTGTTGTCTCCCTCAGCGCCGATCAATCGTGTGGATTGAGACAAAAGCACGGTCTTGAATCGTGAAAAACGTGCGGACATGCGGTCAAGCAGTTGTTCGACAGGCATGATATAGGCATCTCCATCCTTGCTCATACCGAAACACGATCCTATCACCAAGGCCAACACGATAGCAAAAGCAGTCCATTTTCGCTTTTTGCGCAACGATAACCCTCCTTTCAAGATGCGGGATTACTCTCAAGCCCTTTGAGGATCTCCCCCCGCACCCGGGCCATTAACGCGTCAACATCTCTTGCGGAATACTGGTTCACAGCAATCGGGGTTCCGACAGAAAGAGAAAAGCGGCCCCGGTTTATCCTGAACCTGCCCTTGGGCAAAATACGCTTACTCCCCTTTATGGCCACCGGGACGATATCACTCCCTGATTTCAAAGCCAGTTTAAACCCTCCCCGCTTGAAGTCTTGCAAATGGCCGTCCACACTCCGCGTTCCCTCCGGAAAAATCAGTACCGAAGCTCCATCTCTTATCCTTTGAGCGGCTTCCTGTATACTCTTTACGGCCTTCCTTGGATCGTTTCTCTCTATCCCGATATAGCCGGCGCGCCTCATGGTAAATCCGAATATCGGAATACGCATCAACTCCTGTTTCATGAGGAACTTGAAGTCCACCGGCAGGTAGGCCAGCAGTCCCAGGATATCAAAATAGCTCTGATGATTGGCCATGTAAACCCTGGGGACCCCTGCTTCAACGTTCTCGAACCCGCTTGCGTCCACTTTCACGTTGGACAACCACAGGATCACCCGTGCCCATGGCTTCGCCACATAGAGATGTATGGACCTGCTGCTGAAGCCGAGCAGGGTAAGGATGAACGCCCAAAGACAGAAAATAAGGGTGTGAAGGATGATAATCGTGTTCAGGCCGAGAAATCTCACCATGTATCAGCCTCCCCAGTACTATTGAGCGGATGTTTCACTGTCCATCTCTTGGAATATGAATATTCAGGCATTTCACTCAAAAAAGTGGATCCGCAACACATTGGCATAACGGGACTCCAGCTCTCAGGTCGGAGTGGAGGAGAAGCCCGCGGAAAAAATGAAAAATTCTCGTGACACGCGTTTTGTACAGTCATCCACATTGATATTAATTGATTGACATATGAAATTATTTATGCTATCAAAGTTTATAATTAACATATAATTAACTATAATTACTTACACCTTTGGAGAATATGATGACCGGCTATATCGTATGTCCAAACAAGAGAAGTGCCCCGCGGGTAAACGTGCTTGTCTGCCGGGAGCGCTGCCCGATGAAGGAAGAGTGCCCGGCGTATGCCGCGTATGTCGAAATGCTCCTGACGGAAACGGCTCTTTCTTCACATCTGGAAACCCAAAAGGTTGTCGCGGTTGCTTCCTGAGGCTGAGCTACGCCTGAAGAACCGGAGAACGGATCGGCAATACCACTCTCACGATGATCATGTCTTGTTCCCCTCGGAAGACGTCTATTTTCCCGCCATGTTTATTTACAATAATCCTTGAAAAGGGCAAATCAAGCACCCTCGACGAAACCTCGAACGGTAGACGGGGGAGAAAAAACTGCTCCAGATCCTCCTCTGAGATCCCTTCGGCGGGATGCAGAAGGGTGATCAGGATGGAATCCCCTTCCTTTTGAAGCCGAACAAAAAAAGGACTCCCCCTCGGTGTCGAAAGAATGGAGTACCGTATCAGGCTGTCCAGCGCCTTTGTTAATAGACCGGCGTCTCCTGAGATTGAAGGCAAATTGTCAGGGAAAGATTTCACCATCTTTATCTCTCCGGATAGGATTTCCGGCGTATGCGCTGCAAGAAGAGAATCGACCAGAGAAGACACGTCCAATTCTTCGACATGAATCGTCACTGGCTCAATGGACTGCAGCATCATCCTGAGGATCTCTTCCAGCTTGCCCACATCCTCAGCAATAATGCAAGCGGCCTTTCGGTTGGGATCATCTTCGGGCAATTTCTCCGCAAGCCTCCTGGCGAATCCTCCCGCGGTGGTGAGAGGATTCCTGATTTCATGGGCAAGCCGGGCGGATATCTCTCCAAGTACCCTGATTTCCTCTGCCTGGAGTGCCCGTTCCTGATAAAGCTTGAGTTCGGTGATATCCATCATGATCCCGTCTATCCACTGGAGGTTCCCCCGATGGTCGGTAGACGGAATAGCCTGGTCAATGAAGGTGAGCGTCTTCCCATCCTTGGTTCTGACTCTTCTCTCCACCCTCAATTCCTGCCCCTTTCCCCAGCACGCCTCCAGGATGTCTTCCTCGTCCCTATCCTGCCAACCGCAAATCTTCTCACGCCAGAAATTCCGGTCCCCCACTACTTCATCGGGGCTATACCCCAGCTGATCGGTGAAATACAGGTTGACGAACTCTGTGGTCCCGTCGGCCAGGATACGGTACACGATAAGGGGAACATTTTCCACCAGGGCCCGGTATTTTTCTTCTGATGCCACCAGGTCGGCCGTCCTTTCCCTGACTCTGTCTTCCAGCGTCTGGGCATACTCTTCAATTTTTTCCCTCCTTTCCTTCAATGCCCCCAGCATGACATTCAGCGATTTCGCGAGGCTGCCGATTTCGTCATCGGGTCGGGACTGCAGTCGACTTTCTCTCTTCCCTTCCGCAATCTCCTGAGCCTCTTTAACAATTTCCGTAATCGGTTTGACGAATCGGATGGCAACAAACCAGGTGAGGCAAAAGGAGACAATGATGCCGGCGACTGCAATAAGAAGCATCAGGTTTCTTCTTTCTTCAAGGCGCCTTATGGTGGTCGATCGATCCATGGCAATAAGAACGACAGCCGCCGCATCACCAAAATAGTCTTTCAGGGGCCCGAGCAGAATCGAACGAGGGGGGAGGCCCCCCGACGCCGATATAACGGTGAGCCCACTGTCTTTCCCGGCATGAAAATAATGCCCCGGCCGAAATTTCGTATGATTCCTGTCGGTACATGCCAAGAGCACATAATCGTCTTTTCCCCGCTTCACATATATCCCGAGATCAGCCCCCCATTCTCTCCTGAATTCGTTCAAGAGTCTGATATTAAGGGGGTACCCCATCTCAAGGCTCCCGAGCACGTTTCCATCGCGAACAATGGGAGCGGCCCCCTTAAGCACCAGACCTGAAGCCTCCCGTTCCAACCCGGAAACACCATCCCTGGACTTCAGTGCTTCCGCCGTCACACTTCGCCCGGCCGTCATTTCACCCTGCCCGGATTCACTGTGGAGACGAAGGGGTAACTCTCCCGGCGGCAAATCAATGTGGAACTGTTCTATTCCAAATTTCTTTCTTAGAGCCTGGAAGATCGGTGCTGCGTATCTTTCAACCGCCTTCTCGTCCCGCGACGCCATGATTCTCTTTATCTCAGGATCCACTGCCAGAACAGAGGCCAGTGCCAGCAGCACCTCCTCTTTCTGGCGAATATTCTGCAGAAACAGGCGGTACAGCTGTTTCATTTCACGGGCGTCCTCGTGTGCTATGAGTGTCTGCTGTGAATTCAGGCCCAGATAGACGAGTGAAGTTGTTCCGATAAACGCGAAGGCCAGGAAGGGAACCAAGAGCTTCCAGATGAGACTGATACTGCGTATTCTGTAGAGAATTCTGTTCCGCATCGTCTTTAGAGTAAATCACATTCTCCCGGCAAACGTGAGTCTCCTCCCGCTAAACCGGTGAATCTAAGTCCCTGGATTCATAAGTTCGATGACATAGTCTTTGTAGTATTTCACCGCCCGCTTCTCATGAAAGGCACAGAGGCCGCAAAGCTGACTCCTATTTCTTTTGCCGTTGAGAGGACGGCAAAAGAAAACAGCTGCGATTCTGGACATAAAGATACAGCCGGTAATTTTACGCCCGTGAAGCTGTCTTTTCCCTTTCCGCCGTCTCGGCAGAAAGGGAAAACAAATTCTTAGCGAACTTCGCGCCTTTGCGGTGACGAGAAATTGTCCAGTTCGGATACGATATCGTATTTAAGGATACGTGCACTAAGGAACACCGACCAGAGGCATTCTGGCCATGTCTCTCAGGATCCTCTGTTGTCTCCACTTCACATACGAATTCGGCCGCTTCACCGACCACCTATGTGGACTCGGCAAAATAGCAGCAAGCAGCGCAGCCTGGGAAGCGGACAGTTTCGAGGAAGAAGTATTGAAGTACTTTCTCGACGCGGCCTCCACACCCCTGACACCGATCCCCCAGTCGACCATGTTCAAATAGAGCTCCAGGATTCTCTGCTTGCTCAAGAAGGTTTCAAGCAGGAACGTGTAATAGGTCTCTGCGATTTTTCTCCCCCAGGTCCTTGCAGGCCATAAGAACACGGTTCGCGCCACTTGCATGGTGATAGTGCTTGCCCCTCTCTTCCTTCCCTTTCGGAATATGTCCTGTACGGCGTGAGATATTTCCACGACATCAAAACCGCGGTGCCAAAGGAACCGCTGATCCTCACTGGCAAGTACGGCTTTTCTGATCTCGGGAGAGATGTCTTTGAGCTTCCTCCACACTCCACTGTGGGCGCGCCGGGTTTCCGCATTCGTTCCGGTCAAGAACCGGCTCAATGCCGGCAAGAGAGGAGGGTTGATGAAACGGAGCGCAACTACTTGAGCGTTCGAAAAAACCAGAAAGAGCAGGAGGGCTGCCAGGACCCACCTCGTGATCCTCGTCCCGATACCCGGCTCCCTCTTCCCGCTCACCCTTTCTACCTCTCATCCTTCTTGATCTCGTTCCAGATCTCGTCCATTTCATCCGGTGCAGCTTCACTGAGGTCTGTTCCTGCGGTCGACAATTTCCTTTCCATCAATTCGAATCTCCGAACAAATTTTCTGTTCGCCATTCTCAAGAGATCTTCCGCATTCAGCCCCCAATGCCTCGCCAGGTTGACCAGGGAAAAAAGGAGGTCCCCGATCTCTTCCCCCACCTCTCTTGAATCCTGTTTTTTGACGGCCTCTCTGAGTTCACCGGACTCTTCAAGTACTTTCTTCCACACAGCGGCCCTGTCCGCCCAGTCAAACCCCGCTTTAGAGGCCCTCTCACTCAACCGATGGGCCCGCTGGAGGGCGGGAAGAGCGGCTGGAACCTGTTCCAGAAAAGATCCCTCTCTTTCCGCACCATTTTTTTCGGCCTTTTTGATCTTGGCCCAATTCGTCGCCACCTCTTCGACATTCTCTACCTTGAGATTTCCGAAGACATGCGGATGACGTCGAATCATTTTCTCAACTATCTTTTCGACAACGTCGACGAGATCAAACTCACCCTTTTCTTCTCCAAGGTATGCAATGAAGACAATGTGAAAGAGAAGGTCACCCAGTTCGGCACACAGTTCTTCCGGAAGACCGCGTTCAACGGCATCCAGAACTTCGTAGGACTCCTCCAGCAAATACATCCGTACAGTATGCATTGTCTGTTTCGCATCCCAGGGGCATCCGCCCGGTGCCCGCAGTCGTTCCACCAAATCGGCGAGAGTGTTGATCGCGCTGTCAAGCTCAGCATAATCCATTGTATCCACCAAAATTATCAGGTTCGTAGATCCTCTTCGGCGATGTCATTCAATTTTTCGGCTCGCCTCTTCCTTTCAAATATACGCACAGGTCCGTGCGCTGCACCGCAGAAACCGGGTGACTTCCGCATTCATTTTACAGGCTCCCTTTGAGTTTTTTCGGAGTGTCCTTTTTGAGCCTTTCGGTTCGCCCCAGCCATTTGTTCTTCCAGCCATCATAAGCCTCTGAGGAAATGAGGCCCACGATAGACTGATATGAGGTCACGATTGCAGGCGCCAACCTGGACTCGGCAATCAATGGCGCCTTCGTGGGAAGAAAGAAGGTAAGCAAGATAATCACCAGATAGGTGAGGATAATGCCTTTAAGAACGGCCAGAGCAGCTCCCAGCCCCCTGTCGGCCCAACCAAGAAAAGCCTTTTTTACCAGAATCCCCAATCCGGATCCGGCCAAGTTGCAGGCGATCAGAACAATAAAAAAAATTGCCCCGAAACTGATCAGCGAAAGGAATCTGCCGGATGACAGATGGGATTTCAGGAACAGGGTCAATTGTGGTTGATACTTGCTCGCGAGCCATATGCCCAGGATCACGCCGGCCAGTGAGCCTGCTTCTCTGAAGAAGCCGCGCCAAATACCCCTTACGATGAAGAAAATCATCGCACCTATGATAATCGTGTCCAGGATATTCATTGGGCCATCTTTATCAAAGCCAGAGAGTCTCCGTCAAGGCGATTATCGAAATCACGGGGACCGGGAGTCACCCTCCCGGGCGCCCAAATCCACCGCCTAACTTTCGCTTAATAAGTTCACGGAGTGATTTGGCGAAACTCCTGATCACCAGCAAGGCGCGCATCGGCTTGTTTTCGTAAATCATTTGTGCTAAAGAAGTGAGGTCTTATTCTCTGTTGCAAGGGGCACCTGTTCATGCTGAGCGAAAAAGAAAAGATCGCGTTGATCACCCAAATCAGCCTCGACATCAACGAAGTGAAAGATATTGATATGCTTCTGGAAAGGATCCTGAGCAAGATTCGGAAGTTTTTCAATGCCGACGCCGGATCCATGTACATCAAACACCGTGACATGCTTCGATTCAGTTTCACGCAGAATGACACCCTCCAGAAGAGACTTGGGGCGGGCAAAAAGCTCATTTACAGCACCTTCTCCATTCCCGTCAACAATCAATCCATCTCCGGCTACGTGGCGAAAAACAAGAAACTGGCCAACATTCCTGATGTGTACGGCATGAACGGTTCAGAACCCTACAGGTTTGACGCTGAATTTGATGAACTCTCTGATTATCTGTGCAAATCAATGCTGGCCGTGCCCATGACGAACCAGCGGGGTGACGTGCTCGGTGTGGTTCAAATAATAAACGCCCAGAATGAAAAAGGGGATATTATCCCCTTTTCTCCTGCAGATGAACTGGCAATCATGCATTTTGCGACCAGTGCGGCCCTCGCCATCGAGCGGGCCCAGATGACCAGGAATATCATCCTGCGAATGATCAGCATGGCAGAATTGAGGGACCCTGCTGAAACAGGTCATCACGCAAACCGGGTTGCCGCATTTTCGGTGGAAATTTTCGAGGCCTGGGCACGGGAAAATGGTCTTGCTCTCGACGAAATAAACCGTCAGAAGGATATCCTTCGAATGGCGGCCATGTTGCACGACGTGGGCAAAGTGGCGGTCAGCGACCTCATATTGAAAAAGCCGGGAAAACTTACTCCGAAAGAATTTGAAGGCGTCAAGAGCCACACCTACCTTGGAGCAAAGCTTTTTCTTGAAGAACGATCGGAGCTGGATGAGATGGCCGCCCAGGTGGCCTTGAATCACCACGAGAAATGGGATGGCACCGGGTATCCCGGGCATGTCGATCCCCTCACCGGCAAACCGAGCCCCGGCTTTGACGGGCCCGGGCGGAAACCCCGGCCGAAGCGAGGCGAGGATATCCCGATATATGGTAGAGTAGTGGCTGTTGCAGATGTCTATGATGCACTGCGCTCAAGGCGCGCATACAAGGAACCCTGGGCTGAAAGCAGGATCCTGGAAGAAATGAAAATGGGTGCCGGCACTCACTTTGATCCCGCGGTCATTCGCGCGTTCTTCTCGACGCTGGATGTCCTCCAATCCCTGGCAGAACGCTATCCAGAGCGGTAAGGGCTTTCAGCCGGAAGGAAACCGAATTTATGCAAATTCGTTATCATTCCATTCCTTCTGCAGGGTAGGAAGACTGATGGTGAATGTCGTGCCTTTGTTTACTTTGCTCCAGACCCTGATCTCTCCTCCGTGCTTGGCTATGATCCCGTGACTTACCGAAAGACCGAGGCCTGTCCCATTTTTTTCCGATTTCGTGGTAAAAAATGGGTCAAATATGCTTCGTATGTTTTCGCCGGGTATTCCGCACCCAGTGTCCTCAAAGCTGATACCAACGGTATTCTTATTCAGGAAAGTCCGGACGGTGAGGTTTCCACCATTCTCCATAGCGTCTGCGGCGTTCAGTGCCAGATTGATGAAGACCTCTTGCAGCTGGCTTCTGTCGCCCTCAATGGGGGGAAGGCAGGGATCCAGCTTTTTCTTGATCTCGATATTTTGAAATACCGATTGAATTTCCATGAGTTCGAATATCTCGTGGACGGCTTTGTTTATATCCAGTGATTCGACGCGCGGCTTCCGCTGTCTCGAAAAATCAAGCAGCCCCTGCACAATCCTCTTGCATCGTTCGGCCTGGTTGACGACCTTCTTCAGATTGGCATGGGGCATCGTGTCCTCAGAAAGCTCCTCCAGTGCCAGTAGACCATACATCATGATGGCACCAAGAGGATTATTGAGTTCATGTGCCACACCAGCGGCGAGTCTTCCTATGGAGGCCAGTTTCTCGGAGTGAAATAGCTGTTGTTGGGTTTCAAGTAACGTCCGCTCCATTTTCAGCCGTTCTTTCAGGTCTACGAATATCCCCACGGTCGCAATTTCTTTTCCATTTCCGTCATAGAGAATGGCTGCCGAAAGGTTCCCTTCCACCACCTGGCCGTCCGGCCTCCCATAGGACATGGGGCAGGATCTGAGCTTACCAGGCCCTCCGTACTCCTCGCCCCTCATCATCTTCATAATCTCCTTCGCCAGCCCCTTGCGATATATGTCGCGAATATTGATTTTTCCGATCACCTCCTCGGCGGAACGTCCAAAAATCTCTTCTGCCGCCTTGTTCCAAATGATAACTTCTCCTTTCATATCCGCGGCCATGATAGCATTAGGGGAACTCATGATAATGTTGTGCATGAAATCATTGGCTTTAGCGAGTGCCTCTTCCAGTTGCTTTCTCTCGGTCAGGTCGAAAATAATTCCTTCGTATCCGGCAATGCACCCTTGATCGTCGTAACGCAAATGACACGTAAATGCCGCGGGGAAAACGGTCCCATCTTTCCGTTTCATCTCGATCTCATATTCAACCAGGCATCCTTCCTGGGAAATACGCCTCTGGAGGTCTTCCGCATCCTTGGGGCAAGCATAGATTCCTCTTATCATATCAATACCATAAAGTTCCTCCTTGGAATCATACCCGAGCAAATCAAGAAAACGGCGGTTTGCCTCGATAAGATCCCCATCCTGCGTGCTGAGAAATACACCGCAATAAATATTATCGAACAGCCTCTTGAACTGCCCTTCGTAGGCGTTGAACCCGTTTTCGAACTTCTTTCTATCGCTGATGTCCCGATAGATGAAGACCGCGCTCTTCACAGGATGCTCGCCGGGAAGGAGAGGCATTCCGATTACGTCAAAGACCTTCTGCAGATGGGAAACAGGGCGTTCAAAACGAATGACCTGCCCATCAAACACCTGGTTCATCAGGCACCATGGGCATCGATCGTCGCGGCCGCTGACGGCCTGATAGCATTTCTTTCCCTGCCCTTCCCCCACACATGCGATCATGGCTCTGTTCATGTATTGAACGGTATTCTGCGCGTCAATAACGTAGGTGCCATCCCTTATCGCCTCAAGAAGAGGGTATATCTTATTATTCGCCGTTTTCATTCTCTTCCCAAAGCTCTGCCTACGTACGCCAACAGGTCATTAGGAGAAACGGGTTTCTGCAGGACAAAATCGCAGGGGAGCCAACCATCATCCGGGTAACTGTCCCACGGGCCTTTTAGATCCACGGAAGTGATCATGATCCTGG
>Ga0315542_1000008_pt1 | contig 85759 bp, 72 predicted proteins | sample SalMarSW160120MG_FD_202541 | JGI IMG/M metagenome (GOLD analysis project Ga0315542, IMG submission 202541) | Salt marsh sediment microbial communities from the Plum Island Ecosystem LTER, Massachusetts, United States - Salt Marsh Sediment SW1601-20 ...
TATCGCACAAGAAGGTGTTTCAATTCTGCTTATTGAGCAAAATGCGAATTTGGCATTTCAGTTGGTTAGAAAAATCTACGTCATGGAGACAGGAACAATCACTCTTGAGGGGGATCCTTCGGATCTGCAGAATGATCCACATGTCAAGGAGGCCTATCTGGGCCTCGCTCGGACAGAGGAGATGCGAATAGGGCAGACTGTGCAAGCAAAAGAACCTGCTATAGGACCTTCCGACATTGCGGCCCAAAAAAGGTGGCAGGACAAGATTCTCCAGAAAAGATTTCAGGATAGGGTCCCTCCTGAAAGATGGCAGGATAAAGGACTCCATTTGACCCCGGAGAGCGGGGTTGTTCAGAAAAGCGTTTCAGCCGGTTTCGCCAAACAACCTGAGATCCATGAGATGAGCAGGAAGGTTCCGCCGGCCGAAGAGACTGCAGGCCGCCCTCGTATCTTAGAAAGACGGCCCGATGAGAAGAGAAAGATAATAGGCTCTAATCATGATAGATTTATTGAAGAATCGCAGGCAGAAAGGGAAACGCCCAAGGAGCGATATATTTCGGATAGATGGGGAGATAAAGGAAAGGAGTTGGAATCACGTTCCGCATTGAGGTCCATACATAAGAGGGTTAGTCCGCCTCGAGTAGTCAAGAGGACTTTTACTCCCGCCATCCAAAGTGTCAAGAAGAGATAGACGCATCAAGGAAATGAAAAGCAGGATCTTGTTTTGAAACGCTGCGGTTGAACGGAAGAGGAAGAATGTCCGTGAAGGAAGAAAAAAGTCAGGGGATAGAGATATCCTTCAATGGATTGCTCAAGAAATTTTTTGGATCAACCAAGGTGCAAAGCAATTTTGCAGGTACTCCGACCATTCGAACTCTCCTAGAGGAATTCTGTGTTTCGTCGGAGCATCGCCAAAAGATTTTCGACAGAGATGGCAATGTGAGAAGTGACATAACCATACTCAAGAATGGTCGGAACATCGTGTTCTTGGAAGGTCTTGATACCGGACTGAATCAAGGAGACAAAGTGGCAATTTTCCCACCGGTATGCGGGGGATGAGTCGCAAAAGAGGGTTTCTCTGTTCCCCTGGCATGTCCCGTCGCAGACCGTGATGAGTTGATTCCTGCAAGGTTTTAGAATTAGAAGAAAGGGGAAATAGATGGCTAAAGGTCTAGTCATTGATATCGGCAGATGTACCGGTTGCGGATATTGTGAGTTAATGTGCTCTTTTATACACCACGGGGAATTTAATCCTCTCAAATCCGCGATCCACACAAATGTCTTTATTGAGAAATCTGCCGCGGTTCCGGTGGTATGTTACCAGTGCGAGGATCCATGGTGCCTTAAGGCATGTCCAGCAGGTGCTATTTCCATCGAAAATGAGCCAACTACGGGAATAAGAGTGGTTAAGGTGAATAAGGAGAGGTGTGTGGGATGCAAGATGTGCACTTTGGCCTGCCCGTTCGGCTGCATAGTCGTTTCTGACGGATGTGCCGAAAAATGTGATCTCTGCGGCGGCTATCCTGAATGTGTGCGTGTATGTCGTGCGGGAGCTATTAAATTTGAAGAGGCAGGGCAAGGTATTGCTGCCAAGAGGAAGAGTGTTGCTGAGCGCCTGTTGGGCTCTTATCAGGAGGATTAGTCATGTGGTACGGCTGGACTGGAAATGTGTTACGGGTAGACTTGAGTCAACCTCGGATTACTATCGAGGAACTTGATCGCCCAAGCGCAGAAAATTTCATAGGGGGAAGAGGACTGGGTATCAAATATCTCTATGATGAAATGGATCCGGCAATAGATGCGTTGAACCCCGGCAATAAACTGATTTTTGCTACTGGTCCATTGACGGGAACGGGCGCCCCGGCCGCAAGCCGATACATGGTTATGAGCAAGGGGCCTTTGACGGGAGCTATTGCAGAGTCAAGCGCAGGGGGTGCTTTTGCCACAGCGCTCAAATACGCCGGTTTTGACATGCTCATTCTGGAAGGCAAGGCCTCAATGCCGGTTTATCTTTGGATCAATAACGATCAAGTTGAGTTGAGAGATGCGACTCATCTGTGGGGGAAATCCAGCATTGAGACAGAAGAAGCCGTTATCGCGGAGACCGACCCGGATGCCAAGGTGGCATGCATCGGGCCGGCGGGTGAAAATTTGGTGCTTTTTGCATGCATAATGAATGACATGGGGAGGGCGGCGGGAAGATCCGGTGTCGGTGCGGTCATGGGGTCTAAGAACCTGAAGGCAATAGCGGTTCGTGGCACAGGTGGCTTGAAAGTTGCTGACGGCGTTGCTTTCCGAAAAGCAATCTATGAGGCATATAAAACTATTGATACAGAGGATACCGAGCATTTCCATCAACAGGGAACACCAGCGGTGTTGGCACTCGTCAAAGAATTCGGAGCCCTCCCAACGAGAAATTTTCAAACAGGCGTGAATCCTCAGTGGGAGAAACTGAGCGGAGAGACACTGGCCACGACCATAGCAACCAGACACAATATGGGGCTCGCATGTCCCGCGTGTCCAGTAGGTTGCGGGCGTGTAACCAGGGTTACGAATTCGAAGTTTTCCGGAAAAGGCGTAGGACCTGAATATGAGACTATAGGGTTGTTCGGATCGAGCTGTGAAACTAATGACCTGGAGGTTGTTTCTAAAGCCGGATTTATTTGTAATGAGATGGGCATGGACACCATTTCAGCAGGAGCGGCGATTGCTTGTGCTATGGAACTCTACGAAAAAGGGTATCTCACCGAGAAAGATGTGGGAATGCCTCTCAATTTTGGAAATTCTGAAGCCGTAATAAAATTGACCGAAGACATGGCGTTAAGAAGGGGATTCGGTAATGTCCTTGCTGAAGGGTCCTACCGCCTGGCTAAAAGATACGGACATCCGGAATTCTTCATGGGTTCGAAGAAATTGGATTTTGCCAGTTATGACCCGAGGGGTTTGCAGGGGATGGGGCTGGGCTACGCGACAAACTCCCGCGGTGCATGCCATATTCGAGGCGAAGTCCATGACCTTACACTCTACTCCGTTAAGCACTGGAAAATCACGAAAGACCACAATGTCGGTCCTGTTGACCCCCTTCGATGGGACGATAAACCACTTCTGGGGGCGGATGTGCAGGATTGGTTTTGTATCATTGATTCTTGCGGCATGTGTAACTTCATGTTTTTCTTAGCTTTGAATGAAGACCACGCGAGAGCGCTCATTGAATCTGCAACAGGGATTGATATGGGCGGATATAAAGGTCTGATGAAGACAGGCGAAAGAATATTCAATTTGGAAAGACTTTTTAATCTTAAGGCCGGGCTGACCGGCAAAGATGATACATTGCCAAAGAGAATGCTTGAAGAGCCTATGCCTGAAGGCCCGGCAAAAGGTATGGTCGTTCACCTTGGAGAAATGTTGCGGGAATACTACAAAATCAGAGGGTGGACGGCCGACGGTGTTCCTACCCCTGAAAAGCTGAAGGAGCTTGGCCTTGAGGGTATTTGATGTTGGAGAGGATGGATATTACGGATTCACCATGAATTTTGCGCAGACGTAAATGAATTCTTGCGAAAAGCGCAAGAGTGAAAAGCGAAGAGATGCACACCATTATCGGGAATAGCGCGGCTGGATTATCCGCGATCAAGGCTATCAGGAAAATGGGAGACCGTAGCCCGATTACGCTCATCTCTGCTGAACCCTGTAATGCTTACTCTCCTGTTTTGACTACCTATTACATCTCCGGACAGATTAATAGGGCTGGTCTTTTTGTGGTTGACGACAAGTTTTATAGAAAATTCAATATCAAGGTCTTGTTTGGTCGAAAGGCCGTTGCTATCGACACTGCAAAGCGGCTGGTGCACCTTAACGACCGAGCCCGTATACCTTTTAAGAAACTCCTCATTGCGACCGGCGCATCTGCAAGGACTCTGGACAACGTTGATGAAAATACTTCCGGTCGTGTTTTTACCCTGCGCACAATAGCCGATGCTGAAATGATAAAGAAAGTCTCTGAAAAAGCCCGGAGCATCGTATTGATAGGCGCCGGCCTCGTGAGTCTCCAGACCATTAAGGCGATTCTCGGGGCGGAGAAAAGTATCACTCTTGTTGTAGGCTCATATCAGGTACTTTCCCAACAGATGGACTCCGGAGCGGCCAGCATAATTCAGAAAAGGCTGGAACAAAGGGGAATCACCATCCTTTTTGGCAGGGGAGTTGAGCGAATTATAAGAAAAGGCGATCAGGTTTTTGTGGTCACCAACTTTGGAGAATCATTGCGCGCCGACATGGTAATTGTTGGAAAGGGAGTTAGCCCGAACATAGCGCTCGTTGAGAATACGAACGTGAAGACAAACGTGGGCATACTTGTAGACAATCGGATGAGGACAAACGAGGAAGATATCTATGCTGCCGGTGATGTAGCTGAAGGCAGAAATACGCTGACCGGAAATACCGAGACTATTGCAACCTGGTTCAGCGCCTGTGCTCAAGGTGAAATTGCGGGGATGAATATGGCGGGTATTCCCGCCAAGATCCATATGCATTTTAGGGAAAATATCACAAACATATTGGGTTTATCTGCGGCTACGATGGGAATGACCTCCCACAAGGAATGGAAAGCCGGCGGCCTTACCTATTCTGAAGAGAAGAGGAACGTCTATAGAAGGCTCATACTGGACGGCCATAGACTTGTGGGAGCAATCCTCTTAGGCAAAACGGAAGACGCTGGTGTGATCAGACATTGCATCACAAATAGGATTGATATTTCTTCCTGGGAGAAAGAAATCGCAAGAGGTTCCTTCGGGTTTGGCAATACGTTCTTTTCGAAGGGCTTCAGCTGGCCCGTGCATTGACAACCAAAGTGCCATACAACTGTTTTAGTTATGCTAGTGACAGATTAATTTGTTCGCAAACAGGGGGTTGAGATGTCCACGTTTTCAGTAGTGATTTTGATTGCTATTTGTATCGCAGCGGCTTTGGTTCTTTTGTGGCTCCTCCTGAGGAAATTTTACCGAAAAGCTTCTCGGGAGATGTCATTTGTGAGAACAGGGTTTGGCGGGCAGAAAGTAGTCGTGAGCAATGGTGCGCTGGTAATCCCTGTGCTTCACGAAGTAATTCCCGTAAATATGAATACGCTCCGATTGGAGGTTATTTGCGCGAATAACCAGGCCTTGATAACAAGAGATCGCATGCGGGTTGACGTGGACGTGGAGTTTTTTGTGCGGGTAAAACCGGTTCAGGAGGCCATTGCGGACGCTGCGCAAACACTTGGGCGGAGGACGACCGAAGCCAAGCTTCTTCAAGAACTGGTAGAGGGCCGATTTATCGATGCTTTGAGGGCGGTAGCTGCTGAAATGAAAATGGATGAACTGCATGAGAAGCGGGCCGAGTTTGTAGTTAAAGTTCAAACCCTCGTGAAAGAGGATTTATTGAAAAATGGGCTGGAACTGGTCTCAGTTTCGTTGAGCGCCATGGACCAGACTGATCAGAGTTATTTTAATCCCCAAAATGCTTTTGATGCCCAGGGCCTTACAGCACTTACGGAGGTTATTCAGGCCCGGATGCGACGACGTAACGAGGTTGAACGTGATACCGAGGTTGCGATGCGAACCAAGGATCTTGAGGCAGAACGGCACAAACTCGATTTAGCCAAAGAGGAAGAATTTGCCAGATTAGAGCAACAGCGCCAGATACAGGTAAAGCATGCTGAACAGCAGTCGGCCATTACCTCAGAGCAAGTTGCGAAAGAAAGGGAAGCAAAAGAGGCGGAAATAGCGGCAAAACAACAGATCGATCAGGCGAGGATAGCAGCGGACAAAAGCATTGAGGAACAGCGTATAGCCAAAGACCTCCTGTTGAGGAAAAAGGAACTGGAAAAGGAGAAATCGATAAAAGTCACCCAAATAGCGCTGGGACAAGAGGCTTCTGCAGCGGAAATCGCAGCAAATCAACAGACTGATCAAGCCAGATTGGCAGCGGAGAAGAGTGTCGAAGAAGAGCGCATAGCCAAAGATCTATTGGTCAAGGAGAAAGAAATAGCCAGGGAGACTTCAATTGAGGTGGCCGACATTAAGCGGAAAATGGATGTCAATCTTGCCGATCAAGATAGGGATATTGCGGTTGCCGTTAAGTCAAAGGAACGGTCGATAAACGAGGTAGAAGCTAACAAGGCCCGGTTGTCGGCAGTCAAAGCAGAGGAGCAAATAGCCACAGCGCGACAAGTGGAAGCGGCCGAGCGTCAAAAAATCCTGGAATTGATAGAAGCTCGACGGAAGGCTGAATGTGAGGCGGTTGGAATTATCACCCAGGCTGAAGCACGGAAGCAGGCAGCGGTTGAGCAGGCAGAGGCTACCCGGATTATTTCTAAAGGAGAGGCGGATAAATCAAAGGTAATTGCTGAGGCAGAAGCTGAGGCTGAATCCGTCCGGGCAGAAAGTGCGAAAAAGCGCTATTCGGTGGAAGCTGCCGGCACACGCGCACTTAATGAAGCTGAAGGCGTGCTGAGCGGGGATGTTATGGCTATGCGTATAAAAATGTCGATCATCGAACATTTGAAGGAAATCATACGTGAGAGTGTAAAGCCGATGGAGGCGATTGACTCAATCAAAATATTCCACGTTGAGGGCCTTAATCCTACCAACGGCAGTGGGGTTACGGAAAAGGGAATTGGTGGCACAGCCAACGGTAATTTAGCGGATCAGTTAGTTAATAGTGCTCTGCGTTACCGAGGACAAGCCCCCTTGCTTGATGCAATATTAAAAGAAATCGGAATAAGTGGCGGGGATGTAGCCGGTCTTACAAGGGCACTTCAACCCGAGGAAAAAGAAAACCCAACTGAAGGCAGCACAGGCGGAAAGGAGAATTAGTCTCATAGCAGTACAGGGAGACTCTCAACGTAGGCCCGCCTCATATCACATTACTCGAGAAATTCTTAAACCAGGAAGTGGGGTACAGAACGATTGCTCCCCATTCGCTGTCGCAAGATATCCGGCGATTGCCAATGCGTGGAGGATCACATCTCCTGGGGTGCATTTCAGGAATTGGCTTCCCTCGTTTTTGCCTCATAGGAATTAGGTCGCCTGATTTATCTTGATACGCCAAGGAATGTGACTATCACCATTTCCGGACGAATAGTATAAATCGAGGCGCCCGAATGGGATGTGAGGTATTTTAGATTTTACTATGAACGTTGTGAAATGGGAGTTGATTCCTGAGGGATACGATGAAAAAGGTGAATTATAAACGGTAATAAGGAGGGAATAATGGGAAACACCGAAAAATTGAAAGAATTGCGGGAAAAGCACGTCCCCCGGGGAGTGTTTAATACCCTGCCCATATTTGTAAAAGAAGCGAAGGGGGCGGTGGTCAGGGATGTGGACGGAAATGAGTATATCGATTTTGCCGGGGGTATCGGCGTGGAGAACGTGGGGCATTGCGCCCGGAAGGTAGTGGATGCCATCCGGGAACAGGCGGCGACCTATATCCACACCTGCTTTCATGTGGTCATGTACGAGCCCTACGTCCATCTGGCAAAAAAGCTCAATGAGGTAACGCCGGGTGCATTTCCCAAGATGACCATGTTCGCCAACAGCGGCGCCGAGGCTGTGGAAAACGCGATTAAGATAGCACGCTATTATACGAAGCGTCCCGCGGTAATTGCCTTTGAGAATGCATTTCACGGCAGGACCCTGCTGGGGATGTCTCTTACCAGCAAGGTGAAGCCGTACAAATGGGGTTTCGGTCCTTTTGCGCCGGAAGTGTACCGGATGCCTTTTGCCTACTGCTACCGGTGCCCCTATGGGAGGACATACCCGTCTTGCGATCTTCGCTGTGCCGAGGCCATGAATGACTTCTTTGTGAACCAGGTCGCCGGTGATCAGGTTGCTGCGGTGATCGCTGAACCGGTTCAGGGAGAAGGAGGATTCATCGTCCCACCCAGGGACTATTTCACGCGAGTCAAGGAGATCTGCGAGGAAAACGGGATCGTCTTCATAATGGATGAAATCCAGTCCGGCATGGGAAGGACGGGGTACCTCTTTGCCTCGGAGTATTTCGGTGTTGAGCCGGACCTGATTCTTTCCGCCAAATCCCTGGCAGCGGGAATGCCCCTGAGTGCGGTGACGGGAAAGGCGGAGATCATGGACTCGCCCCACGTGGGGGGACTGGGCGGGACCTATGGAGGCAATCCGCTGTCATGCGTTGCGTCCCTGGCGGTTTTTGAAACCCTTGAAGAAGAGAATCTCATTGAAAAGGGGAACAGGCTGGGCCGGGAGGTGCGGCTGGCATTCGACCAACTCAAGGAAAAATATGAGATTATCGGCGAGGTGCGGGGTATAGGTCCCATGCTGGCCCTGGAACTCGTGAAGGACCGAGAAACAAAGGAGCCGGCAGCAGACGAGGCGAAAAGGCTCGTCCAGCTCGCATTCGAAAAGGGATTGATTCTCCTTTCCTGCGGCAACTTCGGAAACGTGATCAGGACCCTTATGCCCCTTTCCATTGAAAAGAGCCAGATGGAGAAGGGACTTGCCGTTCTAGACGAAGGATTGAGTGAATTGGTTCAATAGAGGCACTCACTGACAGGAGAAGGGAAGGCATGCATCTGGGGTCGTTGCTTGAACGGGTAAGGCGCCTGTACCCGGATAAGACCGGCGTGATTTGCGGCGGGCATCGTTTCACCTACCGGGAATTTGTGCAAAGGGTTGCGCTGCTCGCCGCAGGTCTGCAGTCTGAAGGGATAGGAAAAGGCGACAGGGTGGCCATATGCCACCAGAATTGCCACTACTTTCTGGAGGCATATTTCGCGGCGGCAATTACGGGCGTGATTCTGTGCCCCCTGAACTACCGCCTTTCTGCCCGGGAAATGGCTTTTATCCTGGAGGACAGCGAGGCGGTGGCGTTGATCGGCCAGCCCCGGTTCTACCCGGCCGTAAAAGAGGCGGTCGAAAGGCTCGACAGGCCTCTCAGGACCTTCTGGACCGGGAGAGAGACCGTCCCGGAAGGAGAAGCGAGTCTTGAAACGCTCCTTGAATCTGGAGACTGCGCCCTGAAAGACGTGAAGACGGACGAGACTGATGTTGCCCAGCTCTACTACACGAGCGGGACCACAGGACGCCAGAAAGGCGTCATCCTTACCCACAGGAACGTGGTGCATCATTCTCTGGGGACAATCGCGGAACTCAAGATGACGGACGAAGATGTCTGGCTACACGCCGCGCCCATGTTCCACCTCGCAGACGCATGGGCCACCTGGGCCGTCACATGGGTCGGCGGCACCCACGTGATGATTCCTGAATTCGATTCCAAAGCCGTGATTGAGATCATGCAGCGGGAGAAGATAACCCTCACCAACATGATCCCCACCATGCTCAACCTCATGGTACATGACCCGGCAATGCGGCAGGCAGCGTTTCCGTCACTTCGGGTCATGCTCAGCGGGGGCGCTCCCATAGCCCCGGAGGTGGTGAGAAGAATCATGGATGCCTTCGGGTGCGATTACGTCCAGACCTATGGAATGACCGAGACCAGCCCCTACCTGACCATGTCTCTGCTGAAGGATTCTCTGAAATCGCGTCCCGAGGGAGAACGGTTTCACTTCAAGGCCGCAACAGGGAGACCCGTGCTGTTCGTGGATTTCAAGGTGGTCGGAGACGACGGCCGGGAGGTGGCGTGGGATGGGAAAGAGGTGGGGGAAATTATTGTCAAGGGCGAGAGTGTGACGCCGGGGTACTGGCATCTTCCGGAGGAAACGAACAAGAGCATCAAGGAGGGATGGCTTTACACCGAGGACCTGGCTGTGGTAGACAGAGAGGGCTATGTGAATATTGTAGACCGCAAAAAGGACATGATCGTCACGGGCGGAGAAAACGTCTATTCCACCGAGGTGGAAAATGTCCTGTACTGTCACCCGGCGGTCCTGGAGGCGGCGGTCATCGGTATTCCGGACGAGAAATGGGGCGAGACGGTGCACGCCTGTGTCGTCTTGAAGCACGGCGTGGAGGTCTCGGAACAGGAGCTTATCGATTTCTGCAAGAAGGACCTCGCCCGGTACAAGGCGCCGAAATCGGTTGAATTCCTGTCGGCATTGCCCCGCACGGGCTCGGGCAAGATCTACAAAAAGGGGCTCACCGAAAAATATTCGAACCACGGGGGTTAGACAGAGATATGAAGGGTTTTTTCAACAAGGTATTATGGATCAATCTTCCCGATAGGATCTCCCATGCCGAAAACATAGATGACGACACTTTCAGTCAGACGCTGGGAGGAAAAGGCCTTGCCACGCGTCTTTTGCTGGAAAGAAACCCCAAGGGAGTGGAGCCCCTTTCGCCCGATAACCTGGTCATCCTTGCCCTTGGACCCGTGAGTGACAGCCGGATCTACGGATCCTGCCGCTACGGTCTCTTCACAAAATCGCCGCAGACGGGATTATTTTCGGAATCCTACTCAGGAGGGCATGTCGCGGAATATATGAGCAGGACCGGGTATGACGCCTTTGTGCTGGAGGGTGGGTCGGATGTCCCCGTGTACCTGGAAATCAGTGATCAGGGGGTGACCTTCCATGAGGCACAACATCTCTGGGGCCGGGAGACCTATGAAACGGAAGATGCGGTGAAAGGCGAACTGGGGACGCCGAAAACCGGCATTATTTCCATCGGCCCGGCAGGTGAGAACCTGGTCACCTTCGCGGTGGTGGAGAACAATTACTGGCGCTCCGCCGGGAGGACGGGTGTGGGGGCCGTGCTGGGCGCCAAAAAGGTCAAGGCCCTCGCCTTTCACGGGGAGAAACGGAGACCGGTGGCCGATGCGGATGGGCTTGCCGCCTTTAGCAGGAAAATCATGGCAGCCGGGAAAGGAAACAAGGGGGTTGAAGGCTACCGGAACTTCGGGACACCCATGATGGTGGGACTTACCAATTCCCTCGGCGCCTTTCCAACCCGGTACTGGCATGAAGGATCGATGGAAGGCTGGGAGCACCTGAGCGCGGAGCGGATGCAGGACCAGCTGAAGCCCATACCGAAGGCGTGTTCGAGGTGTTTCATGGCGTGTGGAAAGCTCTCGGAAGTTCGGGACGGAAGGCATAAGGGACTCAAAATAGAGGGACCGGAGTATGAAACCATTTACGCCTTCGGCGGCCTTTGCCTCATAAAGGACCTGAGAGAAATCGCCTACCTGAATGATTTGTGCGATCGATTGGGGCTGGATACCATCAGCGCGGGAAATCTCTGCGCCTTTGCCATGGAGGCATCTGAGATGGGAAGGATCCCGGAAAAGGTCCCCTATGGCGATCCCGACGCAGTGGCATCGCTGCTGAAGGATATTGCAGGTGTGCAGGGGTTGGGTGAAGTCTTATCCAGAGGTATCCGGCACGCGGCCGCACAATGGGGTATGGAAGATATTGCCATTCACGTGAAGGGGCTCGAACCTGCAGGATATGACCCCCGCGGCTTGAAGGGCATGGGGCTTGCTTATGCCACGTCGTCCAGGGGTGCGTGTCACCTGCGGACAACTTTTTATAAGGCAGAAGTGGCCGGCATGCTTGACGGCAAAGGCGTCGAAGAACAGGTGGAAGTCTTCCTTGATTTTGAAAATCGTCTGGTCCTCCATGATATGCTGATCCTGTGCAGGTTCTACAGGGATATCTATCCCTGGGAAGAACTCTCACGGATCATTTTCGTAACCACCGGCATGGACCTGGACCGGAAAGCGTTGAACAGGATGGCCTCCTTGGTAGTGGACTCCACGCGGATCTTTAACCTCCGAGAAGGACTGAAAGCGCCTGACGACCTCCTGCCGGAGCGGTTTTTTACCGAGCCTGTTGGAGAACACAAGCAGACCTTGGATCGTGCCGCATTCCAGCGTTCCTTGAGAGAATATTACCGGCAGCGGGACTGGAGCGAGGAGGGGATTCCGACGCGCCTATCAGCCGCCGATGGATGACATTTGGCTTACCTTGCCCAGCGGACGGTCGGAGGTGAGATGATGTTCGGCCTCTTTGCTGACGGCGGCTTCCCTGAATATATCGGCCAGATCCCGGTCGGATGCCCCTGCCCGCAGGGGGCCTCTGACGTCTATTTCCCGATCGGACAGGAGGCACGGCCGCAGCTGCCCGCTGGCGGTGAGGCGGAGCCGGTTGCAGTTCCGGCAGAAGTGATGACTCATGGGACTTATGAAGCCGATTTCTCCCACGCTTCCCTCAAATTTGAACCGTTGTGAAGGCCCATCCCGGGGGTCTCTCGGAACGGGAATCAGCTCGCGGAACGAGTTGAGCCGGGCCTGGATCAGAGATGTGGGGACATACTTGAAAAAGTGATCCGATTCGCTCACCCCAATGGGCATGTACTCGATAAATCGGACATGGTACGGGTACTCGAACGTGAGACGTGCAAAATCAAGGACTTCATTGTCGTTGATTCCTCGCACAACCACCACGTTGACCTTGATGGGATCGAATCCCATTCGTCGGGCCAGGTCGAGCCCTTCCCACACATCCTGAAATCCGTCAAATCCGGTGATTTTGCGATACGTGTCCCTGTCAAGGCTGTCAAGGCTCACATTGAGCCTGCGGATTCCCGCCGCCTTGATCCGTTCCAGTTTCTCCTTCAGGAATGTCCCGTTGGTAGTGAGAGAAACATCCTTGAGCCCCTCAAGCGCCGTCAACCTGCCCAGGAAATCGCACACGCCTTTCCTCACCAGGGGTTCGCCGCCGGTAAGGCGCACTTTGGTAATGCCGAGAGGAATAACCACGCTCATCAGACGCAGGATTTCCTCATAGGTGAGAACATCTTCATGCCGCAGCTTCGGGACGCACCGGTCAGGTTTGCAATACACGCAGGACAGGTTGCACCGATCCGTGATGGAGACGCGGAGATAGTTGAGGTGGCGGTTATAGGTATCAACAAGACATTGTTTCGATGTTTTCATTTGTCTTCTTTCTCATTTCCAGGGCTGCATGAACAAAAATGCCCGATTTTTGGGCTGGAAACGCTAATCACAATTATATATAAACCAGGAGCAGTGGTCAATGAGATTCGGTGGCCCAAAATCCATCGTCGGATTTCACCCGCGCCTATGGAAGCGACTGGTCGATGAGGAATCGTGATCACCGGCAAGGCATTAGCCTGCGGTTCTCACGGACCTTTCCGGTGACAGGATGCAGAGTCGCGTGGATACGGGACGCGCGAAGGGAAAAGGAGGAACGACAGATGTCTGAAAGAATAAAGGTGGAAATCAGTTCCGGTCTTGCGGTGATCACGCTGAACCGCCCCGAAGCATACAACGCCTTTGACCTGGAGATGATCGGCGAACTGGCAGGGCTGCTGGTCAGGATGGCTCCGGATCCGGGCCTGGCGGGGATAGCCGTCACGGGCCAGGGGAAGGCCTTTTGCGCGGGCGGAGATTTGAGGTGGCTGTCTGCCTACGAGGGTGAGCCGGATGCCGGGTTTCATGAGCTCGCCTCCCGATATCACCAGGCTATTTTGGAAATACGGAGAATGCCGAAGCCCGTGGTGGCTGCGATCAACGGGCTGGCGGCAGGCGGTGGATTTTCTCTGGCCCTTGCCTGCGATTTCAGGGTGATGGAAGAGTCAGCCGTTCTGAAGCAGGGCTACACCAGCAACGGATTGAGTATTGACGGAGGCGGCACCTATTCCCTGCCAAGGTTGGTGGGACTTGCAAGGGCAATGGAAATCGCGGCCTTTGACAGGGCCATACCCGCTGAGCAGGCCCTTTCCTGGGGGCTGGTAACAGAAACGGTGAGCGACGGAAAGAGTCTGGATCGCGTTCTTGAACTTCTGGACGAACTGAGAAAAATGCCGCTCACCTCTTTTGCCGCCTCGAAAAGGCTCATGATCGACTCCTTTGATACCCCTCTTGAGGTGGTCCTCGAAAAGGAGCGCGAAGCTTTGTCCCAATGTTCGATTCATCCCAACGGGCGGGAAGGGGTGGCCGCATTTCTGGAAAAAAGGAAACCGGTGTATAATCGCTGAAACCCGTTCAGCAGACATGCCCCTTTCCGGGGCAAGCCGTTGCCTGTTCCATCCGGCAATGGGTATCCTCTCCGAGAGCCCGATGGCCTGGTTTATAATCCAAGTCCGCTTTCGTCCATCTTGCGTGCTGTTCATAAAGAGCGGCTGCTCTCTTCGGCTTGACATCGGTCTCAATTCCCTCGCACGGAGAAGCTGAACATGACTTCCGGCGCGGAAATACCGAAGATCGCCCTCAGTAAAAACCTTAGCAGGTTTTGAGAATTTTCCCAGTATCGACATTGCATTTCGACTCCCACCATGTGGTAGACTATTCTTAAAACAGCCACTTCATGGTTCGCCCATAACGTGCAGTCTTTTGTCCTCTTTGAAGGGTTTGCCCACCGGCCGTTCCCGCTTTTCAGAAATAAACTATGAAAAATCAGTATTCTCCCGGTAGACACAATTCAATGGGCGGATTAAGCTCTTTATACAGTTGATAAAAATGGTATGGGCTCGGAGAAAATAGTGACCCGGGCATCTCCGGTTGCCAGGTCGACTGAAAGCAAAGATGAAAGAAGATGGCAGGAGCATAGGGGGTTGCTCTTGCCTGACTGACGGAGGTGGGGAATGACAGGTCTACCGGACGGCAGGGAGCGCATACTGCTCGTGGACGATGAGAAAGATATACGGGATATCGTTTCAATGCTCCTTACAGACATTGGATATGAGGTGGTTTCGGCCGGGGACGGTAAGAAAGGGTTGGGACTTTTTTTCGACAGCCCATTCAACCTTGTGATTACGGACCTGGATATGCCCGAGGTTGACGGCTTGACCCTTGCCGCCTCCATCAAGGAGAGATCGCCCGGCACCCCCGTTATTCTGATAACGGGCAACGGATTTGAGACTGGGCAGGAGGGGCCTTTTGACTTTGTCATGCACAAGCCATTCAGTTTGGCAGATCTCAAACAGACGGCCCGGATGTTCGTGGGCACACGATCTACGAGTTGAAGAGGAAACAGTACCGGATAAACGAGTGGGACGGTGAAATCAATGAGGCGCGAGGAGAGTTGAAAATGGAGACTGCAAAGAAGCCCATCGAGAAGTACGGCAGAAGAAATGTCTTCTGTCCCCATTATGGAACATGCCTGGATTATGCCATCAGCCAATCGTGGGATGTCTGGGGGTGCGGCGAATGTGAGTATATATCTCTCAAAGAACCAAGGGAAGAGATATTTTATGGGGGTGAGGCGACGGTCGCGTACTACACGCTTTCCCGGGAGGTAAGTTTATAGGCCGGGCGTGTACGTGAAACTCCCAATCATGGTGATCATTGCAGTGTGGAAAAAGGGGAGGCAGGAAAATGGCGAGGCTACTCGATGATGTTACTGAAGATGAGAGTTTGGTTGCCTGGCTCAGGGTAATGTTTCCTGAGGCAAAGGCAGAATCTGTTTTAAGACCGGGAGGCTATGTCGAGCAGAGGCCGGCGGACTCGAAGCATCTAGAAACAGGCGGCAAAAATACTCTTTACGGCGTGCTTTTACATCTCCTTCCAGGGAGACATTTTCGGTTGTCCCGAATCCGTTCGTCTCGCTGGAACGACCTTTCCAGTTCCGATTGAATCAGAAGGAATACTTCCCGGCGTCTTTCGCCGGATCGGTCGGCCCATCATTCCTTCTCTCCAAGTTTCTGAAAGGCGCGCTTTCCCAATTCATCGGAATAGGTGAGCCAGGGGTTTCTCCCTTCCACGTCTTTCCTTTTTTCCACTACGAAATGGCAGCATTCAGCGCCCCGGGGGATGAGCTTGTCCACCCAGGCCGTGATATTGGGTTTGCCGTGATCATCAAGGGCCTGGAACATCCCCTCTACGATATAGCGCTGCACCCGGCAGTCGAAGGCCGTATACCGGTCCTGGTGGGGACACCAGAGGATCTCAAACTCGCAGCGCTCCTTTGAGCTGATCCACGGGTTCTCCAGAGAGGCATAAAGCACGGTATTCAACCCGGTGACAATGTAGGAGGCCAGTTCCATCTCCTCCATGTCTTCGGGAAAATGAGACGTTTCCAGAAGACCCTCCATGGCCTCGTACCCCGCCCTGTTCAGGGCCTTTCGCACCATTTCCTGTCCGGCCTCTCCAAAGGTCTCCTCAGTTGCCTTCAGGATATTGAGCACGGCGGTCGCCTGCATGGTTCCCCACACGAAGAGGACCGCCGGATCGAAGTCCTCTCTCCCTTCCACCGCCATTCTAAAATGCTCAACGGCCTCGGGATAGGGCGTTCCGAGCCGGACCTTCTTATAATCCGCTTCTTTTCTCTCGCCCTTCGCCCAGATGCCCTTTTTTGTGGGATATTGCGGTTCACCCATATCTCTTCCTCTCCTCTTCTTTCGCCCTCCCGAAAAGCACCATCGATTCTCATCCCTGGAAGCCGCGTCATTCCCAATTGTCTGTCAGCAGGACTTCTTCCTTCTCGTCGGAAGGAGCTATGCCGGCATCTTTATTGAGAATTCGCGCGACGGTATTCCACCGCAGCAGTGCATTCTCATTGCCCGGGGCACAGCTGATCATGGCCTGTTCAAAAGCCGTCAGGGCTTCGGTGAACCATTCGTAGGCTATATGACCCGCCCCCGGACCGCCGCGCTGGATGTGGGCTTTGGCGCGACGCTCAAAAATGATACCGCTGTAATAGTACCGGCAATACTTATCGCTCAGACGCTCCAGTGCAGCCTGGGCTTTTGAACAGGCCGGCTCGATTTCCCGGCCGAATTGATCCGTCAGGGAGAGAATCATCATGATCAGGGCATCCTGATTGGACGGGTCCACCTCCAGGATATCCAGACAAATGCTTTCGGCCTCATACGGCTCGTTGAGCAGGCGGTAATGTTCAGCCTTTTTCAGGGCCGACGGTATAGCTCCCCTGGATAATTTCTTAAGCGCATAAGGCATGGTTCCCCTCTTCTCCTAAAAACGCTACTCTGAATCTCAGATCTGTTTAATCGCTTGCTTGATTTGGGTGATGCACCGGGTTACAGGAATCCCTTTCGGGCAGACCTCGGTGCACCAGCGCATGGTTTTGCAGCCCCAAGCCCCGCTTTCATTATCCAGGTCGGCCAGGCGGCCAGGCCGTGCCGAATCCCGGGAGTCATAAATATAGCGAAACGCCCGCAACAAGGCTGCGGGCCCCAGATATTCGGGATCTGCCCGGTTGATGGGACAAGCCGCCGTGCAGGAGGCGCACAGAATGCAGCGGAGGGCCGGTTCGATGGTCTTTTGTTCCTCAGGATCCTGCAGTCGTTCTTTGTCCGGCGGCGGCTCATCCGTGATCAGATACGGTCTGACTGCCCTGTATTTTTCAAAAAAGGGCTCCAGGTCCACCACCAGATCCTTGATCACCCGAAAAAGAGGTAATGGTTCGATCACAAAATTACCTCCGGTGGTAAAATCCCGCACCAGCTTCTGGCAGGCGAGACAGATATGAGAGTTGATCTGCATGGCGTCGGAACCGCAGATACCGTGGGCGCAAGACGCTCGATAGGCCAATGTGGCATCCTGTTCCCAGCGGATTCTGTTCAGACAGTCCAAAATCTTATCCGTCGGTTCGGCCTCAACAGTATAGGTTTGGTAGTGCGGCTTCGCATCTTTCTCCGGGTCGAATCGATAAATCAGAAATCGGCATTGCATATCAATACGTCCTTTCTTTTGGCTGATAGCGCGTGATGGTCACGGGGCGCGTAAAAAGCCGTATTGAGCCGTCGTCTGTGCTGGTCGCCATGGAGTGCGCCAGAAATTGAACGTCGTCCCTGTCGGTAAAATCTTCCCGACTGTGGGCGCCTCGGCTTTCTCGGCGCCACAGGGCGGCCTGTGTGATGACTTCGGCCAGATCCAACATGTGTCCCAGTTCACAATAGTCCATGAGGTCGCGGTTGAAACACCTGCCTTTGTCCGTTACCGCTGCGAGTCGATATTTTTCTTTCAGACTACGGACTTCCTCCAAGGCCTGCTCAAGTCCGGATTCTTGACGGAACACCGATACATGCTCCATCATGATTTCCTGCATACGCAGCAGGATCGGACCCAGGCGCTCCGAGCCTGTCTTATCCAATATCTCCGTAAAGCCCTTAACTTTCTTTTTGACCAGCGCTTCAGACACCTTAACCCGGCCGACGGAATGGATGAACCGCGACACGGTCCTGCCCGCCCGCCGGCCGAACACCAGGGTGTCCAGCAGCGAGTTGCACCCGAGCCGGTTGGCGCCGTGTACGGACACACAGGCGCATTCACCGGCGGCAAACAGGCCGGGCAGGATACCGCCTTTGCCGTCGATCACCACGTTTCCGTCGGCATTGGCTGCGATACCTCCCATCATATAATGGCAGGTAGGCTGTACGGGGATCGGCTCCTCGGCGGCATCCACGCCGGCATACGTCTTCGCGAAATCGATGATCTCGGAGAGCTTGGTTCCGATCACGTCCTTCCCCAGATGGGTAAGGTCGAGGTGCACGTAATCCTTCCCATCGATCCCGCGCCCGGCGCGGATCTCTTCCAGAATGCAGCGCGATACCATGTCCCGCGGAGCTAAGTCCTTGATCACCGGGGCATAGCGCTCCATAAAACGATCTCCATCGCGGTTACGCAGGACCCCGCCTTCGCCTCGGGCCGCTTCGCTGATGAGAATGCCCAGCTTGTAGATGCCGGTGGGGTGGAACTGAACGAACTCCATGTCCTGCAGGGGCGCTCCGGCGCGGAAAGCCAAAGCCATGCCGTCACCGGTAGATGCCATGGCGTTGGAGGTGGTCTTGTAGATCTTTCCGGCGCCTCCGGTAGCCAGGAGCAGCGCCTTGCAGTAAAAAATGTGAATCGCGCCGGTGGCCAATTCATACGCTACCAGGCCTGTGCAGCGATCATCTGCCATGAGCAGGGAAACCACATGGTATTCGTGAAAAAAGTCGATGCCCCGCTGGACGCTTTTCTCCCACAGGGTATCCAGGATGACGCGCCCGGTTCGATCCGCAGCATAGCAGGCGCGCTTGACCGCGGCCTGGCCGAAATCGCGCGTGTGCCCGCCGAACGCGCGCTGGGCGATTTTGCCCTCAGCTGTGCGGTTAAAGGGTACCCCCAGGTGTTCCAGTTCGTAAACGACGCGCGGCGCATCCCGGGCCATGATTTCAATAGCGTCCTGATCCCCCAGGTAGTCGCTGCCTTTTACGGTATCGAACATGTGCCACTGCCAGTCGTCCTTTTCCTCGTTCCCGATGGCGGCGCCGATGCCTCCCTGGGCCGCCCCGGAATGAGAACGGGTGGCGAACACCTTGGTGATAACCGCCACCCGCGTATCTTCGCCAAGTTCAATGGCCGCCCGCAAGCCTGCCAGCCCGGCCCCCACGATTACGACATCATAACGGTGTTCCATCATTGCACCTGCAAGTGGTTAAAAGGAGGATTGAAGAGGAACCGACCCCCAAAAGCAGTTATCCACAGCTCCGGAGCGGCAAAGAAAAGCCAATAAACAGCAGCGGAATTTCTATCCCCCGGCGCCGCAGGTCCGGGCTGCCGTCAGGAGCATAGGCAAGGAAGAGTGAGATTCATCAAGTTTCGGATAAAAGACCGCGTATGCATCATTTTTTATTTTACCGGCCGTGGTATGGCATGTAAAGTCTATTTTTAGAAGGTGTTGCTCCGGCGGGCATACATCGGAAATTGCAGGCCAGGCGGAGCTCTCCCATGTTACGTTCTTCTCACAAGCCTTCGCGCCTGTTCGTAAGGAAAGGCTTACCATTCTGGCTTGACATTCGTTAGTTTAATCTATACTAGTGAAAAGTATATATAAAATAGAGATCATCCAACAATAACTTCGCCCCAAAGTTGCCAAACCGAAGGCCAGCATAAATTCAGTTGCTGGAATTTGACGGTGGATCTGGAAACGACAGGGGCATGAAAAGCGAGATCATATTAAGCAGTGTATCCTGTGAAGGTCCGGCATATACAGGCGAGGGGTGAAACTCTTATAACCGGGATTTCAACTCGGAAGGTGAAGAAAGAAAGTCATGGCAGCGGAAGTCATACACGAGGTCCCCAAGCTGATAATCCAGCTCTCGGTCATTCTGCTGGCCGCCAAGATTTCCGGCGAGATTACCGAGCGCCTCTTGAGGGTACCCGGCGTGCTTGGCGAACTGGTTGCGGGGATGATCATCGGGCCGTACGCCCTTGGGGGGATGGCCCTCCCCTATTTTGGTCCCTTATTCCTCCCGGCGGCGGCCCAGGGGCATCAGGCGGGGGTGGCAGCCGCCATTCCCGGTGAACTCTATTTTCTGGCCCAGCTGGCGGCTATTATCCTGCTCTTTCTCTCCGGTTTAGAGACCGATCTCAGGCTGTTCTTGCGATACGTCTATCCTTCGCTTGCGTCCGCGATTGGCGGAGTCTTCTTCCCCTTCGTGTTTGGCGTGCTGGCCACCGTCCTCATGGGGATGGGGAAGGGCTTCCTGTCGCCGGAAGCCCTGTTTACCGGCGCCGTTATGACTGCCACTTCGGTGGGGATTACAGCCCGCGTTCTCAATAAAATGAAAAAGACAAACTCACCTGAGGGTGTGACGATACTGGCTGCAGCGATGGTGGACGACGTTCTGGGCATCTTAATCCTGTCTGCGGTGGTCATGGTGAGCACGCTGGGCAGCTTCGCCCTGAAAAATATCATCTTGACCGGCGCCAAGAGCATCGCATTTCTGGGAGGCCTGATCCTTTTCGGGTATCTGCTGGCGAGGCATATGGATTTCTTCCTGAAGAGGTTCGAGACGAAGGGATCCGGTCTGGTTATCCCGCTGGGCTTCTGCTTCATTGCAGCAGCACTGGCCGAGTTTTTTGGACTCGCCATGATTATCGGGGCCTTTGTGGTCGGTCTGGCGCTCTCTTCGGCAAAGGTTTCTTCCCATCTGGAGGAGCAACTGGCGCCTGTTTATCACATCTTCGTGCCCATTTTCTTTGTGGTCATGGGCATGCTCGTGGATTTTCGCGCCCTCGAAGGCGTACTGCTTTTTGGACTCGTCATCACAGCCCTGGGGATCATCGGCAAGGTCCTCGGTTCCGGCCTCCCGGCCTTGCTCGTGGGATTCAATGTGCGGGGCGGTCTCCGCATCGGTTTGGGTATGATGCCCCGCGGGGAGGTCGCTCTTATTATCGCGGGTGTCGGGGTATCGGCAGGGGTGATCGGCAAGGAGATCTACAGTGTCGCGGTTCTGTTGACGCTGGTCACCGCAGCTACGGCTCCCGTACTCTTGCTCCGGGCGCTGCAACACGGTGGACCGGGTCTCCGTGTCGAAAAGATGGGAGACGCTGCCTTCCAGGATGTGTGCGCCCTCGAAGATCCGCGCAAGTATCATTTCCAGTTCGAGAAGGAGTGGGATGTTCGGGTGGCGGAAGAATGGCGGAATCATTTTCTCAGGGTGCTTGAAAGGGGAGGTCTGAAAAGGATCCGCGGTATTCACGGAGCAGAATGTCACCTATTCACCTTCCAGGATCCCGACAACCATTTCTATTCCATCAGTGAGAACCGGGAGCCGGAAACCAATAGAGTGGCCACGAGAATTTACGGCACAGGTGACGCGATCCACGACTACATTCAGAGAACGGATGATTTCTACAACGAGAAACACAGGGTCTCCTTCTTCTAGGGTATTTCAGTCGCGGATGACCGAGGAGGCTTGCCGCTTCACCCGGAGTGAGTTTGCGATTTGATGACGTTGGAACTACACTATTTCAAATTGTTGGCATATCAATCACATCAACAGTACTCGTTTGAAAAATCCATCTAAAATAGGGATGATGATTCTGCTATCCTTGGCAGAAATGATGGCCATGGGAGTGTGGTTTTCCGCCTCTGCGGTTGTTCCGGTTCTCACCCGTCTCTGGCGACTGGACGAATCCGGTCAGGCATGGCTCACCATGTCGGTTCAGATCGGTTTCGTTGCCGGGGCGTTGGGATCGGCCATCTTTAACCTGGCAGACAGGATCCCAGCGGATCGGCTTCTGGCAGTCAGTTCAATTGCCGCAGGTCTTTGTACCGCGTTCATTTCCCTGTTTTCGGGTGGCCTCGCACCGGCTCTGTTCCTGCGGTTTCTGTCCGGCATGTTTCTGGCGGGAGTCTACCCGGTGGGCATGAAACTGGTGGCCACCTGGACCAAAGAGGATCGGGGACTCGGCATCGGGGTGCTTATCGGAGCGCTCACGGTGGGTACCGCTTTTCCACACCTGTTCCGTATTTTCGGGAGCCTGGACCAGTGGAAGATCGCCCTTTATATTGCTGCCTTTTTTGCCGTTCTGGGCGGCCTGATTGCCATTGTGTTTGTGCAGCCGGGACCCTATTCTGCAAAGAGCCCGCCGTTTGACTGGCATTGTGCAGGATACATTTTCCGCGACCGGGAAATACTGATGGCTAACCTGGGGTACCTGGGACATATGTGGGAGCTTTATGCCATGTGGACCTGGGTACCGATTTTCATGGCTGTGAGTTTCAGAATGTCCGGAGCGAATCCCAAATGGGCTGAGGTCTGGGCATTTTCGGTGATCGCTGTGGGCGGCTTGGGAAGTGTCATTGCGGGCAAATTGGCAGATCGCCTCGGGCGCACTACGATTACCATCTGGTCTCTGGCAATCAGCGGATCATGTTGTCTTACCGCGGGATTGTTTTTTGGGGGAAGCCCGGTTCTGCTGGTGAGCCTCTGCCTGGTGTGGGGATTTGCCGTTGTGGCGGATTCAGCCCAGTTCTCGGCCTGCGTCAGTGAGTTAGCCCGGCCGGAATATATGGGTACTGCTCTGACTTTACAGACCAGCCTTGGCTTTCTCCTGACTCTTGTCACAATCCGGCTGCTTCCCAATGCGGTGGAATGGGTCGGCTGGCAATGGGCGTTCTCGTTTCTTCTGTTGGGACCGATAGCCGGTATCTGCGCCATGGCAGCCCTTCGCCGCGCTCCTTCAGCAGTGAAACTGGCAAACGGGCACCGCTAAACCTCAACACCTACGACCCTTGGTGGAGGACCCGGCCAGGTTAGTCCGATCCGGGATTCGGAAAAGCGTGATGCTCAGGGGGGCTTTTCTGAAGTGACTGGTGAGAGGGCGCCGTCTTTTCGTGACGTATCTCTGGGGGAAGCCGCAGCCATCCCGAAGGGTGGAATGCGGAGGGGGCAAAACTCCCCTGGAGATAGGCCACAGAAAAGACCAGCCCGGAGCCTCGGAACGGAAGAAATGGTCTCCCCCTTGAACATCCTCCGAGAGGTATTTGGTGTCTTCCGCTCTACGCGAGGAGATTCATGCCTGGTCGTAGTGGCTGAACTGCATGGTAAACGTGCCTCTTCCCTGGGACACTGATCGAAGCGCGGTGGAGTATCCGAACATCTTTGATAGGGGAACACTGGCCGCGATGACCTGGATCGGGCCTTTGCTTGCAATCTGCTCGATTTTTCCTTTCCTGGCGTTCAGGTCCCCGATCACCTCACCCATGAATTCCTCAGGAACGATTATCTCGGTCTTCATGATGGGCTGCAGCAGAAGGGGACCGGCTTCGCTGCAGGCCCTTTTGAAGGCCATTGCCGCGGCAATCTTGAAGGCCATGTTATCTGAAAGGGATTCCCGAATTTGAGCATCGAGGAGGGTTGTCCGGGTATCGATGACCGGGTATCCCATCATGGCGCCACTGCCCTCGGATTCAGTCACCCCTTCCCGGATGGCGGCCAGGAACTCTTCAGTCAAATCAGGGTTCCTGCATCGATCCAAAAAGCTGTTGCCGCTCCCCCGGGGCAGGGGGGCTACTTCAAGCAGCACTCCTGCATAATGCTGCTGTCCTCCGAGCTCCCGCTGGAAAACCTCTTCATGAGAGACAGTCTTGCTGATGGTTTCCCGGTAGACCACCTGGGGCTTTCCCTGGTTGGTCTCCACGGAAAACTCCCTCTTCATGCGCCCCACCAGAATTTCAAGATGCAGCTCTCCCATCCCTGAGATGACGGTCTGGCCCGTTTCTTCATCGATCCTGTACTTGAAGGTAGGATCTTCGTCAGAGAACTTTTCGAGTGTTTCCACTAATTTGTCCTGATCCTGAACATATTTTGGTTCCACGGCCATGGTGATGACCGGTTCATTAAACTTGATCGGCTCCAGCAGGATGGGTTTGTCTTCCGTGCAGAGCGTATCTCCGGTGCTGGTGTTCTTGAGACCCATGGCGGCGACCAGATCCCCGGCGGAAGCACTTTCTATGCGTTCCCGCTTATTGGAATGCATTCTGAGGAGTCTGGAGAGTTTTTCCGTGATTCCTTTTGCGGAATTGAACACGGGTTTGCCGACGTCGATGGAGCCGGAGTAAACCCTCAGATAGGTCATTTTTCTCCCCTGGTCCATCATGACCTTGAACGCAAGGGCAGAAAACGGCCCTTGCGGATCAGACGGACGCGATTCTTCTTTCCCGGTGTCCGGCACGTGACCAATAATAGCGGGAATGTCTATTGGAGAGGGCAGGTAATCGGTAATGGCGTCCAGCAGCGGTTGGATACCTTTATTGCGGAGGGCGCTTCCACACAAGACCGGGGTGAGTTGCAGCCGTACCGTGGCGTTCCGGATGGCGGCTTTGAGCTCCTCTTCCCTGATTTCTTCCTCGGCAAGGTATTTTTCCATGATGGAATCATCCTTGTCTGCCAGGGTCTCCATCAGGTTTTCCCGGTACTCGGATGCGGTTTCAACAAGATAGTCAGGGATAGGGACTTCCTCGTAGCTGGCCCCGAGGGATTCATCCTCCCAGACAATGGCCTTCATGCGAAGCAGGTCTATAACACCCTGGAACTGATCTTCTGTTCCCCACGGTATCTGCGTTACCAGGGGAACAGTTCCCAGCTTTTCTCGCATGCTCTCTACAACCTTGAAAAAATCAGCGCCGACTCGGTCCAGCTTGTTCACAAACGCGATTTTCGGCACATGGTAACGATCAGCCTGATGCCAGACAGTCTCAGACTGCGGTTCCACACCGCCCACAGCGCAAAACACGCCTATGGCGCCGTCCAGGACCCGCAGCGCCCGTTCGACTTCGATGGTGAAGTCCACATGTCCGGGAGTATCGATGATATTGATATGGTGGCCTCTCCATTCGCAGAAAGTGACGGCAGAGGTGATGGTGATCCCCCTTTCCCTCTCTTCCAGCATCCAGTCCATTGTCGCTTCGCCGTTGTGTACTTCGCCCATTTTGTGGAGGCGGCCGGTGTAATAGAGAATCCGTTCGGTCACCGTTGTCTTTCCAGCGTCGATATGCGCGATAATGCCTATATTCCTGGTTCTGGCCAGTTTTTGTTTTGACGGTGTTGCCATATCCATCCGCAGCTTTTGAGAAGAAATCCCGGGTCCAGCCCGCAAGAGCAAGAGAACGGGTGCTCCCGCATTCTTGTGTTACTGCAAGGCACATGCCGTGTTTGACATGGAAGCCAAATCTAAGGTATTGTGGCAGCGCTGTCAAGTTATTCCCTGATCACCGGCAAGGCATCATCTGCGGCGTTGCCTTCGCTCGCTCCTCCTTGCGGCGTATTGTTGTATACGCCTCAGTCGTCGCTCCTCGGCGCCTTGCATCTAATGCCTTGCTGGTGATCAGGATTGTTTCCAAACCGGGTGCCGTCATAGACGTAGAAGAAACCTGACGGTGAGTTTGGGTTGTTAAGGGTGAAGGAGGTTTTGTTTTGTCTGAAACACTCGTTCAGAGCCAAACGGGCCGCAGCCTTTTGGATATGTATCAACTTCTGCTGGACCACTTTGGTCCGCAGGACTGGTGGCCGGGAGAGACCACGCTCGAGATTATGGTCGGGGCCGTGCTTACCCAGAACACCAATTGGACCAATGTGGAGAAGGCGATTCGAAATCTTAAGGATCATAACCTCCTCTCCCTGAAGGCCCTGAACACCATTCCGCCGTATGCACTTGCACAAGAAATTCGTCCGTCCGGTTATTACAACATCAAGGCGAGGAGATTGAAGAACCTGATCCGGTTTCTTTTTGAACAGTATGGAGGGTCTCTGGAGAGGCTTTCCAGGGAGGAAACGGGAGATTTGCGAGAACACCTGCTGGCTGTGAACGGCATTGGGCCGGAAACGGCGGACAGCATTCTCCTCTATTCACTGCAGCGCCCCGTGTTCGTGGTGGACGCATACAGCCATCGCATCCTTGTTCGTCACGGCATGGCTGAAGAGCAGATGGAATATCATGAGTTGCAGGGATTGTTTATGGATAACCTGCCTGAAGACGCGGGTCTCTTCAACGAGTTTCACGCCCTCATCGTGATGACTGGGAAACAATATTGTAAGAAAAGGCCCCTCTGCCATGTCTGTCCCCTGGGTCATTGGGAGAAGATCCTAGACTTTTGAGCGTAAAAGCACCCAGAAATCGGGTGAACCAAAAATTATTAGCTTGACTTCCTAAAGGAAGTATTTATTATAGGAGAATCAAGAAAGGCATGCCCTTCTTGATGGACAGGTTTCGTTCTAAGGAGTAGTTTCATTTGTCCAGAGTGACAACCTTAAGATTCGAACTGTTGAAAAATCTTGAAAGGAGGATGTCATTATGGCAAATGGAACAGTGAAGTGGTTCAATGACAGTAAGGGCTTCGGCTTTATCGAGCAGGAAGACGGCCCGGATGTCTTTGTTCATCATTCTGCGATCAATGGCAATGGTTTCCGGTCCCTGAACGAAGGCGATCGGGTTACCTTTGATATTGAGCAAGGAACAAAAGGTCCGGCCGCAGCCAATGTTACCGTAGTATAGCGTACCGCTTTGGCAAACAATAAGGGCATTTCATCAAATAAGGATGAAATGCCCTTTTTTTCGGTATCCCGGAAATCTGATGAGAGCATGAAAGAAGAGAAGATGAGCACGAAGCGATTTTCCCATGTCCTGGTGGCAGATAAGTCTTCTCTCGGCCGTATGGCAGCGGAACTCGAAAAGGAACCGGCCATAGCAGTGGATCTAGAGGGGGATTCGCTTTTTCACTACCGCGAACAGGCATGCCTGCTCCAGATTTCAACGCGGTCCCTGAATATTCTTGTGGATCCGCTGGCGTTGAAAGATCTTTCCCTCCTTTCTGCGGTTTTCGCAAGTCTCCGTGTACAGAAGATATTCCATGGAGCGGATAATGATATACGTGCCCTCCACAGGGATTTCGGCATTGAAGTGAAATCCCTTTTTGACACGCAAATTGCGGCACGGTTCCTGGGGAGCAAGGAAACCGGCCTTGCCACTCTTCTCAAGCAGAAGCTGGGAGTTCATATTGACAAGAAGTATCAGAAAAAGGACTGGTCAAAGAGGCCATTGCCTCCACCCATGCTTGACTACGCGGTTCAGGATACGTTCTATCTTCTCTCTCTCAGCGCGATGCTCAAAGAAGAGCTGTGTACCGAAGACCGGCTCGCCTGGGTAGAAGAAGAGTGTCGGGTCCTGAGCAAAGTCCGTCAGGATCCGCCGGCAAAAGGACCGCTCTTTTTCGGGTTCAAGGGGGCAAGCAGGCTTGATCGCACGAGCCTGGCAGTTCTGGAATCAATCCTGCAGTTGCGGGACGAAACGGCCAGACGCAGAAATCTTCCTCCGTTCAAGATTCTCACGAATACCCCGATCATGGAGATCGTGGAAAAGAAACCCAAAAGCCAATTGGAACTTTCTTCCATAAACGGATTGAGCGCCAGGCAGATACGGACCCTGGGAGATTCTATTCTGAAAAGGACAGAACAGGCTATGAATACAGGAGAAGAGGAACTCCCCGCGTTCCCCAGAAACAGACGACGGCAGATGGATAGCAGGGTGTCGGGCAGGGTGAAGGCCCTGAAGGCCTGGAGGAAACGACGCGCAAGAGACATTGGAATCGACGGTTCTGTTGTATGCACAAACGCCCAGATCGATGCCATTGCTTTCATTTTCCCTCATGAGCAGGAGGAACTGGCAGCTATTCCCGGGCTGAGGGTATGGCAAAGAGAGCTTTTTGGCGGGGAAATCTGCGCTCTCCTGCAGAACTCCGGGTCGCCGTCCGTGACTGGCACGAAATAAAAGAGAGAGGGAGAATGAGCTTGACACTCTTTCTCTTCATTTTCTAAAATTAAAGTAAAAGAAGTCCCAATTGTGATGTGCGGGTAATTTTTCTGGAAGGTGAACCGTGCTGCAGCGGCGCTGATAGCAGTGTGCTCCGGTTGAGTTTTCGGGCATCTTCACATCCCCTCTCCATTTGCCCTGGGCCTGCAGTGAAACCTTCCTCTTTCTTTCCCTTTCCCGTGAGCTTTCGGGAAAAGTATACTCAAGTCCTCTCTAAAGAGAAGAAGCAGAGATCAGGGGGGTGATGCCGGAGGACATGGACAGGCGAAAAAAATGCCGGCGGGAGGCTGGGAATCGAAGAAAAAGGCTTCATCCTGGACACCGGTACCTTGCACCTGCTTGAAATCACACCATAAAGGCTGAAGCTACAAAAAGAAAGACAGGGGGAATTGAAGATGAGGATGCAACTGAATAGAATTATTTGCGCGACAGATTTTTCAGAGTGTTCCAAATTCACGATCCCTACCGGAGTGGCGTTGGCCAGAGAGTTTGGAGCGAGGCTCTATATTTGTCATGTCGTGGACTTTCCCGTTATGTCGGCATACGGTGAGGCCATAAGGGATCCCGGACTGGACAAGGATAGAATGACGAGAGACGCTGAGGAAGAAATTTCAGTACTCATGGGAGAGCATGCCATTGAATGGGAACCCCTCGTCGTTCTAGGACGGACTGCTGATGAAATTGAACGGTTGTCCTCTGAAAAGGATGCGGACCTCGTGATTTCTGCTACCCACGGGCGCTCCGGTTTGAAACGCCTCGTGCTGGGCTCTGTAACCGAACACCTGATGAGGAGGCTTGCCTGCCCGCTGCTGGTCGTGCGGAGCGCTGAAGAAGTACCTCAAGCTACTGGTGAGCGGCAGAGCAAACTGAAAAAGATTCTCGTCGGGTGCGATTTTTCCCCTGACTCTGATCTTGGATTTCAATACGCTTTAAGCTTCGCCCAGCAATTTCAGTCTGAACTGCACCTGGTCCATGTTGTTGAGCCCTCTGCCTACAGGGAACTGAGAAGATCTGAAGGTCGAGAGGGTGTGCCGGGAGAGAAAGATTTACGGGACCGACTGAAGGAGCAGTTGATCCAGATGGTTCCCGAAGATGCACTGCACTGGTGCACGCCGAAAACCGTAATCCTCGCGGGCCAACCTCATGAGGAATTGTCCAAATATGCCTTGGTAAACGACCTGGATTTAATGGTCCTTGGGTTCAGAGGGCGTGGCCTGATGGAGACCCTGTTTGTGGGTTCCACGACCGCGCGCGCAATCAGAAACGCTCCGTGTCCAGTCCTCTCAGTACAGCCCACGGTGTACTAAAGCCTTTTTCCCGGCGATGCCCTGTGGGGACAACCAACCGGCCATTCTTCCGAAACGGCTTCGGCGTGTCTATTCTTCCGTTTACGGAGCCGATACACTCAAATCCACCGTCAAATTTTATCAACGTGTGTGAGCGCGAGTAGTTGGAGAGGAATCCTGATCCACCATAGATTGACTTATCCTCACCCAAATACTAGAATCCGGAACCTTAAAGGATTCCATTGACTCTCCCGAGGAATATCGAACCTGCGGAGGTATCATGATCGGCGTGTACCTGAAGGCCCTGAGGGCCCCTTTTCTGATAGGATCGCTGGTGACCGTGACCGTGGCCGCGGCGTATGCCTTCTCAAAGGGGAGCTTTTCGCCCTCCCTCTTTGGTCTAACCCTGCTCGGTGTTGGTTCCTTGCATCTTGGCGCTAACCTGCTCAATGACTATTACGATGCACGCGGGAGCGATCCCATTAATCTGCGACCGACTCCGTTCAGCGGCGGAAGCCGTGTTATCCAGGAGGGGAAAATATCCGCATCTGCAGTGCTGCTTCTGGGCGTCATTTTCCTTGCCGTCGGTATTGGTTCAGGCATCTGGCTGGTTATCCTGAAACGTCCATGGGTGCTCATTTTCGGAGGTCTTGGGCTTTTGGCAGGCTGGGTGTATTCCGCTTCTCCTTTTCAGTATATGTCAAAAGGACTCGGTGAGCTGGTGATTTTCTTCGCATTTGGTCCCCTGATCACGCTGGGCGCGTATTATGTTATGACCGATTCGGTGAATTGGTCCGCTTTTGTCCTCGGTTTTCCCCAGGGGTTCCTGGTGGCAGCTATCATTTGGATCAATGAGTTCCCTGACTATGAGGCCGACAGAAAGGCGGGGAAATGGAACCTCGTGGTGAGGCTCGGGCTGCGATCGAGCCGGTATGGTTACTGTGTGCTTGTGTTCTGTGCTTTCGCGTCAATCATCTTTCTTGTCGGAGCTGCGGGCATGCCCTATATCATTATGGTGAGTTTCGCCTCACTTCCTCTCGCCTTGAAGGCCATCAAGATACTCTGGAAACAATACCACTCCCATGAGCGTCTCATCCCGGCCCAGGCCATGACCATACAGACGGTCATTGCCACCGGCCTGCTATTGTCATTGGGGTTGGCCTTGAGCCGTTATGTAGGGGGATAAAATCCATCCGTGGGAACACGCCATGTCGTTTATTGAAAATAGAAAAAGGCTTTTCCTCTATTGTGTCGGATTGATCTTTCTGCTGTCGGTTTTTGTGGTGATGGGCTTTGGCTACTACCTGATGAACCCGGCCGGAAGAGGTGGAGATCATCGGATTATTGCTATTCGCGAGGGCACAACACTCAGGGAAGTGGCAGGAATCCTCGGGCAGAAAAGCATCATCAAGAGTCCTACTCTCTTCGTTCTCTGGGGCAGGTGGATGGGATATGGCAGGGAGATAAAGGCGGGAGAGTATCTTCTGAGTCCTTCCATGTCCCCGGTCAGGATCTTCAGCATCCTGATCAGGGGGGTGGGCATTACCTATCCCGTCACCATTCCCGAAGGATTCAACCGCAAACAGATTGCCGAGCTTCTCTCTGAAAAGGGTATCACCGATGCCGAGGCGTTTCTTCGCTTTTCCGGGGACCCGGACCTTGCCAGAAAGTACGGCATACCGGAGCAGGACCTTGAAGGGTATCTGTATCCGGATACCTATCGGCTCCGCCACGACATGGATGCGAGAAAGGTGATCGATGTGATGGTCAGAAGATTCCGGGAAATGCTTTCCCCGTACCAGGAAGATCTCGAGAAAAGTCCCCTGTCTCTTAAACAGGTGGTCATTCTGGCATCCATTGTGGAGAAGGAGACGGGGAAAGCAGCGGAACGGCCCAAGATCGCGAGCGTGTTTCTTAACCGGCTCAGAAAGAAGATGCGTCTCGAGAGTGACCCCACCGTGATTTATGGTCTTCCGTGTTTCTCGGGAAATCTCACAAAAAAGGACCTGGAACGTCCGACGCGGTATAATACCTATGTTATCAGGGGATTGCCGCCTGGCCCGATAGCAAATCCGGGGATTGAAGCGATCAAGGCAGTGCTTCTTCCCGCTCCCGACAAGTACCTCTATTTCGTGTCAAAAAACGATGGAACCCATCATTTTTCCACGACCCTGGAAGAACACAATCGCGCCGTCCTGCGCTACCAGAAAAGGAGGCATTCCCTCAGGAAAGGAAATTACCAGGGATGAGAAACAAGGAAAAAGATGATATTGAATTTCTCCTTTTGTCTTGACAAAGTGTAGTCAAATCATTACAAGAGGAACCTAATATATGATTTAAGAAGTACGTGTAACAAATATTTCTTAAATTAAAAAGGAGCGCTTGTGGGCGTCCGGATAAGACAAAACCCCTGAAGCGGTGTACCGCGGCAGGGGTTTTTTTGTTGGACACGCGGGAGATATGCTCGCTGCTGTTATACCGAAAAGGGCGTCTTTCGAGGACCAAACTACGAGAAAAGGAGGTGATGAAGGCTTTTTTCACTGTTCGGGATTCTAGACACAGCGTTTTCAGATCGTCAACTCTTATCTATGGAGGAAATCATGGCCGAGAGTAATCAGCAAGAGGGACAGGGATTTCTCAGGAATCTAGGAGCAGGTTTGACGAACTGGACAGAAAAATGGATTCCTGATTCTTTTGTGATCGTTTTAATTCTCAGCATAATCGCGTACGTTCTGGCCCTTATCTGGGGATTCGGCAAAGAGACCGGTCTCGCGGACAGGCTTTACGGCGGAATCGACGCATGGGGCAAAGGATTCTGGGTGTACCTCCAATTCGCAATGCAGATGTGCCTCATTATGATGACCGGGTACATCCTTGCCCTCTCACCGCCGGTGCGCAGGTTGTTGGACGGTCTCGCGGGGGTGCCCAATCAAGACAAACCGGCCCAGGCCATTGTAGTAATGGCCCTCTTTTCCACCCTGTCCGCGTGGATTTCGTGGGGGTTTTCCCTCATCGGAAGCGCCGTCGTGGCGCTATTCATCGTTCGGAGGAATCCAAAGGTGGACTACAGGCTCCTGGTGGCAGCGGCATACCTGGGTCTGGGATGCACCTGGCACTCGGGTCTCACCGGTTCCGCGACCCTCATGATGGCGTCTTCCGGCAATGACATCGTCAAAACGGCAATCAAGGAAGGACTTATCAGCGGCCCTATCTCCACGGGGACTACTATTTTTCATCCGTTCAACCTCATCCTGGTAGCCATTGTTATCATCGTGGTGACCTGGCTGATGGCGAAGATGCACCCGACCCCGGAGAACACCTACGTTGTGGCACCGGAACTCATGGAGCAGCTCAAAATCTATGAGCCGCCGAGAAGGGATCCGGCCAAATCACCCTCCGATTGGATGAACTGGTGGCCTGGTTTCAATATCATCATCGTGATCGGCGGCGCCATCGGACTCTATTCCTACCTGAAGGGAAAGCCCGCCGGGACCTGGCTGACCCTCAATAACGTAAACTTTTTCTTCCTGATGCTCGCGATCCTGTTCCATTGGCGGCCATGGTCATTTATCAAGGCGACGGAGCAGTCGGGCAAGGCCGTGTGGGGGATCGTTATCCAGTTCCCCTTTTATGCCGGCATTTACGGGCTGATCAAGTTCACCCTTCTGTCCCAGACCTTCACCGGGTGGTTTGTGGCAATCAGCAGCACCTCCACCTTCCTCATGTTCACCTACTGGTATGGGGGCATCTTGAACTACCTTGTGCCCTCCGGAGGTGGAGAGTGGTTGATGACCGCACCATATGTCCTGCCTGCCGGACACCAGCTCGCCATCCCTGCGTACAAGACCGTGATCGCCTACGCGTGGGGAGACATGATGACGGACATGATCCAGCCCTTCTGGGCCATCGCCATGCTGGCGGTGGCAAAACTCAATTTCCGTGATATCATGGGATATTTGATGGTGATCTTTATCGTCTATTTTGTGATTACTTCCATCGGGTTTCTCATCTTGCCCTGGCTCTGAGCCGAACTGGAGAGAATTCCGATATTTCTCAAGAACCGTCGCCCCGGAAGAAAAGGGAGCTTTTCGGGGCGGCGTTTTCATTCCCTGCAATCCGTGAATACGCTTCCTCCCCGATCTCCCTCGGGGAGAGCACCGGATGTCTTCCGCTCTGCGTGAGAATGTTCACTGCGGCGGGAATGAACAGGGTCATCCGGAGGGCGGCTCGTCACCGGGCGTGAAAGGAAACAAGGCATGCAGGATCTTCTGGGTTATTCTGCCGCGGAGCTTGCGGCACTCGTTCGCTCAAAGGAGATTTCCCCCGCGGAACTCATGGATGAGACGATCAAGCGGGTAGAAGCAATCAACCCCCGGTTCAACGCCTTTGTTGCCCTCCGGGCAGAGCAGGCCCTGGAGGAGTCCAAGCGGATGACCGACCAGATAGCAGCCGGGAGAGATCCGGGCCCCCTGGCAGGCATTCCTGTCGGTGTGAAAGACCTGGAAGACGTGAACGGCATGGTGACCAGCTTCGGTTCCATTCCTTTCAGGGGGAATGTGGCTCGACGCGACTCGCTTCAGGTCGCACGCCTCCGGAAGGCAGGAGCAATTGTGTTGGGGAAGACGAACACCCCGGAGTTCGGGTTCACGGGATTCACGAAAAACAGGCTGTACGGCGTGACACGCAATCCATGGGATCCGGAAAGAACTCCGGGTGGATCCAGCGGGGGTTCTGCCGCGGCAGTGGCAGCCGGTCTGGTCCCGCTGGCCACCGGATCAGACGGCGGGGGCTCCATCCGCATACCGGCCTGCTATTCTGGGTGTTTCGGCATAAAACCCACCTACGGGAGGATTCCGATGGGACCTGGGAACCTGCTCCACATGACTGGGACCTGGGCCCTTGGGCCCCTTTCGAGAACAGTCGGGGATGCCGCTTTGTACCTTGATTGCACCGCGGGGTATCATCCGGCCGATCCGGCCTCGCTTCCTCGGCCTTCAACATCCTTCAGGACATGCCTGGAGCAGCTTCCCCCTCAGCTGAAAATTGCATACAGTCCAACCCTCGGCTACGCCCGGGTCCAGCGGGACGTGGCAGGTCTCGTGGAAGATGCCGTGAAGTCATTCGAGCAGATGGGTCATCACGTGGAATTGTGGGAAGGAGGGTTCCCCGAGGTGAGCGAGGCATGGGCCCGGCTGATGAACATCGAGCTGTATGGAATGCTGCATGAGGATTTCGCGCGGGTACGCGAGGAATTGGGGAGAACGCTGGTGTTGTCACTGGATCAGGCGCGGTTGCTCTCTGTGGATGACCGCATCGGTATGCAGAAGACCCGGACGAGATTGAATGAAGTGCTCTGGAAATTGTTTGAACAGGTTGATCTTCTCCTCACACCGACTATGCCGACGGAGGCATTCGGCGCAAAGGGACCGCCGCCCTCAGAGATAGACGGACACCCGATTCCCCTTTTGGGCGCTGTGGCCTTCACGTACCCCTTCAACCTTTCCGGACATCCCGCGGCAACGGTTCCGGTGGGGCATACCGGGGCCGGACTCCCGGCCGGTCTTCAGATCGTGGGACCCAGACACCGGGATGACCTGGTACTGCAGGCCGCCCGCGCCTGCGAGCAGCTCCATCCCTGGCGCCATATCCGTCCGCCGTTATGATACTCCATGATCCGAGAAATGAAGACCGGGAAATAGCGGAGGATAACCCTTTTTCGGCAGTCCGAAGAACCTTCCTGAGAGGACAAATGAACACTTGACATATGTATTCTGTATACCGTATACAAGATACATATGCCTCAATTCTATCCTCTTTCCCTTCCGGCGGAGGATTTCCCATGGAACTCTTTCAGAATCTCACCGTTCTTTCCCTTGAACAGGCAACCGTATTACCCTATTTGACCCTTCGCCTTGTCCAGGACGGTGTGCAGGTGATCAGACTGGAACACCCGGTCTACGGCGATCCAAACAGACTCATTGGAAATAACGTCCTGGGAGAAGAACGGATGAATGCCTATTTTCTCTGTATCAATGCAGGGAAAAGGGCCCTGACCCTGGATCTGACAAAGCCGGAAGGACAGGAAATCTTCCGCCGTCTGATTCGGGATTTGGATGTGGATATCTTTGCAACAAACCAGCTCCCAAGGAACTACAAGAAACTCGGCATCGACTATGATTCCCTCAAGGCCTTGAAAGAGGATATCATCTGGCTGGGAGTGACCGGATTCGGTCCCGAAAGCAACGAAGCGGCCTACGATCCCATACTGCAGGCAAAGTCGGGGCTCATGGAGATGACGGGCGAAAGCGGAGGAGATCCGCAGGTTCTCGGAATTCCACTCCCTGACATGGGTACGAGTGAGCACGGCTACGGTCTGTTGATGAAGGCGCTCTACAGGCGGCAAAATACCGGCAAAGGGAGCCGGATCGATTTGGCCATGTTTGAATCCTCGGTATCGTGGCTGACCGTGCCCATCACCCTCTCCACCAGCTTCGGAGAGGAGGTGACGAGGCGGGGCAACACCCATGCCTTTTTCTGCCCAGTCTCCGTCTATGAAACGACCGACGGGTTCGTGTATGTGGCAGTTGGGAATGACCGGCAATGGAAATCGCTTGCCGCTCAGAAGGAGTTCGAGGCTCTTGACAGGCCCGAGTATGAAAAGAACGCCGGAAGGATAGCTGACGTGGAAAACCTCAACCGGGCCATAAATCATATCACGAAACAACATACCTCGGAAGAGATGATAGAACTTTTCAATGCCATTACCATCCCCATAAGCAAGATCAGGACCATCCCGGAGGTGGTTTCGGATCCGTTGGTGCAAAGGAGACTCCTTTACGCGAAAGATCCGGTTACCGGAATGCGCATCACCCTGGCCCCTCCCCCATATATGACGCCGTTTCTTGAAACCACGGACCGTGAGTTGAGTTTTCCTCCCCGCTTCGGTGAACACAACGAGGCCGTTTACGGCGCCCTGGGTTATTCCGAGGAAGATATCAACCGGCTGAAAGAGAAAGGAGTCATTTGAAGCGGAAGGAATTGGAGCAAAACTCGGCCTTCCGCACGGTGAACTCAACACTCAGCATTCAACACCCAGCACGCAGCACTTACTAGTGGAGGCAGTATGAATATCATTGTTTTGGTGAAACAGGTCCCCGATACAGCGGACGTCAAACTTGATCCCGGGACGGGAAATCTCATCAGGGAGGGTATCGAGAGTATTATCAATCCTGATGATGCACACGCGCTTGAGGCGGCAATACGCCTGAAGGAGAGCTTTGGCGGAAAGATTACCGCACTTTCCATGGGTCCTCCTCAGGCCATAGATGCTATTTCAGAGGCCATCGGCATGGGTGCCGATGAGGGCGTGCTGCTCTCAGACAGGGCATTTGCCGGTGCCGATACGTGGGCCACGTCCACCACCCTGGGAAAGGCCATAGAAAAGACAGGGAACTTTGACCTTGTCCTTTGCGGCAGGCAGGCTATAGACGGCGACACCGCCCAGATAGGGCCGCAGGTGGCCGAATATCTCGGCCTGCCGCAGGTCAGCTACGTGTACGACATCGAAAAAGTGCGCAAAAACAGCATGGTGGTGAAGAGACGGCTCGAAGACGGGTTCGAGCGGATCCAGTGCGCCCTTCCTGCCCTCTTGACGGTCATCGGAGACATGAACAGGCCGCGATACTCCCATGTGGCGCGCCTGATCGATGCCTGTGGTGAGAAGGCAAAAATAAGGGTGTGGAATGCCGCCGATATAGGCATGGAGACCAGGGAGGTGGGCCTGGAAGGATCTCTCACGCACGTGATCAAGACCTTCGCCCCCAAGTTCAAGAGACAGGGAGAGATGCTCCGCGGTGATACGGAAACGGTCGTGGAGGAACTGGTCGGGAAACTCAAAAAAAGCATGCTGATTTAGGAATTCGCGCGTGGCCATTCACAAACGGATTTTCGGTACAAGCGAGTTTCCAATTCAGAAATGAGATATTTTTTGCAAGATTAAGAAGATCAAGTGATCCCGCAGATCGACGACGAGATTGTGAAAAATAGCCATTTATGACTTGGAGACAGGGAGATGAAACATGACAGTCTGGATTGAGGTTGATCTCTGCAACGGCTGTAAACGTTGCGTGAAGACATGCCCCTACGGGGCCGTGGAAGTGATTGACGGCAAGGCGCACATCCTGGATAACTGCACATCATGCGGCGCCTGTGTACAGGTCTGTAAGCCGCAAGCCGTGCAGACGGATGTGGAGCCGAGGAAGATTCCCGATTTCAGCGACAGAAAAGGTGTCTGGGTATTCGCCGAACAGCGGGACGGCGTCCTGACACCGGTTTCCCTGGAATTGCTCGGCAAGGCCCGGGATCTGGCCGGTGACCTGGGTCAGGATGTCTCGGCGGTGCTCCTGGGATACAAGGTATCCGGCCTTTGCGGGATGCTCGGGGAGTACGGCGCTGACAATGTCTATCTGGTGCAGCACCGCGCCCTGAAGGATTACCGGACAGTTGCCTATGCGAAGGCTGTGGAAGAACTCGTGATGCGCTACAAACCGAACATCCTGCTCATGGGCGCCACACATATCGGGAGGGACCTGGCTCCCCGTGTTTCCAGGAGGGTCGGCGTGGGACTGACCGCTGACTGCACGGAGCTGTCTATCGATCCCGAGGAACGAATCCTCCTCCAGACCAGGCCCGCTTTCGGCGGAAACGTTATGGCCACCATTGCGAACCGCTATTCGCGTCCACAGATGGCGACGGTCCGACCGGGGGTCATGGAGGCAGGAGAACGAAGCGGGAAAACGGCGGAGGTTATCGAGCACAAAATTTCCCTCACTGAAAAGGAAATAGGGACCAAGGTCCTGGAGGTAGTGCGGGAGAAAAAGAAAGGCATGAAACTCGACCAGGCAAAAGTGATCGTGGCAGGAGGCAGGGGTGTTGGATCCCGCGAAGAGTTGAAAGCGCTGTTTTCCTTGGCGGACGCACTGGAAGGCGAGGTTGCAGGGACCAGGATTATCGTCGAAGAAGGATGGTTGCCGGTTGAGCGGCAGGTGGGTCAGACAGGCCTCAGCGTCAGGCCGGAACTCTACATCGCCTGCGGTGTTTCGGGCGCTATCCAGCACCGGGCCGGCATGGTTGGCTCCCGGTATGTTATCGCGATCAACAAGGATGAGGGGGCGCCCATCTTCGGGGTTGCTGATTGGGGCATCGTGGGCGATCTGCACGAGGTTGTGCCCGTGCTCACGAAGCAGATCAAGGCAGGCAAAAAGAAATAGGGAATTATAGAGAAGAAGGGGGCGAGATGCTGCGTTCAGACATAGAAAGGCTCCACAGGAAAATCATGGCGAGGTTTGTGGACGAGGAAGTCATCCCCGTGGCCAGGGAACTGGATGAAAAGGGCGAATTCCCGGCGGAATTGTTCAAGAGACTCGCTGATATGGGGATCCTGGGGATACGGTATCCCAAGAAAGTGGGCGGTTCGGGGGGAAATACCACCCTCTATTGCATTGCCATGGAGGAACTGGCCCGGGGGCTCCTGAGTCTCGCCGCAGTGACGGCAATGCAGTGCCTCATGGCCACGAACGGCCTCTATCTCTACGGCTCCAGGGAAATGCACGATGAATACCTCCGCCCTGCGTTAAGGGGTGAAAAAATCGGGGCCTTCCAACTGACCGAACCGGAAGCCGGATCCGATCTCGGAAACGTGCGGACATCGGCTGTGAAGACCGAAGACGGCTGGGTGATTAACGGCATGAAGACCTGGTCAACCAGCGGTCCGTACGGCGACTTCCACACGGTCCTTTGCCAGACTGATCCCGCGAAGAAACTGAAGGGGCTCATGTTTTGCTTCATCCCGACCGACACGCCCGGGTTTTCCCACAGCAAGAAATTCGAGACCCTCGGCACCCGGACATCATCCCTTTCCGAGATCTACTTCAACAACTGCCGCGTCCCTCCTGAGTACATGCTTGGGGAATTAGGCAGGGGCCTTGATGTCCTGCTTACTATTTTGGCGGAGATCAGGGTTATGACCGCCTGCCTTGCCCTGGGCTTGCACCGGGCCGCGATGGATGACTCAATCCGGTACTGCAAGGAGCGCGTCCAGTTCGGCAAGCCCATCGGCAAATACCAGCTGATCCAGGCCAAGATTGCGAACATGGCGGTCAACCTGGAGGCAGGTCATTTAATGTCCTACAAAGTCACCCATCTCATTGATAATAAGATTCCCTGCCTGAATGAAGCATCAATGGCCAAGTATTTCACGGTGGAGTCGGCCTGCAAGGCGGCGGACGAGGCCACGAGGATCTACGGGGCATACGGCTATTCCATGGAATACGCGGTCCAGAGATATTACCGGGATTGCCGCTTTCTGCTCTATGGCGGCGGGACCCATGAAGTGCTGCAGACCACTATCGCGAGGCAGTTCGGCATTTAATCATCCGGGAGAAACGTTATGGCGCACGCCGGGGATCCAGACCCCCTCGATAAAACCCTGAAGGGATTCAGGTCACCACCTGAACGCACTTCCCTTGGTGAGTATGTCTATGACAACCTGAAACACGCCGTGGTCAGGGGAGATGTTGCTCCCGGCACCCGGATGGTTGAAAGCCGCCTGGCCGAGGCCTTGAGGATCAGCCGGACGCCGGTGAGGGAGGCCTTTCACAAGCTGGAGCGTGAACACCTGGTCCGGCGTTCACCGGCCGGCGGTTTTTTCGTGGTTGGGCTGACGCGGGCCGATGTGGAGGAGGCACTCGGTATCAGGAGCGTTCTTGAGAGCTACGCGGCAAGGCTGGCGGCCCTGAGACACCAGGATAGCGACCTGATGCCTCTCGAAGAAAAGATACGTGAATATCAGGATCATCTTGATAGAGGCGAACTGGATGTCCTGCTGAAGATAAACACCGAATTCCACGACTTGCTGTACGCCCTGAGCGGGAGTCCCCGTCTCGTGAAGATGATCAATGACCTCCGCGACCTGATATTCCGCTTCCGGCAGGTTATCCTCAAGATCGAGGGAATGGCCAGGCAGAGCAATGAAGACCATATCCTCATGCTGGAGCATATGAAGAAGCGGGAGGCGGACAAAGTGGAACTGCTGGTAAGGGAACATATTCTCCGAGGCCGGGAAGTCGTTCTCAAGGCGTTCGATGACGAACTAAACACCAGCGATATAGGTAGGTAGACTGTAGGCCATTCAGGCTGTAGATAGATAGGCTGTAGGTTTTTAGGCCATAGGAACTCAGGGTACGTGTGTAATGATATGGAGTTCGGCCTCCCCTGATGCGGCCGATCGGAAAACCAAATGTCAAATGAAATCCAAATGACTCAATTCCAAAACATATCAATTTGATTTTAGGGGGCGAAGGTTTTCCATCAATTTGTTCATTTGGCATTAGTCATTGATTTGACATTGGGATTTTCTAATTTGCATTGTATGAGTGCGAAAAAAATCTCAGCACCCTTTGAATACAAATTTATTTGGAAAGAGCTGATTTAGGAAAGGGGTATGGACGTTATGGGACAGAGAAAAATACGCGTGCTTCTGGCAAAACCCGGCCTGGACGGGCATGATCGCGGGGCAAAGGTCGTTGCCCACGCCCTCCGGGAGGCAGGGATGGAAGTGATCTATACCGGGCTGCATCAGACCGTGCCGAGCATCGTAAAACAGGCCCTCCAGGAAGATGTTGACGTGATCGGACTCTCCATCATGTCCGGGGCGCATGTCCCCATTTCCAGGAAATTGATGCAGCTGATTAAGGAGGAAAAGCTCGATGACAAGCTGGTCGTCGTCGGTGGCGTCATTCCGAGCCGGGACATCACTCTGTTGAAAGATCTGGGTGTGGACGGCGTATTCCCCGGGGGCGCCTATTTCGATGAGATCGTCCGATTTATAAAGGAAAACGCCGCTGCGTGATCGGATCCAGCGATCCTCACGGCGAAAAGGAGAGAATAGTATGGGAGTAGCCACATATATCAAGGATGAAAAAGATGCGATCCGGGAGGTCATTCTGCAGTCCGGCATCAAGGTAAAGCCTGTGTATACGCCGGAAGATCTGGAGAGGGTGGGGTTCGACTATGAGAAAGACCTGGGCAATCCGGGTGAATTCCCTTTCACAAGAAGCCTGCACCCCTTGGGATTTCGCAGCCGGAACTGGACAACCAGGCAGTACACCGGCTTCGGGACTCCTGACCAGACGAATGAACGCTTCAAACTCATGATCGCCAACGGCCAGACCGGGCTCAATGTGGCCTTCGATCTGCCCACGCAAATGGGCTATGATTCCGATGATCCAAAGGCAGAAGGTGAGGTGGGGCGTGTCGGGATGGCCATTGATTCTCTGAGGGACTTCGAGATAGCGTTCAAGGATATCCAGCTTAACCGCATCGGTTCCGGTCTGACGATCAATGCCGTCGCCTCCGTCATGCTCGCCATGTACCAGGCCGTGGCCGAAAAATTCGGATACAAGAAGACCGAGATATCCGCGACACCCCAAAACGACATCCTGAAAGAGATGGTGGGACGCGGCGCTTGGATATACCCGGTGGAGCCCGCTGTCCGTCTGATCGGTGACACCATCGAATACGCCATGAAGGAACTGCCCAGGTGCAATCCCGTTTCCGTGGCAGGATACCATATCCGAGAATCCGGTTGCACCCCGGCCCAGGAGATCTCCTACGCCTTCATGATTGCCTTTGCCTACATCGACAATGTAGTTGCCCGCGGCTACAAGGCGGAAGACTTCGTGGGCAGGTTCTCTTTCAATCTTAATATCTACGGGAACCTTTGGGAAAACGTGGCGAAATTCAGGGCCGCCCGGAAGCTGTGGGCGAAGCTCCTGAGGGAGAAATATGACGTTCAGGACAAGAAGGCGCTCTTCCTGCGTGGTATATTCGGCGGGGGCGGTTCGGGCATGACCAAGCAGCAGCCGGAAAACAACATCATGCGCGGCGCCTACTATGCCCTCACCGCCGCCCTCTCCGGCGCCCAGACCACGGCCCTTTGCAGTTTTGACGAAGCCTACACCATCCCCACGGAACGGGCCGCGCTCCTCTCTCTCAGAACGTTCCAGATCCTCATGGACGAGATCGGACTCAGGGACACGGTCGATCCTCTGGCAGGGTCCTATTTTGTGGAGACCCTGACCAAGGAAATGGAGGGAAAGATCCTGGAGGAGATGGAAAAAGTCGAGAGAATGGGAGGCATGATCAAGGCCGTAGCTTCGGGATATGTACAGGCGGAAGTGGCAAGACAGGCCTATGAATTCGAAAAGAAACTGCAGGAGGGATTGGTCAAGAAGGTGGGTGTAAACGAGTACACCGAAGGCGTGGACATGGAGGTGGAACTCCATGAATACAACGAAGAATGGGCCCGACTGCAGATAGAGCGCCTGAAAGAACTCCGGAAGACAAGGGACAACAAGGCGGTCAAGGAATCCATCCAGGCCCTGGAAAAGGCGGCAAGAGACAAACGGAATGTCATGCCCTTCCTGGTGGATTGCTGCAGGAACTATGCGACCGTGGGCGAAATGGCGAACGTGTTCCGCGATGTTTTCGGGGAATGGGTTGAACCCAATATCTTTTGAATCCACGGCCATGCGATGGGTCTCCTGATTTCGTAGGGAAGCGTTAGATCCCTGTAAGTGGGCGTGACGAGAGGCTCAGTGCACAAGACAAAGGGCCTGCTGTACAAGAGAGAGCAACGAACTTGGCTAGAAGGTTCTAATTCTCGATATTCGGAATTTCCAGGAAAGACAGGTGACGTGAGACGGTGGTTAAATCCGTAAGCATAGCTTGGTGGGTGGAGCGTTGGAGTGATCTCCATCCGGATAAGCCCGCCTTTATTTTTGAAGGCGAAACCATCAGTTATTCCATGCTGTACCGGCGAGCAAACAGGACCGGGTGTTGGCTCCAGTCCATCGGGATCGAAAAGGGAGACAGGGTTGCGGTTATGATGAGCAACTGCCCGGAATTCATTGAACTCTACCTTGCCTGTTCCCGATTAGGCGCCATTTTTGTGCCCGTCAATTTTCGCATGGCGGCCCCGGAGGTGGATTATACGCTCAAGAACTGCCGGCCCCGGCTTTTCATATTCGGCAGCGAATTCTCAGAGGAACTGGCCGCATCGCACATCAAGGATTATCTGCCCCCGGTGTTGATTGCGAGTGTGGGCGAGCATACAACCGGTCCGGCTGTACTGGATTACCACGCAGGGGTGGAGAAATTCGAAGGACAGGAACCTTTCACTACCAGTTCTACGGGCCCCGCTGACCCCGAGGAACCCCAGGTGATCATGTACACTTCGGGAACCACCGGCCGGCCGAAAGGAGCGGTGTTGACGCACCGGAAGACTTTTTTTAACTGCCTAAACGCCGACATCTTCTTCAAGCTCCATTTTGATGACATCATGCTCGTCATCCTGCCGCTGTTCCATTCAGGAGGGCTCTTTATCCAGGCTTCGCCCGTGCTCTATAAAGGCGCCACCATGATAATCCACCCCAGATTCGATCCTGTGAAGACCTTCCGCGATATCGAACGATTCCGCGTGACAAAATTCCTGGGTGTCCCTACCATTTACAAGGCACTCCTGCATGCGGCACCCGGCGAAAGACCGAACCTTTCTTCCCTGAAGGTGTCCGCGATCGGCGGCGAAAAAACAACGCATGAGCTGCTTGTCCAATGCAAGGAGTCCGGGTTCCCGGTGCGCCAGATCATGGGGCAGACAGAGACTTCCATTCTCCTGTGGGCATCGGAAGAGGCTTCTCTGTCCAAGCCGGGGACCGTGGGGAGGCCTGTTTTCCATGCCGAAGTCAATCTTGTGGACCCGCACGAAAGGCTGGTGAAACCGGGTGAAGTGGGTGAAATCGTGGTGCGCGGTTCCATCATGATGAAGGAGTACTGGCAGGATCCTGTGAGAACCCAGGAAACAATCAGGGGCGGGTGGCTCCATACCGGTGACCTGGCACATGTGGACGAAGACGGGTATTTCTACCTCGTGGACAGGGCAAAAGATATGTACATTTCCGGGGGTGAAAATGTCTACCCGGCAGAAGTCGAGCGGGTGCTGAGAAAGCACCCGGGAGTAGAAGACGTGGCGGTCGTTGGAGTCCCTGATAGTGGATGGGGAGAAGTCGGCCATGCCTTTGTTATTAAGAAAAAGGGAGTTGACTGCCGTGCGGAGGACCTCGTCAATTTCTGTGAAGGGAAACTGGCCCGTTACAAGTGGCCGAAAAAGGTGACGTTTGCCGCATCGTTTCCCCGCACGTCTCTCGGAAAGGTGCGGAAGACCTTGCTAGTCAGAGGGACCAGGGACTTCGAGACGAGGATTGCTGACAAAGAACTGAAGAGGGCTTTCTAGGGGGACTCGCTCGTGCGGCGGACCCGGAGGATTCCTTTTTTGGGAAAGGGGGTGAAAAAATCAATCTTTTTTGGTAGGTTTTCCTGATCATCCACCCATCCATAAGGAGGTTTGGACATGCGACGAAAAACGGCTTACGTATTAGCGGGTGTTTTCCTGGCAACCATACTGGCAGTGAGCCTGATCCCCGGCAACGCCGCAGCAGCGCCGATCAAGCTCAGCTACGCAAACTTTCCCCCTGCTCCCACCTTTCCCTGTGTGCAGATGGAACGCTGGAAGAAAGAGGTGGAGGCGCGGACCAACGGGAAAGTCGCGATTAATACCTTTCCGGGCGGAACCCTCCTTGGGGCCAAGAATATGATGGATGGCGTTATCGCCGGCCAAGCCGACATCGGATGCCTGTGCATGGCTTACCAGCCGGGACGTTTCCTGATTACCAATGCCACAAGCCTTCCGCTCGGAATTCCGGACTCACTGGTGGGAAGTCTCGTCTTGTGGGATATCTATCAAAAATACCAACCCGAGGCCTTTTCCAAGGTAAAGGTCCTGACCATGTTTACGACCGCACCTTCGAACATCATGTCGAAGGAGCCCATAAGGACCCTTGCCGATATCAAAGGCGTCAATCTGCGCGCATCCGGCGGTGCAGCGCAAATACTGAAGGCCTGGGGCGCCAACCCTGTGGGCATGCCCATGCCTGCGACCCCCGAGGCTCTGCAGAAGGGCGTTGTAAAAGGACTGTTCTCATCGTTGGAGGTCATGAAGGATTTCAAATTTGCAGAACTGTGTAAGTATATCACGCTTACCGATGCAGCCGTATATCCATTCGCAGTGGTGATGAACATGGCGAAGTGGAATTCGTTGCCCAAAGATGTCCAGGAAGTATTTGACGGTCTGAGAACCCAGCAGGCAGCGTGGACCGGTGTGTATATGGACAGGCATGCCAGGGCATCGGTATCATGGTCGCAACGGAAAGAGGGGGTGAAAGTGATCCGCCTTTCCAAGGCAGAAAAGGTCAAATGGGACGCGTTGCTTGATCCCATTACCAACCAATGGATCGCATCCGAGAGCGCAAAAGGGGTCCCGGCCAAGTCGCTCGTGAGTGATATCAAGGACTTTTCGAAGATGTACGAAGGGAGATAACAGGAGTCGATAGCAGGCGGAATCTCGCACGGGTTGCAGGCTGGACGCAAGGTAGATGCCTGCGGCCCGTACCCCTGCCGGGGGATTTCCTGCGCTGAAATCCACTGAAACAGGAGAAATGGGATGGATTTTCTGGAGAAGATGAGCCGGTTATTGAACCAGGGGCTGCTCTGGATTGCCGGCCTTCTCTTGGCCGTCATGATCGCCCTGACCTGTGGAAACATATTTTTTCGGGTTGTCTGGGTGCCCATAAGGGGTACCTTTGAACTCATGGGATACCTGGGGGCGGTTGTAACGGCGTTTGCCCTGGGCTACACGGAGATCAAGCACGGCCATATTGCCGTGGATATTGTCGTACTGGGGTTCCCCAAGAAATTGCAGCGAGTCCTGAACGGACTCAACGGTATTGTGTGTACGGCTTTTTTCGCCATAGTAGGATGGCAGGTTGCAAAATACGCAACGACCCTTTGGAGAACAGGAGAGGTGACGGAAACCCTGCGCATTGTCTACTTCCCCTTTACGTATGCAGTAGCCCTTGGGTGCTTCTCCCTGGCACTGGTCTTCCTGGTTGAGGGACTGCAGTCTTTTCTGGGAACCCGGGAGGAAGAAAAGTGAGCCTTGCCGCAGTTGGAATTATCGGAATTGTCTGTCTCCTCCTGGTGCTCTTCCTGCTTGGGATGCCCGTCGGGTTCGCAATGGCGATAGTGGGCTTCTGCGGGTTCTGGCATGTGGTCTCATTTAATGCCGCCGTCAATATGGTTGGAACGGACGTGTGGGCCACGTTTTCCCAGTACGGATTGACGGTGGTTCCTCTCTTTATCTTTCTCGGCTATCTTGCCTTTAACTCCGGAATCGCCGACAGGTTATACAACGCGGCCTACAAGTGGTTTGGTCATTGGCGGGGAGGGCTTGCCATTGCTACCATCGGTGCGGATGAACTCTTCGCGGCGATTTGCGGTTCCAACACGGCCACTGTTGCCACTATGGGGGCTGTGGCGCTGCCGCAGATGAAGAAATACGGTTATGGTGCACTGCTCAGCAGCGGGACGGTCGCCACCGGAGGAACATTGGGAACGGTTATGCCGCCCAGTGTCGTCCTTATTATCATCGGGCTGCAAACCGAACAATCCATCATTAAGCTCTTTCTCGCAGGCATCCTGCCTGCCATCCTCCTGGGCTCTCTCTTTTTTCTCACGATTTTTGTGCTTTGCCGGATACGGCCTCAACTGGGCCCTGCAGGGCCGAAGACGAGTCTCAGGGAGAAGATGAAATCCCTCTGGGGAGTCATAGAAGCGGTGGCTATCTTCATTCTGGTTATCGGGGGCCTTTATGTGGGTGTTTTCACCCCGACAGAAGCGGGAGCCGCGGGTGTTTTCTTCACGCTGGCGGTTACGGTACCCTTCGGAAGGCTGAAGTGGAAAGGATTTATCGATTCTTTCAAGGATACCTTGAAGATTTCCGCCATGGTATTTTTCCTGGTGACCGGGGCCATTATTTTCGGCCGCTTCCTGGCAATTACGAGGCTCCCGTTCAATGTTGCGGAATTTGCCGGTTCTCTCCCCGTATCCCGTTACGTCATCCTCGCAATCGTCCTGGTGATTTACATCATAGGAGGATGCTTTGTTGATTCCCTGGGCTTCCTGGTATTGACCATACCGATTTTTTTCCCCTTGGGGCTGGCCCTCGGCTTTGACCCCATCTGGTATTCCATCATTCTCACCATGGTGACCACCATGGGAGCCATCACTCCGCCTGTGGGGGTGAATATCTATGTGGTCAAGGCGATTAACCCCGAAATAGAACTGTCCACCATATTCAAAAGCATCACCTTTTTCCTGATAGCATGTCTTGTCAGTATTGTTATTCTTATTATTTTTCCGGAAATCTCACTGTTAATTCCGCACATGGCCCGGTAGAAGCCTTCATTGGGTCCGCATGCTTTGAGATGAGGTAAGAACGATCATGCAAAAGAGTTTTATGCCTTCCTTCGGTTCTCCTGAAGAACTGAATGACTTACAACTGCAGGGACTCCAATGGACAGTCAAACACGCGTATAACGGATCGCCCTTTTACAAGGAAATGCTGGATCGAGCAGGGCTGCGCCCAAAAGATATCAGGTCTCTCGGTGACGTCAAGAGACTACCATTTACCACGGCAGAGGACCTCCGGGAAGGGTACCCGTTTCCCCTCCTGTCGGTCCCGTTTGAGAAGGTAGTCCGGATACATGCGTCTTCCGGGACTACCGGGAAGAGGAAGGTCCTTTGTTATACCCGGAAGGATGTTGAAGACTGGACCCACTTTTTTGCCCGTTGCTATGAAATGGCCGGACTGGTTCCCGATGATCGTGTCCAGATCGCCGTGGGCTATGGGGTCTGGACGGCAGGGGTGGGGTTCCAGGCAGGGTGCGAGGCTTTCGGCGCCATGGCGATACCTGCGGGTCCCGGCAATCTGGATATGCAGTGCCAGTTCCTGGTTGATTTTCAGAGCACGGTCATGTGCTGCACGGCCTCCATGGGTCTCTTGATGGCCGAAGAGGTGAATCGCCGCGATCTTCGGGACAAGATCAACCTCAAAAAGATGATTTTCGGCTCGGAGCGAGCCAGTGATTCCATGAGAAAGCGCATCGGTGAACTGTTGGAGCTGGAGCATATGTTCGATATCCCGGGAATGACGGAACTCTACGGTCCCGGAACCGGCCTCGACTGTGTACACCATACAGGCATTCACTATTGGGCAGACTACTATATTCTGGAGGTCCTGGATCCCGATACCCTGGAGCCGGTTCCCGAGGGAGAAATCGGCGAAATGGTCGTAACGACGTTGAGAAAGGAAGCAACTCCTCTGATTCGCTATCGGACAAGAGATCTGACCCGCTTGATCCCGGAGCAGTGCCCCTGCGGATCGCTGCTCCCCAGACACGACAGGCTTCTCGGGAGGTCCGATGACATGATCATTTTCAGGGCCGTCAATATCTATCCGGGCCAGATAGATCACGTGCTCTCGCGTATCGATGGTATTGGGAGTGAATACCAGGTTCATCTTGCGAGGAAACAGGATGGGAGAGACTACATGACCCTGAAGGTGGAGCGGGATCAGGGGGTGGAAAAGGCCGGGGATCCTTCTCTGGTGCGGATAATCGGCGAAGAAATAAAGAAACAGATAATGGTAAGTGCAGCTATAGAAGTGATGGACTACGGGTCACTGCCCCGATCCGAGAGAAAAAGCAAGCGCGTTTTTGACAAACGCGAGGAATAGAGTGACTCCCAATGGGAGGGCTCAGGAAGGAAGCCATTTCTTCCGTTCCGAGCCTTCCGTGCAGATGGTGCTGCATGTGGGTTTTGCAGCGCGGTGGCGGACGGAACCGTGAACGAACGAAGAACGAGGAGTTTCTATGAAAAAATTTGATTACCATCAGCCGCAGCGTCTCAGCGAGGCTTTTCATCTGATGGAAAAGCTCGGGGAGAGTGCAAAGTACATCGCCGGTGGCACCGATCTCATTGTGCGGATCAAACAAAAGGCGATCCACCCGGATGCACTCATTTCCCTGCGGGGCATAGAGATCCTGAGAGGATTCGAAGTGAATGGGGAAGTCTCCATAGGAAGTATGGTCCTTTTCAGGGATATCGAGAGGAGTGAAGGGCTGAGGAAGGCGTGTCCCGCGCTCGTGGAGGCGGCTACTGTTCTGGCCAATCCGCAGGTCAGGAATGTGGCTACTCCGGGAGGAAATGTCAGCAACGCTGCTCCCTCGGCCGATTGTGCACCCCCGTTTCTGGTGATGGAAGCGATGTTGACGGTGGAGGGGCCGGGCGGGAAGAGAGAGATTCCCATTGAGGACTTTTTCGCGGGACCCGGGAAAACAATCATGGATCCAACCGAGATCCTGACGCGAATTCGGTTTCCGGGGACAAAAAAGGGTACCGGGACGGCATTCCTCAAGGTGGGGCGGACGAATCAGGATATTGCGATTGTCAATGCCGCGGCCCTGGTAGTGATGGAAGGGAAGAAGTGCCGGAACTGCCGGATCGCGGCCGGCGCGGTAGCACCGGTGCCGCTCAGATTGAAAAAGGTGGAGACCTTGCTGGAAGACAATGAGGTGGATGCGGAACTCCTGGAGGAAGCGGCCCGATTGGCCGCCGCGGAAGTGCAGCCCATTACCGACGTGCGATCGACCGAAGAATACAGGAGGCATATTTCAGGTGTGCTGGTGAAAAAGGCAATAGAACAGGCCATGGCGCGGGCCCGGTGAAAAAAGCCCGGCCGGCATTATACGCTGAACTCCGTAACCATGAGACGAGAGGAAGAGCGATGAAGAAAGAGATTCATTTTACATTGAACGGCTACGAGGTTGCCGCAGAGGTGGAAGCGCACAAGATGCTCTTGAATGTCCTGAGGGAACAACTGCAGGTGACCGGGACCAAGGAAGGCTGCGGCCAGGGAGAGTGCGGGGCATGCACGGTCCTGGTGGGCGGATTGAGTGTGGATTCCTGTCTCTACCCCGCCTTCGAGGTGGAAGGGAAGTCGGTGACCACGATCGAGGGCCTGGTCGGCGAAGGAAACAAACTGCATCCCATCCAGAAGGCGTTTGTGGAGAACGGAGGAATCCAGTGCGGATTCTGCACTCCGGGCATGATCATGTCCGCCAAGGCGCTTCTGGACGAAAATTCTCATCCCTCCGAAGAGGAGATAAGGAGGGGGATTTCCGGGAACCTGTGCCGGTGCACGGGATACGTCCAGATCGTGGAATCGATCGAAAAGGCCGCACACATGAATGAAGCGGCGCCGGACAAATCGACTACCTGATCGGTTGATGACCCGGCCGGCTAAAGAGGATCAGACGGGGGAAATACATGACGGAATTCAGTTTTATCGGTACGGAAACACCCAGACCGGACGCTCCGGACAAGGCTGCAGGCAAGGCCCTCTATATTCACGACTTGACCCGTCCCGGGATGCTCTACGGCAAGATCAAGTTCAGCGACTATGCACACGCGCGAATAAAGCATATAGATACATCAAGGGCGGAAAAACTCCCCGGGGTACGGGCGGTCATAACGGGGTATAACACCCCGGAAATCCGGATCGGGTTCATCAGGGACAATTTTGTATTGAAGCAGGGTAAGGTACGACAATTCCGCGATGAGGTGGCCGCAGTTGCGGCCATTGACCCTGAGATAGCGGAAGAGGCAGTGGACCTGATCCGCGTGGAATACGAGGAGCTGCCGGGCGTGTTTACCCCGGAAGAGGCCCTTCGGGAAGACGCACCGTTGGTCCATGAGGTGGATGTAAAGGGCCGTCCCAAGACGGACAACCTTGTGCCTGTCCCGTGGAAGTTCGTGGCCGGTGACGTGGAGAGGGCGAAAGACATGGCGGCTTACCGGGCAGAGGACTATTTTGAGACCCCGCTTATCCAGCAATCATGCATGGGGACCGCCGGCTGCATTGCGGAATTTGATTTGCAGAACAATCTCCTTATCCACACCAAAACGCAGATCCCCTTCCTGGCCCAGAACGATTTCAACCGGGCATTGGCGGCCATTGGACTCGAGGGAAAGAACAGCAGGGTTATCGTGCCCACCCTCGGAGGATCTTTCGGCACCGGGCTCGATACTCATGGATACGAATATATCTCCATTTTACTCGCCTACAAGACCGGAAGACCGGTCAAGATAGTCCTCACCAGAGAAGAAGAGTTCACCGCACTCTCTCCGAGGCAGCCTTCCAAGAGTCACATTATCCAGGGGTGCGACAAGGAAGGGAAACTCCTTTTCAGGGATATCAGGATGCTCCTGGATAACGGCGCCTACACGTCATGGGGGGCCACGACGCCGAGCGTGATGATGTTGCCCATTTCCTCCCTGTACCGGGTTCCCAACGTATTCTATGACACGAAGATTGTCTACACCAACAACACCTACTGCCAGGCCATGCGCGGGTACGGCAATCCGCAGGCGGCATGGGCCCTGGAGAGCAATATGGATCAACTGGCTGAGGCAGCGGGTATGGACCCGTATGAGTTCAGACGCAAAAATGCGAACATTCCGAATGATATCAGTCCGATGGGGCTCAACATCACCACGTGCGGTCTCAAAGAATGTCTTGATACGGTTGCCGAAAAGCTGCAGTGGAAGGAAAAGCGCGGCAAGCAAAAAGGCACGGGCAGGGGCGTGGGTATGGCCTCCCTCTTTCACGTGGGTGGTTCCGGTCGCGTCTACCGGTCCGACGGGACCGGGATTATCCTCAAACTGGACGATTTTGGGAACGTTTCAGTGATCAGCGGCGGCGTTGAGATGGGCCAGGGGTTCAATGCAGCGCTCTCTCTCGCCACCGCAGAGGCCCTCGGGGTGACCCCCGACAGGGTAACGGTCATCTCCGGGGATACCGCCACCTGCCCCTGGGATGTGGGAACCCATGCCAGCAGGGGAGCATTCACTTCCTGCAATGCGGCCATCATGGCGTCGGAAAAGGCGAGAAGGAAGGTCTTTGAGCTGGCGTCGGAACACTTTATGCCCAGGATCAAGAGCAAGATGAAGAGGAGGAAGAAAAAGGATCCTGATTTTGAAGTCCCGGACCTGGATTACGAGCGCATCTGCGATCCGTCCGAGTTCGATATGAAGGAGAACATGATTTTCTTGAAAGAGGAACCTGAAAACCCTCTCCTTCGATTGACCCTGGGCGATATCCTGAGGGAGGCGCACTACAAGGAACAGGGGACCATGATTGTGACGGAGGCCTTTTACGACCCCTGCAATCAGATGATCGACGCGAAGACCTGCCGTGGAAACCTTTCCGCCACGTACATATTCGGGACCCAGGGCGCCGAGGTGGAGGTGGATCTTGAAACGGGGAAGGTGAAGGTGCTCAATTTTGTGGCCGCCCATGACGTGGGACAGGTGTTAAGCAAACAGGCCATCAAGGGACAGATTTACGGCGGGGTGGTACAGGGTCTGGGATACGCCCTTTCGGAAGAATACAAGACGAGCAGGGGGAAAAATCAGAATTCCAATTTTCTGGATTACAAGATCCTTTCAGCCCCTGACATTGATTTTCCCATAGAGATAGAGTGCGTGGAGACCCATGACATCGAAGGACCCTTCGGAGCCAAGGGCGTGGGCGAACCGGGACTTGTGCCTACCGCCCCGGCCATCGCGAACGCGGTCTACGATGCCGTCGGCGTGCGCATAAAGAGCCTGCCCCTGACGCCGGAAAAAATCCTGGAGGCACTGGCACAGAAGGAGTAGCAGGGAAAAAGAATGCGGTCCATGTCGGGAGAGTGCTTGCATCTGCGCCAAACAAACAAAGGAGGAAACAGATGGGCGAGAAAAAAAGGCTGTACAATTCGTACCACAATCCTTTGCTGATATCGCCTGCACCGGCGCCGCGCAGGAGGGAATTACCGCCTTCCTGCAGAAGAGGAAACCTGAATACAACAAATAGGTGGCACAATCGGAGAACGTGATGAGGAAAACCTCCATGAGCGCCTCGGTTCCCGTGGCCATTTCATCGCCCTTTCTCAAGGCCCAGGAATATGTTGAGCGCTACTTCCGGGGGAGGGAGGAGAATCCCGACCAGGGCCTGGTGAGCTTTTCCGGTGAACGCTATATTCTGGTCCGTGCGGCGTCCATGTCAAAGGAATTCTTTGACATTGTGACCTCCCTTTACGGGGACCGAGGAATTGACGAAGCAAGAAGAGTAGCCTTCGGCCTCCTCTTCGATATTGCCCATTCCATCGGGAAGGCCGATGCCAGAAGCTTTTCTGCGAAAATGGGGGTGACGGATCCCATTGAAAAGTTGTCGGCGGGCCCTATCCATTTTGCCCATACGGGGTGGGCCTTTGTGAAGATCCTCCCTGAATCGAATCCAACCCCGGATCAGAACTACTTCCTCATCTACGATCACCCGTTTTCCTTTGAAGCACACGCGTGGCTTGAAAGCGGTGAAAAAACGGGCTTTGCCGTCTGTATAATGAATGCGGGGTATTCATCGGGATGGTGTGAGGAGAGTTTCGACGTCCCGCTGGTAGCCGTTGAAATAGAATGCCGGGCCCGGGGTGATAAGCACTGCCGGTTCATCATGGCCCCGCCATCAACCATAGAATCGCATATCGCCCGGTACTGTTCCAACTCCCGGGTCAAGCCTGCGGACTTCGGCGCTGCTGATATTCCTGAGTTCTTTCAAAGGAAGCGGATGGAGGAAGAGCTGAAGCAGCATCGTGCCCACCTGGAAGAGCTCGTACAGAGACGGACCGACAAGTTGACCGCCACCAACATCCAGCTTCAAAAGGAGATCTCGGAGCGTAACCAGGCCGAAAATGCCCTCAGGAAGAGCGAGACCATGCTCCGGGCTATTTTCGATCAGACCTTCCAGTTTGTTGCCGTGCTGAAGCTGGATGGAACAGTCCTGAAGGTGAATAAGACGGCCATGGATTTCGTGGGAATAGAAGAAAGCGAGATCCTGAGGAAGCCGTTCTGGGAAACACGGTGGTGGATCCATTCCCAGGAGGAGCAGAAGCGCTTGAAAAGAGCTGTCCGTGAAGCATCTGATGGAAATCTGATCCGCTATGAAACGAACCACGTGGCGCCCGATGGATCGGTTATGAATATTGATTTTTCCATCAAACCCGTCAGGGATGAAACCGGAAGAATCGCTCTCCTGATAGCGGAAGGGAGAGACATAAGCGCTCTCCAGAAGGCCATGGAGGATCTACGGAAAAGCGAGGCCAGGTTGAAGACCCAGTCTAAACACCTGGAAGAGGCAAATATTGCCTTGAAGGTCCTCCTCGAACAGATGCAAGAGAAGAAAATTGAGGAGAAGGAACATATTTTATCCAACGTGAAGCAATTGGTGAGCCCGTATATCGGGAGATTGAAAAACAGAAGTCTCAAGAGCGAGGATAAGGTCCTCATCAGCACACTCGAAACAAATCTCCAGAAAATTACCTCCCCCCTGGTCAGCCGCTTATCCTCCACTTTCCTGGGCCTTACTCCCATGGAGATCCGGGTGGCCAACCTGGTCAAGGAAGGGCTCATGAACAAAGAAATAGCTGAGCTTCTGGGCACTTCAACCAACACGATTTCATCCCACCGGTACAAGCTGAGGAGCAAGCTGGGGTTGAAAAATAGGGGAATTAACCTCAGGTCCTATCTGCTCTCCCTAGAGGAATAGTTAGTTTATCTCACCATTCTGTCATCGAATTAATAGCCTTGACCGTTGACCGCCGGGGTCTGTAAGAACATCGAAGGGGGTTGTCAGGTCCCGTGATGTGGCTCTTCTTTGCAGTCCGGCAACGGTTGCCGGGAGCAAAAGAGAATAATCTGAAATCATTTGAAGGAGGGAGTTATGGAGACAAAGAAGATCGTGTTGCCGGAATCAGAAATGCCTCGCCAATGGTACAATATCCTGCCGGATATGCCCACGCCGGTTGAGCCCCCGCTGCATCCGGGGACCGGGCAGCCCGTGGGACCGGAAGACCTGGCCCCCATTTTTCCCATGCCCTTGATCGAACAGGAAGTGAGCCAGGAGAGATTTATCGATATTCCTGATGAGGTTCTGGAGAAATACCTGATCTGGCGACCGACCCCTCTGTACCGCGCCTATAGCCTTGAGAAATACCTGGATACTCCCGCGCGGATCTATTTCAAAAATGAGGGCGTGAGTCCAGCGGGAAGCCATAAACCGAATACTGCTATCGCACAGGCCTACTACAACAAGATATCAGGGACCAAGAAGTTAACGACGGAAACCGGTGCCGGCCAGTGGGGAAGCGCCCTGTCTTTCTGCTGTGCTCTGTTCGGGCTGGAATGCAAGGTTTTCATGGTTAAAATCAGCTACGACCAGAAGCCCTATCGCCGGATTATGATGCAGACCTGGGGTGGCACCTGTGTTGCAAGCCCCAGCACAGAGACAAACGCAGGGCGGCAGATCCTTGCAAAAGCTCCTGATTCTCCGGGGAGTCTTGGGATTGCCATCAGCGAGGCCGTGGAAGCCGCGGTGATGGATGACGATACAAAATATTCGCTCGGAAGTGTCCTCAACCATGTCATGCTCCACCAGACCATCAATGGGCTCGAGACGCAGAAACAGATGGCCATTGCCGGCGACTATCCCGATGTGATCATTGGGTGCGCAGGCGGAGGAAGCAATTTTGCGGGCATTTGCCTGCCTTTTGTGAGGGATAAAATCAGCGGCAAGGATATTGATATAATAGCCGTGGAACCGTCCTCCTGTCCCACACTCACCAGAGGGCCCTTCGCATATGACTTTGGAGATACTGTTCAGATGACGCCTCTCCTTGCCATGCATACCCTCGGCCATTCATTTGTCCCGGCGCCCATTCATGCCGGGGGGCTGCGATACCACGGGATGGCTCCCATCATCAGCCAACTCGTGATGAGCAACCTGATCCGGGCAGAGGCGGTGCAACAGCTGGAAACCTTCCAGGCCGGCATCACCTTTGCGAGGACGGAAGGCTTTATCAGTGCCCCTGAAACGGATCATGCAATTGCAATGACCATCAGGGAGGCATTGAAGGCCAAGGAAGAGGGAAAGGAAAAAGTCATACTCTTCAACTGGAGTGGGCACGGCCTGGTGGATATGGCCGCGTACGAGGCCTACCTGTCCGGAAAACTGGCTGATCATGCCATGCCGGAGGAAGAGATCGAAAGGGCCCTCAGCGACATCGCCTCACTCCCGAAACCGAAGCAGTACAGAGGCTAAGAGAGGGACCGGACCTTGCCGAGGCCACATTGATGGTGGACCAGGGCCCCGGGAGAGAACTTGTCTCCCAGGGCCTTTTATGGTATTTTTAGATTGTAGGGAGATGGGAGAAATACTCCAGCCTCACGTTGCGCAGACGCTTGAGCTGCGCGTCGGGTTTCAATCAGAATGTCTCGATAATCCTCTGTGTTGCGGGAAAAGGAGAGGTGACGATATGAAAAAGAAGCCTCCGGATAAGAGCGTTCAAATTCGATGTCCGCGGTTGGGACACCAGATCCATTTCTCCTATTGCCGCACGGAAAACAGCGGCCTGCCCTGTTTCAAGACGATCGACTGCTGGAGCACTCGATTTCCGGTGGAGACCTGCCTCAGGGAGGAATTGGCCCGTGAAGAGTGGGAAGAGGCGTTTGAAAGAAAGCCGAAACCGAAAGTGCTCTCCCTGGTCGAGTTGATCGAGCAAGCGAAGAAGCGAAAGAAAGAAGCCGAATAATGAAAGAAGAAATCTTTTTGGGGAATGAGGCGGTGGCCCTTGGACTCCTCGAAGGCGGCTGCCAGGTGGTGACCTCGTACCCCGGGACGCCCAGCTCTGAAATCCTGCCCGGCGTGATTCGCCTGGTCAAATCAGACGGCCTGAATACGTACACGGAATGGTCCACTAATGAAAAGGTGGCCCTGGACAATGCGTTTGCGGCTGCCATATCCGGAAAGCGTGCTGCGTGCTGCATGAAGCAGGTGGGGCTGAACGTTGCGGCAGATTCCCTCATGAGTGCTGCATATCTGGGCACCATCGGAGGGCTCGTGATCATATCCTGCGACGACCCGGGACCCCATTCGTCGCAGACCGAACAGGACACCAGATTGATGGCCCGCCTTGCCAAGGTGCCCGTCCTGGATCCGTCCGGCCCGAAGGAGGCGCGGTGGATGGCTCGATTAGCCCTTGATATTTCAGAGGAATTCAAGGTCCCCGTGATACTGAGACCGGCGATTCGTGTCTGTCATGCACGACAGAATCTCTCCTGGAAATCTCTTCACAGTAATGAGACAAGGGCTTCATTTGAAAAGGATCCAACTCATTGGGCAGCGACGCCTCGTTTTCGCTTTCTCCTGCACAAGGAGCTGAACAGGAAGCTGGATGCGATTTCCCGGAGATTTGAAGAAATGGAGGGGATCAACTTTCACAACCTGGAGCCGGGGAAGAGGTACCCTCTTGGAATCGCGGCAGGGGGCGTCCCGTACGCGGTGGTGCAGGATATTCTGAAAGAGGAGGAAAGGACGGATATTCCCGTTTTCAAAATCGGCTCTCCATACCCCTTTCCCGAGAGGCTGGCGGAACAGTTCCTCTACGCCTGTGAAAAGGTCCTCGTTTGTGAAGAAACCGATGCGGTAATCGAATATTTCTTGAGAGACCGGGAAAAGGTTATGGGGAGGCTCTCGGGACATGTTCCTGCGGAAGGCGAGCTCGTACCGCACGTGATCCACAGGGTGATCGACGGGGTTCTGAAGAGTCTTGGGCTCCCTCCCCTTGGTAGAGAGAATGCCGGCGAGGCAGAGGCTCTTATGAAGCAGCTGGAATTGCCCGTCCGCCGTCCTACCCTCTGCCCCGGTTGTCCGCACCGGGCCAGTTTCTATGCTATCAGGAAGGCACAGCCAAAGGCCATTTTTACCTCTGATATCGGCTGTTATACCCTTGGGCTGAACCTGGGAGGCGTGGATACCTGCCTGGATATGGGAGCAGCCATTACAATGGCCTCCGGTTTTTACCATGCCTACGCGCAGGACGGAGTTGAACAACCCATTGTGGCGACCATAGGGGATTCAACGTTTTTTCATTCGGGAACTGCGGGTCTCCTCAACGCCGTTTACAATGAGGCCCGATTCGTCCTGGTTATCCTGGACAACCAGATAACGGCTATGACCGGGATGCAGCCCACGCCCGCCCTCGGGACCCGGGCGGACGGAAGCAAGGGAAATGCCATTCCGCTCGAGAAAGTGGTGGCCGGGTGTGGAGTGGATTTTATAGAAGTGGTGGACCCCTATGATGTGAAGGCCATGATCTCCGTGGTCAAGAAGGCGGCCCAATACACGAGGGATCCCTCAGGCGGGATTGCAGTGATCATCGCTCGGCACCCCTGTGTTATCGCCTACCGGCAGTATGCCCTGCCGGATCGGAAGAAGGTGGTCGTGACCGACGATTGCGTGGAATGTAATTTCTGCCTGGAGCGATTTGAATGTCCTGCGCTTTACCACGACGACATGATCGGGCGTACCGCAGTGGACCAGGCCCTCTGCATCGGGTGCGGCGTCTGCCTCAATGTCTGCCCGAAAGACGCCATCGTTGAAGCGTGAGCCTTTTGGAATTGAGCCTCTGCGGGGCCCAACGCCGGCAAAGAAGCGGGATTGTGAGAGCGAAAGGAAACCAATGGACAACATGAATATCGTCCTGTGCGGCCTCGGCGGCCAGGGGATCCTGTTCATGACACGGATACTCGCCCAGACAGCCCTCGGAAAAGGGATCCCGGTCATGGGCGCCGAGACGCATGGGATGGCACAGCGCGGAGGGTCGGTGGTCTCACACCTGCGACTGGGGAACGTGGAAGGGAGCCTTGTGAGAGCTGGTACCGCGGATATCCTCCTGGCTCTGGAGGAAAACGAGGCGTACCGTACCCTCCCGTATCTCGGGAGGGGAGGCAGGCTTTATGCCAATGCCTCTCCCAGGGTCTTTCCGAGTCCGGTGGTGGCGTCGTATCTCGAAAAGCACCACATGGTCTGCCGGTGCACCGATGCCGGGAGAACAGCCATGGAGCACGGGAGGCCCATGTCTTCCAATCTGGCACTCGTAGGTTTTTTCTCCGCTTTTAACGAAGGCCCTTTTACATTCGCTGACCTCAGGGAGACCGTGAAACAAATCAGCCCCGAGCAATTCATGGCAACGAACCTGAAAGTCTTTGATGCATGCCATGAGATCGCTGCAGACAAGAAGCGATAGGGTCAAGGGTTGAATCCCTCATTCCAAGGCGACTCCCGATTTGTTCATACCTGAATTGACCGGTCCTCCGCATACCGTAAGGCAGAAGATCCTGGATTTCTCTCCATCAATGCTCATTCATTTCGTGACGCGGCAGGCCGCCATGTGCCCGTGGCCCGTCTCCCAGCCGTGTTCCCCGGTCATACAGACCCACCCAATTTTTGATGGCCGTCACCCCGGCCAGGAGCGTCTGCCGTGCGAAATTGGCCGCTTTCGGCGCCATGATGGTCTGGGATTCGGAGAGGGAACCCGCCGGAGGATCGGGCACTCCATGACCGTGTCACTGGATGAAGCAGTATGGGAGAACTTCCTCTTGGGCTTATAGCACAATCATTCTGCTTTTTCATTACCAAATCGGGAATAAACCTCTAGAGAATCTCAACCTTTTTCCGTTGATACACAGATGACAAATGTGTCATACATAGTCTCAAGTCTCTAGGAGAAGGATGTCTGCAAAAGCCAGGTATGGTGATGTTCAATCCAAATCCACCGTCAAATTCGATCTGCGTTCATGGAGCCGCCAACCACGAAATCAGGGACTCGATTTCTGAAAGGAGATATCATGGTGAATGTCCGACAACTGGTCATGGACCGGAAAAACCTGATCATCCAAACCCGGCGCGATCTGCACCGGATGCCCGAAACCGCTTACACGGAGAAGAAGACATCTGCCTACGTGGCCGATTATCTGAGAACTGAAGGGCTTGAGGTCCGGACGGGCGTGGCTCAGCACGGTGTGGTAGGCCTCATGAAGGCAAACAGGCCGGGACCGACCCTGATGGTTCGTGCAGATATGGATGCCCTGCCCATCCAGGAGGAGACAGGGCTCCCCTTCGCATCTGCCCATAAAGGCATCATGCATGCCTGCGGCCACGACGCACACATGGCCATGGCGCTGGGGGCAGCAGCCGTAATCAACCAATTTAAGGATAATCTCCAGGGCAATATCAAATTTCTGTTCCAACCCGCCGAAGAAGGGCCCGGCGGCGCCAAACCGATGATCGAGGCCGGAGTCATGGAAAATCCCAAAGTGGACTATTCCGTGGGTTGCCATGTGTGGCCGGAGATCCCGGAAGGAACCATCGGCGTAAAGCCCGGATCCTTTATGGCGGCAATGGACCGTTTTGACATCAGGATCATGGGCAAGGGGGGGCATGGCGCCATGCCCCACCAGTGCGTGGATGCCCTGGAAGTCGGGACCCAGGTGGTCAATGCCTTGCAGCGAATCGTGAGTCGCCAAATAGACCCGCTTGAACCGGCGGTGGTGACCGTCGGGACCTTCCATGCAGGAACGGCCTTCAATATTATCCCGGATGAAGCCATTCTGAGCGGAACTTCCCGGACCTTTAATCCGGATATCTGGAACTCATGGGAGGAGCGCATCGCAAAAATTGTTGGAGGCGTGTGTGAATCGATGGGTGCAGGCTATGAATTGAAATACAGCCAGGGATATCCCGCCACCATCAATGACGAATCCATAGCCGAGGTGGTGCGCCGGAGTGCGGAAAAAGTGGTGGGGAGGGATCAGGTGGTCGAGCCGAAACGAACCCTGGGCGGGGAAGATTTTGCATTCTACCTGCAGAGATCCAAAGGCTGCTACTTCGCTCTCGGCGTTGGAAGACCCGGCGGCGCCCCTGTCCACAATTCCCGATTCGACTTCAGGGAGGACCTCATGCTGCTGGGCGTGGAGACCTACTGCCATACGGCGCTGGATTTGCTGCGCTGACCGGGACATTCAACCCCTGCACTCCCGGGTTTTTCTCCGCGCACAGGAAGTGAACCGTCAGTGCGATTGAGATTGGTCAACTCCTATTCACCATTTAGGCCGTGACACCTGTTTTCTACCCTTTTTACAGCCTCTTCCCTCCCAAAATACACTGGTTAGCTTATTCCCTTACGGGAAGCTCTCTGCAAGCATGAAACAGAGACAGGAGATTGGAAAAGACTTTCCGGTACTCGAGAAAGCATTGTGACCGGATACGACCCGGCGGACCCAGGCATTCGGGAACTAATGATCCATCCATTTTTTATGGCCCGGAAGATTTCACATTAGGGAAAGGAGGTCCTGTGAACCATGTACATTCCTATTCACTCCGTGGTGGCCCTCATAGCGGGGATTTTGATTCTGATCGTACCCAGGTTGCTGAACTATATCGTGGCTACCTATCTTATTGTATTCGGAATTCTAGGCTTTATACATGCTTGAAACCATATCTTGATAAGGGGGAAGAAATGAAAAAGATTTTCGTGGTCGTGGCAGCTGTTTTCCTGTGTGGCGGAGTCTCGGCGTCATGGGGAGGAGACAAGGAACCAGCCGAACCGAAAAGCAGTGTAACCGCGGGAGATGTCGAACAAAAGGCGAAAGAGACCGGAGAGGCGGCAACACAATATGCGGAGCAGAAAAAAAGTGAATATCAGGAAAAAATGGAGACCGAACTTCGAGAGCTGAATAAGAAACTGGATGAAATGAAGGAGAAGGCAGCCGACCTCAAAGGAGATGCCAAGTCTGAATTTGGCCGGGCAATGGAGGAACTCCGGAAAAAACAAAGAGCGGTCGCAAGGGAAGTGGAAGAATTGAAAGCCAAGAGCGGCAAAGCCTGGGAGGATTTGAAAGCCAAAACCGATCAAGCGGTACAGGACCTGAAGCAAGCCTACGACAAGGCAGTATTGCGCTTCAAATGATTCCTTGGCAATTCGGCATTCGGGACGAGAATCCCTGCGCTTATTTCATTATCCCTTAGAAAACTGGAGAGTTCCAGGTTGGTGAATCCCACCATGGACTAAACCCGTCGATGACCCCGGTCTTGGCGTCCAATACCGTCCCCGGTGCCGGAGGACTCCTCCCTTAAAATACAGCGCATGCCCACGAAAAATAAACCAAAGACCTTACATACGGATCCGATCTCCAGGTGTTTTCATGTGTAGGATCGAATCCGTCGCAGGAAGAATCAACTCAATTCTCTTGTGCCGGAAATGCGGTCAGGAGTAATAGTCGAGGTTCCCTGACTCAACTTGGTCCCATTCCCCCAAAAAAAAGCATTGACCTCAGGGCTCCCTCATATATCATCTATGAGAAAGACGTCGTGCCGGCGCGTGAGGGTCCAAACGCCGAAATGTGAGGGATGCGAATGGAAGCGAATAAGTCTGAAACAGCGCCCTTTTTCATAAAGGATTGCGCGCTCATAGCTATTGCAACCGGAAAGAGGGCCCAGAACTTGCGGGAATTACGGGAGCATTTGCGGGACATCAGCCCCAACAGCATTTATTACCACTTCTGGGGTGGATTGTTGCGGCCTCGTTTTGATGATCCGGAGTATCACAATGATTTCGCAATCTGGATAGCTCACGGTCTTCACAACAAGGTCCTTGCAGAACGCCTGGCAGTCATAGATCCCGCAAAGCTTGAAGCGCCCGAAGACCTCAGGGATGAGTTAATCGAGACGATTGAGGAATACCTGGACGAAGCGGAATATCTCACCTGGTCCAAGCGGGATGATCAATTTGAATTTATTCGCTCGCAGATGGTTGTTTTTGACACGCATATCTCAGTACGGGAACCGGAGGAATTCGTGCAGGCCGTCCCAAGAATGGCCGTTGGAAGCATTTTCTACCATTTCATAGACGGACGGCGAAGAAACGAGAATTCACTTGACGATTTTCAGAACTGGCTGCTGGAATTTGGAAATAAATACAATGACTTGCGGATGAATATTGATCGCATTGATCCCTATTTTCCGCCTTTGAAGGTGTTGCGTGATGAACTCTCCGAGGTTTTCAATAACTATTTCAAGGGATAAAACCCATGCAGGATAAGAGCATTCTTGAGCAATATGTGGAAATTGCCGGTGCGGATGTGGTCGAGCACTTGCGCCAGCTGGCCCGGCGGCTGAAAGGACTGCATGTCGTACATGTGAATTCGACGCGCGTCGGGGGCGGGGTCGCTGAAATACTGCACAAGATGGTTCCCCTTATGCAGGAATTGGGGATTGAAACCAGCTGGGAGGTCATTGAAGGCGAGGCAGCATTTTATCAGTGCACGAAAAATTTCCATAACGCCATACAGGGAAACCGGGTCAATATTCCCGAAACCCAGCTGAAGATTTACGAAGAGACCAACGCTCAAACAGCGGAGATCTTGAGGGAAAGCTTGCAGGATGCGGATATCGTACTCGTCCACGATCCCCAACCCGCAGCATTGATCAATCATTTTCCGGACCGAAAAGGGAAGTGGGTGTGGCGCTGTCATATCGATGCAAGCAGGCCGTTCAGACCAGTCTGGAAATACCTGAGGAATTATGTGTCCCAGTACAATGCGAGCATTTTCTCGCTTGCGGGATTTGCCCAGCGGCTTCCGCATCCAGTCTATCTCATAGCTCCCAGCATCGATCCCCTGCACGAAAAGAATGTTGAACTGGACGAGCGGGAAATAAGGGAGGTTTACGAACGCTTTAAGATCGATCCCGAAAGACCGGTGATACTTCAGGTCTCCCGGTATGATCGATTCAAGGACCCGGTTGGGGTCATCCAGGCTTATAAACTGGCGAAGGAATTCATACCGCATTTGCAGCTTGTGCTTGCAGGGGGCGGAGCCACGGATGACCCGGAGGGGGAAATCGTCCTGAACGATGTTCGCAGTGCCGCAGAGGATGACCCCGATATCAACATCCTGGTCTTGCCCGGGGATGCTCATCGCACTATTAACGCCTTACAGCGCGCCGCGACCATTGTGCTGCAGAAATCCATAAGAGAGGGTTTCGGGCTGACGGTGACCGAAGCCATGTGGAAAAACAAACCGGTCATAGGCGGCGATACGGGTGGCATCCGCATACAGGTCACGAATTATCACACCGGCTTCCTGGTGAACACCCCGGAAGGGGCGGCCTTGCGCATCCGTTACCTTTTGCACAATCAGGACAAATTGTTGGAAATGGGCCTGAAGGCCAGGGAATTTGTCCGTGAGAATTTTCTTATCACCAGGCACTTGCGGGAGTATCTGACCCTTATATACGTGCTTCTCCATGGAGAGAAGGATCGCATCGAATTGGATTGAGCGCCGGGTAAGAAACTTCGTCTCAAGCTTCCGAAACCGCCTCAAGAAGGCGTCATTCAGTCATCCATGAAGATCTTGGAACAGCAAATAGACCTGGAGAATTTTTTTGAGCGGCGTAGCCAGGCTTCCCGGAAGGCACTTCTTCTGGACTACGATGGAACTCTTGCCCCTTTCCACCTGGAGCGAGACAAGGCTTATCCATACCCGGGAATCCCTGAAATGCTCGACAGAATCATGAAAGCGCCTGCTACCCGCCTGGTCATTATCACCGGCAGATGGATAAAGGATTTAACGCCTCTTTTGCAATTGAAGGGTCAGGCGGAAATTTGGGGGTCTCATGGAATAGAACGGCTGAAAATGGATGGCTCCTATGAAATCGCCCCCATGGACGAAGACGCATTGGATGGGCTGGTCAAGGCTGATGAGTGGATTCAAGAGGTTGGGCTGGAAATGCGGTCCGAGGAAAAACCGGGATGTCTCGCGGTCCACTGGCGAGGTTTGGATGGGAACGAGATCAATCGAGTGAGAAAACAGGTTGAGTCGAAATGGTCCCTTATCGCACGCCTCTCAGGGCTGAGTCTGAAAGAATTTGACGGCGGCATCGAACTTCGTGTGCCCGCGCGGGATAAGGGAGATGCGGTCAGAACGATTCTTGCGGAGATGCACGATGATCCTGCTGTGGCGTACCTGGGAGACGACCTGACTGATGAGGATGCGTTCAAGGCCATCAAGGGGAAAGGAATTGGCGTGCTGGTGCGAGAAGAACTGCGGCCGACAGCCGCTGATGTCTGGATCAGACCGCCTGAGGAACTCCTGGAATTCCTTTCCGGCTGGGCCCCTTAAAGTGAAAGAGAAACGAATCTCTTCCAACGACACCGCATGTAAATGAGATGCTGAGGTTTCGGGTCTGCCCGCCTATTGTATGATGCTTTGAGAAATGGCTGAACAAAGGAATATTCCAAAACGGTGCGTGATATGGGTGACTTGATCATCGTTTCAAACAGGGGACCATTCAGTTTTTCCGCAGATCTACTGAAAGATGCGGAAAAACACTTGAAAGAAGGAACACGGCCTGCAGCTCCGGAATTTGGAGAAGGGGGCCTTGTCCAGGCCATGGCCGGGCTTCTGAAACGCGGGAAATGGAATACGACGTGGCTCGGCGCCTCCATGGGCGACCTGGACATTGATGTGGCAAGAGGCCACTACACCCGCTTCTTTCAGAAAATGGTCAAAAAGAAATATGCACCGCATGATTTTCCCTATATAGAGATATCCCCCGGGAACAGGATGCATTTCAGATATGGAGAATATGATTTCTACTTGCGGTTTGTTTTCTTTGACACAAGGCACATGCAAAGTTATTACGGCAAATTTGCCAATGGGTTTCTCTGGCCCCTTATGCATCTCACAAGATCTCCTCTTTTCTACAAGGGGACAGGAGTGTTTCCCCGGCCGCAATTTGAGAAGCACGACTTTGTACAATACATAAGCAGCGGTGTCACGTTTGCCAATACCGTGATTGACGAGATTCGCAAGACTAAAGACATGAGGAAGAGAGAAGACCAGGTGGTGGTGTGGAATCAGGATTACCACCTGATGCGGATCTCCGAGGTCTTCAAGGCACTCCTCCGGGAAGAAGGAATATCGGATGAAGACGGCGAGAGAATACATGTGGGACAGTTCATCCATACGCCTTTTTTCAATATTCATGAAATCCAGGGCCTCATACGCGAGGACAAGAGAAACAGAGTTAAAACCAGAGCATACGACCCCTTTGCTGAAAGTATCGAAACTGCACTGCAGAAATTGACGTGGGGCATGCTCTCCAATGATTTCGTAGGCTTCCATGTGAAAGAGTACTGCGATAATTACCTGGCGGCACTGGAGGAGTGGTTCCCGGTGGATATACGAATATCGGGACAATTCTACGAAATAACGCACCTTGAATCCGTCACAACCATAGGGCCGTTTCCGATAGGACTGGACGTTGACAAGATTCTCTCCGAAGTCTCGAACGAGAAGACGCTCGAGTATGAGTTGGGCACGGAAAGTCTGGCGGAAAGGATAGAGAATGAGAGGAAGAAAGGAATGCGTATTTTTGGAGGACTTGAGAGATGCGACTACACAAAGGGTCTCGTGGAACGGCTCGGTATCTTTTATAACGCCCTCAACTACCTGAGAGGTTCAAGAAAGGATGCCCGTTTCTACCAGGTTACCGCTCCAAGCAGGTCTGAAAACCCGGACTATCAGAAGATCGATTCTGTTCTTGAAGAGGAAGTCGTCAAAATGAACAGAAAGATTGGAGGGGAACCTGTTGTCCACATAGCGCAGGGGATATCCCCTCCCCAAAATTATCGATTCATGAAAGAGATCGAAGTGATGCTCGTCACTCCCCTGGAGGACGGGATGAACCTCGTTGCCTTTGAATACATCCTCTCACAAAAGTACAAGAAGCCTGAGGACCGGGGAATCCTTGTGCTGAGCATAAGCGGGGCCTCGAGAGAACTCAAGCAGAAGGGCTTTGGGAAAGAAGATGGAATCATCTATGTCAACCCCATGAAGGCAAGGGATGCGGGGCAGCGAATTGCAGCGGCATTAAAAGAAGAAAGACACCTCTCTGAAAGGGTCATCAACTATACGGAGACCGAACGTCGGGTGGACGATTGGGCGGAGAAAAATATAGAGGCCATTCTGAACTGCAGGAAGGGTCGATGACATAACGTTTCCTCATAACAGGTATTGAATGGGGACTCTCCCCCGCGTTCATCTATCCTCTGTACGGCCACTGGGTGTGGGGAGGCGGATGGCTTTCCAAGCTGCCTTTCGGAGTGGGGGCCGTCGATTTTGCCGGGAGCGGCATTGTTCATGCCATGGGAGGATTTATCGGCCTGGCGGGCGCCATGGCCCTTGGGCCGAGGATCGGCAAGTATGATGAACAGGGGATAGTAAGACCCATTGTGGGCCATAACATTCCCATGGCAGCTGTCGGCGTGTTCATTCTCTGGTTCGGATGGTTTGGCTTCAATCCCGGGTCGACCTTGTCCGCGCATGAACTGCGGATTTCCGTGATTGCCGTCAACACGAATCTTGCGGCGGCTGCCGGCGCAATGGGCGCCTTGATTTTCATGAAGATCAAAGTCGGCAACTGGGACCTCGGAATGACCTTGAACGGCGCTCTTGCCGGTCTCGTGGCAGTTACCGCTCCGTGTGCGTGGGTGGAGGCGTGGGCGGCCGTGGTCATCGGTCTTGTCGCAGGAATTCTGGTCTGTTTGGGTGTCCTCTCATTGGATAAATTCCATATCGACGATCCTGTCGGCGCAGTTTCCGTGCATGGCATGAACGGAGTATGGGGATTGATCAGTGTCGGCCTGTTCGCTGACGGAACCTACGGCAATTACACAACCAAAGCGCCTTTTGTCACCGGGCTCTTCTATGGAGGCGGCGCAGGTCAGTTGCTTGCCCAGTTGATCTCTGCCGCTGTCTGCATTGCGTGGGCTTTCATCATGGGATGGATTACCTTCCGGATCGCAAAGGCGATTTTCGGCGGTATACGGGTATCGGCTGAAGAAGAAGCCGAAGGATTGGATTACGGAGAACACGGCGGGAACGCCTATCCTGATTTTGCCGTCTCCTCCTACATGCAGCGCTGATCCGGCAGCGAGAGGGAGTCGCGTTGGAAATCAGCCTCTGGAGGATTTTCAACGCGCAGCTCCGGAGAAAGGAGTGCGTCTCCTCCCTCAAGGATGCCCCTTCGGCCCCGAACCTATTTTCTCCAGTCTTCTCATATGCCGGGCAAAAAGGGCGGGGTGCCACTCTTTCATTCTTTCCCTAACCTGTATCAGATCCACCTTCTTGATAAATTTCATTATAGATGCGTTATCCGAAATAACCATGGCGTGATAGAAAAGTCTGGGAATATGGGCCTTATCCTCATCCCTGACATAAACCTTGAGGAGGTCCAGATAATGGTTGAGCCATTCCTTGAGCTCCTCCAACTCCCTGAAGATTCGCGGTTCAAAGAAGCCGTCCAGATGAGCTATCACCGGAAACCATCCCGGCGGATCGTTTTCAATAACCTCTTCCCTCTTAAGTGCTTCCAGTCGCTCTCTCAATTCAGTGTCGTATAGACGAGCAATGTCCACCTGATCCGGGCCCATGGCAAACGCCTCCCTGTAACAGATCCTGGCCGTGCGCAGATCTCCCCGCAAGGAGTAGGCATCGCCCAGGTATCCATAGGCCCTCGCCTGTCCGGGTTCTGCCGCGATCAACGCCTGAAGAGACGCGATAGCGGGATCAGACCTCCCGGCCAGCAGATACAATAATCCGGTAGGAATGCCTCCAGGGAGCGTCGCTGCTTCGACGTACCCGTCTTTGACAAACCCATCGGCGATCTGTGAGAAGTATCGAACCTGAAAACTTCTTTCGAGGCTGTTTTCGGGCCACGGATGGCCGAATGCCTCCTCGAACTCCAGCCAGAGGAGGTAGCGTCTCTCCGCCTCAGCAGGATCAATGTCTGCTCGGTTCCCGCTTCCAAGTTTTTTCTGCCAGAATTCACTAATCGATATTTCCTTGCTTGGCTCCCGGCCCCATGGGAACAATTTGAAATAGCGTTTCAGGGTCTCTATGCAACCTGCAAAATCCATCGTAAAGAGCTGCTGCATGCCTGTGTTAAAGAGGGTGTTTTCATCCCCAAAGAGACTGAGCTGTTCAGACATTTTTTACCCTTCCAATTTCTCTATCCGAGCCTGATTGCTTATTCCCGAAATCGGCGATTGAAACAACTCCAGGCCAACGCCGTACCCAATTTCAAATAGTCGATAGTCCACTCATAACATCAATCATTTCAGCCTGCAACCCCATCTCTCAAGACCCGACTGACCACCTATTCCTCTCCTGCGCTATGGATGCCAATTCCGATGCCATCGTCTCCAGGGACCATCATCTCTTAAGCCTGGAAGTATTCGAGGGAATCCCGATTATGACTGTGATTCGGTTCCCGGACCTTCTCGCGGATCAAAGGATGCCCTGAACTTTAGAAACTGCCTACATCCCCATTCCATGGGTACCGGACTCCCCGCTCCACCATGATCGTCCGGGCGCATCACCGGAAGCCGCGGTAAAAGGCCTGGAGGCCTTTTTCCGGCGAAGCAAGGCTAAGGTCGAAGCAAAAATCTGGACTGCGGACGGACTCTATTAGTCGTCATTCCTACGAAAGCCGGTATCCAGATCACCCAAATCCTTACAGGACATCACTCTCTCTTCTTCATATGAGCTCTTTTCTGTAAATGCTAACAGCCTACAGCCCGATAGCCTACTCTTTCCGTCTGCTGTTACCCCTTGACATAACTTACCTAAAGCACGAGAGTATTTACATTTTAGATAGGGAAGATCTCCAGGTAAACCTCAGCCGTCGAGGAACATCAAAATGCTCTTCATGATCATCGAACGATTTCGAGATAATGATCTGGTTCCCATCTACAAACAGATCCGGGATGGGGGACGGATGCTTCCCGAAGGACTGAAGCACTTAGACAGCTGGGTCGAGCCGAACTTCAGCCGTTGTTTTCAGTTGATTGAGTGCGATGAACTGCGACTCATTCAGGAGTGGGTGCTCCAGTGGCGCGGGTTCGGAGTAGCGTTTGAAATTGTGCCGGTAGTTAGCAGCAAAGAAACCAGCGCAGTTGTTGCTCCTCATTTGGATAAGGTATAAGAGGAGGTATGGGGGAACATGTATCTCGCGAGTGTTATTTCGCTCATGTTCGTTCTTCCGATTGGAATGTGGAATAGTCTATAAGGCTTACATTTTCGAAGGCCGGCTTACACCCCCATGAACTGTCGCTGTAGGGCTGTGGTCGGCAGGGCGGGTTAACTCTATGTTGGCGTGCGACGCATATGGAGGTTGGTCTGTGAAAACAGAGGTTGTGGCAATCGGCTTTGTTGAAGCTGTTCGGCCTCACGCTGAGGATGACTACTGGGGCGGCGAGGAATCATGCATTTCACTTGCCGAGCAATTCACCGACCAGGCCCTGCAGGGACTGGCCGACTTCTCGCACGTTGAGGTGCTGTTCCTGTTTCACGAAGTCGACCCCTCGAAAGTTGTCCTTGGTGCCCGCCATCCGCGAAACAATACAGCGTGGCCTGCGGTAGGCATATTCGCCCAGCGCGGCAAGAATCGTCCCAACCGCATCGGGAGCACCATCTGTCGCGTCGTGCGCGTGGAAGGTACCCGGCTGATCGTCGCCGAACTCGACGCAATCAACGGAACGCCGGTGCTCGACATCAAACCTGTCATGGCGGAATTCCTGCCGCGCCGGCAGGTTCTTCAGCCGGCGTGGTCACATGAACTGATGCGCGAGTATTGGCTGTCGAACAAGATGCTGTGAAGCTTTGGTGAAGAATACACAGAGGGTAGGAACCTGAAAACCATATGGCGTTTCCCACATTTTTCCGACGTACAGTTGCTGTGGAGATGCGCAAACTTCTTCTTCCCTAATAGCCGGCAGTGACACCTCCGTCGATTGGTACGCAAGCACCGGTAGTGAACCCGGCTTCATCCGATGCAAGCATCAGGGCGGCGAATGCGACTTCCTCGACGGTACCGACCCTTCCCACGGGATGACTCTCGGCTGTTAGGTTCATATGCTCCTCCCTGTTTTCGTGCTGAGATAACTCCATCTCGTACATTGGCGTGTCTATCACGGCCGGACACAGGGCGTTCACCCTGATGTTCTCCTTCGCATAATCCAGGGCCATAGCTCTTGTCAGATTCGATACTCCACCCTTTGCGGCGCAATACGCGGCGCAATTCCTATTCCCAACAATACCCGCATCCGATGAAATGTTGATTATGACTCCTTCTTTCTGTTTCTTGAAATGGGGATATGCAGCGATGGAGCATAGCCAGACACCTTTCAGATCAACATCAATTATTCTGTTCCATTCCTCTTCGCTGGTCTCCTCTGCACGCTTTTCGAGGTAAATTCCGGCACTGTTGACAAGGATATCTATTTTACCGAATTTCTGAATGGTTTCAGAAATCATCCGCCTCGAATCCTTTGTACTGGATACATCACCGGACGCAAACGCCACGTGATTGCTTGAAATCTTTTCCAATTTTTTGATTGCTTTTTCGAATCTTTCCTTTGATCTGCCCGCAACTACTACCTTGGCGCCTTCCTTCAGGAATCTTTCTGCGATTCCAAGACCGATTCCCGACGTTCCGCCTGTGACCAGTGCAACCTTGTTTTTCAGCATCATGAGATTTTGTCCTCGACATACAACATTTGGGGAAAAAAGCTGAAAAGAAGTCCGTTTGTTTGGGGCGGAGTATAGAGTGGGTATGCCATATGTGTCAAGGGCGAGAAAGATGGTGTAAAGCTTGAGATGCTTGGGCAAGTCGCACGAGGTGTGCACTCGAGGATAGGGCCTCTGCTGGTTGGCCCAAACGCTTGTTTTTGCTTAACAGCGGGAACGCTTAGTGCTATTAAGTAATTACTTCGAGATACTTTAGATATAGATTGATAATACAGAAATTCAAAATGTTATGTAACCTAATGACAATATGATATTGAAGCCTATCTCCGGCATATACACTGTAGTAACTTGATATCGCTGCTTAATTCGCCAAAATGCCGCCACTTAACCTCGGATCGCGCTGGGAAACATAATCTTCTTAGGCTATAATAACCATGAAAAACAAGAACTTCTGGCATCGATAGCAGGATGAAAGGCTCCGGTGCCTAGCGCTACTAGGAAAGATTGCATTGGCGGTAAACAAGAACTCAAAAGAAACGACCAAGAACCGGATTATTGAATCGGCCAAGAGGCTTTTCGCCGAACAGGGATATCAGAAGACGACCATCGTCGACATCTCACGGCAGGCCGGATTGTCGGAAGCCGCCCTGTACGAATATTTTCAGGGGAAGGAGGACCTGCTGCTGACCATCCCGGACCTCTGGGTGTCGGAATTGATTGCGGGCCTGGAAGATCAGCTTTTCGGGATAAAGGGGGCCTTCAACAAATTGAGGAAATACCTGTGGTGGAACATGCGCAGGATCGAGCAGGAGCCGCTGGAGGCCAAGATCGTCTACTTGTTTCTCAAGACAAACGCCAACTTCATGAAGACGGAAGTCTATTCCAATGTTAAGATCCTGTATTCATATTTGCTCGATATATTTGAGGAAGGGAAGAAGACCGGCGAGATGAAAGCAGACCTGGATCCCTACCTCGCCAGGAATGTCGTTGTCGGGACCATGGACCACCTGGTAACCCGCTGGCTTCTGAAGGAGAGGTCCTATTCCCTGTTCGACAATCTCGAAGACACCTTTGCACTCCTGGTGGACGCGTTTCGCTCTGATGAGTCACGGGAAGCCGGGCAAAAATGCTGAAAAGTTTTGGCAGGTCATCTGGATATTCATTTCCTTTTGAGAATCCGTGGGTGATGGAGTCGAAAATGAAGGTAAACAGGATAGATCATATCTGTATCGCGGTGAAGAACCTGGAAGAGGCAAAGAAGATCTGGGAGGCCCTTCTGGGGAAGTCCGGTCCTGATGATGCCTATGTTGATGAGCCCGAAAGGATAAATGTAGCGCGATACTGGGTCGGTGAAGTGGGTTTTGAGCTCATGGAATCAACTACCCCGGACGGAGATGTGGCGAAGTTCATCGAGCGGAACGGAGAAGGCGTCATGCTTATCAGTTTCAACGTGGACAATACACGTGTAGCGATCGATGAACTGAAAGCAAAGGAATACCCCCTCATTCCGGACAGGAAGGGTGAACTGGCCAGATCATTCCGGGACTGCGAGTTCGCTTTCATCCATCCGAAGAAGCTCAACGGGGTGTTGACCGAGATCATCGACTACAAATGGAATGAGTTTAAGAAATAGGGGTAAGGTGCAGGGCATAGGGCAAAAGGGAAAGATAAGGGAATACCCTTGCGCTTGCGCCCCAGGCCTTATGCCTGAATATTATGGGCAAGAAATATCGGACATTTGAATTCTATCTGGTGCATATTGATCCGGAAAGGTGCTATGGATGTGAGGAGTGCATGAAAATGTGCCCCGTGGACGTGTTCGAAGAGGAAGTTGGCCAAAAAGGAATATGACCCCGAGAGGCTGTGGAATATCAGGTATTCTGCTGCGGACGGGCCGAAATTTGCCAGGACCATGCGTGAGATGGTAAAAGAGCTCGGGCTGGGTTCGTGAGGACTGAAAGAATGGCGCATGAGAGTGAGCTTGAAAATTCGGGCCAGGATATGGAATCGCACATTGTCCCGGAAAATGAACTGGAGACCCGGAAAGAACGGGTACAGAAGGCGCTTCGGGACGCGAATATCGAGGGGCTGCTGGTTGTCCAGCGGATAGACCTCTTGTACTTGACGGGCATCGAACAGAAGGGAATATGCTACGTGCCCGCACAGGGCGAGCCGCTCCTGTTCCTGGGCGATCCTTCTCCATCCGATGAAACACGTTTCGGCATCTATGAGGAAATCAATATAGATTCCCTCGAAGAGATTCCCCGTGCAATCCGGGATGTGTATGGGAGACTGCCCCGGGTGGCCGGCTTCGAACTTGACGTGCTCCCGGTTGCCGACTTCAACGTGTACCGGGGGCTTTTTCCAGGCGCGGAGTGTGTGGATGGGTCTTCCTGCATCCTCGGGCCGAGGATGATCAAGTCGGAGTGGGAACTGGTCCGGATGGAAAAGACGGCATCGCTCACGCAAGAGACCTTCTCGTTTGGAAAATCCGCGATCCGTCCCGGCCTAAGGGAGATGGAATTCGCCGCCCTTCTGGAGGGCTTCGCACGGGATCTCGGTCGCGAGCGGGGAATCGTGCGGGTCAGGGACTATCAGACGGAAGGATATGCCTGGCACGTCCTGAGCGGGAAGAGCGGAGGCATGCTCGGCCTTCTCGATTCACCGGCGAGCGGGGAAGGCACTTCCCCGGCCTTTCCCTGCGGGGCGGGGCCCAGGCGTATCGAACCCGGTGACCCGGTCATGGTGGATTTCGGCTTTATGCTGAGGGGCTATCACCTGGACGAAACGAGGATGTTTTCCTGCGGACCCATGGAGGATGAGGCCTTCAAGGCATCCCAGGCGACAATCGCAATACACGATGCAGTCCTGTCGGCGGTGCGGCCGGGCCTGACTGTCGACGAGCTTTTCCGGCTTTCCGTCAACAAGGCGGAAGAGCTCGGGTATGGAGATCAATACCTGGGACCGCCGGGCAATCAGGTCACCTTCATCGGTCATGGGATTGGAATGGAGCTGATCGAAGGCCCGATTATCGCAAAAGGCAGGGGAGATTCTCTTGAACCGGGCATGACCTTTGCCCTTGAACCCAAGATAGTGTTTGAGCATGAATTTATCGCAGGCGTCGAGAGTGTCTTTGCGGTCACTGAAACCGGGTACCGCATGATCAGCAAGATTCCTGTGGAGATCTTTGTCAGTTGAGACGTGCCCTCCGGACCCCGATCGTTGCTTATGAACCTGCACGAGACCGGCTCTGCTGTTTGCGCGTACGTGGTGAGGGGGATGTATGGCTGAAAAGACGTGTCGAGTGGGATGTGATATTGGAAGGACCTTTACGGATTTCGTCCTGCTCGACGACCGGACGGGAAAAATACGAATTCACAAGTGCCTGACTACCCCGAGCGACCCTTCGGATGCCGTTGAACAGGGTATACGTGAGTGTCGAGCAGGCAAGGGATAAGTGTGGCGTGGCGATTGACCCGCAGACGCTGGAATTGATGCGGAACGAAACCCGGGCCTTGCGCGGTTCCTCGGAATAGGAAAATACCGCTCCCCTCTTTTCTCCGCGCTTGCCGGTATCGGCAGCGATCATATCTCGGACCTCCCGGCTCTTTGCCCAAAAAAACCTTGCACTTAAGACCCTCTCTGTGCATTATGCCATGATGATCACCCGGGAGTAGCTCGTTTCCCTCGACTTCAAAAAAGGCTTTGAGACCGGTCACGGAGGAACTCACCCGATGGACGAACGCCCGACTTATGAAGACCTGAAACAGCGATGCATGGAACTGGAACAGGAACTGGCCAGCCGCCTCCAAATGGAAGAGCGGTACAAGTTCAGCCAAGAGCGGTTTGCCGCATTCATGGAAAACCTTCCTGCCGCTGTCTTCATAAAAGACGGAGAGAGCCGGTACACCTACGCGAACAGGTTTTATGAAGATGTTCTGGGGATCCGTGAAGGGCTGATCGGGAAAACCCCTGACGAAATATTTCCCGAGAAGATTGCCCGTTCCATGGTTGCTGATGACAAGAGAGTCCTTTCCGGCCAATTCACCGTCAAGGAGGAAAGGATGCGGGATAAGGACGGGAAGGAACATGTGTTTCAGACCCACAAATTTCCCATCGGCCGGGGCAATGGATTGCGATCGATCGGCGGGTTCGCCTTGGATATTACGGCGCATAAGGCGGCAGATGATGCCCTGCGCAAAAGTGAGGAGCAATACCGCACCCATTTCGAAAACATATCCGACGTGATCTATTCGCTGGATCTTGAATTGAGGGTCCTGGACGCATCTCCCTCCGTGGAAAAACTGTTGGGATATACTGCTGATGAACTGATCGGCAAGACTTACCATGAACTTAACCTCCTGGCACCCGAGTATCTTGAAGCGGCTGCGTCAGACATCATGCGTGTGATGAAAGGGGAAACCGTGCAATCAGCTGAGTACGGGTTTGTCACCAAAAACGGCGAAAGGAGGTTTGGTGAAGTAAGCGGCTCTCCTCTGAGGAAAAACGGCGTGATTGTAGGGCTGGTTTCCGTTGCCAGGGACATCACCGAACGGAAACGCCTGGAAGAGGCTCTCAGGAAGAGCGAATCCATCCTGGACAGGATTTTTCAGACACTCCCGGTCGGCGTGGGGCTTGTGCAGGATCGCATCATGCAATGGCACAATAATGCCATGGCCCGGATCCTGGGGTACGCATCGGAAGAGATCCATGGGAAAAATGCACGGATGCTCTACCCTGATGATGAAGAATTCCGGCGAGTGGGAAAGGCTATGGGCTTTACGCGACCCGACAAAACTGCAGCACGCGTGGAAACCAAGTGGGTTCGAAAGGATGGATCACTCATCGATTGCCTGGTCTGGTACACTCCCCTTGATCCTGAATCCCGGCCTTCGTTGATAGTTGCCATGGCAGAAGATATATCTGAGAGGAAGAGGGCGGAAGCGGAGAGAAAAGAGCTGGAAGCCCAACTCCGCCAGGCCCAGAAAATGGAGGCGGTCGGGATCCTCGCCGGCGGAGTCGCACATGACTTCAACAATCTCCTGCAGGCTGTCCTCGGTTACACCCAGATGCTGCTTCTGGGCAGGGAAAGAGATGATCCCGAGTTTTGGAAGTTCAAACAGATAGAAAAAGCCGCCCGCAGGGCAAGCGAACTGACCCGGCAGCTCCTCACGTTCAGCCGGAAAGTGGAAAGCAAGCTGCGACCCATCGACCTGAACAATGAAGTGAAACAGGTTCAGGAGCTCCTTGAAAGGACCCTGCCCAAAATGGTCCATATTGAATTGCACCTTCAAGACCGACCGTGGACCGTCAGTGCCGATCCCGCGCAGGTAGAGCAGATTTTGATGAACCTGGGGGTGAACGCGATGGATGCGATGCCGGACGGTGGAAGACTGTTGTTCGAAACCAGAAACATCGTCCTGGACGGGCAGTTTTGCAGCGTCCATCCCGGCGCAAAGCCTGGGAGGTACGTCCTCCTGAATGTTTCAGATACGGGAGCGGGTATGGACAAGGAGATCGTGGAGCATATTTTTGAGCCCTTTTTCACCACCAAGGAAGTGGGAAAGGGGAGCGGTCTGGGGCTCGCGATCGTGTACGGCATCGTGAAAAGCCACAGAGGCTATATCATACCTTACAGCGGGCCGGGGCAGGGAACTACCTTCGAAATTTACTTCCCCGCCATAGAAAAAGCAGATGACTCGGAAAAGGCCTCTCCTGATTCACCCAAATCCACCACCTAACTATTCACTGTGGGGGATTTGGCGAAATTCCTGGTCACCAGCAAGGTGTCAGATGCAAGGCGCCGAGGAGCGACGACCGAGGCGTATAAACAATACGTCGCAGGGAGGAGCGACCGAAAGCAACGCAGCAGATGATATCTTGATGGTGGATCAGGGTTTCATCGGAGCTTTGACATTTGATTGATTCCTGTTTATCTTGCAATAGAAATCTTATTTTGAGAAAGGAGATAAGCTATGGAAAAAGTTAAACTCGGTCCGAGGGAACTCCTCTATCCCACGCCGGCCGTGCTGGTAGGAGCAACGGTGGATGAGAAACCCAACTTCATGACCGTGGCCTGGTGCGGCATTGCCGCGTCCAAACCGCCCGCACTCAGTGTTTCGATTCGGGGAGAACGGCACACGTTAAAAGGAATCGAACAGCATGGGGTCTTTTCCGTCAATGTCGCCCCTGTACGCCTGGTGAAAGAGGTAGACTACTGCGGTATCTACTCCGGGAAAAAGAGGGATAAATCAGAGATTTTTGACGTCTTCTACGGTATGCTTAAAACCGCTCCTCTCATCCGGGAATGCCCTGTCAATGTCGAGTGCAAGACTATCCACACCCTGGATCTTGGAAGCCACATCCTGCTGGTGGGACAGATTATGGAAACCTACGTGTCGGATGACTGCATGACAGATGGAAAACCGGACGCGAAAAAAATAGATCCTCTGATATATACGGCCGGAACAGGGGAATACCGGCGCCTGGGCGATGTTATAGCCCAGTCCTTCCAAGTGGGCAAGGACCTGAAAGAATAGCCGGAACGCTGCATCTTTTTCCGGCACAGGGACGTGACATTTTTCGAGTGACTGTGAATACTTTGAGACTGGCTGCCAGGAAGAAATTTACCCGGCAGGAGGAGCGGCAATGAACCTCAGAGGAAAGTTCATAGGAATAGCGATGGTGTCTTTCTTTTGTTTTCTATGTGTATCCGTCCCCGGTTTCGCAGAAAGCAAAAAGGGAGTGTACACTTTGGATGAAAGCATAAAAGAGGCCTTCTCGAACAACTGGGCTCTCAAAGCAAAGTCTGAAGAGATTACCAAGTCGGAACAGGTGAAAAACCAGGCAAAGGCGGACCTTCTTCCCAAATTAAGCACTTCATACAGTTTTGATCACGTAAGCAAACCCCCGACCATCGCTGTCCCTGCTCTGGCGCCTCTTATAGCCGGGAGAGTGCCGGTCGGGACCCAGGACAACTATGTGTGGAAGGCTACGATAACGCAGCCTCTTTTCACAGGCTTTGCCTTGATAAGCTCCTATGACCTGGCAAAGCTCGGGATCGATCAATCCCGACTGCAACTTGAACTGGAGAAACTGGATCTTGCTCTTCAGGTGAAGCAGACCTACTTCGGCATCTTGAAGGCCGACAAGGCTGTTGATGTGGCAGAGAGGGCCGTTGAATCCCTGGAATCGCATGTGAAGGTGGCTCAGGGTTTTTACGACGTGGGAATGATACCTGTCAACGAACTCCTGAAGGCCGAGGTGGAGTTGGCCAACGCGCGGCATGATCTTATCAGGGCCCAAAACAATGCGCGCCTGTCCCGGGCTTCCTTTAACACGGTTCTTTCAAGACCCATAGACGCCGCAACCCAGGTGGAGGATATTCTCGTCTACAAACCGGTGGGATACGATCTCCAAGAGTCGCTTCGGCAGGCCTTGAAAGACCGGCCGGAAATAAGGGTGATCGACCTTGCGATTCTCCAGGCGGATCAGCAGATCAGGCTGGCCAAAAGCAAGAAGTACCCGGAGGTTGCCTTTACCTACAATTACGTCAAACAAGGAGACACCCCGGACGTTTCAGGGAATGAATTCGTGTATGCCAATCAGTGGGAAGCAATGGTGGGACTGAAGTGGACCCTTTTTGAATGGGGGAAGACCCATTATGCCGTCAAGGAGAAGCAGAGCCTGAAGAAGCAGCTCTTCGCTCAGAAGAATTCCCTCGAAGACAATATACGCCTCGACGTGAAAAATGCCTCATTGGATCTGGAGCTTGCCCGGAAGGATATTCCGACGACCAGAAAGGCCGTTGAACAGGCCGAAGAGAATCTGCGGGTGAGTGAGGAGCGGTACAAGGTGCAGGCCACCACATCGACCGAGGTCCTGGATGCCCAGACGCTCCTTACCCAGGCAAGATCGAACTACTATGACGCCCTCTACAACCATAACCTCGCCAAGGCGAGATTGAAAAGAGCTATAGGACAACTTTGATGACCCTGCAGGGAGTCAAAGGACCGAGACTTTGCTGCAACCCTCTGCTCGAATCATGGGAGCTACCCGATGGAGTATGAAAATCTTATTGTTGAGAAAAAAGGGCACATCAGCATTGTCACTATCAACCATCCGCCGGCAAATGCCTGGGACCTTGTCACCATGGAGGAGTTTGAAGAAGCCATAGGCGGGTTGGAAAACGATAAAGATACGAGGGTAGTCATCCTTACCGGTGCCGGCGAAAAGTGCTTCTCGGCAGGGTTCGATGTCAGGGATGCGGCAAATGCCCCGCTGATCAGTCCCAAAGGGAGGGCGCTGTGGAGAAAAGTCGATCGCTTTCCAAAGCCGGTTATCGCAGCCATCAACGGATTCGCATTGGGAGGCGGGCTGGAACTCGCCATGGCCTGTCATTTCAGAATCATGGTGGATGACCCCGGAGCAAAGGTCGGTCTGACCGAACTCGACCTGGGCATTACTCCCGGCTGGGGAGGCACTCAACGTCTCCCCGGTCTCGTCGGCCGGGCAAAGGCCCTCGACATGATCCTTTTCAGCAAGAAGATCGACGCCCGGGAGGCCCTGAAGATAGGGCTGGTGAATCAACTGTCCAAACCGGAAACGCTCATGGAAGATGCCCTTGCATTTGCCGAAAAACTGGCGGAAAGGCCGCCGATCGCGGTTCACTGGGTCTTGAAGTCAATGGCCGCAGGTGCCTACGAAGGGATCGATGCAGGGCTGAAGGTGGAAGCTGACGGGGCGGCTGCCGTGCGTGAGACCAAGGACCGCGTTGAAGGGTTTACGGCATTCCTCGAAAAGCGAAAACCGGTATTCAAGGGCGAGTAGGGAAAACAATGCTCTCAGCCGAATCGTCATTCAATCCTTCAGAGGATGGATAAGGAGGGAACATCATGTCCATGATGACGGCGAAACAATACGAAGACAGTCTCAGGAAATTAAATCTTGAAGTCTACATGTATTGAGAATATGACCCTTGGAACGGCTGCTGTGGGCTACCTCACCGAGTCCATCCATGGGGCCGGGTCGCCCCAGGCGCAAAGGATCATGATCTCCCGGCGGGTGAATATGGAAGAGAAGCAGAAGGCCGCCAAGCGCCTCTGCGGCATCGTCGATGAGCCGGAATAGGGGGCTCCGCATCGGGGTGAAGTATTGCGGGGGCTGCAATCCAACGTACGATCGGGTTGCCGTCGTGAAGCGCCTGGAGCGGGCCCTGGAGGAGGAGGCGGAATTCGTTTCCTTCACCGAGGAGAACCTTGACCTGGTCCTGGTTGTTTGCGGCTGCGAAACAGCGTGCGTTGACGTCAGCGCCTTCAAACCTGCCCCGGTCCGGGTCGTATCGAGCGTTCCGGACGCTGATGGGTTCGTAACTGAAATTGCCCACCATCCGGCATTGTGATTCCTTTGACCCCCGACCCCTAACCCCTTACCTCTGACCTGTCTTTACAGATAGGGAGTTTCACCGCTGCAGGCCCGGCAGCGGGCGCCGTCAGCTGCCGGAAAGCTCTCGCCGCAGACGGGGCATATGCGGAAGCCCCCGCGATGGCGGGGTGCGAAGAACTCCGGCTTCAGTGTCACCGGCATGACACCGCACACCTCATATGCCGCAGCCTGTATTTCCTCCAGCAGCACATCCAGGTCCTGCTCCTGTTTCTGCTTCAGTTTAAAAAACCAAGCCTTGATTTCCAGGTATGACTCGAGTTTTGAGGGATCCACAAATACCCGGATTCCGTCGCCGCTGTATTTGTCGAACAGGCTGAGGGCGAATCTTCCCAGGTCCAGGACCCTCAGCCAGCCGTTCCCAATAGTACACGGCGTCAGGAGCTGTATGGCATCCGGGAGGCAGCTGCGGGTTTCGGAAAGCGCATCAAACAAGCGGCCTGTGGACGACAGATGCCGGTAAGCGAGGTCCACCATGTACCCGCCCAACACCACGCCCGGCGCCGCAGCGCCGTGGAATTCTTCCACCCGCCGCACAAATTCCTCCACTGCAACAGAACATACCCTCTGCATCACACGGCCTCGACCCGGCAGGGAACGTACCGATGATAGGGCGTTCCAGCCAGAGGGTCTCTGTGAGTGTTGCTGGTGAGGCTGTTGACATTGATGCCGTACTGATGCCCCTGGTACTCCAGACCGAACCCATGGGGGATAATCACCAGTCCCGGCCGGGTGGCGGCTGTCACTTCCAGTTCGACGACGGCTTCACCGGCTTCGGTGACGATTCTTACCGTCTGACCGTCCTGGATACCGAGCGCTTCGGCATCAGCAGGATTCATGGCCAGGGTGCACGCCCGGCGGTCCTTGTTCCAGGCGGGATCGCGCATGAGGGTGTTGGCGTTCATATCCATGTGTCGGCCTGCCAGGAGGATGAAGGGCCATTGATCCTTTGCATCCAGGGCCTCTGCCTCGGACTCGGCATCGATGCTCCTGATCCATTCGGTCATTTCAGGAAACCGGATGTCCAGGCGCCCGTCTTCGGTGCGCAGGAGCTTCAGGTTGTTTTCAGTGTCGCTCCGGCCGATCCAGAGACCCTCGGGATGATCGAGGACCGCGCGAAAGATGTCTTCCCCCAGGGTGGGCCCGGGACTGAACCCGGCGCGGGCGGCATTTTCTTTCCCGGACTGCCGCAGGGTCTGCAGCAGCCCCCACAGGGCTGCCAGGTTAGCCGATCCCAGCTCTTCCCCGAGGGTTTTCGCAAGGACAAAAGGCATGACCTTCATGGTTTCGGGCCGCGACTGGACATACTTCATCAGCGCCGCACCGAAGGACAGGCGGTCCTTTTTCGAGGCTTCGTGAAGCCGGCCGGGTAGCTCGGGGATCAATCCCAGTCGGTCGGCCAGGCGGACCATGATCTGGCTGACTTCCAGCCGTTCGCCTTCCGGTTCGAGAACGGGGCGGCGCATCTGGAAGAACACTTCCGGGTAGGTCCACGCGAAGAACGACGCGTCCCAGGATTCATACGCGGACCGTGCCGGCAGCACGTAATGGGACAGTTTGGCTGTCTCGGTCATTGCCAGCTCGCAGGTTATGAGCAGATCCAGCCGGGAAAAGGCCTTTTCATAGGCCGTGGTATCGGCATAGGAACGAAGGGGGTTTGACCCGCAGCAAAGTACCGTCCGCAACCGGTCCGGATGATCCGAAAGGATTTCTTCGGGCATCACGTTGGGCGGAAACACACCCGTGATGGCCGGATAATCGGTGGTCACCGTCCGCCAGGTCTTTGGATTCCGTTCGTCGGAATGGGAGCCGATGGGGACCAGGTGCCCGGGAATCACGTTTCCGCCGGGAACTCCGATGCGCCCGCAGACGGCCATCAGGATAACCTGCAGGCAGGACGTGACCGTGCTGTGACGATTCATGAGCGTTCCCAGGTCAGGGTGCATGCTGGATTTTCGCGTGGCTATGAGGGAACAAACCTGCCTGACCTGCTCAAAATCAAGCCCGCACACGTTCACCGCGGCCTTTGCGTCAAACCCGTCAAAAAGAGGCCGTATCTTCTCGAACCCCGTGACGTGACGGTCGATATAGTCGGTATTTTGCCAGCCTTCCGCCAGGATGATGGCGAGCATGGCGCGGGTCAGGAGCGCATCTGTTCCAGGCCGGATCGGGAGATGGATGTCGGCGATTTTTGCTGTTTCTGAGAGCCTTGGGTCAATCACCACGAGCGTCTTTTTCGGGTCCTTGGAAAAACGGGTCAAGAACCGGCGGGCCTGGGGCATTTGATGGCTCATCATCCCGTTCCAGCCGATCGCAAGGAGAACATCGGTGTTGTGGTGGTCGGGAATGCCAAACAGGTACTGCCTGCCCGTGGCCCTGCCCCATGCCCAGAATTCACCCGTCAGCTCCTGGGCAAGGGCGCTGTAATGGTAGAATGACCCCATGCCGCGCAGCAGGCGCACCCCGAAGGCGGCCTCGAAGTGGCAGCCCTGTCCTCCCCCTCCCATGTAGGCAAAGCAGCGCGGCCCATGGTCATCGACAAGGGACTGGAGCTTCCCGCCTATCTCGTCGACAGCCTGTTCCCAGGAGATCCGCTCAAACCCGCTGCCGGCGCGTTTAAGCGGATAAGACAGCCGGTCGCCATGGTGCTGGTGATGAGCAACATTGAGGCCCTTGCGGCAGGCATATCCCTCGCTGCGGGGATTGGATTTGTCGGGCCTCACCTTGGTAATCCGGTTATCCTCGACCAGTACCTCAAGCCCGCAGTTTTGAGCACAGAGCACACAGGATGTCTTTTGCCAGTTGTGCATGATCAACGATCTCCCTTTGGCAAACTCTGTCCAAGGTAGCTTCTTCCAGCGGAGCAAGGAAACAGCGCGTTCCCGGGACAGCGTTGTATCAGCCGCGCCGCTTCCATAAGAGCTTATGTGATTCGGTCCCGGGTGTCAATGCGCATGCTGTTCCCCTGATCGCTCCAACTTTCTTCCTTCACCTCTCGACTTAATCAACCGAACTCCCGTAGTCCGTGGTCATTATGCCCGGCGATGTGGGATCAGGGGAGTCGCGAGGCTCCTCCCTATCCCGATTCTGCTCCAAATGAAAAGGTCTCTTGTCTTAGGCACTTTTATACATGTACAATACGTGCATTATCTGGGGAGGTGTTTAATATGCAAAAAAACTCACTGTGACTATAGATGAAGAAGTCTATGAAGGATTACGCGAAATTATTGGCCCGAGAAAAATAAGCCGCTTTATCGAAGACTTGGTTCGGCCTCATGTGACTAAGAAAGACATCTATGCCGCATATAGAGAGATGGCGGCTGATGAAGTGAGGGAATCTGAGGCGCTTGAATGGACTGAAGCCACTTTTAGGAGACTTACATACAATTTCGAGGAAAAAAGGCTAAAGCCATGGCTGATCAACTTACTACTGTAAGTAAGAAAAGACTGATTGAACAAGCCGGTACAGTTTCAAGTGCTGAACTGGAAGGAATAAAACGGGCCATTTCAATACAGCTCGACCTGTGAGGCAGAACTTCTGCTTTCAGGAAGACGCCCGTGACCTCCCGCCTGTGAAGCAGCCCTGCCGCCCATATATCCGCTCAAAATGATACATTGGTAAGTGAATTGATGCCCTGAAAGCTCGGAAGCAAACCAAAAAGGAGGGATAATTCGCATACTGTCCTTGGAATTCCCGAAAACAAAAGGAGGCTAAGCCATTGCAGACCATACTGGGATCAGGCGGGGCCATAGGCGTCGAACTTGCCGGGGCCCTGAAGACATACACCGACGACATACGTCTGGTCAGTAGAAATCCCCAGGCAGTCAATCCCGATGATCAGCTGTTTTCTGCCGATCTGACCAAATCAGAAGCTGTGTTGAAAGCCGTAGAGGGCTCTGAAATCGTATATCTGACCGTGGGACTGCCGTATAACACACAGATATGGCAGACGACCTGGCCGATTGTGATGCAAAATGTGATTGACGCCTGTAAAGCCCATCAATCCAGATTGGTGTTTTTCGACAATATGTACATGTACGATTCGAATTACTTGTCCCGGATGACCGAAGAGACACCAATAAATCCCGTCAGCAAAAAGGGAATAGTAAGATCAACCGTCGCCAGGATGATCCTCGACGCAGTTGAAAAGGGGCAATTACAGGCTCTTATCGCTCGTTCAGCGGATTTCTATGGTCCTTCCATCAAGAATACCAGTGTGCTCACGGAGATGGTATTCAAGAGATTTATTCACGGCAAAAAGGCAAATTGGATGGGGTCTGTGGAACATAAACATTCATTCACCTATACTCCGGATGCCGGGAGAGCTACAGCGTTATTGGGTAATACAACGGATGCCTACAACCAGGTTTGGCATTTGCCCACAGCGGGAAACCCATTGACCGGAAAGGAATGGATCGAGGCGATTGCAGAAGAGATGAGTGTTGAGCCGAGGTATCAAGTC